>Ga0160447_100136_pt1 | contig 51236 bp, 51 predicted proteins | sample HID1973K_E1MG_FD_108222 | JGI IMG/M metagenome (GOLD analysis project Ga0160447, IMG submission 108222) | Enriched mosquito-associated microbial communities from UW Madison campus, WI, USA - HID1973K_E1 MG | ecosystem: Host-associated > Arthropoda: Insects > Digestive system > Unclassified ...
ATGTGATGATGACCTTGCGTTTCGTTGCCATGTGATCCTCGTTGTTTTAAAGGACTTCCACGTTGCCGCAGACCGAGATCGCCTGTCCCGAGATGCCGCTGCCCGCAGGCGAGCACAGAAAGAGCGCGGTGGCCGCGACTTCCTCGGGCGTCGTCATGCGGCGCAGCGAGACCTTCTCGAGATACTGCTTCTCCATCTCTTCATAGGAGAGGTTCAGCTGCTTCGCGCGCGCGGCAATCACGCGTTCGATGCGCGGCCCTTTCACGATGCCCGGCTGAATCGCATTGACGCGGATATTCGACGGCCCCAGTTCGATCGCGAGGCTCTTGGTCATGCCGACGACCGCCCACTTCGTCGCCGCATAAGGCGTGCGAAACGCGTAGCCGAGCCGTCCCGCCACCGATGACAACGCGATGATCGTCCCGCCACCGTGCGCCTCGCGCAGGAGCGGCACCGCGCGACGCGCGAAATAGAACTGCGCATTCAGATTCACGTCGACGGTCTGCTCCCACTCGTTCACGTCGATCTCGTCGATGCCGCCGGTCGGCCCGGCGATGCCCGCGTTGTTCACGAGCACATCGAGTCCGCCGAGTTCGTTCTGCACGTCGAGGAACACGCGCTCGACCGCATCCTTGTCCGACACATCCGCGAGCGTCGATGTAATCGCATTGCACTCCGCGCTCGCTTCGGCCTGCGCCAGCGCATCGATCGCGGCGGGGCTCGCATCGCAGACGTGCACGCGCGCCCCCGCATCGACGAACGCGCGCGCGATCACGAGCCCGATGCCCGACGCGCCGCCCGTCACGAGCACGCGCAAGCCCGCGTGCGGTTTCAGCATCTGAAGAACCGTCATGCCTGTCTCCTTTTCTTGTTGTCGTTGCCGTGCTACTCAGGTACGACTCAGGCGCTTGCTTCGTTCGACATGTCGCCGTTTTGCAGGCGCTCCTGCAGATCGGCGGCCGCATCGCCAATATCTTCTTCAATGCCGGCGCGCGCGCCTTCTCCGTCGCCTTTCCAGAGCGCTTCGACGATATGGCGATGCGCGGCCATCGAACGGCGCATATGGGGAATGTCGGGTGCGACGAGATTCAGGAACGGGCCGATTCGCATCCAGAGGTTCTGGATCGTCGAGAGCGTCAGATCGCTCGCGCCGTGCGTATAAATGGCGATATGGAATTCGAAGTTGCTGCGCAGATACGCGGGTACGTCGCCCGCTTCGACATGCGCGTCCATCGTGTCGAAGATCGCCTGCAAGGCTTCGAGATGCGCGCGCGTCATGCGCGATGCCGCGCGCTTCGCAACCGCCCCTTCCAGTGCGATGCGCACGTCGCGCAGTTCGTCGAGCAGGTCGAGCGTCATCGGCGGCACCATCAACGCGCGGCCGGGGCCGTCGATCAATGCGCCTTCCGCCTGCAGGCGCGTGAGCGCGGCGCGCACCGGCATGGTCGAAGAGCCGACTGCCTCCGCGACGCTGCGCAGGCTCAGCAACTGTCCGGGCGCAAAGCGGCCCGTCATGATCGCCTGCCGAAGCTGCGCATGGACGCGGCCGGCCATCGTTTCGCGTGCAACTAATTCGAGCGCGGGTAAGTCCGTCGTCGAGCGTGTCGCCACTCTCTGCCTCCGTTCTTTCGTTCGGCTGCTGCGATGCGTTTTATGTGACCTGTGATCACACTTCAGTGGCTAAAGTTTCGGACGCGTGGGCGCGCGAGTCAACCTCGAATTGCTAGGTGAAAACGCGGACTCAAAGGCCGGTTTGTTCGAGCATGGTGCGGACGGCCGGTGAAACGTAGGATCGCGCAGCCTGAATGGCAGACGCATCGAGATGGTCGCGGTAGTGATTGGCGAGATAGGCCAGACGGTCGACGACGACGCCGGGAACTATCGATGTGTTTTGCCCAAAGTCCATGACATTGGCGACGACGAGTCGGTCGACTGCGCGCATGGTGTCGAGGAAGCTGTCGGTGAAAGGCGGATCGAACCGTTCCCACATGGCCACGATCAGATCGATGTCACGCGCAGCGAGGCTCGGATACCAGACCGACAAGACGCGACACCGAAATTTTCGAAGACCCGGGCGTGCAAGGTCCTCTCGTGTCTTGGTGAAATTGCCACTATGGTTCCTGTGCTCGGTCAGCACCTGATCGACATTGGCAAGCTGTCCGCCCGCGATCATGACCGACACGGCATAGTCCAGGTCCTCGGCGCTGCCCGCGTCATCGTCGAAGCGGATGCGGTGCTCACGAACGAACGAGCGCCGCACCATGAGCGTACCGCCGCTCAACGTGTTGAAACCCTCGAACAGGCGCGCTTTGAGATCGGCGTCTCCCAGCGTGCAATACGCGACGCTGCCATCCGGAACACCTTCGCCGAATACGCGAGCGTGCGATCCGGCTGCAGCCAGACGCCTGCTTTCCCGGAACGCGTCGACCTGGACGGCGAACCGCGTGGGAAGCGCCCGATCGTCGGAGTCGAGGCGCGCGATGAACTCGCCTCGTGCCGCGTCGAAGCCGGCGTTCGACGCGATGCTGATGCCCTCGTTCCGGTCGAAGCGGATCAGGCGAATGCGGCGGTCGTCGCCGGCGGCCTGACGCGCGGCGGCCAGGGTTTGATCAGCGGAGCCATCGTCCACGACGATGAGTTCCCAGTCTTCGATGGTCTGAGCCTGGATCGAAGCAATCGCTTCGCCTATGAGCGATTCCGCGTTGAAAGCGGGAATGACGGCGGTGACGAGGGGCGAGGAAGACACGATCGCTGGTCCGGAAAGTTTTGCGGGACAGACCGCTCGGCGGCTGCGGGATAGCCGCGCAATTGTGCCGCAATCCACCCGCGATAGTTCGCGTTTATCAGCCGATGCAACCTTTTTGACGCATGTAACCAGATATTGACGTCAATTTGCAAAACCATGCGATCCCGGCGGACGATCCTTCGGAATCCCGATCATGTGAACCTGTCCGACACCGCCCGCTGAATCTCCTCGAACGCGACCGGCTTCACGAGATGATGGTCGAAGCCCGCTTCCTTCGAACGCTGCCGGTCATGCGCCTGCCCGTATCCCGTCACCGCGATCAGCAACGCATCGGCGGTTGCGGGCCGCGCGCGCATCTCGCCTGCAAGGCGATATCCATCCATACCCGGCAAGCCGATATCGAGCAGCACGATCTGCGGCGCGAAGATATCGGATAGTGCGAGCGCTTCGATCGCGTCGTGCGCCGTCCGCACGTCGAAGCCGTCCGCTTCGAGCAGGAGCGCCATCGCGGTGGCCGCATCCACGCTGTCGTCGACGAGCAGCACGCGCCTGCCGCCTGCCACGCTCGCGGGCATCTGCGCGACGCCCTGCGCGGCCACCTGCGCATCCTTCGCGAGCGGCAGCCACACGATGAACTCGCTGCCCGCCTGCGGTCCCGCCGAATACGCCTCGATGCGCCCGCCCTGCAGTTCGACGAGCGTCTTCGCGAGCGGCAGGCCGATGCCGAGCCCGCCCTCCGAGCGTTCGAGCGACGTCTCCGACTGCACGAACAGATCGAAGATATGCGGCAGCATGTCGGGCGCGATGCCGATGCCCCGGTCGCGCACGACGATGCGTACCTCATCGCCGAACTGTGCGGTTTCGATCGCGATCTCGCCTTCTTCCAGGCTGTACTTCGACGCATTCGACAGCAGGTTGCCGAACACCTGCGCGAGCCGCACGTTGTCGCCGACGATATAGAACGGCGCATCCGGCAGATTCACCGTCAACGTATGACGCTTTCTGTCGAACGCGGGCTGCACGGTCTCGATCGCCGCCGCGATCGCCGCGGCGAGATCCACGGTCTCCTGGCGCAGCGTGATCTTGCCCTGCGTGATGCGCGCGACATCGAGCAGATCGTCGACGAGACGGCTCAGATGCCGCACCTGTCTGTCGATGATCGCGCGCACCGTGGCGAAATGCTGCACCGACGGCTCGCGATGAGGGTCGAGCAAGTCCACCGCGTTGCGGATCGGCGCGAGCGGATTGCGCAGCTCGTGCGCGAGCATCGCGAGGAACTCGTCCTTGCGGCGATCCGCTTCACGCAACAGCAATTCGGCGGCCTTGCGCTCGGAGATATCGTTGACGATGCCCGCGATGCGATACGGCCGCGCCGGATGTCCCGCCGCGCCGTGCACGGGAAACGCGCGCTCCGCCACCCAGCGCGGACCGCCGCTCGCGCGCACGATGCGATATTCCACCTGATACGGCGTACCGTTCGCGAGCAGTTGCCGATACGCATCGGCAACGTGACCGCGATCCAGCGGAAGGATATCGCCGGACCAGTGATCCGGCCCGGGCACGGGCGCGGGCGCGCCGCCGCCGGTATCGAAGAGACGCGCGTAGGCGGGACTCACGTACAGCAGTTCGCCGGACGTGGGATCGAGCATCCAGAATACGTCGTCGATATTTTCGGCGAGCTGGCGAAAACGCTCCTCGCTCTCGCGCAGCGCGTTTTCCGCGAGCCGCACGCGCAACAAGGCACCCACATGCGCGATCAGCTCAGCCGGCTCGACCGGCTCGGTCAGATAACTATCCGCGCCGCCTTCGAGACCGCGAATGCGATCGAGGCTGTGCACGGCCGCCGCCGATGTCTGCAACACGAGCGCGCTCGCGGTCTCCGGCGACGCCTTGATCTGCCGGCACACTTCGAGCCCGTTGATGTCGGGCAGCTTCACGTCGAGCAGCACGAGATCGGGCGCTTCGGCGCGCACGCGTTCCAGCGCGGCGGTGCCGGTCGCGGCCTCGATCACGTTGAAGCCCGCGCGCGACAGGATGCGCGTTTTCGCATAGCGCGCGCCGTCGTTGTCGTCGACGTTGAGGATGAGCACCTCGCTCCAGTCGCTTCTCATGATGCCCGCCCCTTGCCCGTAACCACATCCAGCACGCGAGGCAGTTCGCCGCCGCCCACCGGCTTGCCGATGAACGCGGTCGCGCCCAGCGCCTGCGCTTCATGGCGATCGTCGCCCTCGCCGAGCACGACGATCGGAATGCTGCGCGTCGCGGCCTGTGCGCGCAGCGCCGCGAGCCAGATCCACGCTTCCGATGGCGCGGGCCGCACCGCGAGCAGCAGCGCGGCAGGCTGCGTGTGCACGAGCAGGCGGCCGGCTTCGTCGAGCGTCGCGGCGCTCATCGAGCGATACGGCGATTCGCGCAGCGCCGCTTCGCAATCGAGCCGCTCGACCGGATTGCTCGCGACGATCAGCACGGCGGGCCGCGTGTCGCTTGCCGCATGACGCGCCGCGTCGAAGTCCGCGCCGTAGTGCGCCGGAATCGTCGCGCTGAAGACCGAGCCGCGCCCGGCCTCGCTCGTGAGCGACACATCGCCGCCGAGCAGCTTGCAGAGCTTGCGGCACAACGGCAATCCGAGACCCGTGCCCTTCGTGTATTGCTGAAGGCGATTCTCGACCTGACCGAACTCTTCGAACACGACTTGCTGATGCTCGGGCGCGATGCCGATGCCCGTATCGGCGACGGAGAACGTGATGAGCCGGCGCGTCTCGTCATAGCTCGCGCTGACGCGCACTTCGCCACGCTCGGTGAACTTGAGCGCGTTCGACACGAAATTGCGCAACACCTGCGCGACCTTGGCTTCATCGGTGCAGATGGGCGGCAGGCCTTCGCACGAATCGAACACGAGCTCCACCGCGCCGCCCGGCGACAACGGCCGCAGCATGCCGCGCAGCGCCGAGAACAAGGTATCGACCTCGAACTCGGCGGGACGCACTTCGATCTTGCCCGCTTCGATCTTCGCGAGATCGAGCAGATCGTCGACCGTTTCCGACAGATCTTCCGCCGCCTTGCGGATGAAGCGCACCTGCTTTTCCTGTTCTTCGGTCAGCTCGCCGTCGATACGTTCCAGCAGCAGCTTCGACAGCGCGCGGATCGACGAGAGCGGCGTGCGGAACTCATGACTCATGTTCGAGAGAAAGCGCGACTTCGATTCGTCCGCGCGGCGCAGATGATCGGCGCGCGCATCGAGTTCCGCGTAAAGCGCGACGACACCGCGATTGGTGTCTTCGAGTTCGCGCGTGAGGCGCGTCAGTTCTTCCTGACGCTCGCGCAGATCGGCGAGCGCGGCGATCAGCTCGCGGTTCTGGCGTTGCAGCTCGGCGGCGGTGTCCTGACTCGATGGACGCGAGAGGACGAGCTTCACCGCTTGCACGTCGCACGGCGCGCCGTCGGGCAATGCCTTTTCCAGCGAGATCGACGTGACGCCGTTCGCTTCATCGGCGATCGCGCACTGGTCCATCAGGCGCTGCGCGGCGAGCAGGCCGAGCGCCGCTTGCGAGTCGTCGTGATGCATCGCGCGCAGCCGTTCGCCCGCGCCTGCGCCCGCCAGAAAACGCACGACGAAGCGCGCCGGACGCGCGGTGTCATCGACGAGAAATTCGGCGCGCGCCGCCGGTCCCGCGATCAGCACGGTGCGCGCGGCTTCGAGCACGGACGTGGCAATGCGCGTCTGATCCTGCGCCGAAAAGCCGAGCGCCGCGCTCGCGTCGCGCGCCTTCACGCGGGCCGCGACGATATCGCGCTCGTCTTCGATGCCCATCGCGTAGAGCGGCTGCATCATCGTGCGCCTCCGGACACGCGCGCGACGAACACGGTGACGTCGTCGCGGCCGCGCGTGAAGTCGCGGTACAGCACCGCCGCGACGAGCGCCGGATGCCGCATCGCGAGTCCCGGATAGCGCGCGAGATCCCAGCGCGAGGTGAGCCCGTCCGAATGCAGCACGACGAGCGCGTTCGGCGGATACGGCACATCGAACAGTTGCGCGCGCCGCGCCGCATGCCCGACGATGCCTGCATGCGACACCAGATGCCTGTGCGACGCTTCGCTCCACACGCTCGCCGAGATATTGCCGATGCCCGCGAACGTCACCGGCATGTCATTCACCGACGCTGACGCCGGCATGCGCGCGATGCCGACCGCCGCGCCGCGCGTCGGGCGCAGCGCCGCGTTGGCGGCTTCCATGATGTGGTCGAGCGGCAGATCGCCATTCGCGGCGAGCGCCTTCGCCGCTTCGATCGCGGCGACATTCGCAAGCGGACCATGGCCGAGGCCATCGGCGACGAGCACGGTGAATTCGTCCTGATTCGCGTGACACGCCCAGGCATCGCCGCTGACGGTTTCGGTTTGCAGCGGCAGGTTCACGACGCCATACGTCAGCGGCGCCGCCGGCAGGTTCGCCGCGCGCGGCGCATTCCAGAACACGACGCGCAGCACGGTGCCGCGCCCCGGCGCGCTCCAGATGTCGAGCTCGCCGGAAAGACGCTCGATCGCGCCCATGCCGTTGCCGGGACTGCCCGCGGTCGTGTAGCCATCCTTGAAGCAGCGGTGCAGATCGGCGATGCCCGGGCCGCTGTCGATGCACAGCACTTCGATGCCGTAGCGCTGCGCGTCTGCGTTCTTGTCGACGAGCGGCCGCACGAGCAGCTCGCCGCGCTGTGCGTGCTTGAGCAGGTTCGTGCCGCACTCGGTGACGACGATCGCGAGCTCGCCCGCCGTCGTCTCGTTGAAACCGAGCCCGCGCGCGAGTTCGCCGATCGAGCGCCGCGCGTAGGCGATCTGGCTCGCCTCGGCGATCTCGTAGCGCTGCTGCGCGGCCATCGATTCCTTCAGAACGGTTTCCATTTGGTGATCGAGACGTGCGTGCCTTCTCCTGGCGCCGAGCGGATATCGAACTCGTCGCACAGGCGTTTCGCGCCGCCGAGGCCGAGGCCCAGGCCGCTGCCCGACGTGAAGCCATCGGAGAGCGCGCGTTGAATGTCCGGAATACCGGGACCGTTGTCGACGAATTCGAGTCTGAGGCCGCGGCGGCCATTGCGCTCGACGAGATAGCAATGCACGTCGCCGCCGCCACCGTAGATGAGCGTATTGCGTGCCAGCTCGCTCGCGGCGGTCACGAACTTGGTCTGATCGATGAGCGACAGCCCCTGCGCGACGGCCTTCTCGCGCACGAACTGGCGCAACCGCACGATCTGCTCGTCGGAGCGGATCGGCAGCGTGTCGGGCGGCGACGAGGACGTCGGCGCGGCTGTGGAGTTGAGGATCATCATGGCATCGTGTGCAGGCGGCCTCAGGCCATGCCGTTTTTCGCGAGAAGCGCCATGCCCTTCTCCACGTTGAGCGCCGTGCGCACGCCCGAGAGCGTGAGCCCGAGCTCGACCAGCGTGATCGCCACCGATGGCTGCATGCCGACCACGACCGTTTCCGCATCGAGCACGCGCGCCATCGCCGCCGTGTTGCCGATCATGCGTCCGATGAACGAATCCACCACATCGAGCGAAGAGATGTCGATCAGCACGCCGCGCGCGTTGTCCTTTACGATGCGGCTCGTCAGATCGTCCTGCAGCGTGAGCGCGAGCCGGTCGTGCATGTCCACCTGAATGGTGACGAGCAGGAGCTTGCCCATCGTGAGAATCGGAATGCGTTCCATCGCTTGAGGCCCCGTTCAGTGCTTCGAGTGGCGCGATGCGCCGTCATTCCGCTTGCAGCGAATCGAATCCATCGCCCGGACGGCCGCCGCGCGGCGCGTCGTGCGCGAGCCCCGCCGACACCGACTTGCCCGTGCGCTGCAGCGCGACGACGAACGCCGACGCGAGCGTCGCTTTGGTCGTCACGTTCGAGAGGTTCACGCCGAGATGCACGATGGTCTGCGCGATTTGGGGGCGAATGCCGCTGATGATGCAGTCCGCGCCCATCAGCCGCGCCGCCGCGACCGTCTTCAGCAAGTGTTGTGCGACGAGCGTATCGACGGTCGGCACGCCGGTGATGTCGATGATCGCAATCGCCGCGCCCGTCTCGACGATCTTCTGCAGCAGGTTTTCCATCACCACCTGCGTGCGCGCGGAATCGAGCGTGCCGATGAGCGGCAGCGCGAGCACGCCGTCCCACAACTGTACGACGGGCGTCGAGAGTTCGAGGAGTTCCTGCTGCTGACGCACGATGACCTGTTCCCGGCTCGCCTGGAAGACTTCGGTCGTGAAGAGGCCGAGTTCGTCGAAGAGCGTGCTGATGGTCCAGGTGAGATCGGCGAGGGTCGCGGGATCGTCGGCGAGCGAGTCGCGCAGGCGCACGAACAGCGGCTGCTTGAGCGAGAACACGAACATCGCCGTCTCGACCGGCGAGAAGCCCTGACGCGCGCGCTGGCCGGACATGTCCGCGAGAAACGAGCGCACGTCCTGCCACGCGGGCAGTTTGAAATCGACGCGCTCGGACGTACTGAGCACCGTCACCAGAAGCGAGATGAATTGCGTGAACTGATTGCGCAATTCCGCCTCGCCGACGAGTCCACGCCGTGACGCGATGGCGTGCTGCTGCGTGAACCATTCCGCGAGCAACTCTTCCTGGTTGTTGTTGAACAACTGCGCAAGCCGCATTCCGCCGACCATTTCCATGCCGCGATCCCTGTGCGAATGATGTTATTGGTTTGTTGCGTCGCCCGATGATCATCGACATCAAGCGCGACGCAAGGCGCTCGGAATGTAGCATGCCATCCCGAAATCTGACAGTCCGGAAAGCCTTATGGTGCAAGGGATTCGCGGATCATTTCGCCGCAGGGTTCGCGCGTCCGTGATGAATCGGCAATTGCTGCCGGTCGTTCGCGACGGGCTGAACAAAGACCGGTCAAATCTCCTGAGGAACATGCGCGAACATTCAGCGCGGCAGCATAAAGAGTTCGAGCGCCTGCAGGCTGATCGGTTTGAGAAGAAAGCCGTCGAAGCGGGTCTCGCCGCTCGTCGCGACGAAATCGGTGTGACCGGTCATCGCGATGATGCGCGCGCCGCTGTTCGGGCCCGCCGCGCGAATCGCGGTGCAGATTTCGCGGCCGTCGGAGTCGGGCAGGGAAATGTCGAGGAAGATGCTGTCGAAATGTTCGCGCGAAGCGAGCGCGAGGCAACTGGCGCCGTCGTGCGCCACGGCCGACGTGTGGCCCAGCCCGCTTGCGATGTCGACGAGGGTCTCGACGCAGGCGTGGTTGTCATCGACGAATAGCAGGTGCATCGCGGCTCGCTCCGTTTCGACGCGTCAGTCAGTGTAGTGCATCGCCGAAGGCGCTCATGCGTTCACTGCGTCAGCGGCGAGGCTTTGTCCGCTGGAAGCTGTATCGACATGCCATGCCATGTATAGCGGCGCGAATATTTTTTTGTGTAGCAGGCGGTGCAATACTCGGACGACTGTCTATCGAGCCGCCGGAGCGCACATGGCCCAAACGATCCATCCCGTCGACGAAGTGTTGCCCCTCGGTCAGATGCTTGCGGTTGGCATACAGCACGTGCTCGTGATGTACGCGGGCGCGATCGCGGTGCCGCTCATCATCGGCGCGGCGTTGAAGCTGCCGAAGGAGCAGATCGCGTTTCTGATCAGCTCGGATCTTTTTGCGTGCGGGATCGTCACGCTGGTGCAGTGCATCGGCGTATGGAAGTTCGGCATACGGCTGCCGGTCATCATGGGCGTGAGCTTCGCGCCGGTCGGGCCGATGGTCGCGATGGCTTCGTCCGGCGCGGGGCTTACATCGATCTTCGGTGCAACCATTGCGGCGGGCGTGTTCGCCATACTGATCGCGCCGTTCTTCGGGCGGCTGATGCGTTTCTTTCCGCCGATCGTCACGGGCACGATCATTCTCACGATCGGCATGACGCTCTTTCCGGTGGCGATCAACTGGGCGGGCGGCGGGCGCGGCGCGGCGAACTTCGGCGAGCCGAAGAACCTGATGATCGCGGCCATCGTGCTGCTTGCGATTCTGCTCATCAACAAATATCTGAAAGGCTTCATCGCGAACATTTCGGTGTTGCTGGGCATGGCGATCGGCTTTGCGATCGCGTTGCCGCTCGGCTTCGTCGATTTCTCGGGCATCGGTCAGGCCGCGTGGTTCGCGCCGGTGCGGCCGTTCGCGTTCGGCATGCCGACTTTCGATATCGCGGCGATCGCATCGCTGTGCCTCGTGATGGTCGTCATCATGGTGGAATCGCTCGGCATGTTTCTCGCGCTCGGCGACCTCGCGATGAGGCCGGTTTCCCGTATCGATGCGACGCGCGGGTTGCGTACCGATGGTCTCGGCACGGTGATCGGCGGCATCTTCAATACGTTTCCGCATTCTTCCTTTTCGCAGAATATCGGGCTGGTGGGGATTACCGGGGTGAAGAGCCGCTGGGTCGTTGCGGTCTCGGGGGTGATTTTGATTCTGCTCGGGCTGTTGCCGAAGCTTTCCAATCTGATTGCTTCGATACCGGTCGTCGTGCTCGGGGGCGCGGGGATCGCGATGTTCGGGATGGTCGCGGCGACCGGCGTCAAGATCCTGAGCAAGGTCGATTTCGATAGCAAGAACAACTTGCTTATTATCGCTATCAGTTTGGGGGTGGGAGTGATTCCGCTCGTTGCGCCCGCGTTTTTCGCGCATATGCCGGCGTGGGCGGGGCCGCTCACGCATAGCGGGATCACGCTTGCTGCTGTGTTTGCTATCTTGCTCAATGCGCTATTCAATCGTGGGCGGGATTCGGGGGACATTGAGATGGAGATCGCTGCGGAGATGCCGTTGAGCCTTCGGCAGGGGGATGTGGATGTCAGGGATTGAATTGTTGCTTTCGCCGGATCCCGTTGGCGTGTTGGTCTATTAGCACTGCCGCCCCGCACAGGGGCAACGCTAATAAACCGACACGCTATCGGGATCCGGCGAAAAACCACAAACCCAATCAAACCCACTACCATAGAAAGAACCCCAAATGCCGCCCCCGAAGAAAAAATGCGCGAAGTCCTGTGGATACTTCTGACCGCGATAGCCATCACTTACGCCATAGCCTTGGCGGGGCTCTATTGGCTACAAGGAAGGCTCGTCTATCCACTCGAACAGATCGAGGCTTTGAAGAACTCCGAGCTTGAAGCACTCACCGAACCGATAACGGTGATAACCGAGGACGCCATAACCCTGACCATGCGCTACAAGGCGCCCCGAACCAGAACCACCCCCACAATCATCCTCTTCCACGGCAACGGCGAAGACCTCACCCAACGCGCCCACATCGCGCTCGAAATGATCGAAGCGGGCTACGGCGTGCTGCTCGCCGAATACCGCGGCTATGGCGGCAATCCCGGCAAGCCCCGCGAAGCCGGTCTCTACGCCGATGCCCGCGCCGCCTACGCCCATGCCGCCGCGCATTCGACGAACATCGTGCTGCACGGCTATTCGCTCGGCTCGGGCGTCGCCGTGCAACTGGCCAGCGAAGCAAAGATCAGCGCGTTGATTCTGGAAGCGCCCTTCACGAGCATCGTCGATGTGGCAGCGAAACGCTTCTGGCTCTTCCCCGTGCGCCTGCTCGCGCGCGACCGCTACGACAGTCTTTCGAAGATCGCGGCCATCGATGCGCCGCTGCTGATCTACGGCGGCACGAAAGACGGCGTGATTCCCCCCGCGCACTTCCAGCGCCTGTTCGACGCGGCGCGCGGCGACAAGCGGCTCGCGCTCATCGAAAACGCCGATCATCTCGATCCATGGACGATGGGCGGCCGCGAACACGTCATGCAGTTTCTCGAATCGCTGCAGTCGACGCGCGATGCCGTGCAGGCGTAAAGACTAGGCCGTCTTCTTCCTGCTGCGCGCGAGCTTGAGCGTCACCCACGTCGGCGCATGATCGCTCGCATGCGGCTCGCCGCGCACCCATGTATCGACGCCCGCGTGCTCCAGCTTCTTCGCGAGATCCTTGCTGAGCAGGATATGATCGATGCGCAATCCCGAGTTGGTCTGCCAGTGATTGCGGAAGTAATCCCAGAAGGTATAGACGCGCTCATCGGGAAACATCTTGCGCAATGCATCCGTCCAGCCCTGCGCGAGCAGGTCCGCATACGCCGCGCGGCTCTCCGGTTGCAGCAACGCGTCCTTGAGCCACGAGCGCGTGTTGTAGATATCCTCGTCGGTGGGCACGACGTTGTAATCGCCCGCGAGCACGACCGGATGACCGCTGTCGAACAATCCCTTCGCGTGCGCGTTGAAACGCTCGAACCACGCGAGCTTGTAATCGAACTTCGGGCCAGGCTGCGGATTGCCGTTCGGAAGATAAAGACAGCCGATCACCAGGCCGCCCACCGCCGCTTCGATATACCGGCTATGCGTGTCGTCCTCGAAACCGGGCAGCCCGCGCCGGCTCAGCACGGGCTCGGCATCCTTCGCGAGAATCGCCACGCCGTTCCACGATTGCTGTCCATGCCATAGCGCGCCATAGCCCGCGTTCGCGATCGCGTCGGCGGGAAACTGCGCGTCCGTCGCCTTCAGTTCCTGCAGGCAGACCATATCCGGCGATTCGCGTTCGAGCCATGTCAGCAAGGCGCCGAGCCGCGGACGGATGCCGTTGATGTTGAAGGTGGCGATTTTCACTCGGCGTCTCTCCATCGGTGGATCGGAATCGATCCTACACGCGTCGCAGTTTGCGTGCCGCATCATGCGCCAAGCGCGCTGCCGCAAAATCTGCGACAGTCTCACGCTGATCCCGACACCCGCCCGCATCCATGTCCGAAGGCTCCGTTCACTGGCAGCGCAATCTCTACGTCTGCGTATTCGGCTCGTTCACGACCATCATGGCGATGACGCTGCTGCTGCCCTTCCTGCCGCTCTATGTGCAGCAACTGGGCGCGTCGTCGGTGGAGGCGGCGGTGCAATGGTCGGGCGTCGCGTTCGGCGCGACCTTCCTCGCGGCGGGCCTCGTCGCGCCGCTCTGGGGACGGCTCGCCGACCGCTACGGCCGCAAGCCGATCCTGATCCGCGCGAGCCTCGGCATGGCGATCACGATGTCGCTGCTCGGCGTCGTGCAGACGGTCTGGCAACTCGTGGCGATGCGCTTTCTCGCGGGGCTCGTCGGCGGCTATGCGAGCGGCGCCATCGTCATGATCGCAACGCAGACGCCGAAGCACCGCACCGCGTGGGCGCTCGGCACGCACGCGGCGGGCATGATGGCGGGCAATCTCGTCGGGCCGCTCATCGGCGGGCTGTTGCCGGGTCTGATCGGCATACGCGCGACGTTCTTTCTCGCGGGCGGCCTCATCTTCTGTTCGTTCATCATGACGACGCTCCTCGTGAAGGAAGAACGCCGCGCGCCGGATCACGCGAAAACGAAGCCGCGCGGCGGCTGGCGCGACGTGCCGCTCCTCACGCCCGTGATCGGCATGCTCGCGAGCGCGATGCTGCTCATGTTCGCCAATATGTCGATCGAGCCGATCATCACCGTGTATGTATCGCAGCTCGTGAAGGACCCGAAGCAGGTGACGCTCGTCGCGGGCGTCGTGATGTCCGCCGCAGCGCTCGGCAGCGTGCTCGCGGCGCCGCGCATCGGGCGGCTCGCGGATCGCGTCGGCGCGCCGAAGGTGATCGTCGGCTGTCTCGCCGCATGCGGCGTACTGCTGATTCCGCAGATCTTCGTCACCAACGGCACGCAACTCGTCGTGCTGCGCTTTCTGATGGGCCTCGCACTTGGCGGCCTGCTGCCCGCGATCACGAGCGTCGTGCGCCACAATGTGCCCGATCACGCGGTCGGCTACATCCTCGGCTACGCGACCTCGGCGCAATACATCGGACAGGTGACGGGGCCGCTCGCGGGCGGCTTCATCGCCGCGCATGCGGGCATGCCCTCTGTCTTCGTGATGACGAGCGTGCTGATGTTCGTGGGCGCCGCGTTCAATGCGTGGGTGTTTCTGCGCAAGAACTGAACGCTTACCGCTTCTCGCTGTCGAGATGCGCCATCTGCACGGCCTCGTATCTATCGCCCGCCGCCGCGTCTTTCGGCACCGCCGCTTCGATCGCCGCGCGTTCCTCGTTCGTGAGCGTGATATCGAGCGCACCGAGCGATTCCGTCAGCCGGTCGCGACGGCGCGCGCCGATCACCGGCACGATGTCATCGCCCTGCGCAAGTACCCACGCGATCGCAATCTGCGCAACGCTCACGCCCTTCGCATCAGCGATCGCGCGCAACGCATCGACGAGCGCGAGATTGCGTTCGACGTTGCCTTGCTGAAAGCGCGGACTGTTCGCGCGCCAGTCGCCCGTTTGCGCGGCGTCCTTGCTCCAGTGTCCGCTGATGAGTCCGCGCGACAGCACGCCATACGCGGTGATGCCGATGCCCAGTTCCCGGCACACCGGCAGGATTGCTTGCTCGATGCCGCGCGAGATCAGCGAATACTCTATCTGCAGGTCGCAGACCGGATGCACGGCGGCGGCCTTGCGGATCGTCTGCGCGCCCACTTCCGACAGCCCCACATGACGCACGTAGCCCGCCTGAATCATCTCGGCGATCGCGCCGATGGTGTCTTCGATCGGCACGTTCGCATCGAGCCGTGCGGGCCGGTAGATGTCGATATGATCCACGCCCAGTCGCTGCAAGGTGTACGCGAGCGAATTCTTCACGGCGACGGGACGGCCGTCGAACGCGATGAAGTTGCCCGCCGGGTCGCGCATGCCGCCGAACTTCACGCTGAGAATCGCGGCGTCGCGGCGTGAAGGCGGCGCGCTGCGCAACGCCTCGCCGATCAGCATCTCGTTGTGGCCCATGCCGTAGAAGTCGCCAGTGTCGAGCAGCGTGACGCCCGCTTCGAGCGCGGCGTGAATCGTGGCGATGCTTTCCGCGCGATCCGACGGCCCGTACATGCCCGACATGCCCATGCATCCGAGCCCGATGACCGACACCTTCGGTCCGGTCTTGCCGAGTCCGTGTTGTTCCATGATGGTTCTCCGCCAAAGAAGAAAGAAGGGATGACGGAGATTATGGGAGCAAACCGCGCGTGCGATAATCCGCCTCAATCTGCATGGGCTGTGCGCCGAGGCGAACAATGAACGAACCGGACCTGTCGGATCTGCACGCGTTTCTGGCGGTCGCGCGCTCGCGCGGCTTCAGGCAGGCAGCGTTGTTGCGGGGCGTGTCGGCCTCGTCGCTGAGCGAGGCGATTCGCCGGCTCGAAACGCGTCTGGGCGTGCGGCTCCTGAATCGTACGACGCGCAGCGTCACGCCGACCGAAGCGGGCGAACGGCTGATCGAGCGCCTCGCGCCCGCCTTCGCGGAAATCGCGGGCGCGCTCGATGCCGTGAACGGTTTCCGCGACAGCCCCATGGGCACGCTGCGCCTGAACGTGCCGACCATCGTGTCGCGCGAGGTGCTGCCGCCGATCATCGCGCGCTTTCTCGCGGCGCATCCGGGCATCACGCTGGAACTGAGCGCGAGCGATAACTTCATCGACGTGCTCGCCGCCGGTTTCGATGCAGGCATTCGCTATGACGAACGCATCGAGCGCGACATGATCGCCGTGCCGATCGGTCCGCCGACGCAACGCTTCGTCGCGGTCGCGTCGCCCGCTTATCTTGCGGCGCACGGCGAGCCGAAGCATCCGCGTGATCTGGTGAATCACGCGTGCATCGCCCATCGCTTCGAAAGCGGCGTGCTGGCGGTGTGGGAATTCATGCGCGGCAAGGACGTGATACGCATCGTGCCGCAAGGGCCGCTCGTGACCTCGTCGATCGAGGTCAGCCGCGCGTGCGCCGTCGCCGGACTGGGGCTCGTCTATACCTTCGACGAATTCGTGCGCGAAGCCATCGACAGCGGCGCACTCGTGCCCGTGCTCAAGCCGTGGAGGCAGAGCTTCACCGGACCGAGGCTGTATTATCCGAGCCGCGCGCACATGCCGGGGCCGTTACGCGCGTTCATCGATTTCATCCGGGCCGGAAGCTGAGGGCCGCTTACAGCTGCACGCCCCAGCGCCGCACCGTCACGCGCTCGACGGTATCGAACACGAGATGCTCGACCGCGAGTCCGATCACGATGACCGCGGCCAGTCCCGCGAACACGCGATCCGTATAAAGCTCGTTGCGGTTCTGGAAGATGTACCAGCCGAGACCGCCCTTGCCCGAGCTTGCACCGAACACGAGTTCCGCCGCGATCAGCGTGCGCCACGCGAACGCCCAGCCCACTCGCAGCCCCGCGAGGATCGACGGCAATGCGGCGGGCACGAGAATCAGCATCACGTGCCGCATGCCGTTGAGGCCGTAGTTGCGGCCCGTCATGCGCAGCGTCGAGGGCACCGCCTGAAAACCGGCATACGTATTGAGCGCGAGCGGCCACAACACCGAATGCACGAGCACGAACAGCAGGCTTCCCGTGCCGAGGCCGAACCACAGCAGCGCGAGCGGCAGCAGCGCGATGGACGGCAGCGGATTGAACATCGCGGTGAGCATCGAAAGGATGTCGCGTCCGATGCGCGTCGATACCGCAAGCGATGTCAGCAGAAACGCGAGCATCGCGCCGAGCGCATAGCCGCGCAACAGCACCGACATCGAAATGCCGATCTTCTCGATGAGCTCGCCCGACGCGATGCCCTGCACGAACGCGACGAACGTCGCGCTGAAAGTCGGCAGCAGCAGATCGTTGTCGACGGCGCGCGCGGCGATCTCCCACAGCGCGATCAGCACGATCGCGATGATGGACTTGCGCAGCCATGTGCGGTCCGCGAGACGCTTCGCAAGCGGCAGCGGCGCATGAGGTTCGACATCGAACGACGCGGAAGGTGTGATTTCGTATTCGGGCCGCACGGGCGGCACGGTCAGATGCGGCGTGCTCATTGCACATCCTCTTCGAACAGCAGACGATGAATGCGCGCCACGCTCTGTTGAAACTCGCCGCGACCCATGCTCTCCTGCGTGTATTGATGACTGTTCAGTTCGGCGCGCACGCGTCCCGGATGCGGCGTCAGCAGCAGAATGCGATTGCCGACGATCAGCGCTTCCTCGATCGAATGCGTGACGAACAACAAGGTGAAGCGCTCGTCGCTCCACAGGCGCAGCAGCTCTTCCTGCATGCGGCGGCGCGTGAGCGCATCGAGTGCGGCGAACGGCTCGTCCATCAGCAGCACGCGCGGCTGCATCGCGAGCGCGCGCGCGATGGCCACACGCTGCTTCATGCCGCCCGATAAGGTATGCGGATAGGCATCGGCGAATTTCGCGAGGCCGACCTTGTCGAGATAATGCAGCGCGCGCTCGCGTGCTTGGGCGCGGCCGAGCTTGCGCGCGACGCGCAGCGGAAAGGCCACGTTCTGCACGACGGTCTTCCACGGCGGCAGCTGATCGAACTCCTGGAACACGACGATGCGATCCGCGCCCGGACCCCGCACGCGCTCGCCGCCGATTTCGATGCTGCCCGCCACGGGCTCGATGAAACCGGCGACAGCCTTGAGCAAGGTCGATTTGCCGCAGCCCGATGGCCCGAGCAGCACGAAGCGGTCGGCGCCGTACACGTCGAAGCTCACATCGTGCGTCGCGCGCACGAGACGTTCGGGCGTGCGGTATTCGAGCGTGACGTTCTTCGCGCTGAGAAGCTTGTTGCTCGTCGCGACGTCGAGATCGGCGTCGCGCGAATAGAGCGCTTGGGGATTGGCGGCCATGTTCAATGTGCTCGAATGCAAATGAACACGATACCGGCGCGCAGCGCCCGTGATAACCAATCAATGCGCATATCTAATTCGCGCTCGCCGATAAGCGCGCGTTCGTTCAGCTTCCGTCCTTCGTCGCCGGATCGCTGAAGAAGTAGTCCTGCCACGACTTCGGCTCGTTTTTAATCGCGCCGACGCGATGCATGAATTTCGCGAGCGCCAGCGTGTTCTGCGGCGCGACCGTGAATTTCACCGACGGGTCCTTGATCACCTTGATGAGCAGATCGCGGTCGAGCTTCGCGTTGTTCACGCGCAGATAGATATCGGCGGCCTGCTCGGGATGCTGCGTAATGTATTGCGCCGCATCGGCGAGACCGGCGACGAACGCGCGATACGTCTTCGGATTCTCGTTGCGGAATTTCTCGGTCGCGTAGAGCACCGTCGCGGAACTGGGGCCGCCGAGCACGTCGTATGAATTGAGCACGATATGCGCCTTCGGATTGCCCGCGAGTTCCTGTTGCTGGAACGGCGGATTGCCGAAGTGCGCGTTGATCTCCGTGCCGCCCGCGATGAGCGCCGCCGTCGCATCGGGATGCGGCACCGCTTGCGTGAGCTTGTCGAGGCGGTCGAATTGCTTGTCGCCCCATTGCTTCGCCGCCGCGTATTGCAGGATGCGCGACTGCACCGACACGCCGACCGCCGGCACCGCGATGCGGTCCTTGTCGGTGAAATCGGCGATGGTCTTCACGCGCGGATCGTTCGATACGAGGTAATAAGGAAAATTGCCGAGCGACGCGACGCCCTTCACGTTCTGCCGTCCGTGCGTGCGGTCCCAGATCGTCAGCAAGGGGCCGACGCCCGCCGCCGCGATATCGACCGAGCCGGACAGGAGCGCATCGTTGACGCTCGAACCGCCCGACAGTTTGGCCCAGTCGACCTTGATATCGAGCCCTTCCTTCTTGCCTTCCTGCTCGATGAACTTCTGATCGCGCGCGACATTGAGCAACAGATACACGACGCCGAATTGCTCGGCGATGCGCAAGGTGCCTTCCGCATGCGCACTCGCCGATGTAATGCCGAGCGAAACCGCGAGCGCGGCCACGAGCGCGCGTGCGACGCCCTTGCCTGATCGAGAATGCATCAAAAACCCCGTGAATTAAGCGATATTGTGTGTTCAGAAAGGCGCGTCGCCTTCGATGGTCGTGCGAAACAGCTTGCGCCTCTGATCATCCGGCGTGCCCGCTGCGAGATGCATGACCGAGCGGTTGTCCCAGAACACCATGTCGCGCTCGCGCCATTGATGCCGGTAAATGAACTCGGGCCGCGTGCTGTATGCGAACAGTTCGGCGAGCAATGCGCGGCTTTCGTCTTCGGGCAGACCCATCACGCGCGTGGTGAAATGCTCGCTGACGAAAAGCGCGCGGCGCTTCGTTTCCGGATGCGTGCGCACGATCGGATGCGTCACCGGCTTGACCTGCGCGACCTGCTCCGCCGACAGATTGGGACGCCACGGACTGCGCTTCTGCAGTTCGCCATACTTCGCGAGATAGGTATGCTCGGCAACGCGGCCTTCGACGGCTTGCTTCAGATGCGCGGGCAGCGTGTCCCATGCGAGATGCTGGTTCGCGAACAGCGTGTCGCCGCCGACCGCTGGCAGCTCTTGCGCATGCAGCAGCGAACCGAGGCTCGGCTTCTCCTTGTACGAAAGGTCCGAATGCCAGAAGTGACCCGCGTCGCCAAGCCCGATCGGCTTGCCGTTCTCGACGATGTTCGACACGATCAGCACTTCCGGATGCCCCGCCAGCCCGAACTGATGCAGCACGTGAATCTGCAGCGGGCCGAAGCGCTTGCTGAACGCGACCTGCTCGTCCGGCGTGATGCGCTGATCGCGAAACACGAGGACGTGATGATCCAGATGCGCGCGATGAATGCGCGCGAAGTCCGCTTGCGACAGCGGCTTCGACAGATCGAGTCCGATCACTTCGGCGCCGAGCGGCGCGTCGAACTTGCGAATCTCGATGGGTTGATCGGCGGCGTCCGCGGATGTCGCGAGTGAAGCGAGAGCGGGATTGGGGGCGGTCTGAATCGTCACGGTCGAGCGGATACCAGTCTATGACTTCGGGGAAGCGAAGAATCTAACGCGCGACGATTCGACCGGCAACGAACGATGCGAGCTTTGGTTATGCGTCGACGTGATAAAGCGGAGAGCCGGGCGGATTGATCGGATCATTGATGCCTGAGCAAGCGCGACTAATCGGCGATATCGAACGGCAACTCGACCTGCACCGGCTCGATGAAGCCGCTCTCGTCGCGCCCGGCGAGCGCGCTGACTCTGACGCCCAGAAGCCGGATACGCCGGTCGAGCACGATGCGCTTCAGGCATTCGGTCGCGGCGCGGCGGATCTCGACCGGATCGGCCGTCGCCACGGGAATGGTCAGATCGCGCGTCACGGTGCGGAAGTCGTCGAAGCGCAGCTTGATGCCCACGGTGCGCCCGACATAGCCCTTGCGCTGCAAGTCGTCGGCGACGCGAGTGCACAGGCCGGTGAACTCCGCAGAGAGCGTCGCCCGATCCTGCTTCGGATGAAAGTCGCGCTCGAAAGTGGTTTCGCGGCTCATCGACTTGGGCGTCGAACTCACCACGACGGGCCGCTCGTCCTGTCCCTGCGCGATGCGCGCGAGCCACGCGGCATACGTGTGACCGAAGTGCGTCTGCAGCAAGCCGGGATCGGCGGCGGCGATGTCGCCAACGGTGACGATGCCGAGCGCCGCGAGCTTCTCGCTCGCCTTCGGACCGATGCCGTTCACCTTGCGCGCGGCGAGCGGCCAGATGCGCGTGGGCAGATCGTCCATCGTGAGGAGCGTGAGGCCGTCCGGCTTGTCCAGCTCGGAGCCGATCTTCGCGAGCAGCTTGTTCGGCGCGATGCAGATGGAGCACGTCAGCCCGGTGGCCTCATGCACGGCGTCCTTCATGCGTCTGCCGATCTCGGCCGGCTCGCCAGGCAGCTCGCTCACATCGATATAGATCTCGTCGATGCCGCGGTTCTCGATCTGCGCCGTGAAGGTCGCGATGGCCGCCTTGAAGAGGCGCGAATAATGGCGGTACGACTCGAAATCGGTCGGCAGGAGAATGGCGTCGGGCGCGAGTTGCGCGGCCTTCATCATGCCCATCGCGGAGAAGACGCCGAACTTGCGCGCTTCGTACGTGGAGGTGGTGACGACGCCGCGGCCCGCGTAGTCGCGCAGACGCCTGAAGCGGCGCGTGCCGTCGGGAAGCGTTTCGGGCGTGGCGCTGCGGCCGCCGCCCACCACGACCGGCATGCCGCGCAACTCGGGATAGCGCAGCAGTTCGACGGACGCGAAGAACGCGTCCATGTCGAGATGCGCGATGCGGCGCGGTGCGGGGGTCAAGGACGGCGCGTCCATTGGGGCGCTCAGAACAAAATGGCCCTACTGTACATCCATACAGTGAAACGCGCCAGACCTCACCGTGCGCGCGAGCGCCGCTTCACTCCGGAGTGCGCTTTTCGGCGAGCGCGCGGCGGCAATCGTCGAACACCTGACGCACGACATCCGATTGATAGTTGAGATCTTCGCTGTCGAGGATTTCCTCGACGGCGTCGCGCGCCCAGTCGGCTTCGAGCATCGCGCAATGCTGGGTGGCGATTTCACGGGCGATGGCCGCGAGCTTGGCGACCGTGAGCCAGTCCGCGAGCCGTTGATGCCGGTCGAGCCACTTGTGCGCGGCCTGCACGTGAAACGAGGCCGCCGGCCAGTCGCCATTCAGGTAGTACGCGCCGAGACTGCCGCACGTGAGCCAGCAGAGCAGTTCGGCGCGGTCGCGGGCACTGAGGATACGAGACACATCGTTCATGGCGGCCGTTCCGTATGAAACCCCTATGAAAACACGATAGCACGGGATGGTGCGGCGCGGCGGTGGCTGCCCGCAATGCGATCGGTTTCACGGTGCGCTGGCGAACGCTTCGTCATGCGAAGGGCGGCAATGCGCGTGACGCGGGGCCGTCATCGGGGCCTCTCATTCGTTCCTCTCATTTGTTTCTAATTCGCGCGGCATAACCTGATTTCCGTCGGCCCCATACAGGCCTTCTTTCAATGACGGGAGCACATCATGTTTGAACGTTTTTCGAAATCCCTCGGCAGCTTTTTCCTCGACCGCGACGCCAGCGACGAATACCTCGCGTCATCGAGCGATCTGGCCGATCTCGAACGCCGCATGCGTCAGGTAGAAACGCAGGATCACGACTACAACGCGTACTTCTGCGGCGCACTCGGGCGGCATCACGATGCGCCGTGACGCGCGCTACTTCGGCTCCTCGCGCCCCGCCTGCCCGAGCATCACGGTCCAGCCGAGCCCGCGCACGTTGCGAATGACGCTCGCGCCGAATTTCTTGCGCACCGAATGGATCAGCACGTCGACCGCGTTGCTCTCCACTTCCTTGCCCCATCCATAGAGGCGATCTTCGAGCTGATCGCGCGAAAAGATGGTGCCGGGACGTTCGAGCAGCGCGTGCATCAGCGCGAACTCGCGCGCCGACAGCACGCCGGAATTCTCGCCGCACGTGAGCGTGCGCTGATCGAGATTGAGGCAGAGCGAATCGTCGCCGAGACGCGAGACCGCGTAGCCCGCCTTGCGGCGCAGCACCGCGCGGATGCGCGCAAGCAGTTCCGGCATGTCGAAGGGCTTGAGCAGATAGTCGTCGGCGCCGAGATCGAGGCCCTGCACGCGCGTGTCGAGATCGTCGCGCGCGGTGAGGATCAGCACCGGCGTCGCGTTACCGGCGGTGCGCGCCTGACGCAGCAGTTCGATGCCGGTCATGCCCGGCAAGCCGAGATCGAGCAGCACCACCGTGTATTCGGCGGCGCCGATGGCCTCGCGGCCCGCGTTGCCGTCGCGCACCCAGTCCACGGCGTAATCGGCATCCTTGAGCGCACGCATGAGGCTCGTGCCGATCTGCACGTCGTCTTCGATCAGGAGAATTCGCATGTTCCACCCCGCACCCGGCGAGAAGGGCGCGCCACGCGCCCGGGATGCGGCACAAACGAATAAAACGCACGACCGGTCTTTTCGATTGCTTTTACTGACCGGCGATATTCGCCTTGCGCCACGCAGCGAATGCATTGTAATCGGCGCAAAACCTTATGTGTTCAATGCCGGCGCGGCCGCGTTCTCACTGACCTCCTCCACGGGAAAGCTGATCGATGCGACGATGCCCGAGCGAGCGTCGGTGCGATTCTTGAGCGTCACGTCGCCGCCATAACGCGCGGCGATCGCCTTCACGATGGAGAGGCCGAGCCCGCTGCCCTCCACGTCCGGGTTCGCGCGAAAGAAACGGTCGAATACGCGCGGCAGCAACTCCTCGGCGATGCCCGGCCCCGTATCGACGACATCGACCCACACCAGGTCGCCGTCGCGCCGCATGCGCAGATCGATGGTGCCGCCATCGGGCGTATAGCGCACCGCGTTCGACACGAGATTGCGCACCGCCATCCCGATGTCCGTCTCGACCGCGCGCACATGCACGTCGAGCATTTCCTCCGCGCCGATGTCCATGCCGCGCGCAATCGCGATCGGCAGCACGTCGGCGACCGCGCCCGTCACCACTTCCGACAGATCCACGCGCACCAGCGGCGTGCCGCTCACCGGCGCATCGGCGCGCGCGAGCCGCAACAGCTGCGCGATGAGCTTGCCGCTGCGCGCAATGCCCTTGCGCAATTCCTGAAACCGCTCCTGATTGCCGGCGACGATATGCGGCGCGAGGTTATCCGCCTGAAGCTGAAGCGCGGTGAGCGGCGTGCGCAGTTCGTGCGCGGCATCGGCGATGAACTTGCGCTCCTTTTCGATCGAGGTCGCGAGGCGCTCGATCATCGTGTTGATCGAATGGATGAAGGGCGCGAGCTCGGTGGGCACGCCGACCGTCGGCAGCGGCTGCAGATGACCCATGTCGATGGCCCGCACCTCCGCGCCGAGTTCATTCAACTGCCGCAGCGAACGCCGCACGACGAGCGCGACGGCGATCCACACGAGCGGCAGCAGCACGGCGATCGGCCAGAGCGTTTGCGTCGCGGCTTCCTGCGCGATCTCGCGGCGCACCGACGAACGTTGCGCGACCTGAATCGTCATGGTCGGCTCCTGGCGCGTGAAGACGCGCCAGTGCTCGTCGTTGACTTCGGCGCCGGAGAAACCCGCGTGCGCGTCGCGCGGAAAATGCAGGGACGGGTCGGTGGTGCGGAACGGCAGATCGGCGTCGGCCTTCCACACGACGACCACGACATCGCGATCGTCCTGCGAGCCGCGCGCGGGATTTTCCGGAATGCCTTCGGCATAGCCGTCGCGCATGCGCGCCGCCACCTGTTCGAGCCGCAGGTCGAGCAGCGCGCTCATGCCGGTCTTGCTCAACTGATATGAACTCACGCCCTGCACGACGCCGATCACCGTCACGAGCAGCCCGAGCGCGACGACGAGTTGATTTTTCAGTGATTTGATCATTCGAGATCGCCGCTTCGGAAGGGAACGGGGCGTTTCGCCAGCCCGTTCGATTTTAGGCGACATTCCCGGCGATTTCGGTCTGAAAGGGGACATGTGCTTGGCGCGCCGAAAAAAACGCCGGTCCGCACGCGGCCGGCGCCAAGGGCTGAGGAGATACGAGAACGTGGAACGGACCGTGGGCCGCCGGAGGAAGCGCGCCATCCGTCCACGAAAACAAGCCTAGGCGCGAAGAATTAGCATTGAATGAGCGCGCGGGAAGCTTCGTCGAGCAGCGTTTCGCCGCGCGGGATAACATTGCATCCGGCGCATTTTCATCGGCGACATTGCTTTGGCTGCAAGGAATTCGCAAGCCAGAGGCCGCCGCCGCATCTCCATCCATCGTGCATGGCTTCGCTCGCGCGCATCGTCGTCGGTTGCGCGCCGTGGAAGGCATGTCATCCGAAACGCATGTCACAGAACAGAAAAACGGCACGTCCCCTCGTCATCGCAGCGGTGATGGCCTCGATGGCCATGGTCGCGATCGAAGCCACCATCGTCTCCACCGCGATGCCGCAAATCGCCACGCAGCTCGGCGGCCTCAATCTCTATAGCTGGGTGTTCTCGTCGTTCCTGCTCACGCAGACCGCGCTCACCGTCGTGTTCGGCAAGCTCGCCGATCTGTACGGCCGCAAGCCCGCCCTGCTCGCGGGCATCGCGATCTTCCTGATCGGCTCGGTGCTCGCGGGCTTCGCCTGGTCGATGCCCGCGATGATCGTGTTCCGGCTGGTTCAGGGCGTCGGCGCGGGCGCGATCCTGCCGGTCGCGCTGACGGTCGTCGGCGATCTCTATCCGGCCCGCGAGCGCGGCAAGGTGCAAGGCTATCTCGCGAGCGTGTGGGCCGTGTCCGCCGTGCTCGGCCCGATGGTCGGCGGCCTCTTGATCCGGCAGTTCTCGTGGGCGTGGATCTTCTGGATCAACGTGCCGATCGGCATTCTGGCCGCCCTGCTCTTCACGCTCTTCCTGCACGAGGAAAAGCGTCACGTCCGTCCGGCGATCGACTTCGCCGGCGCGTTCTTTTTCACGGCGGCCGTTGCCGCGCTGATGATGGCGCTCACCGACGCCGGACATGCGAGCAGCACGCGCGTCGGCGTGGAGATCGCGGTGCTGGTGCTCGCGATCGTGGGCTTCGTGGTGCAGGAACGCCGCGCCGCCGATCCGATGATCTCGTTTCGCCTGTGGTCGCATCGGCCGATCGCGGCGAGCAACGTCGCGACCCTCCTGGCCGGCATGGCGATGATGGGCCTCACCACCTTCCTGCCGATGTACGTGCAGGGCGTGATGCACCGCACGCCGGTGGAAGCGGGCCTCGCGCTCACCATGATGATGATCGGCTGGCCGAGCGGCGCGACCTTCACGTCGCGCGCGTTCAGCCGTATCGGCCTGCGGCGTCTCCTGATGGTCGGGCCGGTGTTCATTCCGCTCGGCGCCTTGCCGTTCGTGCTGCTCGGTCCGCAATCGAGCCCGGTGTGGGCGGGCGTCGGCTCCGCGGTGCTCGGCTTCGGCATGGGCATCACGAGCGTGTCGTGCCTCATCCTGATTCAGGAGATCGTGCAGCCGCTCGAGCGCGGCAGCGCCACCGCATCGAACCTGTTTTCGCGCAATCTCGGCAACACGCTCGGCGCGGCCGTGTTCGGCGCGGTGCAGAATTACGGCCTCATGCATACCGACGGCCTGCCGCCCGTGCACGCGGATCAGCTCAAGCAACTGCTGTCGAGCGTGCCGGGCGATTTCGCGATGAACAACGAAATTCGCCTCGTGCTGCATCATTCGCTGCACATGACCTTCACCGCGATGTTCGTGATCGCGCTCGGCACCGTGATCGCGATGCTGTTCATGCCAAAGATCGAGATCGGGCGCGCGAAGGAGACGGTCGAGAAAGTGGGCGCGGAGAATGCCGCGAAATCGGCCGCGAATCAGGCGTTCCACTGAACGTGCGGCGCCGATGATCTCGAGCCAGTACATCAGCCGCATCACGCTCATGCGCGACAAGGCGCCGTCTTTCGACGTCTGGCCGTTCTCGCTGCCCGCCGTGCGCGCGCTCGACACGCTCGAACCGCATCCGAAGGTCACGTTTCTCGTCGGCGAAAATGGCTCGGGCAAGTCGACGCTGCTCGAAGCGATCGCAGTCTCGATGGGCTTCAATCCCGAAGGCGGCACGAAGAACTTCCGCTTCGGCACGCGCGCGTCGCATTCGGCGCTGCATGAGTATCTGCGCATCGCGAAAGGCTTCAAACGGCCGCGCGACGGCTTCTTTCTGCGCGCGGAAAGCTTCTTCAACGTGGCGACGGAAATCGAGCAGCTCGACGACGAACCCGGCTTCGGCCCGCCGATCATCTCGTCTTATGGCGGCAAGTCGCTGCACGAGCAATCGCACGGCGAGTCCTTCCTCACGCTGTTGATGGAACGCTTCGGCGGACAAGGCCTCTATCTGCTCGACGAACCCGAGGCGGCGCTGTCCCCGCAGCGCCAGCTCGCCGCGCTTGCGCGCATCCACGATCTCGTCAATGACGATTCGCAGTTCATCATCGCCACGCATTCGCCGATACTCATGGCCTACCCCGATGCGCGGATCTATCAATTCACGGAAGACGGCCTCGCGCGGGTCGCCTATGAAGACACCGAGCACTTCAAGGTGACGCGTGCGTTTCTCGCCAACCCCGAACGCATGTTGCGCACGCTCTTCGACGGCGAGCGCTGAACGCGTCCCGCCGGCGTGACCGGCGGGACGCGACGTGATGCAGCACGCTCAATCCTGTGCCTGAATCAGCGGACTTTGCTGCTTGGATTTATCGACGCTCGCGTCATTGCTCTGTTGCGCATCCTGAGCAATGGTCTGCATGTTCATGCCTTGTTGTGATGTGGGCGCGCCGTCCATCGGTGCGTAATGCGGTGCGGGACCATACCCGCTTGCGAGTGCGTAGGATGCGCCCGCGAGCGCCGCGACGAAGATGATGCCTTTGAGATTGCTGATCATGATAGTGCTCCTGAGGGTTTCACATAACCACTTCAATCGGCCTCATTGCACTGCCTGCCAAGCAACCGACCTTCTGAAATGTGCACGCAGTCTACGTGCGTGAACCGGCGTTGAAATCCCCTCAAAAGCAAGGATAGGAATGGATGGATACGCGCGCTGTGTAGGGAGCGCTTTGCGCATTCCTCCTTGTCCACGACAGCACCGCGCGCGGCTCGCCGGCGCCTGTTGAAGAGGCGCGGGTGCGATGGGTCGTCAACGGGTAAACTGGCGAAATCAGACTTCCTCCGCTGCGTTGAGCATCAGAACCATGACCAGATCGAGAGCAGCCGTGCCCCAGCTCGACCACGGACCCGACACGCCAGGCGAGCCCACGATGAGTCACGCGCAATATCACGCGCTCGTCGATGCGATCGAAGACTGCGCGATCTTCATGCTCGACCTTAACGGCCGCATCACGAGCTGGAACACGGGCGCGCGCAGGATCAAGGGCTACGAGGCGCACGAGATCATCGGTCAGCATCTGTCGCGCTTCTATCCGGCGGAGGCGGTCGAGCGCCGCTGGCCCGAGTACGAGCTGAAGCAGGCATATGCGACCGGGCGCTTCGAGGATGAAGGCTGGCGCGTGCGCAAGGACGGCACGCTGTTCTGGGCGAACGTCGTCATCACGGCGGCGCGCGATACGAAGGGCGAGATCATCGGCTACGCGAAATGCACGCGCGACCTCACCGCGAAGCGCGCCGAAGAGGAAAAGCTGCGTCTGTCGGAAGAACGCTTTCGTCTGCTCGTGGAAAGCGTGAGCGACTACGCGATTTTCATGCTCGACCCGGGCGGCCATATCGCGAGCTGGAATACGGGCGCGATGCGGATCAAGGGTTATCAGCCGTCAGAGATCATGGGCAAGCATTTCTCGACGTTCTACTGTCCCGAGGATCTGGCCGCCAACCTGCCCGAGATCGAACTGCAGACCGCGATCCGCACGGGCCGCGTGGAGAACGAAGGCTGGCGCGTGCGCAAGGACGGTTCGATATTCTGGGCGAACGTCGTCATCACCGCGGTGTACGACGAGCATCGCGTGCTGCGCGGCTTCGCGAAGGTCACGCGTGACATGAGCGAGCGCAAGCGCCTCGAGCAGCTCGAAGTATCGTCGCGGCGCATCAGCGAGTTTCTCGCGACGCTCGCGCACGAGTTGCGCAATCCGCTCGCGCCGGTGCGCAACGCGATCGGCGTGATGCAGATGGAAAAGGGCATGCCGCAGCGGGTCAACGCGTGCCGCGACATCATCGACAGACAGACCTCGCATCTCGGCCGGCTCGTCGACGATCTGCTCGACATGGGCCGCATCACGACGGGCAAGATCGATCTGCGCATGGCGCGCGTCGATGTGAGCGATATCGTCGCGCGCAGCATCGAGCTGGTGCATCCGTTCATCGACGAACGCACGCAGCGCGTCGTGACGAAGCTGGCGAGCGATCCCGTCCATGTGATGGGCGACCCCACGCGGCTCGTGCAGGTCGTGCAAAACCTGTTGAACAATGCGTCGAAGTTCTCGCCGCGCGGGAGCACGATCACGGTCGAAGTCGAGCCCCAGACGAGCGCGCTGCTGCTCAAGGTATCCGATACCGGGCGTGGCATTTCGCAGAAGGGGCTCACCTCCATCTTCGATCTGTTCGTGCAGGAGGACCACTATCTCAATCCTGGCGAGGCGGGGCTCGGCATCGGGCTTACGTTGTGCAGGTCGATCGTCGAGATGCACGGGGGGTCGATTTCCGCCGCGAGCGACGGGCCGAATCAGGGCAGCACGTTCACGGTGCGATTGCCGTATGCATCGGTGGATGACGCGCCGCGTCCGCATCGCGTGCTCGCGCAAAGCGCCGCGCGGGAGGTCGGCGATGGGCTGCGCGTCGTCGTGATCGACGATAACCAGGATTCGGCGGACAGTCTCGCCATGCTGTTGCAGATGAAAGGGCATGACGTGCGTATCGCGTATCACGGCAAGGAAGGGCTCGATGTGGTTCGGCATTTTCCGCCCGAGCTGATTCTGCTCGATCTCGCTTTGCCGGATATGGATGGGTATGCGGTGCTGCGGGCGCTGCGCTCGAAGCGGCTCATCGGGGGGGCGATGGTCGTCGCAATGACCGGGTTTGGGCAGGACAGCGACAAGGAGCGCTCCGCGCAGGCGGGGTTCGATGCACATCTTGTCAAGCCGGTGGATTTCGAGGTGCTGGATCGGTTGTTGGTTCGGGTGGCGGGGCGGTGATTCGCCACATGCAGTGGCTGGATCGTCTTGTGACGATCCTTGACGGTTCATCCATGTAAGTTCGTTATACTGACTTGTCAACTTGGCTAAACGACAAAGCAGACCAATGGCAAGAGAATTCATCGAAGTTCATGCGTCAATGACCAATACCGTCGAAGGTTCGTCCGTGACTATCGACGCAAACGCTGAGCGCATATGCTCGAATATGACTAATGCAAAGTTTGCAGAACTGGTATTGGATTGCAGAGATGAGGCGGTTCACTTGACCAATGCCCGTCTCAGGGACCTCCAAAGGTGGTCGCAAGCGGACAGAATGCGTGTCGATGCCTGGTTCGGTCGATGTGACGAAGCCACCCGCCAAAGGCTTATCAATGGCCTTTCCGCCATCTCTCGCGTTCTCAAGAATCTGAACGCGGACAACTTCGTGGGATGGGACCCGACACGCGCGACGCATATTTCATGCTCGCCGAACACCAGAAACGCCCTCGGCGCGGTAGCCGAAGTTTGTGCTCCAGATACCGTGACGCACACCATCGCGATACGTGACGCGTTTTGCGACATGCGACCTATGTCTTATGCAAAGGACTCGATGGTTTCGACTCTGATTCATGAAGCGAGTCACTTCAAAGACACGATGGCGACCAAGGATTGGAAATACTTCATGAGAGAGTGCCTTCCTTTCGGCAAGGCGAACCCGGAACAAGCCATTGAGAATGCAGACAGCGTTGCCGGTTATGTCATCTACAGCATGTAAAGCGCTTTCGAGCCTCCTCTTCATCGCATGGACCGGTGCGCTCGCCTGCGTTCCGAGCGAGAACTTCGATATCTATTTCAATGCAAACAGTGGGGACGTCCCCACGGCGGAAGTCCTGCGACTTGCAAAGTGGGTGGCAAAGCAGAAAGCCGCTTATGCTAACCACGTTACAAAGGAAATGACCCAGGTAAGCGGGCATGCAGAAACGACAGAGCATGATCCGCAGGGGCTAGCACAAGCACGCTTGGCGGCGGGGAAGCGACTGCTTGCACAACTCGGATTTCTGAGGGGCGATGTTGAAACGGATACGCATATCTACGAGCCTGCACGCCTGATAAACGGCAAGCGGGTCGAAATTTCATTCCTGCCCGAATGCCCCAACGTCTGTTGTCCCGCCAATTCCAACCTTCCAGCCGAATAGGCAATTTCACGGCCCTCCCGCCTCGGCGTGTGTACGGGCGAAGCGGTGACTGGTTTTTTGCTTCTTCGTTCGCGCTTGAAACCAGCCCCCTCACTCCCTAACCACCCGCAACGGAAAAACGATCCGCGAAGCGACCAACCCCAACGCCCCACCAAGCAACGTCTCCCAGGCCCGCGCCGTCAGCAGCCCAACCGAATGCACGCCACTCGCGGCCAGCGTCACGACCAGCACAAACGCGAACGCCCCGCAGGCGATGTCATACCGCTCCGGCAACGCCATCGCATAAGCGATCATCGCCAGCGCCGACAATGTCCACACGACAACCGGCCAATGCTCCGCGAGCGGCAGACACACGAGCCCGAGCGGCACCCCGACAAGCGTCCCATAGATACGTCGCCGCACGCGCTCAGCCGTACCCACCGCCGACGTCGCCACGACATACACACACGCCGTGATCGCCCATGCCGATTCCACGAGCCCGATCGCACGATTCAGCAGCACCACCACGAGCGCGCCGCACGTCGCCTGCAACCCCATCGCGAACGCGGGCGATATCGCGTGACGGCCATAAGCGGGCTCGGACGCCAGCGCCGGCAGCACGGCCGGATGCTCCGCCGGGCCGCTCAGCACGCGTGGCACGATCGCCGCCAGCATGCCGATCAGCAGGGCGAACAGAATCGCCCTTGAATCGCCGGGCGCGAGATTCATCCCATAGGCGAGCAACTGTCCGATATAAAGCTGCGAGCCGATGCCAGCGCCAGTCACGCCGAAGCGCTTCAGATAGCCCGCGAAGAACGCGCCCGTGACGAGCACGAGCTCGGAGCCGCCGCGCCCGAATTCACGCAGCATCGGCCCGAACAACGCGAACGTGAGCGCGCCGAACGCAGCGGCGATGCACAGCACGGCGAGATCGCGGCTCGATTCGAAACGCGTCGTGCGCGCTTCGGACACGCTCGCCCACAGCGCGAATCCACCCGCCAGCGCGCCGACGGACACGCCGGCCGGCACGCTCTGCGTCACGTCCTGCAACGCGCCGAGCGCCGCCGCGAGACCGTATGCGGTGACGAGCCGCAAACCCTTGATGCGCCGATGCGTACCCGGATCGATGCGATCCAGCCACGCAAGCGCCGCCCGCCCGCGACGCGCGGCCGACTGCACAAGCGTCAACGCCGATTCCGCGAGACGCGTTTTCGCGTCGCCGATGTGCTGCTCGTCGTCCATAGAGATCCACCGAGGGAGAACGCGCTCCAACGCATTCTAGGCGATGCCGCGCCGCACGTTTCGCCTTCGTGCGCGTGCGCCGCGCGCCGCCGCTTCGACGATGCAATCGGCAAGGCGCGTCGCCGCGTCGGGCTCATCGGCACGCGCACGCCGCGCCCGCTCGACAAGACCGATCTCGCGATGAAACGTCTCATCGCCGAGATCGAGCGCCACCACACGGCGCGGCCACGCGCCGATGCCGTCCGACACCGGCACGAGCGCCACGCCCAGACCCCGCGCCACCAGTTGCGCGATGCCCGGCAACTCGTCGACTTCGATCGAATCGCGCACCGCGATGCGGCGCTTCGTCAGAAACGTGTCCACCTGCCGGCCGCCGAACGAGCGCCGGTCGTAACGGATGAAAGGCTCCGACTCGATCAGCTCGCGCCATTGCGCGCCCTTCTTCGCGGCAGGCGCGAGCAGCACGAACGGCTCGGCGGCGAGCGTGCGCCATCGCAGTTCCCCAGGCAGCGAAAACGGCGGACGGATGAGCACGGCCATGTCCATCTCGCCCGCATCGACGCTCGCCAGCAGATTCAGCGACACGCCCGGCACCAGCCGGATGCGCCACGCGGGAAGCACGCGCCGGAACGCGCCGATCGCATCGGGCAGCAGCGCCGCATGCGCCGACGCGATTGCGCCGACCGACAGCGAGCCGCCACGCCCGTCCTCGCCTTCCGGCTCGGCGAGGCGCGCATAAAGCGCGATCAGTTCGTCGGCGAGTTCGAGCGTGCGCTTGCCCGCCTTGTTGAGCGTCGCGGAGCGGCCGGTGCGGTCGAACAGCGCGACGCCGAGATGCGCTTCGAGCCGCTGCATCTGCGCGCTCACGGCCGATTGCGTGAGACCGATGTGCGCGCCCGCGCCCGCGAACGTGCCGTGGCGCGCCACCACGATGAAAGTCTGAAGTTCGCGCAGCATGTCGATTCATCGAAATTATTGGGGCTGACTCCCGCAATATATCGTTTTTCAACACAAATATTTATCAATACACTGAGGCCTTCGTTCCCCACACGTCGAATAAGGATTCATCGCCATGAGCACGACTCAGCACGCCATGCCGCCGTTTCACCTCGCGTTTCCCGTTCACAGCCTCGCCGCCGCGCGCGAGTTTTACGGCGAGTTGCTCGGCTGCCCGGAAGGCCGCAGCTCCGACGCCTGGGTGGATTTCGATTTCTACGGGCATCAGATCGTCGCGCATCTCGCGCCCGATGAAGCCGGGCATCGCACGACGAGCGCGGTCGATGGCGACGCCGTGCCGGTGCGCCACTTCGGCGTCGTGCTGTCGATCCCGCAATGGGAGGAACTGGCCGACAAGCTGCGCGCCGCGGGTACGCGCTTCGTCATCGAGCCGCATGTGCGCTTCAAGGGCGAAGTCGGCGAACAGGCGACGATGTTCTTCCTCGATCCGTCCGGCAATGCCGTCGAGATCAAGGCGTTCGCCGACATGTCGTCGCTGTTCGCGAAGTAACGCGCGCCGCGCTTCCAGTCCCACGACACGCGCCTGACGGATTCTTTACCGGATAGAATCCGCTCTGCGCGCGACGTGCGCGACATCGGGGAGACGCGAGTATGGGACCTTCTGAAGGACGCCGCCGCTTTCTGGGCGCGGCGCTATGCAGCACGATCGCCGCATGCGGCGGTGGTTCGGATTCCGACAACGCCAACGCATCGGAATCGTCGGGCGGCACGCAAACCGGCCCTGTGCCCGACGCCCAAGTCAACGCCGCACTCTCCCAGCTCGACACCCTAGCCAACAATCTTTTGAGCAGCTCCGGCATACCGGGCATGGCCATCGCGGTCGTGCGCGGCACGCAGACCGTCTACGCGAAGGGCTTCGGCACGCGGCTCATCGGTTCGGGCCAGCAGGTCGATGCCGATACCGTGTTTCAGCTCGCGTCGGTGTCGAAGTCCGTGGGTGCGTCGGTCGTGGCGCATCAGGTGGGCGCGGGCGGCATCGCGTGGAACACGCCGGTGCGCGCGCATCTGCCGTGGTTCACGCTCTCCGATCCAGAAGTGAGCGCGGCCGTCACCATCGGCGATCTGTATTCGCATCAGTCCGGCTTGCCCGACCACGCGGGCGACAAGCTCGAAGACATGGGCTACTCGCAAACGGAAGTGCTTCAGCGGCTGCGCTTCCTGCCGCTGCATCCGTTTCGCCATTCGTACTTCTACACGAACTTCGGACTCACGGCGGCGGCGGAGTCCGTGGCGGCCGCTGCGGGCATCGACTGGGCGACGCTCTCCGATACCGCGCTCTACAAACCGCTCGGCATGACGAGCACGAGTTCGCGCTATGCCGACTTCATCGCGCGGTCCAATCGGGCGACCGGACATGTGAAGCGCGGCAATCAGTGGGTGCAAGGGCTGGGCACCACGCCCGATGCGCAATCGCCCGCGGGCGGAGTGAGTTCGTCGGTCAACGACATGGCGAAGTGGCTCGCGATGATGCTCGGCGCGGGTGTCTTCAACGGCAGCCGCATCGTCGATGCGGCCGCCCTCGCCGCGGCCACCACCGCGCAGGCGCAAAGCTCGCCGCCGGGCGGCGGCAATCCCGCGGGCTTTTACGGCTATGGCTTCAACGTGGGCCAGACGAGCGCAGGGCGCGCGTCGTACAGCCATTCGGGCGCGTTCAGCGCGGGCGCGGCGACCAACTTCATGGTGGTTCCGTCAACGAATCTCGCGATCGTCGCGTTGACGAACGCATTCCCGATCGGCGTGCCGGAAGCACTCAACCAGCAGTTCTTCGACATCGTGCAGTTCGGCTCGATCCAGCGCGACTGGTACAAGCTGTACAGCGATGCGCTGGCGCCGCTGTCGAAGCCGTCCGGCTCGCTCGTCGGCGCGACGCCGCCGGCTTCGCCGCTGCCCGCGCGTGCGCTGTCGACTTACATCGGCACGTACAGGAACGACTACTTCGGGCCGATTCAGGTGGTCGATCAGGGCGGCGCGCTCGCGATTCTCATCGGCTCGCGTCCGATGGCACTGCCGCTCTCGCATTGGGATGCCGATGTCTTCACCTTCACGCTCGTCAACGAGAACGCGAATCCCGGCACGATATCGAAGGTATCGTTTCTCAGCGATCGCGTGACGCTCGAGTACTACGACGAGGACGGGCTCGGCACCTTCGTGCGCTGATGCGCGTCGCGCGCTACTGGCCCGAGCCGCTCGCGCTGACGGGCGCGCCGGGGCCGCTCGGCGTCGCTGTCCCGCTCGGCGCGGTGGACGGGCCCGCGTTCATCGGACTCTTGTGCGCCTGCTTCGAATGCGTGGACTTGTGCGCGTGGGACTTCGACTGTGCGGGCTGCGTCGTCGTTTGCGCATTGTCGCCGGCCTGCAGGCCCGTGTTCGAGCTCGGCGGATTGTCCTGCGCGAAAGCGGACGCACAGACGAGCGCAAATGCGCCCGCGGTGGCGGGAAGGGCGAAACGTTTCATGTCGATCACTCCGGTTGGCGGTTTGCAAAATGCGATTCGTGCGGCTTGATTTGCCTGCCGGCCGCCGCGCGCGCAGCGGCCGGTTCGCACGATACGAGTCAGCACGCGCTATGCCACGGTCTGACGATTCACAAACACCGGAGCGCGCACTGAAAGGCGCGTCCGCCCGGATCTTCAGGTTCTGAACACGGCGACTGCGCGCTTCAGTTCTTCCGCCTGCACCGCGAGCGCGGCGGCGGCGGCCGTCGCCTGTTCGACGAGCGCCGCGTTCTGCTGCGTGACGGCGTCCATCTGCGTGATCGCGACTCCCACCTGCTCGATGCCCTGCGTCTGTTGCAACGAAGCGGACGAGATCTCGCTCATGATGTCGTTCACGCGCGTGACGGACGTGAGGATCTGCTTCATCGTGTCGCCGGACTGCTGCGCGAGATCCTGCCCCGCCGTGACGTTCGTCACGGATTCGTCGATGAGCGTCTTCACATCCTTCGCTGCCGCCGCGCAGCGCTGCGCGAGCGCGCGCACTTCCGATGCGACCACCGCGAAGCCGCGCCCGTGCTCGCCCGCGCGCGCCGCTTCCACGGCCGCGTTCAGCGCGAGAATGTTGGTCTGGAACGCAATGCCTTCGATGACGCCGATGATATCGACGATCTTCTCCGAGCTGCCCGCGATCCTGTCCATCGTCGCGACGACGCCGAGCACGACGCCACTGCCGCTTTCCACCGTCGATGACGCGCTCGCTGCAAGCTGGCTCGCCTGTCCGGCGTTGTCGGAATTCAGACGCACGGTCGAGGTGAGTTCTTCCATGCTCGATGCCGTTTGCGCGAGCGACGCCGCCTGCTCTTCGGTACGCGACGAAAGATCGTGATGGCCGTCCGCGATCTCGCGGGACGCCGCCGTGATGCCGTCCGCGACCAGCTTGATCTGCGCGATGGTCTGCGTGAGACGCGACTGCATCGTGTGCATCGAATGCATGAGGCTCGATTCGTCGCCGCGCGTCACTTGCACGGTCTGCGCGAGATCGCCCGCCGCGATGCGCTGACAGACGATCGCCACATCGCGCGGATCGCCGCCGATGCTCTTCAGCACGCCGCGGATGATGAACGCCATCGCGAGCGTCAGCGCCGCGCCGATCACGCCGATCAGCAACAGCGACTTGAGCACGATCGCATGAAAGGCCGCGTCGATGTCGTCGATATACGCGCCCGTGTAGACGTGCCAGTCCCATTCGCGCACGTAGTCGCCGTAGGTCATCTTCTGCAGCGGCTCCTGCTCGCCCGGCTTCGGATACAGATACGTCGTGATGTGCGAGCCGTCGAGACCATGTTTCACGATCTCGGCGGTGAAGTGCTTGCCGGTGCTGTCGATGAAATCGTTGATCTTGTTTTCCGTGTCGGGGCGCACGGGATTCAGGACCTGGAACAGCTTCGAATCGAGGATGCCGAGATAGCCGCTCGTGCCGTAGCGAATCGCCCGCACGCTGGCGATGGCCAGCTTCTTCGCTTCGTCTTCGGGCAGCGCGCCGCTTTGCGCCTGTTTGACGTAGAACCTGACGACGCTGGTCGCGGATTGAACCTGCTCGGCGAGCGCGCTTTCACGGTTGCGCATCAGCGAGTGTTTCGTGGAGATCGCGTTGAGCGCGCACAGCAGGATGAGACTGAGCCATACGAAGCCCACGGTGCTCATGAGCTTGGTCTTGAAGGAAAGTTTATTCACGATCGGGTTGAAGGGGCCGGTGGGTGCGCCGGGGCTGGCGCTCGCTTGCGAGCTTCCGATCGTGAGCCGTTTTACGTTTGCGCGCGCATGCGACGCGGCCTCGTGATCGAAAGCTACGTGCAATTTATCGGCAGGGCGTGAGGGTTCTTTAGCGGCGCGATGCGTGGCGCAGAAAATGACAACGCCCCGCGTAACCAGAGTCACGCGGGGCGTTGCCTGCCACGATCAATCGAATCAATGCCCGACTGGCTCGGTCGATTTGAGATCGCCTGCGATGGCCGTCTGCGGATGCGCAGCCTGCTTGATCAGCAGCGCGACCGCCGAAATGACGCCCGCCACCGCGATCGTCGCGAAGATGCCGCCGAAGCTGAAATGCAGCCGCGTCAGTTCGGCGACGAGGAACGATCCCGCGATGCCGCCGAAGCGCCCGATGCCGAGCATCCACGCGACGCCCGTGCCGCGGCCCTGGGTCGGATAGAACGCGGCGGCGAGCGCCGGCATCGACGATTGCGCGGTGTTCATCAGCACGCCCGCGAGGAACACGATGAGCACGAGCAGGCCCACGTTGCCCACCGCCTGGCCGATCAGATACACGCTCACGGCGGTCAGCGCGTAGCACGCCGCGATGATGCGGTTCGCGTTGAACTTGTCCATCAGCACGCCGCACAGCACCGCGCCGACGCCGCCGAGCGGGAACAGCGCGGAGATGAGCGTCGCTTTTTGCGGCGGCAGGCCGGATTCCTTGAGCAGGATCGGCATCCAGTTGATCGACGCATAGAAGATCACGAGGCCCATGAAATACGCGAGCCACAGCATCACCGAGCCGACGATGTACGGGCGCGACAGCACCACGCTGATGCCGCTTTGCCCCGTCGCGGCGGGCGCGGTTTCGGTCATGAAGAACGAGCCTGCCTGCATCGCGTCGGACGAAATGCGTGCGAGCGTCGCGCGAATCCGTTCGACGGGTTTCGCCTTCGCCACCATGTAGCGCACCGATTCCGGCAGCTTCACGATCAGCAGCACCGACAGCACGAGCGGCGCGATGCCGCCGAGCATCAGCACGCTGCGCCAGCCGAAATGCGGAATCATCCACGCCGCGAGAAAGCCTCCGAACGCCGCGCCGAGCGGAAAGCCGCAGAACATCAGGTTGATGAGCGTCGCGCGGCGCTTGTCGGGGCAGAACTCGCTCATCATCGTGACGGCGTTCGGCATCGCCGCGCCGAGGCCGACGCCGGTGATGAAACGCAGCGTCGTCAGTTGCGTGATGTCGGCGGAGAACGACGACGCGAGGCACGCGAGCCCGAACAGCAGCACCGACGAAAGCAGCATCGCGCGACGGCCGAGCTTGTCCGACAGCGGCCCGGACAGCAGCGCGCCCGCCGCCAGCCCGAACAGCGCCGCGCTCAGCACGGGCGCGAGCGCCGGACGGCTGATCTGCCATTCGGTGACGAGCGAAGGGGCGATGAAGCCGATGGCGGCGGTATCGAAACCATCCAGCAGCACGATCACGAAGCACATCACGAAGATGAGCCACTGAAACGGCGAGAACGGATGTTCGTTGATGAACGTCTGTACGTTCACGGCAGGACTTCTACTCACTTCATTCCCTCTTCGATAGTTGATGCGTGCCCGATCGGCATTAAAAGTTCGCTATACGAACACTGATTCACATAGCGAACTCGCGAGAGGGTACTGAAGAAGCTTGCGCCTCGTCAACGCGGGCTTACCCGTGTATGACGAAGCGCTGACGCGTGGCTATCGGAAAGAAGGGAAATGAAGCGCGCGCCGTCAGGACACGCGCCGGCCCGCGCGCCAGGTTTCGCGCGGCACCTGCACGCCGTCCACCGACGCAACGCGCACGAAGTCCGCGCGCAGGCCCGTCGCGATGGCGCCGCGATCGGTCAGACCGGCCGCGTGCGCGGGCGCCCACGACACCGTTGCCACCGCGCGCGGCAGCGACCAGCCCGCCTTCGCGACGAGATCGAACACGGCGATCAGCAGGCTCGACGGCACATAGTCCGACGACAGAATGTCGAGCAGACCTTCGCGCGCCAGTTCCAGCGCCGACACGTTGCCCGAATGCGAGCCGCCGCGCACCACGTTCGGCGCGCCCATGATCGTCGCGATGCCGTGCTCGCGCGCGGCGCGCGCCGCTGCGAGCGTCGTCGGGAATTCGGCGAGCGAGATGTTGTCGCGCGCCGCTTCCTCGACGTGCTCGACGAGCGTGTCATCGTGGCTCGCGAGCGAGATGTTCAGCCGCCTGCAACGCTCGACGATCTCCGCGCGATGCTTGGCCGCATAGCGTTCCTGATGCTCCGCGAGTTCGGCGAGGATCTTGCTGGCGTGCTCGTCGCTCCACTTGCCGTGACGCTCCTGATACTTGCGCCACTTCGCGTGGTCCTGCCATTGCCGTTGCCCCGGCGTGTGATCCATCACCGAAGCCAGTCTGAACAGCGGATGCGTGGACAGCGAATCGAACACTTCGACCACATCCGTCGTGCCCACTTCGCAGCGCAGATGCAGGAAGTGATCGGCGCGCAGCAGATCGCGCTCGACGAACTTGCCGATCGACTTCGCGCACTGCACCTGCAACTCGCGGCCGCGCACGCCGTCTTCGGGACGCGAACCGACGCCGAGCGCATCGAACACGGTCGTGATGCCCGCCGACGCCACTTGCGCGTCATGGACGATGATCGCCGCTTCGTGATTCCACAGCACGCCCGGACGCGGCGCGAGATGCTTCTCGATGTTGTCCGTATGCAGCTCGACGAAACCCGGCAACAGATAGTCGCCGCCCCAGTCCTCTGCCTCGCGCGCGGCGGTATTGCCCGGCGCGATCTCCGCGATACGCCCGTCCTCGACGCGCACGGTTCCCACGAAATCTTCGTCGCGCGTCACGATGCGCGCATTACTGATCAGCATGTCTGCAACACTCCGGAGTCGGTTTGGATGGCGAGTTGACCATTCGCGCTGGCGCTCGCGAGCCGCACGATGCGGGTCGCGACGCGCGCGCGCGTGTCCTCGTCGTGAAAGATGCCGACGATCGCAGCGCCCTTCTCGCGCGCCTCGACGATCAGATCGGCGACCACGTCGCGGTTCTCGGCATCGAGCGACGCGGTGGGCTCATCGAGCAATAGCAGCGGATGCGCCGCGATCAGCCCGCGCGCGATGTTCACGCGCTGCTGCTCGCCGCCGGAGAACGTCGCGGGCGCGAGCGTCCACAGGCGGCGCGGCACATTGAGGCGTTCGAGCAACGCGCTCGCGCGTTCGCGCGCTTCGGCTTCATCGACGCCACGCGACACCAGCGGCTCGGCGACCAGATCGAGCGACGATACACGCGGAATCGCGCGCAGAAACTGGCTCACGTAGCCCATCGTCGTATTGCGCAGGCGGATGATGTCGTGCGGTGCGGCGTCGGTCAGCATGAGATGGCGCGACGAACGGCTGTCGTCTCGAATCGCGATGGTGCCGCGCGTGGCGAGATAGTTGCCGTACATGCAGCGCAGGAACGTGCTCTTGCCCGCGCCCGATGCGCCCGCGAGCACGACGCACTCGCCGCGCTCCACATCGAGCGACACACCCGAGAGCGCGGCAATGCGCGCCCCGCCCTGCTGATGCAGCGTGAAGGTCTTTTCGATGCCGCGCGCCTGCAACATCAGACGGTCGTTGTCGATAAAGGAATTCATGGTCATGTCTCGCACCTCAAACGGGCAGCACCGACGCAACGAGCGTCTGCGTATAAGGATGTTGCGGATCGTCGAGCACCTGATCCGTCAGGCCGCTCTCGACGACACGCCCGTCCTTCATCACCATCAGCCGATGCGCGAGCAGACGCGCCACGCCGATATCGTGCGTGACGATCACGGCCGCGAGATGCAGCTTGCTCGTCAGTGTGCGCAGCAGATCGAGCAGACGCGCCTGCACGGATACATCGAGGCCGGCGGTGGGCTCGTCCATGAACACGAGGCGCGGTCCCGTCACCAGATTACGCGCGATCTGCAGACGCTGTTGCATGCCGCCCGAAAACGCCGCAGGCAATTCGTCGATGCGCGCGGCATCCAGTTCGACGCGGCTCATCCAGTCCGCCGCCGTCTCGCGCAGGCGGCCATAGTGGCGCGCGCCGATCGCCATCAACGGCTCGCCGATGTTCGCGCCCGCCGATACGTTGCGGCGCAGGCCGTCGCGTGCGTTCTGGTGCACGAAGCCCCATTCAGTGCGTGACAAGAGACGCCTGCGCGGTTCGGCGAGCGTCAGCAGATCGAGCGCTTCGCCCTCGCGCGTGGTGTACGCGAGCGCGCCGCCGTCGATCTCGCTGCGTAACGCGAGCGCGTTCAGCAAGGTCGACTTGCCCGAACCCGATTCGCCGACGATGCACAGCACTTCGCCCGGATGGACCTCGAGATCGACATCGACGCAACCGCCGCGTCCGTCATAGCGCTTGGTCAAGCGCGTTGCTTTGAGCAGTGCGTTCATTGCGCCACCTCATCGTTATCGCGACGGCTGTGGCAGTAGTCGCTGTCGGAACAGACGAACATGCGCGTGCCCTGATCGTCGACGATCATCTCGTCGAGAAAACTTTCGTGCGATCCGCACAGCGCGCAGGCGTGTTCCCACTTCTGCACGCTGAAGGGATGATCCTCGAAATCCAGGCTTTTCACTTTCGTATAAGGCGGAATCGCATAGATGCGGCGTTCGCGGCCCGCGCCGAAGAGTTGCAATGCGGCGTTCATGTGCATCTTCGGGTTGTCGAACTTCGGGATCGGCGAGGGCGATGTCAGATAGCGGTCGTTCACCAGCACCGGATAATCGTAGGTCGTCGCGATGCTGCCGTGCTGCACGATATCCTCATAGTATTTCACGTTGATGAGGCCGTAGTCCGCGAGCGCGTGCAGTTTGCGGCACTCGGTCACGCGCGGCTCCAGCCGGAACAGTGGCTCGGGCATCGGCACCTGATAGACGATGATCTGTTGCTCCGTGAGCGGCGTTTCCGGAATGCGGTGACGCGTCTGCACGATGCTCGCATCGGCGGTGCGCGTGGTGGTCGCGACGCCCGCCGTGCGCGCAAAGAAGCGGCGGATGTTCACCGCGTTCGTGGTCTCGTCGGAGCCTTGATCGATGACCTTCAGCGTATCGCTCGCGCCGATGATCGCCGACGTCACCTGCAAGCCGCCCGTGCCCCAACCGTAAGGCAGCGGCATTTCGCGCGACGCGAACGGCACCTGATAGCCCGGCACCGCCACCGCCTTGAGCAGCGCGCGGCGGATCATGCGCTTGGTCTGCTCGTCGAGATAGGCGAAGTTATAACCTTCGGTGAGTGCGTTCATGCCGCATTCTCCTTGTTGTCATCCGCGCCATGCGCCGCACGCAAGCGGCGAAGCAATTCCAGCTCGGATTGAAAATCGACGTAGTGCGGCAGCTTCAGATGCTGCACGAATCCCGACGCTTCCACGTTATCGCTGTGATACAGCACGAACTCCGGGTCCTGCGTGGGCGAGCCCACGGATTCGCCCAGCTCTTGCGCGCGCAAGGCGCGATCCACCAGCGCCATCGCCATCGCCTTGCGTTCCGAATGGCCGAACGCGAGGCCATAGCCTTGCGTGAAGGTCGGCGGCACGTCGCCGCTGCCCGCGAACTGGTTGATCATCTGACACTCGGTGATGTCGATGTCGCCGATCTCGACCGCGAAGCCCAGTTCGTCGATATGCATTTCCACCGCGACTTCGCCGTGACGGATCTCGCCCGCGAACGGATGACTGTGCGCGTAGCCACGCTGTGTCGCATAGCCGATCGCGAGCAGAAAGCCTTCGTCGCCGCGCGCGAGATTTTGCAGACGCGTCGGGCGATCGGCGGGAAACGACAGCGGCTCGCGCGAAAGGTCGCCTGGTTCCGGCGCGTTCTCGCGCGCGCGCTCCTGCTCGATCAGACCTTCCTTGTCGAGCATCGAAAGCACGCGCGGCATCGCGCTCGCTTCCACGTCCTTGCGCGCGATCGTTGCATCGCTTGCGGCTTCACCTTCGGCGAGCAGCGTGAAATCGAGCAGGCGTTGCGTGTAGTCGTACGTGCCGCCCAGCATCTGGCCGCCGGGAATGTCCTTGAAGGCCGCCGAGATGCGGCGCTCGACGCACATCGCTTCCGTATCGACCGGCAGCGTGTAGCCGAAGCGCGGCAATGTCGTGCGATACGCGCGCAGCAGGAAGATCGCTTCGACGAGATCGCCCGCCGCCTGCTTGATCGCGAGCGCGGCGAGGTCTTCATCGTAGACGGAGCCTTCCGTCATCACGCGCGCAACGGCAAGACGCATCTGCTCGCGAATCTGCGCGACGGACAACTCGGGCACGGCGACATCGCCGCGACGCTGCTTCGCGAGCACGTCCCATGAACGTTCGATGGCGCGTTCGCCACCCTTGACCGCGACGTACATCAGTTCACCTCCACGAGCGTCGTGCGCGGCAGGCCGACGAGCGCGCCGCCCCCTACGAAGTAGCAATCGATGCCGCACGGAAACAGCGCGGTGAGCGCCGCGCGCTCGCGCCAGAACTCGCGCGACAACCCCGCGATGCCGACCGTGCGCGATTGCGCGATGCCGGGACCGCGCCACACGAGCGGCTCGCCTTCGCTCAGCGACGGCACGCGGATGAACAGCGTCGCGGCGTCCTCGGGCGCTTCGGGATCGCCGTGCGAGAACGCATCGAGCGAAGGCATGGTGCGCGCATCGTCGAGATAGGCGAATGCGGCCGCGCGGCGATCGCGTGTCAGGGGCGCGCTCGCGTGAAAGCGCAGCGCATCGCCGAGCACCGTGTCTTCGCGTTCGATGAACACCGGCGTCGAATAATCCGTCAGCGCGAGCAGCGAGGCGAACGCCGCGAGCGGCACGCGTCCGGCGAGGCCATCGCGCATGGCGTGATTGTCCGGCAACGCGGCATCGATCGCGACGATGCTGCCCGGGCGCGACAGCGCATCGAGCAGCGCGCGGAATACGCGCTGTGCGTCGTGCACCGTGTCGTTGAAGCCGGGCACGAGCGTGGTCATGTCGATCTGCATCATTCGCCTCTCACCATCGTGAAGAATTCGACCTTGGTCGCCGCCGCTTCGGCCTCTTTGCGTCGCCGTTCATCGGCGATGCGCGCGGCCAGCGGCGCGATCAGTCGCGTCTGCAAGGTGTCCTTGAAACGCGGCATTTGCAGAAGCGCGTCGGCGAGCGCGGCGAGTGTCGCGCGCTCCTTGTCGCGGCCCATGTGCACCGCGACGCCGACGGGCGCGCTGCCGTCGCCGGTGCGCAAGCGCAGCGTGGCGCGCGTGACGGTCGTTTCGCCGAGATTGAACGCATCGCCCGTGCCGCCGATGCGCGCGCGCACCATCGCAAGCCCGATGTCCGGCGCGCGCAGCCACTCGTAGTCGGGCACCTTCGCGCCGTCGAGCGCCGCGTCCAGCGCCTGTTTCAGCGTGTCGCGCGGCGTGCGCGCCAGCACCGCCATCCATGCGCGGCGGGCCGGGGCGTCCTGCGGCTCCATTGAAGTACTCATCGCTTTCCCTATGTCTGGAAGGATCCGGTCGTCGTTATGCTACTCGTCGTCTTATCTAGTCGTCTAGACGTTTAATCATGTGGAGAAGCTTTCACATTTTCATCACGAGTTGCGCACTACAATCCGGGAGAACGATATTCAAACCGACAGGAATGACAGCGCAATGACATCCAGTGAAAATGCCGCGCCTCTTCATGCGGTCGAGCGCGGTGCGGGGGTCGCGGTCTGGCGGCAGATCGAACAGATCCTCGCCGCCGAGATCGCCGCGAAGAGCTTCGGCGACGAAGGACGCCTGCCGAGCGAGGCGGAGCTCGCGAAGCGCTTCGACGTGAACCGCCACACTGTGCGCCGCGCGATGCTGCGGCTCGCGGCGACGGGGCTCGTGAGCGTCGAGCAGGGACGCGGCACGTTCGTTCAGCCGGGCGCGATCGACTATCAGATCGGGCGGCGCACGCGTTTCACGGAGAACCTGCGGCGCCAGAAGCATACGTCGGCGGGCGTCGTGCTGAGCTCGGAGCGCGTGAAGGCCGATCCGTCCGTCGCGAAGGCGCTCGGCGTGCGCGCGGGCACGCTCGTCTACCAGATCGAGACGCGTCACGATTCCGACGGCATCCCGATGACCTATGCGCGCAACTGGTATCCGGCCACGCGTTTCAACGATCTGCCCGAGACCATCGAAGCGGCGGGCGGCATGAGCGCGGCGCTCGAACGGTTCGGCGTGAAGGACTACACGCGCAAATGGAGCCGTATCGGCAGCGTGCTGCCTTCGTCGGATGTGGCGCGGCGTTTGCAGATCAATCGGCAGCAGCCGGTGCTGTGGGTCGAGAACGTCGACGTCGACGAAAAAGGCGTGCCGATCAAGTACGGCATCACGCATTTCGCGGCGGATCGCGTGCAGCTGCTGGTCGAGCACGATCTATGAGCGTTGCAGCGAAGCCACGCATGGCGCTCTATTACGCGCCGCCCGCGACGTCCGCCTGGTGGCGCGAAGGCTGCGACTGGCTCGGGCGCGATCCCGAGAACGGTCGCGAAACTGCGACGCCCGTGCATGCCGTCACGCACGCGCCGCGCCGTTACGGCTGGCACGCGACGCTCATCGCGCCGTTTCATATGGCGCCGGGCGCCGAGCCGGCGGACGTGCTCGCGTGCGCGCGTGCGTGGGCCGCTTCCGTGCCGCGCTTCGAGATGCCCGTGCGGCCCGCCGAAATGGGCCGTTTCGTCGCGTTGCGCCCCTCCGTTGCCCGCGACGACGACACGCTTCGCACCCTCGCCGCCGGCGCGCTGCAGGCGCTTCGCGCGGCGCGCGCGATGCCCTCGCGCGAAAGCATCGAACAGCGCATCGTCGATGGCATGAGCGCGCGGCAAATCGCGTTGCTGCGCGAATGGGGATATCCGTATGTCTTCGACGAATATCGCTTCCACATGACGCTCTCCGACTCGCTCGATGACGCGAACGTACGCGCGTCGATCGTGTCGGAGTGGATGCGCCGCATCGAGACGCTCGGCCCCTTGCCGATGCATGGCGCGGCGCTTTTCATCGAGCCAGAACCGGGCGCGCCGTTCACGCTGTGGCAGCGCCTTCCGTTCAACAACGCACAGGATGTCGTGGCATGACCAAGTTCGACAGCGCAAAGCTGATCTACGTAATGGGGCCTTCGGGCGCGGGCAAGGACTCGCTGCTCGGCTTCGCCCGCGAACGCGTCGGCACACGCGTGATGTTCGCGCACCGCTATATCACGCGCCCGGCCGCCGACGGCGAGAACCATATCGTGCTCTCGCACGACGAATTCGCTTCGAGGCTGTCGTACGGCCTCTTCGCGATGCATTGGGAAAGCCTCGGGCTGCGCTATGGCATCGGCATCGAACTGGATGCGTGGCTTGCGCGCGGCATGCCGGTCGTCGTGAACGGCTCGCGGCAACACGCGGAACTCGCGCTCGCGCGTTATCCCGACGCGCGCTTCGTGCATATCGATGCGACGCCTGCGGTGCTCGCCTCGCGCCTCGCGCGGCGCGCACGCGAAGATGCGCGGCAGATCGAAGCGCGTCTCGCGCGCCGGCCGGCGTTCGAATTGCCGCCGCATGCGCGGGTCGTGAAGATCGACAATTCCGGCATGCTCGCGGACGCCGGCACGCAGTTCCTCGACTTGCTCTCGCTGGCAAGCTGCGCCTGACGCCATCCCTCGTTTTGGAGGATTCGATCGGCAATGTGGAAGGCTTCATCGCGCAGTTATCGCCTGCGGATTCGCGCGGCGCCGCGCGTCTGCTCGCCGATACGAAGCGCGGGCGCGTGCATGGCCTGCGCCAGTTCAGCGCGCTCACGAGTTTCGTCTGCTATGGCTTCGGCGTGCCGCCCGCGCGGCACGCGTTCCTCATTCCACACGAGAGCAGTTTCTTCAGCAACAGCATGGGCGCGTATCTCGTGTTCTGCGAGGGCCTGCTCAATCTCGTCGCGGCCCATCTCGGCAAGCGTTCGCTAGAGGCGCTGGAACGACGCGAGCGCCTGATCACGGCGCTCGGCATCGAAAGCTCATAGTGTGCTTCAGATCACGCGCTCGCGCACCCAGCCCGACACGAGATCGATCAGCGACACGATCACGATGACGATCAGCATCACCGCCGCCGTCTGCGCATAATTGAACGAGCGGATCGCCTCATACAGCACGACGCCGATCCCGCCCGCGCCGACCATGCCGACGACCATCGCGGAGCGCACGTTCGATTCGAAGCGATACAGCGCGAACGAGATCCACAGCGGCAGCACTTGCGGCAGCACGCCATAGACGATTTCATCGAGGCTGCTCGCGCCCGTCGCGCGCACGCCTTCGGCCGGCCTCGCATCGACGGCTTCGACTGCTTCGGCAAAGAGCTTCGCGAGCACGCCTGTCGTGTGCACCCACAACGCGAGCACGCCCGCGAACGGTCCGAGTCCCACCGCGACGATGAACAGCATCGCGAAGACCATCTCGTTGATCGCGCGGCACGCGTCCATCAATCGACGCACCGGCTGCGCGATCCACACCGGCGCGATGTTCTGCGCCGACAGCAGTCCGCACGGCACCGCGCAGATCAGCGCGAGCGCCGTGCCCCATACCGCAACCGCGAGCGTCACGATCATTTCATGCGCGTACGTGCGCCATTCCGCGAAGTCGGGCGGAAAGAAGTCGCGCGCGAACTGGCTCATGTTGCCCGATGCGCCGAGCAGATCGAGCGGACGCATGTCCGCGCTCTGCCATGAAAGCCCGAGCACGGCGATCAAGACGATCCAGCCGAGCATCGACGTCCAGCTTCGCTTGGGCGCGCTCGCCTGCACGGGACGTGCAATGCCCGCCTCGAAGGTGCTGATATCGAGTGGCTTCATTTACTTCGCCGCCGTGGCGTCGAGCGCGGCGATCTTCTGATCGAGCGCCGCGATCTGTGCGTTCTTGTCGGCGGTGTCGAGATGCGCGTCGTTCTGCACCTGTTCCTTCTTCTGGAACAGCGCCATCTGGCGAATCGGCACGAGTTGCGCGTTCGACGAATCCGCGAAACCCGAATAACCCGAGATCGCCGTCATCACGGCTTGCTCGCGCGGATCCTTCTCCGCGTAGTGATCGAAGAAGCCGCGCAACTTGTCCTTCGTCGCCTGCGGCAGATCGCGACGCCACACGAGCGGGTCCGACGGAATCAGCGGCGACTTCCACAGCACGCGAACCTTCGGATACAGCTCCGGATGTTGCGTCTTGATGGTGTCGAGCATGTCGGTGTTGTTGGTCGCGACATCGATCTTGTCGTTCACGACCGCCAGCATGTTCGCCTCATGGCTCGACGGCAGCACGCTCTTGAACGCGCGCTTCGCGTTGATGCCGTTCTTCGCGAACAGATAGTACGAAGGCACGAGCGTGCCCGAGGTCGAATTCGGATCGCCGAAACCGAGATTGATGTCCTTCGTGTTCTTCAGCACCTGATCGAGCGACTTCCACTTGCTGTTCGCATTCGTGATGAGCAGCGAGTAGTAGCCCGCTTCGCCGTTCTTGTACTTCACCTTCGCGAACACTTCGCCATTCGAGCGATCCACCGCTTCGATGGCCGATGCATTGCCGAAGAAACCGATCTGCACCTTGTTGAAGCGCATTGCTTCGATGATGCCCGCATAGTCGGTTGCGAAATACGCCTTCACGTCGAGACCGGTCTGCTTGTTCAGATCGTCGATGAGCGGTTGCCAGCGCTGTTTGAGCGCGGCGGAAGAATCCGTCGAGATGATGCCGAAGTTGATCGTCTCGGCAAGAACGCTCTGCGTCAGAAGGCACGACGCGAGCGCGGCGCCAGCCAGGAAGAAACGGGCTGTTTTCATGATGCGATCCAGGGTTGATGAATGAGTGGGATTCAGCCTGCGGCCGATGCGAATGACGGCGACGCCTGCATGCGCGTGTCCCGCGCGAGCAGTTCATCCGCCGACGATCCGTATAGCTCGCGCAGAACCGCGGGCGTGAGGCGTTCGGACGGGCCATCGAAGACGACGCGGCCATCGCGCAGGGCGACGGCGCGCGGGCAATATTTCATCGCGATATCGATCTGACGCAGCGACACGACGACGGTCAGCTTGCGCTCGCGGTTGAGCGTCTGCATCAACTCCATGACGCGGCGCGCGGACTCGGGATCCAGCGATGCGATCGGCTCGTCGGCGAGCACGATGCGCGCGCGCTGCACGAGCGCGCGGGCCAGCGCGGCCCGTTGCTGCTGGCCGCCCGAAAGATGGCTCGCGCGTTCGAACGCGTGTTCGCCGATGCCCATCGCGGTAAGCGAGTCCATTGCGAGTGTGCGTTCGCCGCGCGGAAAACGCCCTGCGAGACGACGCCACAGCGACACGCGCGACAGCGCGCCGATCAGCACATTGGTCAGAACCGAAAGACGTCCGACGAGATTGAACTGCTGAAACACGAAGGCGACATCGCGGCGAATCGAACGCACTTCACGCACGATCTTGCCGTTTTGCTGAATCGGCCGGCCGAGCAGCGTGATATGCGACGGCGCGGGGTCGGATGCCGTGAAGCCCGCGATGTGCCGCAACAGCGTCGACTTGCCCGATCCCGACGCGCCGATGAGCGCGACCATTTCGCCCTCCTCCACGCGCAGATCGACGGAGTCGAGCGCCTTGCGGCCGTTCCTGAACGTCTTGGTGAGACGCTCGATGCGAATTGCGTCCATAGCTTTCCTCGATGGGCGCGCTCGAAACGGCGCGCTGAAACGTTCGGGAGATTCTAGAAAGCGAACATGACGAGACAGTGACGCGGATGAGACGTCTAGATGAATACATCACTTCGTCGCGTGGACGGATGAGACGATCGAGCAGGAAATCGATCCGAACGAGCATTCGCATTTGCGGCGCCGCGCGCGATGATGGTCGGCAGATGCAACAACCATTCGGGACACCATCATGAACACGATCCATACGGATGTAGCCATCATCGGCGCGGGCAGCGCGGGGCTTTCCGCGTATCGCGCCGCGAAAGCGGCGGGCGCGTCGGCGATTCTCATCGAAGGCGGCGCGCATGGGACGACGTGTGCGCGCGTCGGCTGTATGCCGTCGAAGCTGTTGATCGCCGCCGCCGATGCCGCTCATCACGCGGCGCACGGGGCGGCGTTCGGCGTGCATGTCGATGGCGCCGTGCGCATCGACGGGCGCGAGGTGATGGCGCGCGTGAAGCGCGAGCGCGATCGCTTCGTCGGCTTCGTCGTCGCCGGCGTCGACGCGATGCCCGACGCCGACAAGCTCACCGGCTATGCGCGGTTCATCGACGATAACCTGCTGCAAGTGGGCGATCACACCAGAGTGCATGCGAAGAGCGTCGTGATCGCGACGGGATCGAGTCCCGTCATGCCGGCGATGTATCGCGCGCTAGGCGATCGCGCCGTCATCAACGACGATGTGTTCGCGTGGGATGACTTGCCGAAGCGTGTTGCGGTGATCGGCG
>Ga0160447_100144_pt1 | contig 47274 bp, 43 predicted proteins | sample HID1973K_E1MG_FD_108222 | JGI IMG/M metagenome (GOLD analysis project Ga0160447, IMG submission 108222) | Enriched mosquito-associated microbial communities from UW Madison campus, WI, USA - HID1973K_E1 MG | ecosystem: Host-associated > Arthropoda: Insects > Digestive system > Unclassified ...
AAAGCTTGCCGCCATCCCCACGACCTTCGTATGCAGCGCCGACTCCGGCCGCCTGATATCCGCATCGAGCCACGCGATGAACTCGTCCCAGAGCCCGTTCACATAGTCGCGCAACTCCGGCCGCTCGAGCCATTCACGCTTGTGCTCGTCGATTCGCGCCTTGAAGGTCTCATCCGTCTTCAGCCGCTCGACGAACCTTTCCACCGCAGCATCGAACGCACGCCGACGCTCGTGCTCCGGATCGCTGCTCACGTCGTGCAGCCATTGATTCGCGCCGCGCACGAGCCCGGCGGCAAACTTGTTGCCGAGATCCTCGGCGTTCAGCCCGACGAAACCCAGCATGCCGATGAGCTTCGGATACTCCTCGCCCGCGACCGCGACGATGCGCCCCGCAAGCATCTCCTGCACCTCGGGCTTGTCGAGCCAGGCGGCCATCTGCTTCAGGCCTTCGTCGAGCAGCAACTGATGACGCCGGTCCGACGTCAGCGTCGACAGCACGCTGCCCGCCGCGCTCGCGAGATCGAACGACGCCGCGCGGCGACGCAGCGTGTCGTAGAGCATGGTCTTCACGCGCTCGTCGTCGACGAAGGACAGCAACTGGCCCACGGCCGTTACTGCCTTCTTGCCGAGCAGTTCCGCGTTCTTCGGCTCAGCGAGCCACATCGACAGCCGGCTCGCCGGATCGAACGCGTTCACGCGCGCGACCAGCGCATCGGTGCCGAGAAAACGGTCGCGCACGAACACGGCGAGATTGTCCGCGACGCGCGCCTTGTTGGCGGGCAGGATCGCCGTGTGCGGAATCGGCACGCCGAGCGGATGGCGAAACAGCGCGACGACCGCGAACCAGTCCGCGAGCGCGCCGACCATCGCGGCTTCCGCGAACGACGACACCCACGCCCACACGCCCGCATCGTGCTGGCTTTTCGCGAGCGCGAACAGGCAACCCGCCGCAACGAGCAATGCAGCGGCGAACCATTTCATTCTTTTGAGCGCGACGGCTTTGTCCTGCGTTTCCATCTATGTCGATTTCATGGTTTTGGAGAGGCCGAAAGCTTACCAGCAGCGCGTTGCAAATCCTGAAGAACGTCGACGGCGCGCTCGCCATCATCGACAGGAACGAAGATGTGATCGTGATACGCCGCCGCAATCACGTTGCAACTGATGTTGGCGTCGCCGAGCGCACGCGCGAACGCCGCCGTCAAACCGACCGCGTGCAGATCGGAATGAACGGTCAGCGTGATCCACGCCGCGCGAAACAGCGGCGCGACACCGGCCGCCTGCGCCGCGCTTTCCTCCATCACGACCGTCAAGCCCTCGCGCTCGCGAAACGTCGCGACGATGCCCGCGCCGCTCACCGCCGCATCGTGCGGCAGCGACGCGAACACATACACGCCCGGCTGAAGCTCCGGCTGCATCGATGCGATCAGCGTATCGAGATCACGCAGCATTTTCGGCCTCCCGCGTGCGCGCAAGCACCGGCCGCAGCGCCGCGCCCGTGTGGCTGCGCGGATGCGTCGCGAGCGTGTCCGGGTCCGCCGCCGCGACGATCGTGCCGCCGTTCACGCCGCCCTCCGGTCCGAGATCGAGCACCCAGTCGGCTTCGGCGATCACATCGAGATCGTGCTCGATGACGATCACGCTATGCCCGCCATCCACCAGCCGATGCAGCACGCGAATCAGCTTCGCGACGTCCGCCATGTGCAGCCCGACCGTCGGCTCATCCAGCACATAGAGCGTGTGCGGCGGCTTCTGGCCGCGTCGCGTGATGTCGTCGCGCACCTTCGACAGTTCGGTGACGAGCTTGATGCGCTGCGCTTCGCCGCCCGACAGCGTAGGCGACGGCTGGCCGAGCGTCAGATAACCGAGCCCGACATCGCACAGCAACTGCAACGGATGCGCGATGCTCTGCATCGACGAGAAGAACTCGACGGCTTCGTCGATCTCCATCGTCAGCACTTCGCCGATGTTCTTGCCGCGCCACGTCACCGCCAGCGTCTCCGGGTTGAAGCGCTGGCCATGACACACGTCGCACGGCACCTTCACGTCGGGCAGGAAGCTCATCGCGATGGTGCGCACGCCCTGGCCTTCGCACGCCGGACAGCGCCCGTCGCCGGTATTGAACGAGAAGCGCGACGGCGTGTAGCCTCGCGCGCGGGCTTCGAGCGTATCGGCGAACAGCTTGCGGATGGTGTCCCACATGCCGATGTACGTCGCCGGACACGAGCGCGGCGTCTTGCCGATCGGCGTCTGATCGACTTCGAGCACGCGATCGATCGCCTCGAAGCCGGTCACGCCGCGACAGCCCTGCCACGCGTGCGCGACATCGAACTTCGGACGCGGCGCTTCGCGCGCGAGCACGCTGGCGCGCGATTTCGTCCCGGGCTTGCTGGTGTCCGACGCTTGCGCAGCCTTGCGCGCACGCCGCACCGCGGGCGACGACAGCACCGAGCGGCCGACGGCATCGAGCAGATTGGTCATCAGCACGTCGCGCGCGAGCGTCGACTTGCCTGAGCCCGATACGCCCGTGATCGCAACGAGGCGATTCAACGGCATGCTGGCGGTCACGTTGCGCAGGTTGTGCAGCGTCGCGCCTTCGACCGTCAGCCACTGCTCGGGCACGGCGGACCGCTTCGGCGTTGCTGCACGCACTTCACGGCGCGGCTGCAACGGATGCACGATCGGGTTCGCAAGATACTGCCCCGTCAGCGACGCCTTGTGCGCCGCGAGATCGGTCACGTTGCCTTGCGCGACCACCGTGCCGCCGCGCTTGCCCGCGCCCGGCCCGATATCGATGATGTGATCGGCGCGGCGAATCGTGTCTTCGTCATGCTCGACGACCACCAGCGTATTGCCCTTGTCGTTCAGCTTCTTCAGCGCGCTCAACAGGATGAGGTTGTCGCGCGGATGCAAACCGATGGTCGGCTCATCGAGCACATAACACACGCCTTGCAGATTGCTGCCGAGTTGCGCGGCGAGACGAATGCGCTGCGCTTCGCCGCCGGAGAGCGTCGGCGCTGCGCGATCGAGACTCAGATAACCCAGCCCGACTTCTTCGAGAAACTGCAGACGCCCTTCGATTTCGCTGACCACGTCACGCGCGATATCCGCTTCGCGGCCCTTGAGCTTCAGCTTCGAAATCCACTCGCGCGTGTCGCTCACGGTCCAGCGGCCGACTTCCGTGATCGGATAGTCGCCGAACGTGACCGCGCGCGCAACATCGTTCAGACGCGTGCCTTCGCAGTCCGGGCACGGCTGATCGACGATATCGTCCGGCTCCTGATCCACCGAACCAATGCTCTGCTCGCGGCCGCGATCGTCCTGCGCAAACACCGTATCGTCGAATGCGGCGCGCTGTTCGCGCGTCAGCTTCACGCCCGTGCCGACGCACGTATTGCACCAGCCATGCTTGCTGTTGTACGAGAACATGCGCGGATCGAGTTCGGGATAACTCGTGCTGCAAACCGGACACGCGCGCTTGGTCGAGAACACGCGCGTTTCTTCCTTGCCCCGGCGCGCGCCGTCCTGCCACGATCCATGCAGGTCGTCGAGCGGCGCGCACAGATGCATCACGCCCTTGCCGATTTCGAGCGTTTCATCGAGCAGGCGGCGCAGTTCGGCTTCGTTATCCGCTGATACGACCAGGTCCGCGACCGGCAGCTCGATCGTATGTTCGCGGAAGCGGTCGAGCTTCGGCCACGGACTCACCGGCAGAAATTCGCCATCCACGCGCAGATGCGTATTGCCGCGCGCCTTCGCCCATTTCGCGAGATCGGTATAGACGCCCTTGCGATTCACGACGAGCGGCGCGAGCAAACCGACATGCTGGCCCTTGAAGTCGCGCATGATTTGCGCGGCGATCGATTCCGAGCTTTGCGACTGCACCGGCGTGCCATCGTGGATGCAGTGCTGGATGCCGAGCTTCACGTACAGCAGACGCAGGAAGTGCCAGACTTCCGATGTCGTCGCCACCGTCGATTTGCGGCCGCCGCGCGACAGGCGCTGCTCGATCGCGACGGTCGGCGGAATGCCATAGACCGCATCGACTTCGGGACGGCCCGCCGGCTGCACGATGGAGCGCGCATACGCGTTCAGCGATTCGAGGTAGCGGCGCTGGCCTTCGTGAAAGAGGATGTCGAACGCGAGCGTCGACTTGCCCGAACCCGACACGCCCGTCACGACGTTGAACTTGTTGTGCGGGATATCGACATCGAGCGACTTCAGGTTGTGCTCGCGCGCATTCACGATACGCACGACGTTCTCACCCTGCAGGGCACGGCGCGCGCTCGCGACTTCCGCCGCGCGTTGCAGCGGCACGCCCGCGCGCTTTTCCGCCGCGCCCGGCGCCATCGCTTCTTCGTAGTCGACGAGCGCGCGGCCCGTATGCGACTGCTCGCACGCGGCGACATCGTCCGGCGTGCCGATGCACACCACTTGCCCGCCGCCATCGCCGCCTTCCGGACCGAGATCGATGATCCAGTCCGCCGCGCGAATCACGTCGAGATTGTGTTCGATGACGATCAGCGAATGCCCGCGCTCCAGCAAGCGCCGCAATGCCTGCATCAGCTTGGCGATGTCGTCGAAGTGCAGGCCCGTGGTCGGCTCGTCGAACATGAAGAGGCGGCGTTCGCTGTTCTTGGCCTGCGAGGTTTCCGCCAGAAAACCCGCGAGCTTGAGGCGCTGTGCTTCGCCGCCCGAGAGCGTCGGCACCGGCTGACCGAGCTTCACGTATTCCAGACCGACATCGACGATCGGTTGCAGCACGCGCAGCACTTCCTTGTCCTCGGCAAAGAGCGCGACGGCTTCGCTGACGGTCAGTTCGAGCACGTCCGCGACGCTCAACTGACGGTCGCCGCGCTCGATCTTCACTTCGAGAATTTCCGCGCGATAGCGCCGTCCGTCGCAGTCCGGGCAGCGCAGATAGACATCGCTCAGGAACTGCATCTCGACGTGCTCGAAGCCCGAGCCGCCGCACGTCGGGCAACGGCCATCGCCCGAGTTGAAGCTGAACATGCTCGCGCTGTAGCCGCGCTGCAACGCGAGCGGCGCCTTTGCATAAAGCTTGCGGATTTCATCGAACGCGCCGACATAGCTCGCCGGATTCGAGCGCGCCGTGCGTCCGATCGGCGACTGATCGACGAACACGACATCGCTCAGATGCTCCGCGCCCTTCAATGCGCGAAACGCGCCGGGCGCTTCCGTCGCTCTGCCGAAGTGACGCATCAGCGCCGGCGCGAGCACGTCCTGAATCAGCGTCGATTTGCCCGAACCCGACACGCCCGTCACGCAGACGAGCCGTTGCAGCGGAATCTCGACCGTGACGTCTTGCAAGTTGTGATCGCTCGCGCCTTCGAGCGTGAGACGCGGCGTGTTCGCATCGACGATGCGCCGGTTCCAGTTCGATGCATGCGCGACATGCTTGCGGCCGCCGAGGTACGCGCCGGTCAATGTATCGGTGACCTGAATATCGCCGGGCGCGCCGTCGTAGACGATCTGCCCGCCGCGCTCGCCCGGACCCGGTCCCATGTCGATGAGACGATCCGCCGCGAGCATCACCGAAGGATCGTGCTCGACGACGACGAGCGTGTTGCCCGCATCGCGCAGCCGGTGCATCGCCTCGACGATGCGGTTCAGATCGCGCGGATGCAGACCGATGCTCGGTTCATCGAGCACGAACAGTGTGTTGACGAGCGACGTGCCGAGCGCGGTCGTCAGGTTGATACGCTGCACTTCGCCGCCGGACAGCGTGCGGCTCTGGCGATCGAGCGTCAGATAGCCGAGGCCCACATCGCAGAGATATTTCAGGCGCGTGCGTACTTCCGCGTGCAGCAGCTTGAGCGCTTCATCGAGCAAGGTCGATGGCAGCGTCAGCGAATCGAAGAAGCGGCGGATGCGCTCGATCGGCATCAGCATCAGATCGTGCACGGTGAGGCCCGGCAGCGCTTCGAGCTGCGCGCGTGTCCAGTCGACGCCTTCCGGCTTGAAGCGTTGCGAGGGCGGCAACACCGCGTCGGCCTGTTCCTTCGTGCCGAGACGCCACAGCAGCGATTCGGTTTTCAGGCGCGCGCCCGCGCACACCGGACACGTCGTGTAGCTGCGATATTTCGACAGCAGCACGCGGATGTGCATCTTGTACGCCTTCGACTCCAGATAGTCGAAGAAGCGCTGCACGCCGTACCACTGGTTCTGCCACTTGCCGGTCCAGTCGGGCGAGCCCTTGATGACCCAGTCGCGCTCTTCTCGTGTGAGATCCTTCCAGGGCACACCGAGACGAATGCCCGCCTTCGCGCCGTACTTCACCAGATCGTCCTGATTCTCTTTCCATGCGGGCGTCTGCAGCGTCTTGACCGCGCCTTCGCGCAGAGTCTTGTTTTCGTCAGGGATGACAAGGCCGTAATCGACGCCGATCACGCGGCCGAAGCCCCGGCACGTTTCGCACGCGCCGTAGGCCGAGTTGAAGGAGAACAGCGCGGGCTGCGGGTCGGCGTAGCGCAGGTCGCTTTCGGGGCTGTGCAGACCGGTCGAGAAGCGCCAGATTTCCGGCTCGGTTTCTTCCTTCAGCACATAGACGTTCACGCGCCCGGTGCCGCGCAGCAACGCGCTTTCGATTGCTTCCAGCGCGCGCGAGCGCTCGGTGTTCTGCAAGCGGAAACGATCCGCGACGACATCGAGCATCTGCCGTGCGCCGGTTTCCGTCTGCACGTGACGCTTCGCCTGCACGCGCGTGTATCCGCTCGCGGACAGCCATTGCTCGACTTCCTCGTCGCTGGCGGTATCGGGCAATTCGACCGGGAATGTGACCGCGAGGCGCGGATCGTCGGCGCGCGTGCGTTCGAGCAGCTCGGCGTAGATCGTTTCGGGCGTGTCGTGGCGCACGCGGTGCGAGGTCTTTCTGTCGAACAGCTCGGCGGCGCGCGCGTAGAACAGCTTCAGGTGGTCGTTCAGCTCGGTCATCGTGCCGACGGTCGAGCGCGAACTGCGCACCGGATTCGTCTGGTCGATGGCGATGGCGGGCGGCACGCCGTCCACGCGATCGACCTGCGGGCGGTCCATCCGGTCGAGAAACTGGCGCGCGTAGGCGCTGAAGGTCTCGACGTAGCGCCGCTGACCTTCCGCGTAGAGCGTGTCGAAGACGAGGCTCGATTTGCCGGAGCCGGACGGGCCGGTCACGACGGTCATCTGGCCGGTGTGCAGGTCGAGATCGAGATTCTTCAGATTATGCTGACGGGCGCCACGAATGCGGATTGCGTTGTTCGATGCCAATTTTTCAACCGGTTCAATGAGTTAGGCGGCTTTCGGAGCCGCTTGGCGGTCCGCTCGACCGTTCGGAAGCGCACAGCCGCCATAGCGAACAGTACTGTACACGCATACAGTAATTGTCGCCAAACGTGTCAAGAGTGTCCGCTTCCGGTGCGCAAGACACTCGCCTGATCCGCCCGTCACTTCAGATGCGCGATGACCGCGTCCGCGACGGCGTCCGGCGCCTCCCGCAGCGGAAAATGCCCCGCCCCGTCGATGACGACGCGTCGATAGCCCGCCGTGAAATATTTTTCCTGGCCTTCCGAACTGGAGGGTTCGTCGCAGGCGTCCGCGCCGCCCTGGATCATCAGCGCGGGCACGTCGATGCGCTCGATCGTCGCCAGCCGGGCGTACAGATCGGCCAGCGCCGGATCGGACGGCTGATCGCCGCGCCAGCGTCGCCGGTAGGCGTTGAGGGTGATCGGCACCCAGTCGGGGTTGTCGAAGGCGCGCGCCGTGGCCGCGAATTCGGCCTCGTCGAACCAGCCGGGCAACGACCACGTGTCCCACTGCATGCGCGCGAAGCCTTTGGGATCGGCGGCGACGGCGTCGGGGCCGCCGTCGAGCGACATGAACCATTGGTACCAGAAGCGCCGCGCCTGCGAAAAATCCGGCAATTCGAATACGCCGCGCGGCTGATAGGCGAGCGCCAGCGCGGCCATGCGGCGCACGCGCTCCGGAAACAGCGCCGACATCGTGTATGCGGCGCGCGCGCCCCAGTCGTGGCCGACGACATCGAATTGCGCGATGCCGAGCGCGTCCGCGAGATCGATGCAGTCTTTTGCGAGCGCGACGCCCGAGCCGTCGCGCACGGTGTCATCGCGCAGAAAGCGGGTGCCGCCCGCGCCGCGCAACTCGGGCACGATGGTGCGGTAGTTCGCGTCGTTGAGCCGTTTTGCGACCGCGTGCCACGCGCGCGCCGCATCCGGCCAGCCGTGGATCAACACGACGATGGGAGCGTCGGCGGGACCGGAGTCGGCGTAGGCGATATCGAGCGTGGGCGTGCGGGCGTGGTGTGCGAAGTCCAGCATGGCGAGACTCCTCGGGAGGGAGGAGTCATTCTAGCCATCACGGAAGAGGCGTGCTTGTCGGGACGATCGATCTGCGACGCGCGCCGTCACGCCCCGATCAACACACCTGTGCGCACCGCCTTCTCCCCCGTCACCCGCCCCATCGGCGCCCCCGCATACACGAAGCGAATCGCGCGCCGCATATAAAACACGCCATCATTGCTCGTAGTGACGGTCGTGACGTCATCGGTGATCGGATCGACGATATCGAACACTGCATCGCCTGCTTTCAACCGCGCGCCCACTTTCGCGCGATACACGACGATCCCGCTCACCGGCGCAGTCAACTGCTGGCTGCCCGCGAGCGGCGTCGCCGGTTGCGCGAGCGGCGGCGCGTCGCTCGCTTCGCCTTCGATCACCCCGCGCGCGATCAGATAATCGATGATGGCATCCGCATCCTGCGATGCCGTGTCGTAATCCACGTCCCGTTGCCCGCGATGCTCGATCGTCGCCGCGATATTCGGCGCACCGAGCGGCGCGCGATCGCCGAGGCGCGCACGCACCTCGTTCCACAGCAGCGCGTGAACCTCATCGAACGACTGCCCGCCGGAATCGGTCGCGAGCAGCACGCCGTTGGCGCCGAGATAGCGCGCGAGCGGCTCGATCGCGGGCCAGCTCGCGGGGCTCGTATAGACGTGCATCGTCGCTTCGAGCGAGCAATGCAGATCGAGCACGATATCGGCTTGCGACGCCATCGTGAGCAGCGCGAGCCGCAGCGACTCGAATTCATTCTTCGCGGACATTTCGCCGAGCATCCCGGCGAGCGTGTCACGCAAAACACGCGCGTTATGCGCCGCATCGTCGGATGACAGGCGCGCGCCCACGCGTTCGATCAATGCGTCGGCGGACGGCAACGGAAAGCCGCGATTGAAGTTGTGGCCGCTGTTCGCCTCGAAGCGCCCGAGAAACTGTCCGAGCACGTGCTGCGACAAACCGATCGGATTCGCCACCGGCACAAGCACAATTTCACCGCTCACGCGGCCTGCGGCCTCGAGCTCGGCGAGGCGCTTCTTCAAGGTCCACGCGGTGAGCATCGCGGGCGTTTCGTCGGCATGCAGCGAGGACTGGATATAAACCCGTTCGCCGCCGCGCCCGGCGTCGCCGAACTGAAAGCTGACGAGTTCGCGCGAGGTGCCGAGCGTCGTCGAGACGAGCGGTGTGCGTCGTGTCTGCATCGAATGATCCTCAGTCGCCGTACACGTCGAAATCGAAATACTTGCGCGCGATCTTCTGATACGTGCCGTCGGCGCGCATGTCGGTCACGGCCTTGTCGACCTTCGCTTTGAGCGCGGCGTCGTCCTGCCGCAGGCCCATGCCGACGCCGTGATCGCCCATCGAAAGCGGCTCGCCGACGAACGCGAAGCCGGCGCCGCGCGAGGTCTTCAGAAAGCCGTGTTCCGCTTCGACCGAGCCGAGCAGCGCCGCGTCGATCCGGCCGGCGGCGAGATCGTTGAAGACGCCTTCCTGACTCTGATACGCGACCACTTCTACGCCGCCGGGCTGCCAGTTCTTCATCGCGTAGGTTTCGAACTGGCTGCCGCTCTGCACGCCGACGCGCTTGCCGCGCAGCCCTTCCGCGCTCGCCTTGAGCGGCGCACCGCTGCGCGCGATCAGACGCGAGCGAAACTGGAACAGCTTGGTGGAAAACGCGATCTGCTTGAGACGCTTGTCGGTGATCGCCATCGACGACATGATCCCGTCGATCTTGCGCGCCTGAAGCGCGGGGATCATCCCCGAGAACTCGAGTTCGACCCATTGGCAACGCATTGCGATGCGGCGGCAGATTTCGTCGCCGAGATCGACGTCGAAGCCCGCGACGTGGCCGTCGGGCGTCTTCACGTCCATCGGCGGATAGCCCGGGTCGATGCCGAGGCGCAAGGTGTCGGCGTCTTTCGCGTGAACCGGCGCGGCGGCCACGAGCGCGGCGGCCAGAAATAAAGAGCTGAGTCTGAACATGAACGCGGTGTCTCCGTAAGGTTGGCACCGATACTACGGCTGCAAAACGCTCGCAAAAAGAGGCGTTTTGCTTATCATGATCACTTTTCGAGATCACCCGACGGGAGCGCCGAGCGTGGACCTGACCTTGACGCAGTTGCGCATGTTCGTCGCCGTCGCCGATGCGGGCAGCGTGCGTGCCGCCGCGCGGCGGCTCGATATCGCGCAAAGCGGCATCACGCAGCAACTTCACAAGCTGGAAGCGCAGGCGGGCGGCCCGCTGTTCGAACGCGATGTGCGCGGCGCGCGCCTGACGCCGATCGGTGAGCGATTGCGTGTGCGGGCCGAGCTGATACTCGGCGAATGCAGAAAAACCGAAGAGGAAATGCGCCAGTTGCGCGGTGAATTGACGGGCCGCGTCGCGCTCGGGCTCGCGGCGGAAGCGACGATGCGGCTCTTTCCCGCGTTGCTCGCGAGTTATCGGGAGCGCTGTCCGCGCATCGAAGTGCATCTGACGAGCGCGACCTCGCGCATGCTGACGTCATGGGTACGCGACGGCAGCCTCGATTTCGCGCTTGCGCTGATCGCGCCCGACGCCGATATCCATGACATGGACACGACACCGCTCTTCGATACCGATGTCGCGGTGATCGCGCGGCGCGGTCATCCGCTCGCGCGCTCGCGCAGGCTCGCGGACTTGCGGCATGTCGAATGGGTCAGCACGCGACAGCGCGGCGGGGGCGTGACGGGCAACAAGCTATCGGCGCTTTTCGAGCATGCGAAACTCGCGCCGCCGCACATCGCCGCGACGACCGAGGCGGTCTTCGACACCTTGCACTGCATCGCATCGAGCGATTATCTCGGGCTCGAACCCACGAGTCTCGCGGAGCATCCGTTCTTTCGCGGGCATGTCGAGATCGTGCCGATCGCGGAGCGTGCCGCGAAAACGCCGGTGTGTCTGCTGCGTCGCGCGGGCGTTCCGCTCACGCCCGCGGCACAGGAACTCGCGACGATGGCCGTCTCGTTTGCGCGGATGCTTCCTGCTCAACGCGAAGCGTGACGCGTGCGCGATCCCTTCGATGCGGCAGCGGCACGCGCGCGGCGTGTAGCCCAGCCCTTTTTCGCCGCCGCCGATCGATCCGCCGCCGAACGCCGGCTGGCAGCCGCATGCGATTGCCGCGACAGCGACTTGTGCGAAGCCGCCTTGGTGCTTTCGCGCTTGAGCACGCGCGTGGACGCGGCGGAGCGCTTCGATTTCGACTCCGCGCTCGGGCTCTTCTTCGTGCGATGCGCGGCCTTGGTGTCCTGTGTGGCCTTCTTGCGCGTCGCCTCGGAGGTTGTGCCCTTCTTCGGCGACTTCATCTTCACGCCCGAGCGGCGCGCCTCGGACAGCCCGATCGCGATGGCCTGCTTCGCCGATTTCGCACCGTGCTTGCCCTCGCGGATGTGATCGATCTGTTCCTTCACGAACTCGCCTGCCTGCGTGGTCGGGGATTTGCCTGCGCGTTTTGCCTTCGCTGCGCGCTCGAGGGTCTTCTTTTCGGGCATGTCGGACCTCCTTGATGAAGTGGAACTGCTCCTGCGGTGCCAGCAACGTACGTGCCTTGGGTTTCGTTTCGCGCCGGATCCCGTATTGGTGTTGGTCTATTAGCACTGCCCCGCACAGGGGCAACGCCAATAAACCGACACGAACACGGGATCCGGCGACGCCCCCAAAAACCTCACTGCGTAAGCCGCAACACCCCAAGATTCCCCGCAATCTGCTGAAAGATCTGATTGAGCGTCGCGTTACTCGGCGCGTGAAAGTAGTTCCCCGGACTCGCACAACTCTGCATCGTCGCTTGCGCGTTACCCGGATCGGTGCCGTAATCGCCGAACGTGATCGAATAGACGATGATCCCCTCCTGCTTCATGGCTGAACACACCGCGAGCTGGAACGCATTGAGATCGGTGACGGAGCCCATCGAACCCGGATTGAGCGTCGACCCATCCGCGCGACGCACGCTGGACGCCTGCAGATCGGCCCGACCCACGCCGGAAAGACCATTGAAAGCCTGTGGCGGCATGATGCCTGTCGATCCGCCCGGATCGTTCTGTCCATCCGACAGCACGATGACCACGCGCTGCAGCGCCTGCGTCGTCTCGAGGCGCGGCAGGCTCGTGTCGGTCGAAATCCAGCCGTTGCCCTTGCCCGCCACATTGTCCGACCAGGGCGACTTCAGCATGCGCCAGCCCCACAGCAGTCCGGTCGGGATGAGCGTCGAGCCGGCCGCCTGCATGTTCGAGATCGCGGTGGTCAGCGCGCTCTTGTCCTTCGACAAAAACAGCGCCGGCGCAATGGCGCACGGCCCGTTGTTGTTGAAATTGGTGTTGCCGTTCTGATCGTACGTAGTCGTGGTCGTGCCGCTCGACTTCTGATACCAGCGGTCGTAAATCGACGGAACGGTGCTGCTGTCTGCAACGGTATTGCACGACGTCGAAAGTCCGCCGCTCTTCAGCGTGAGCGGCACGCCCTGCACGACGATCGGACTGGAAATCGTGCAGGTCGTCTTGCCGTTCTTCGTCGCTGTCGTGTAGTTGTAGACCGAGAAGCCGTTCTTCGGCACGTTGTAGAAGAACGGCGTGAAGCCCGGCGTCTTGGCCGGTTCGTAGGCTTGCGCCTGCAGGTTGCTGCCCACGTCGCGCGGCTCGACCGCGCAACCGCCCCAGCCGGACCCCTGGTAGCTCTTGTTGACGGCCATGTAGACCTGCTGGCTGTTGTACTTGTCGAAGCTCGGGGTGAGCCACTTGCCGGTGGGCTGCAACGCGTTCTTCAAATTGACCATCGTCGTGAACGGCACGAGGCCGATGTACGAATCGTTCCCCGTCACGGAGAAAAGACTGTCGACGAGGTTCTGCGCCGCCAGACGCAGACCGTATATCTTCGTGCCCTGCGTGTGGTCCTTGCTGTTCGCGTAGTCGCTCATCGAGCCGGTGTTGTCGAGCACCATCACGAGTTCGAGCGTGCTCTTCGGCAAACGCAGCGCCGCATTGCTCGCGCTGACCTTCGCCGTGTCGGGCGTCGCCTGGTTGCCGCCCGTGCCGCCGTTGCCCGAGCCGTTGTTCACCGTGTTCTTGCCGAAAATGACGGGCGCGATGAGCGGCATCGATCCCGTCGCCGACAACTGGATGGTCTGCCCCGTCGCGGGCGCGCCCGACACCTGCGCCGAAAAGTTCGCATTGGGCAGGTTCAGCGCCATGTAGCCCGAGGGCATGTTGACGTCGTAATAGGCGCGCGCGTCGGTCTGCCACTTCGCGAGATCGGCGGGCTTGGTCGTGTCGTAGTGCGCGAGGTCCGCGCCCGCCGAGAGCGTCGCGACGTCGAGCGCCATCTGCATGCGCGCCTGCGTCATCTCGTAGTGGATCGCGTCGATCGCCGTGCACATCGAGCCGATCATGACGCTCGCGCACACCGCGAACACCATCGTGACGGCGCCCTCGTCGCCGCACATCAGGTTGCGCACACTGCGCGCGCCCAGCGGGCCGCCACCGTTTCGCTTCGCGCTCATGATGCCTTCGTGAGAGTGAGCGCCTGCCCGTTGCGCGGACGCACGTAGACGCGCTCATAGATGATCGTGGCGACCGGCGCGTTGCGCCAGAACGGCGCGGTCAGCGAGAACGGCGTATAGCGGTAGAACACTTCCACCGCGATGGCCGAATCGCCGTAGCGGAACGGCCAGTTCGACGGCACCACTTTCGTCGTCGTGATGGTCGACGGCATGTCCTGCGGCTGCCACTTCGGACTCGCGGTCCAGAGCACCGCCGCCGTGCCCGCGTCCTGCGAGGGATTGAGCACCGACTGCCCGCTGCAGTTCACCGTCTTGTCGCAGATCGACGTGATGATCACGCCGCCGTTTGCATCGAGCTTGTTCGGCGACGATAGCTGGATCGCGGCGGCATAGATGGAACCGAGACTGTTGGCGCTGCCGGTGCCGCTGCTGTCGTTGATGACGTTGCTCATCTGGCCGATCGAATCCGCCAGCGTGAACGCCGTGTGCTCGGTGAGGCTCACCGCGCGCATGTAGAGATACAGCTCGGTGAAGCCCAGCAGCACGAGCAACATGAGCGGCACGACGATCACGAATTCGATCGTCACGCTGCCGCGCTCCGAGCGCATCAGGCGCGTCGACACACAGCGCGCGCGCCGCGTGAGCGCCGCCTTGAACGCCGATCGCATCGTTCCGTTCGCGGACTTCATTTTTCGTTCTGCACGAGATAGCTGCGTTGGAAGGTCAGCGAGTCGATGCCGAAGAGCTTCGGGATACCCGAGAAGCTCGGGATCGTCACGCTGATGTTGTAGAGCACGACGTCGCCGAAGCCGCCCATCGAGTCCTGATAGTTGCTGCTGCCGATATCGTTGTACGTGGTGTAGGCGCGCGTCGTGATGCTCACGCTGCCGCCGATGTTGGTCCAGCCGCCGAGCACGTTGTTGACGATGCGCCGCGCCTCGGCATCGCGGGTGCCGCTCGACGGGACAGTGGTCGTGAGACCCGCGCGCGATGCCTGCTGCGCGGCGAACTGCACGGAGGCATCGACGATCATGTCGAGCGCTACTTCCACCGTGCCCAGAATCAGGATGAACACAATCGGCCCGACGAGCGCGAACTCGATCGCCGACACGCCGCGCTCGTCGCGCGCGAGACGCGGCAGAAAGCGGCCTGGCTTCGGCGCTGGCGCGCGCATCGTCACTTCACGCTCGCCGTCTGAACCTTCGGCGTCGCGACGCTCGACACGGCGACGCTCTTGGCCGGCTGCGGGCGCGTCGTCTGACCATCGCGCATACGCTGCAGCTCGTAATAGCGCAGGTTGTCCTGCACCGACGCCTTCGGCAGATCGCGCGAGAGAATCGCCGCGGCCGCGTCGTCGTTGCCGAGCAGACCGTAGGCGAGCGCGAGATTCTGGCGCGCCTGCGGCGGCGCGGCGGGGAAACGCGTCACGTCGAGCAGCACGTTCGCGCCCTGACGCGGATCGCCCGCGAGCGTGAGCGACAGACCGAGATTCACCGACAGCATCGGATCGCCGGGATTGGCGATCAGCGCTTCACGCAGCAACGCTTGCGCATGCGCGTGATCGCCGGACATATCGAGCGCCGCGCCGAGGCCCGCGCAGGCGAGCGGGTCGTTCGGCGTGATCGTGAGCACGCGGCGATATGTGGCGATGGCGTCGTCGAAACGGCGCTGATGGATCGCCACGCGCGCAATGCCGATGAGCGGCGGCGTCGCCTTCGGATCGATCTGGCTCGCGCGCTGATAGTAGACGCCCGCGCGCGTGTAGTCGCCCACGCTATACAGCGTGTTGCCGAGACCCGTCAGGCCCGGCACGGACTTCGGATCGGCCTGCACGGCCTTTTCGTACAGCGAGGTCGCCAGATCGAAGTTGTTCGATTCCAGCGCCGTGTCGGCGATGCGCAGTTCGCTCATCGTGCTCGGCGCGGAGTTGCGCAGCACGGGGCGCGTATCGGTGACCTGGCGCACGCTCGTCGTGCAGCCGGTTGCGGCCAGCAGGAGCGCGACAGCGCAGGAGAGACCCGCGATACGTTGAGTGGATGACTTCATTTCGAATTTCCCGCGATGAACGCAAGCAACTGAATAACGGCAGGTCCCGCGGCAATCGCGATGATCGCGGGGAGAATGAACAGCATCATCGGCACGACCATCTTCGGCGCGAGCTTCGCCGCCTTCTCTTCCAGCGACACGATGTGCGCCACGCGCTCGGTGCGCGACAGCGTGCGCAGCGCCTGCGTGATCGGCGTGCCATAGCGCATCGACTGCGTGAGCGTCGAAATGAGCGCGCGGATCGACGGCAGATCGATGCGGTCGGCGAGATTGTTGAGCGCGCGCGTGCTGTCGCCGGACAGCTTCAGCTCGTCGGCGGCGAGCGAGAACTCGTCGGAAAGCGGCGGGCAGATCGTCGTCAGTTCGTCGGCCACGCGCCGGATCGACACGCCGAGACTGTTGCCCGCGTTCGTGCAGATGACGAGCAGATCGAGCGCGTCGGGCAGACACGCGCCCATCGCCTTGCGGCGGCGCGCCGCCTTGAACGCGACGATGTACTCCGGCACGATCATCCCGACGATGAACACCATCAGCATCGCGATGCCGCGCGCCGCCGGATACGCGCCGATCATCGGAATGCGCGAGCCGAGCATCACGGTCGCGGCCGCGCACGCGAGCCCGCAGAAGAACTTCACCGCGAGCAGGATCGACACCGCGAGGTGGCTGCGATAGCCGCTGCGCACCATTTCCTTTTGCAGCTTGAGGCGATACTTCGCGTCGAACAGCGGAATCTTGTCGCCGATGCGCGCAAGACGCCGCAGCAGACGCTCGGAGAACGTGGTGTTCTCGCCGTCGTTCTCCGCCGCAGCGCTCTCGAAGCGATGCGTGGCCGCGGCCATGCGCGCGCGCTCCGCGATGCGTCCGCGCTTGCCGCCGTGCTTGTGCGCCCACCACACCGCGAGGGCCGCGAGCAGCCCGAGCAGCATCAGCAGATTGATGAGGGTTTCGACGTTGTTCGGGTTCATCGCGAGGTATCGAGCTTCGACATCTTGCTGATCACGAACAGGCCCATGCCGATGGATATCACGCCGAACGTGAGCAGGTTATGCCCCGATTCGGTGTTGAACAGCACCATCAGATAGGCCCGGTTGAGCGCGTACATCGACAGCATGATGATCACGGGAATGGCGGCGAGAATCTTCGTCGTGATGCGCGCCTCGCCGGTCAATGCCTTGGTCTTCTGGCGAATCTCGCGGCGCGTACGCACGATGCCCGACAGGTTCTCCAGCGTTTCGCCGAGCTGGCCGCCGGTCTCGCGCTGCAGCAGCAGACACACGCAGAAGAACGAGAAGTCCGCGATTTCGATGCGCCGCATCGCCACCGTGAGCACTTCGTCGAGATCGAGACCGACCTGCAACGAATCGGCCATCAGCTGGAACTCGCTTTTCAAGGGCTCGCGGCATTCGCTCGCCGCCGAACCGATCACCTGCGTGACCGGCACGCCCGCGCGCACCGCGCGCACGATCATGTCGATGACATCGGGGAAGCCGTCGAGAAAGCGCTTGCGAAAGCGTTCCACCAGAAAGCGATACGACTGCACCAGCGCGAGCACCGGCAAGCCGATGATGATGAGCGGCCGCGTGAAATCGGGCAGCGGCATGAACTGATTCATCAGCACGGCGACGAGCTCGCCCACGAGCGCCGCGATGACCACGACGCGCACGCCGTTCGCGCCCGCGACGGTGCGCAGGCGCGCGAGACGCGGCCCCGTCCAGCGCGTGAGCGCATTGTTCTGGCGGTTGACGAGGAAGATGTCGAAATCGAGCTTGTTCGCCTGCGCCGCCTGCGCGCCCTGCGACACGAACGACTTCTGCATGCGCTGACGGATGCGCGAGGGCGGCTGGTTGTTGCGCATGTCCTGCACGATCACGATCATCACGCCGAAGAGCAGCACGCAGGTGAACGCAGCGAAGGTGATCAGGTTGACGAGGTTCATGGCTTCATCGCATCCAGAAGGGCGTCTTCCAGACCGTAGTAGGCGGCGCGTTGCGAGAAGGCCGGCCGCACCGCGCCGGTTTCGAACACGCCCTTCACTTCCTCGCTGTAGGCGCTCGCGTCGTAGCGGAACGCGAACAGATCCTGCGTGATGATGACGTCGCCTTCCATGCCGACCAGCTCGGTCACGCGCGTCACGCGCCGCATGCCGTCTCGCATGCGCTCGATCTGCACGATCAGATGCACGGCGCTCGCAATCTGGCGGCGGATCGACATCAGCGGCAGATTGCCGTTGGCCATCATCACCATGCTTTCCAGACGCGTGATGCCATCGCGCGGCGTGTTCGCGTGGATGGTGGTCATCGAGCCATCGTGGCCCGTGTTCATCGCCTGCAGCACGTCGAAGGCTTCGGCGCCGCGCGTCTCGCCGAGGATGATGCGGTCCGGGCGCATCCGCAGCGCGTTGCGCACGAGATCGCGCTGCGTCACCGCGCCGAGCCCTTCGGCGTTTTCGGGCCGCGTTTCGAGACTCACGACATGCGGCTGCACGAGTTGCAGTTCGGCCGCATCCTCGATCGTCACCGTGCGCTCACCGTGACCGATGAAGTGCGACAGCGCGTTGAGCAGCGTCGTCTTGCCCGAGCCCGTGCCGCCCGACACGATCACGTTGAGCCGGCACGTGCTCGCGAGCTTGAGCACGTTGGCCATCGCGGGCGACATGTTGCCCTGCTGCGCCATGCGGTGCAGCGTGATGTTGCGTTTCGAGAATTTCCGGATCGAAATCGACGCGCCGTGTATCGCGAGCGGCGGCAGCACGACGTTCACGCGGCTGCCGTCGGCGAGACGCGCATCGACCATCGGACTGCTTTCGTCGACGCGCCGCCCGACGCCTGCCGCGATACGCTGCGCGACGTTGATCACATGCGCGTTGTCGCGGAACTTGCAGTTGGTCAGCTCCAGCCGCCCGTGCCGCTCGACCCACACCTGATCGGGTCCGTTGACGAGCACGTCGGTGATGGTCTCATCGGCGAGCAAGGGTTCGATCGGGCCGAGACCGAACATGTCGTTCAGCAGCTCACCGACCATCTGCACCTGCTCCGCGATGGTGATGTTCAGGCGCTCGCGCTCAGCGACATCGACCACGAGCGTCTCGACGGCGGGCTTCATCTGCTCGCGCGTCTTGCCGACCGCAGCCGATGGATTCATCGCCGCGAACACGCCCGCGCGGATCGTCCTGAAGAGATCGGAACGCACCAGCGTTTCGTTGCCTTCAGCGGGCTGCGCGCGCATGGAAGCGGGCGCGGGCGCGGGGGCCGCCGGCTTTTCGACGACCGCAAGCGGCGGCGCCTCGCCGGGTGGCGACGCACCGTCCTCGATCCCGGACAGCGACGTGGCGCGCGCCTGCTTCTGCCCGAACATCACGCCCTCCTCAGCTTGAACTTGCTCAGGAACGTGCGCTCGACGCTGGCATGCTGCCCGGTCAGATCGTTGGCGATGCGCGCGATCGCCTGCATGAAGTTGTTCTGGCTGCGCTCGGGGGGCGCTTCGCCCAGATTCTCGGCGGTCGCGAGCGCCTTCGCTTCGAACTGTACCTCATGCAGCACGGTGCGGCCCACGGCCGTCATGAAGTCGGTCGGTTGCACCTTGCCCGAAGTCGCCGCGTTCGGGTTGTTCAGGAGAACGGATGTCGGCGGATTGTTGTCGCGGTCCTCGATATAGCGCAGCATACGAATGGTTTCGCGCGTCGAATGCACCGAGCGGTCCGCGACGAGATACACACGCGATGCGTGATCGAGCGCTTCGGCCGCGAGCGCGTCGTTCGGGTCGCCGATATCGAGGATCACGTAGTGGAAGCTGTCGCACAGCAACTCGACCACGCGGCGCAGCGCGCCTGGCTCGAACTGTTTGCTCGCGCCGTAATCGATGTCCGCCGACAGCACGAAGAGCCGGCTGCCGTTCGCGACCAGCGTGCGTTCCACATACTGCGGATCGAGCCGGTGCACGTTCTGCAGCACGTCGACGAGACCGTTGTTGCTCTGCGTGCCGAGCATGCTGTTGGCGGCTCCGCCGCACAGCGTCAGGTCGACATACGCGACGCGCCGATGCGTGTCTTCCGCGAGATAGCGCGCGAGATTGAGCGCGAGCGTGGTCACGCCGACCCCGCCGCGCGCGCCCGCGAACGCGATGGTCTTGCCCGCGCGCGCCAGCGTGACGGGGCTCACCTTGCCCTCGGACACGTTGACGGTGCGCTTGAGCAGCTCGACGGTCAGCGGCTTCACGAGATAGTCGCGCACGCCGATCTTGAGCAGGCTGCGGAACAGACCCACGTCATTGCGCTCGCCGATCGCGACGACCTGCACCGACGGCTCGCACACTTCCGCGAGGCGGCCGAGGTCGGAGAGCGGCATCACCGAGCCTTCGAGATCGACGAGCAGAAAGAGCGGCGAGCGCTCGATCTTCGACAGATGCGCAATGGCGTCGTCCACGTTGCCCACGGCGATATGCACGTGCGGCATCGCCTGTTCGAGCACGAAGCTCTTCAACACCTGCTCGGTCTTGCGGTCCGCCACGAACGCGATGAAGTCCGCGATTCGCACGCCCTGCTTGCCCTTGAAGAAACTGATCTCTGTGGTGCTCATGATGTCCGTCCTTGCGCTACTTCGATTCGCGCGACGAGCTCGTGTCGAGCGGCGTCACGTGGCCGGTTTCGTAGCGGCGCATCGCGCTCGCCGCCGTCGCGCCGTTGGCCGGGCCGAGCGTTTGCGGCGCGACGATATCGGCGGGACGCGCGAGTTGCGCCGCGAGGTTCGTGTAGGTTGCGCAACCCCATTGCATCGATGGCCGGCGCAGGCCCGCATCGGTCAGGAGCGATGCGCGCGTGAGCGAGTCGCAATCGGGCGCCACGGCGTTTCTGCCGTCGAAGCCGATCACCGTGTCGTTGGGCATGTTGCGCGGCGGCTGGAAGCATCCGGTCGCGCCGCAGGCGAAGGCGACGAGCGCCGTGAGCATGAGATGACGTGCATATTTCATGATTCGGCGCTCAATAGACATAGCCCGCCGCGCCCACGAGGCGCGGTTCGGAAGCGGACGGCTGCGCGGCGTTCGACTGCCCCGCCCTGCGCTGGAAGCTGTACTCGACATCGCTCGAAGGCGAGATCAGCGAATCGAGCGGCGAGCGCAGCTTCGCGGAATCGGTCGGCTCGACGAGATACGGCGTCACCATGATGACGAGCTCGGTCTTGTTGTTCTGATAGTTCGACGACGAGAACAGCTTGCCGAGCACCGGAATCGAGCCGATGCCGGGCACCTGCGAAACGATGTCCGTCGTATTGCTCTGCAGGAGGCCGCCGATTGCGAAGCTCTGGCCGCTCGCGAGTTCGACGGTCGTGTCGGCGCGGCGCACCGAGAGGCCCGGCACGGTCACGCCGCCCGTGGTCACGCTCGCGGTCGGGTCGATCTGGCTCACTTCCGGACGCACCTTCAGGCTGATGCGGCGCTCGTTCAGCACGGTCGGCGTGAAGTCGAGCTTGACGCCGAACTGCTTGAACTCGACCGAGATCGCGCCGTTGGTCTGCGAGACCGGGATCGGGAATTCGCCGCCGGCGAGAAAGCTCGCCGTCTGGCCGGACATCGCGACGAGATTCGGCTCCGCGAGCACGGTGAGCAGGCCTTCCTGATTCAGCGCGTCGATGAGCGCGCGGATATCGGTATTGCCGGTCTTGAAGCCCGCGAGGAACGAGAACGCGTTATTCGACGGCAGGTTGATCGGATAGCTGATGCCGCCGTTGCCGTTGACGATCGGTTGGGTCAGGTTCTGGATCGCGCGGCCGCTGAAGAGGCCGCCGAGCCAGTTGCCCGAGCTGCCGAGCGCCTGCCAGTTGATGCCGAGCTGCTGCGTCACGTTGCGGTCCACTTCGGTGATGCGCACGCGCAGTTGCACCTGCAACGGACGATCCACGGTCAGCCGGTTGATCAGCACTTCCTTGTCGGTGAGAAAGGGCGTGACGGCCTGCACGATCGCGTCGGCATCGGCGGAAGTCGGCACCTGGCCCGCGACGAGCAGCGAGCCCTGGCTCGTCGTCGCCTGCACGTTCAGGTTCGGAAAGCGCGACGAGATCATGTTGCGCAAGGCCATCATGTCGCGCGCGACGATAACGGTGCGCTGCAGCAGCGTCTTGTTGTTCGGGCCGAGCACATAGAGCGTGGTCGTGCCGGTCTTCTTGCCGAGCACGAAGACGGTCTTCGGCGACGGCACATGGACATCCGCGATCGACGGATCGGCGACGAACACCGACGTGGCATCTTCCGGCAGACGCAGCATCGTGCCCTTGCCCGCGTCGAGCGTGAGCGCGCCCTGCCCGATCTCGACGCCCGGCGCGGCGGCGGCCTTCGCTGCGAGCGCGGTCCGGATGAGCGCGGGTTGTGCCGTGCGCGCCTGCGCGAGCTGGACGGCCGGCGCCGTTACATGGTCCGACTGCTTCGCGGGCGCGGCCGGCTGCGCCGCCTGAGCGGACCATGCCAGCAGCATACCCGCGCACGCGAGCGCGATGTGCGCGCCCCGTCTTTCGATGCTGCTGAAGTCCAACTGCGTTCTCATGAGATTCGATCCTGGCACTGTGCTGCCGTGACTTGATGCTGTGTTCGTCGTGGTCGGGCTGCTTGTCGCTGTCTATCGCGCGGGCACCGTCGGCAATGGCGGCGCCTCCGACGATGCGCCGACCTGCGCAACCGTCGAACCGGCATCGCCCTTGTCCGAGCCGCGGTAGATCGTGACGGCGCGCGGAGGCGTCGGCGCGTGAGTCGCGGCGACCTGCGCGGGCCGCGCACGCGGCAGATCGCGCACGGCGCGGGAAATATCGCCCGCCCAGATCGGCGTGCGTTGCGTGGATGAAGCCGCGACAGCCGCCGATGCGGCGGGATCGCGCGTATCGGTCGCGAAGCTGCGCAGCGCGAGCGACAGCGAGCCGAGACGCGCCGCGACCGCGACGACTTCGCCCATGCGCGGCGTCACTTCGAGCGTCACGGTGCGGGCGCGCGTGACGACTTCGGTCGCGTCGCCGGTATTCTTGGGCCGCTTGATCTCGGAGCCGACCGCGAGCACGCGCACATGCTCGACCACGGTCTCGCTCGATACCGCGAGGTCCGGCGAATCGGTGCGGCGATCCATCTGCTGCGTGAGAATCAGGTCGACATAGTCGCCCGGCTGGATTAGGCCGGCGTTGCCGGACACGTCGTCCACCGCGACCGACACGGCGCGCATGTCGGGCTTGAGCGTCGCGGCGAGAAAACCCGGCGCGTTCGGCAGGATGACGTCGGCGGACGTGAGCACCGCACCGCTTTCGACCGGATGGCGCAACAGCGCGCCCTTGATGTCGACCGCGTTATCCGCGCCTTCGACGATCGCGTTGGGCGGCAACTGCGAGACCGGCAGCGTCTTCCAGGTGAGGTCTTCGTCGCGCAGCAGCAGACCTTGCGGCAGCTCGGCGGCGCTCACCTGCGCCTTCGCGGTGGTGACGGCATGTTCCGTCGGGCGCGACGCGCTCGCCACGACGACGCGCACGATGAGCGCGATGAGCAAAGCGCCGACCAGAAGCACGGCGAACTTGATGATGTTGGACATGAGCGCGCCGTCCTATCGGTTCGCGAGGAAAGGCAGGACCGCCGGCAGCACGATCACGAGACCGCCGCCGAGTGCGAGGGCCACGCCATAGGGCACGCCGCGTGCGCCGGAGAACATCGCGAGCGCCCGCATCGGCATGAACTGCTGATCCGGATTCATGTAGCGCGTCGCGAGACTGATCAGGGACACGACGGTCCCGATCACGGAAATGAGCGTCAGGGCGGGCAGCGACAAGGCGAGGCCGGCCCAGAGAAAAATTACGGAGGCGAGTTTTGCATCGCCTCCGCCCAGCATTTTCGCCGCGAACAGCACGGCGCAGACCAGGAATACGCCAAGCGCGAGCAGCAGATGAACGATGACATCGTCGACCGGCATGCGGCGGGCGAGCGCATCGGCAAAGAAGAGCGCACCGACGGCCAGCACGATTTTGGTCGGCAAGCGTCGGGAGCGCACGTCGATGACCGCGAGCCAGAGCAGCACGCAGAGCACGATCAGGCGAATGGCAAGAGACAGTAGCTGCACGATGGTTTCGTTTTTCGGTGGACGGTGTGATCCTCAGCTACGAGCGACGACGCCCGAGCGAGGCACGCATGCCATCAACTTACTTTCTGTGCCGTCGAAACCTTATTGAACAGGCTGTCGAACATCGAGCTGATGCTGGAACTGAACGTGCTTGCCATCGCGCCCAGTGCCAGCACGACGATGCCGGCGAGGACTGCATACTCCATCGCGCTGACACCGCGCTCGTCGCGCACGAATGCCTTCATCAATTTGCGCATTTTTCTTTCCTTCAAGGTTTAGGTAGGTGTGGACCCGGCAAAAGGATTACCGGGCACGACACATCCTAGCCATGTTGGAAAGAAATAACTTCGCGAATTAAAGGCCAGAAATGGCCTCTTTTGAAGGTTTAGAAATGCTCTGCGAGCGCCCTTATCGGCAGAAATTCGAAAACCTTTAGGGCGTGGAATTTTTCTATTTTGCTTTTTATTGACCGGGCGGGATGTGTGCGGATCGTTGCCGATTCTTCGGGGCAGTTTGCGAGAACGTTTGCGGGTGCTTAGGGGAAGGCGTTCGCAAAGTACGGCTGAACGGCGCGCTATCGTGGAATGCGAGCTTACATTCCCTGACGCGATTTTGTCACGCACTTTGCAAAGCCCGCAACGAAAATATCCCAAAGTTTAAAAATCTGCCTTTCCGCGCAAGCTTAGCGATCACGCTTATCGTCTTGAGGAAAAGAAGGCATCTCTATATCGGTACTAGGCGAGCGCAAGTTATCCCGCGCATCCTGCGCAAGCTTTTCATAGCGCTTGCGAAACACCGCGAGTTCCTTTTCGTCGAGTTCCTCGAGATCGAGCAGCGCGTTATGCGCCTTATCAACCGCGCGAATGAGCTCGTCGAGCTTGATCTGCATCGCCGCGGTGTCGCGATTCTGCGTGTTCTGAATCAGGAACACCATCAAGAACGTGACGATGGTCGTCGACGTATTGATGACGAGTTGCCAGGTATCGCTGAAGTGAAAAAGCGGCCCCGAGACCGCCCAGACGATCACCAGCAGCACCGCGATGACGAAGGTCGATGCATGACCCGCAACCTGCGCGAGCGCATTCGAGAACTTGAGAAACCACGAGGTCTTCATTCGGCGTCTCCTCACTGTAGTGCGTCGGCATGGCGCGGCTAGAATACCGCTGATGAACAGCAAGCCCAAGCCCATCGATTTTCATGCGCCGTCCGAGATCGTCGCGCAACGCCTGATCGGCGCGATCGTGACCGTCGACGGGGTCGGCGGCCGCATCGTCGAAACGGAAGCGTATGACCGGGAAGACCCCGCGTCACACAGCTTCTCCGGTCCGACGCCCCGCAATGCAGCAATGTTCGGGCCGCCCGCGCACGCCTACGTGTATCGCTCCTACGGCATTCACTGGTGCCTGAACTTCGTGTGCCGCGAGGCGGGCCACGGCGCGGGCGTGCTGATTCGCGCAATCGAGCCGCTCGTCGGCATCGACGCGATGCGCGAGCGGCGCGGACTGGAGCCGCTCAAATTGCTTTGCTCGGGGCCGGGCCGTGTCGCGCAGGCGCTCGGCATCACGCATCGGAACAACGGCATGTCGCTGCTGGAGTCGCCGTTTCGTATCGAGCCGCCCGAGGAAAAGTTTTCCATCGTGCATGGGCCGCGCATCGGCATCACCAAGGCGATCGACGTGCCGTGGCGCTTCGGGCTCGCCGGATCGAAGTTCGTCAGCAAGCCCTTTCCGAAGTCCTGACGACGTTATTCCGCCGGACGCAGCTTCTTCACTTCGTCATCTGACGGCTGCACGCTCGCGCCATCGACATAGCGGTACGACGTCATCACGCCCTTGCCGTCCTTCAGCCCCGTCACGCCGACATAGGCGCCCATCGTCGATTGATTGTCCTGCCTGCGATAGGTGATCGGACCGAAAGGCGTATCGACGGTCAAGCCCTTGAATGCGGCGGCGAGTTTGTCGGCGTCAGGCGAGGCGGCTTTTTTCAGGCCGTTGGCGATCGACATCATCGCCGTATAGCCCACGACCGAGCCCAAACGCGGATAGTCGTGATACTTCGCCTGATACGCAGCGACGAATTTCTTGTTCTCGGGCGTATCGATCGAATACCACGGATAGCCCGTCACGATCCAGCCGACCGGCGCTTCCTTGCCCAACGGATCGAGATAATCCGGCTCGCCCGTCAGCAACGATACGACCGCGCGATCCTTGAACAAACCGCGTGTATTGCCCTCGCGCACGAACTTGCCCAGATCCGCGCTGAAGAGCACGTTGAAGATGGCGTCCGGTTTGGCATCGGCGAGCGCCTGCGTGACAGCGCCCGCATCGACGTTGCCGAGCGGCGTCGCCTGTTCCATGACGAATTCGACATCCGGCTGTGCGGCCTTCAACAAGCGCTTGAAGGTCGCCGCCGCGGACTGACCGTACTCGTAGTTCGGATAGACGAGCGCCCAACGCTTCTTCTTGAGCTTCGCGGCTTCGGGCACGAGCATCGCGACCTGCATGTAAGTCGACGGACGCAGCCGATACGTGTACTTGTTGCCGTCTTGCCAGACGATCTTGTCGGTGAGCGGCTCGGCCGCGAGGAAGAAGATGTGCCGCTGCTTCGCAAAGTCCGCGAGCGCGAGTCCCGTGTTCGACAGGAAGCCGCCGAAGAGCAGCTTCACCTGTTCGCGCGCGACGAGTTCCTGCGCGACACGAACCGTATCGCCGGGGTTGCCGTTGTCGTCGCGCGAGACGACTTCGAGCTTGTTGCCGTTGATGCCGCCCGCCGCGTTGATCTCATCGAGCGCGAGATTCCAGCCGTTCTTGTACGGCAAGAGAAACGCAGGCTGCGCCTTGTAACTGTTGATTTCGCCGATCTTGATGGTGTCGGCGTGCGCGGCGAATGCGATGCTCGCTGCGATGGCGGCGAGGGTTAAGCGCAGTGGCGTCATCGGGTTCTGTCCTGTCTGTTTGGATGTGATTCGTTCATACGCCAAGGAATTCGCGGCGTGCGGCATCGTCGCTGGCGAATGCGTTCATCGCGCCTCGATAGCGTATCTGGCCTTTTTCCAGCACATAAACGCGGTCACTGACGAGTTGCGCGAAATGCAGGTTCTGCTCGGACAACAGAATCGCGAGCCCTTCGCGTTTCAGTTCGAGAATCATATCGGCCATCTGCTCGACGATCACGGGCGCGACGCCTTCCGATGGTTCATCGAGCAGCACGAGACGCGGATTGCCCATCAGCGTGCGCGACACGGTCAGCATCTGCTGCTCGCCGCCGCTCATGCGGCTCGCGCGACGGTTGCGCATTTCACCGAGATTCGGAAACACGCGAAAGAGCTTCTCGGGGGTCCACAACGGTGCGTCATCGCGCGGCGGCTGACGGCCCGTGTCGAGATTCTCCATCACGGTCAGATCGCCGAACACGCGGCGATCTTCAGGCACATAGCCCAAACCTCTGCGCGCAATGCGATACGGCGCCATGCCCGCAATGCTCTCGCCCATGAACGACACCGCGCCCGAGATGCGCGGCAGAAGGCCCATTACGGCTTTCATCGTCGTCGACTTGCCTGCGCCGTTGCGGCCCATCAGCGCGACGACTTCGCCGCGCTGCACCTCGAAGCCGACATCGAACAGGATCTGCGCGCGGCCATAGAACGCATTCAACGCGTCGACTTTCAGCAGCGTCATGACGATGCTCCCGCGCCCAGCGCCGCACGCGGCGCGAACGACGCGCCCGTGCCGAGATAGACCTCGCGTACGCGCGCATTGTTGCGGATGGCTTCGGCATCGCCTTGTGCGATCAGACGGCCACGCGCGAGCACGATCAGCTGGTCCGCGTGCGCGAACACCACGTCCATGCTGTGCTCCGTGAACAGCACGCCGATGTTGCGCTCTTTCGCGAGACGCGCGGTCAGCGCCATCAGTTCATTGCGTTCCTGCGGCGCCATGCCCGCGGTCGGTTCGTCCATCAACAGAAGCCTCGGATGATTGGCCAGCGCGATCGCCAGTTCGACGCGCTTCACGTCGCCGTATGCGAGCACCGCGCAACTGCGGCGCGCGTGCGCCGTCATGCCGACGAGATCGAGCAAGGCCATCGCTTCATCTTCCTTCCATGACGCGACACGCCCGAACAGGCTATGGATGCGCCGCTCGCGCGACAGCAGCGCCATCTGCACGTTTTCGAGCACGGTCATCGAATTGAAGGTCGCGGCGATCTGAAACGTGCGGCCCACGCCGAGCCGCCAGATGTCGCGCGCCCGCATGCCGGCGATGTCGCGTCCGTCGAAACGGATCGAGCCCGCGCTCGGCCGGATCTGTCCGTTGATCATGTTGAAGCACGTCGATTTGCCCGCGCCGTTGGGGCCGATCAGCGCGAGCAGGCGCCCCGCTTCGAGATCGAACGATACGTCGTCGACGGCCTGCACGCCGTCGAACGACTTCGAGAGATGCGCGATGGACAGCAGCGTCATTGCGCCTCCCTGAAGAATCGATCGCGCACGAAGCCCGCAATGCCTTGCGGAAACGCGATGACCATCACGAGAATCGCCGCGCCGAGCAGCGCCTGCCAGTAGTCGGTCTGTCGCGCGACAGTGTCTTGCAACCAGGTGAACACGCTCGCGCCGACGATCGGTCCCGCCAGCGTCTGAATGCCGCCGAGCAGGACCATCACGAGGCCATCGACCGAGCGGCCCACGCTGATGACTTCGGGCGAGATGTTGCCCTTCGAGAACGCGTAGAGCGAACCCGCCAGCCCGCACACGAGCGACGCGACGATGAACGCAGCCCACTGTACGCGCGCGACGTTCACGCCGATCACTTCGGCGCGCAAGGGCGAATCGCGGCCCGCGCGCATCGCGAAGCCCAGCGGAGAGAACAGCATGCGGCGCAACAGCCAGATGCCGATCACCGCGAACACGAGCGTCAAGTAATAGAACGCGGCGGGCGATGCGAGCCACGGCGACGGCCAGATGCCCAGAATGCCGTTGCTGCCGCCCGTCACCGCGTCCCATTGAAAGACGACGGACCACACGATCTGCGCGAACGCGAGCGTGAGCATCGCCAGATACACACCGGAGAGACGCACGCAGAACCAGCCGAACACGAGCGCGCCCATGCCCGCGAGAAGCGGACCAAGCACGAGCGCGGCTTCCATCGGCAACGCGAAGACTTTGAGAAACAGGGCCGCGCCGTATGCGCCCAGTCCAAAGTACGCCGCGTGGCCGAACGAGTGCATGCCGCCCGGTCCCATGATGAAGTGCAGGCTCGCGGCGAACAGCACCGCAATCATGATCTCGACCAGCAGCACGGGCAGATACGGAAACGCATCGGCGGCGAGCGGCGCGAGCGCAAGCGCAGCCACCACGACGGCCGCGCCGATCTTCATGGTGCGCGTGGCGGGCCGCAAAGGCTGATCGGCGGGCGCGGCGGAACGGGCGATGGCCTGCGCGCGCCCGAACAATCCCCACGGACGCAGCACCAGCACGACGGCCATCACGACAAACTCCGCGACGAGCGTGAACTTCGACAACGAGAAGTCGATGCCCATGATCGACACGTGCCCGATGCCGATGCACATCGCCTTGATCTCCGCGATCAGCAACGCGGCGACGAACGCGCCCGGAATCGAACCCATGCCGCCGACCACGACCACGACGAACGCATTGCCGATTGCTTCGAGATCGAGCGACAGATTCGCCGACATGCGCGGCACCTGCAGCGCGCCGCCGAGTCCCGCGAGCAACGCGCCGACGAAGAACACGCCGGTGAACAGCCACGCCTGATTGACGCCGAGCGCGCCGAGCATCTCGCGATCCGCGCTCGCCGCGCGCACCAGCGTGCCCCAGCGCGTGCGCGTGAGCGCGTACCAGAGCGCGAGCAGCACGAGCGGACCGATGACGATCAACGCGAGATCGTAAGCGGGCAGCGCATGGCCGAGCAACTGCACGGCGCCTTCGAGATGCGGCGCGCGCGGGCCGAACAGATCTTCCGGTCCCCACACGTAGAGCGCGGCATCGCGAATGATCAGCACGAGCGCGAAGGTGGCGAGCAGATGAAAGAGTTCGGGCGCGCGATAGATGCGCCTCAGCACGCCCACTTCAATCGCCGCGCCGATCGCGCCGACCAGGAGCGCCGCGCCCGCCACCGAGGCCCAGAAACCCGCCACGCTCGCGCCGAAACGGCTCGTCAGGCTATAGGCGATATACACGCCGAGCATGTACAGCGAGCCATGCGCGAAGTTGACGATGCGCGTGACGCCGAAGATGAGCGACAGGCCCGACGCGACGAGAAAGAGCGCACAGGCATCGGCCAGGCCGTTGACGAGTTGGACGAGCAGGTTGGAGAGCATCGGGCTCTGTGGACGTTCGAAGCGAAAGAGCCGACATTATCGATGAATTGCGCAACGAACTCCGAAACGCTCGCGCGGCGAGAATCATTCGCGTGCGGCCGCTGGAAAAAACGTATTGACGGCGTTTATGTCTCGTATATCCTCGTTGAAGGGCAATTGTCGGCATTGCATCGCCGGCGCTCGCCCTGCCAATCAACTCGCCAAACGAGTGTTATCGTGAAAGCCCAAAGCCCTCTGGCCCGTCGGAGCGTGTATCGCTTCTGCGCCGATCGCTGCGGCACGACTTCCGGGCGCCGCTTCCTGTCGGTTCTGACCGTTCTTTCCCGCCGCTGCGTGCGGCGTCGCAACGTCGTCTCTGCGCGTGCGTTCATCGCCGTGCAACGCGTCGGCGCAGCGTCACTGCTGCCGTAGCGCCTCCTCCCGTTTCCCCTCGCTAGCTGACTGGTTCGCGCGCGTGCGTCCGCACGCGTGAATGCGCGCGCCTTTTCATTGCGCCTTCGCGATGCATCGCAAAGGCCGTGGATGCATGCGCCTGCTCAATACACGAGAACGACAATGGAACGCATCGACGAATTCCTCCGAAAACATCGCATCACCGAAATCGAAGCGATCATTCCCGATATGGCCGGCACCGCGCGCGGCAAGATCATTCCGCGCAGCAAGTTCGAATCGGGCGAATCGATGCGCCTGCCGCAAGCCGTGATGATCCAGACCGTCACGGGCGACTATCCCGTCGACGGCAGCTTCACCGGCGTCACCGATCCCGACATGGTGTGCGTGCCCGATCCCGCGACGATCCGCCTGATCCCGTGGGCCGCCGATCCTACCGCGCAGGTCATCCACGACTGCGTGCATTTCGACGGCACGCCCGTCGCCATTTCGCCGCGCCGCGTGTTGCGGCAAGTGCTGCAGAAATTCGCGGCGAAGGGCTGGCGTCCGGTCGTTGCGCCCGAACTCGAATTCTTTCTCGTCGACATGAACCGCGATCCGGACCTGCCGTTGCAGCCGCCCGTCGGCAGAACCGGGCGCGCGGAAACGGGACGTCAGGCCTATTCGATCGATGCGGTCAACGAGTTCGATCCGCTCTTCGAAGACATCTACGAGTATTGCGAAGTGCAGGAACTCGAAGTCGACACGCTGATTCACGAAGTGGGTGCGGCGCAGATGGAAATCAACTTCATGCACGGCGATGCGCTCAATCTCGCGGACCGCGTGTTTCTCTTCAAGCGCACGGTGCGCGAGGCGGCGCTGCGCCACAAGATGTACGCGACTTTCATGGCCAAGCCGATGGAAACCGAGCCGGGTTCGGCGATGCACGTGCATCAGAGCATCGTCGATGAAGAGACCGGGCGCAATCTCTTCACCAATCGCGACTGCGAACCGACCGGGCTTTTCTATAGCTACATCGCGGGCTTGCAGAAATACACGCCCGCGCTCATGCCGATCTTCGCGCCGTATATCAATTCTTATCGCCGGCTATCGCGCTTCATGGCCGCGCCGATCAACGTGCAATGGGGCTACGACAATCGCACCGTGGGCTTTCGCGTGCCGCATTCGTCGCCACAGGCGCGGCGCATCGAGAATCGCATACCGGGCGTCGACTGCAACCCGTATCTCGCGATCGCGGCGACGCTGGCCGCCGGTTATCTCGGCATGACGCAGCATCTCGAACCGACCGAGCCGCTTGCAAGCGACGGCTATCGCCAGCCGTATCAGCTGCCGCGCAATCTCGAAGAAGGCCTCACGCTGATGGGCGCCTGCGAGCCGCTCGCCGAGATGTTCGGCGAGAAGTTCGTGCGCGCGTTTCTCGCGCTGAAGGAAACCGAATATGAAGCGTTCTTCCGCGTGATCAGTTCGTGGGAACGCAAGCATCTCTTATTGCACGTCTGATATCGGGAGAAGACGACATGAACGATCGAATCGATTCGACAGCTCAATACCGCGCGCTCGATGCCGCGTATCATCTGCATCCGTTCTCCGACATGGGCGCGCTCAATCGCGCGGGCAGCCGCGTGATCGTGAAGGCCGAGGGCGTTTATCTGTGGGACTCGGACGGCAATCGCATCATCGACGGCATGGCCGGTTTGTGGTGCGTGAACGTGGGCTATGGACGCCGCGAACTCGCGGATGCCGCGCTGAAGCAGATGCAGACGCTGCCCTACTACAACACCTTCTTCAAGACGACACATCCGCCGGTGATCGAACTCTCCGCCTTGCTCGCGGAACTCGCGCCCGCGCGATTCAATCGCTTTCTCTATTGCAACAGCGGCTCGGAGGCGAACGATACGGCGCTGCGGGCGGTGCATCGCTACTGGGCCGTGCAAGGCAAGCCGAAGAAGCGTCATGTGATCGCGCGCACGAACGCCTATCACGGCTCGACCATCGCGGGCGCCACGCTCGGCGGCATGAGCTACATGCACGAGCAGATGCCGTCGAAGATGGAGCATGTCGCGCATATCGATCAGCCCTACTGGTTCGGCGAAGGCGGCGCGATGAGCGCGGACGCGTTCGGGCTCGCGCGTGCGCGTCAGCTCGAAGAAAAGATCATCGAGCTCGGCGCGGAGAACGTTGCGGCGTTCATCGGCGAGCCGTTTCAGGGCGCGGGCGGCGTGATCTTTCCGCCAGCGAGCTATTGGCCGGAGATCGAGCGTATCTGCCGCAAGCATGATGTATTGCTGATCGCCGATGAAGTGATCGGTGGCTTCGGGCGCACGGGCGAATGGTTCGCGCATCGGCACTTCGGCTTCGAGCCGGATGTCATCACGATGGCCAAGGGTCTCACGAGCGGCTATGTGCCGATGGGCGCGGTCGCGCTATCGGACACCATCGCGGACGCGATCGTGAACAGCGGCGAGTTCAATCACGGCTTCACGTATTCGGGGCATCCCGTCGCTGCCGCCGTCGCCGTGGCGAATCTTAAGCTGCTGCGAGACGAAGGCATCGTGGCGCGCGTGAAGAACGATGCAGGCCCGTACTTTCAACAGCGCTTGCGCGACGCGCTGGGCGACCATCCGATTGTCGGAGAGATTGCGGGCGTGGGGCTCGTCGCGGGCATTCAGTTGGCCGTTGATCGTATGACGAGAAAGCGCTTCGCCAATGGCGACGATATCGGCACCCTGTGCCGCGATTTCTGCTTTGCGGGCAATCTCGTGATGCGCGCGAGTCACGATCGCATGTTGCTGTCGCCGCCGCTCGTTGTCACGCGTGACGAAATCGACGAGATCGTCGAGAAGGCCAAGGCCGCGCTCGACGCGACATCACACGCGATCACGCACGCCGCTTGACGAAGTATTCCGCCGCCATGTGCCGGAAGGCCGTGACGGCGGGATTGTCCTGATCCGTGCGCCACGCCATGCTCATTTCCGCCTGAACGGTATTGCCGGCGATGTCCCTGAACTCGACGTTGTCGTAGTGAAACCGTTGCGACGATGCCGGAAGAATCGACACGCCCAGGCCCGCGCGCACGAGCGACAGAATGGTCGGCGTCTGATCGATGTATTGCGTGAAATGCGGCTTCACTTCATCGGCGACGAGCATGCTCATGATGCGATCGTGAAAGTATTTGCCGTGCGTGGGCGAATGCATGATGAACGCCTGCTCGTGCAACTGCGCGAGTTCGAGTTGTTCGAAGCGGCACAGTTCGTGTCTTGCAGGCAGCGCGACGATCATCGGCTCACGATCGACGAGGAGGAACTCCACCTTCTGGCGCGATGGCAGCGGCCGCATGAAGCCGAGGTCGATTGCGTTCGCCTCGAAGCCTTCGATCTGCGCGACCGAGATCATCTCCAGCAACACGACATCGATATCCGGCAGATCACGCTTCGCCGCGACGAGCAACTCGGGTATCAACTCGTATCCCGCAGCGCCCGTGAAGCCGATTCGCACGCGCCCGGTCTTGCCCTTGCTCGCGCGCCTGACCGCGCTTTCCGCCTGCTCGGAGAGATTGAGCAGACGCGTAGCATCCGCGAGAAACACGCGCCCTTCGGTCGTCAGCTTGACCGCGCGGCCGACGCGTTCGAAAAGCTGCACGCCCAGGTTCTCTTCCAGCAGATGAATCTGTCTGGAAAGCGGCGGCTGCGTCATGTGGAGCAACGCCGCCGCGCGCCTGAAATTCAGCTCCGTCGCGGCGGCGACGAAGCAACGCACTTGTCCGAGATCGAGCATTCGTAATCGACGTTGAAGTGATAGCCGATCATTATATGTTCGCCCCGGGCGCGTTGAAGCCGCGTTTATGTCGTCAGGCTGCCTTCGGGACGTTGTCCCGCGAGACCTTGCGCAAGACTCGCGAGCACCATCTCGCCCATCGCGGTGCGCGATTCCACCGTCGCGCTCGCGCGATGCGCCTGCAGCACGACGCGATCCATGCCGAACAGTTCGACGGGCACATTGGGTTCATCGACGAACACGTCGAGGCCCGCGCCCGCGATCGCACCGCGCGACAGCGCTTCGACGAGATCGCTTTCCACCACCAGCTTGCCGCGCGCGATGTTGATGAGATAGCCGTCCTTGCCCAATGCATCGAGCACGGCCGCGTTCACGATGCCCTTCGCCTTGTCGGCCGCCGCTGCAAGAATCAGGATGTCGCTTTCGCGGGCGAGCGACAGCAGATCCGGCACGAAGCGATAGTCGACGCCGTCGATCGTGCGCACGTCCGTATAGGCGATCGGGCAGGCGAATGCGGCGGCGCGCTGCGCGATCGCGCGACCGACCTTGCCGAGCCCCACGATGCCCACGCGCTTGCCGCTGAAACGGCGCGCCAACGGAATCGCGCTCGGGCTCGGGTTCTTCACCCATTTGCCGGTCTTCACGAAGTCGTTGCCGGGGCAGATCTCACGCAGCACGGTCAGGATCAAGCCGATCGCGAGATCGGCCACGTCCTCGGTCAACGCGCCGAATGTGCCCGTCACCGGAATGCCACGCGAACGTGCGAATTCGAGATCGACCGCATCGGTGCCGACACCGTTCACCGCGATCACCTGCAACGCGGGCAAGCGCTCGATCAGATCGTTCGAAATGCCCGTATGCCCGCCGGTGATCACGCCGCGAATCGACGCGCCGTGCTCGCCGATATACGCGTCCTTGTCGTCCTGTTCGAACAGGCGATGCATCGTGTAGAGCGCATCCAGCTTCTCGTTGATGGCCGGTACGAGGATGGGGTTCAGTTGCAGAATGCTCGGCTTCAATTCGCGTGCTCCATGAGGTTCGTTTCCGATGTGGAGCGGATGATGTCCGCTTCTGCCGGTCGCGTCCAATCCCAAAAGGCTATCAATTGATCCACGAATCGAACCAGCGTCGATAACGCCTGCGATCGATTCAATCCGGGAATCAGGTAATAGCAATAAAAGATTGGACGCTGTTGCGGGCCATCCCCACAATTCGAAGCATCAGAAGGCATACCAACAATAAAGCCTTGAAAAATGACATCGGAGACAACAGCGTGAGCCTGCGCCCTACCAGCAACGCCGACGGCATCATCGCTTCCTCGAACGCGGAACCTATCGCCGAGAAGCGCACGAAACATCGCTGGATCGTGATGGGACTGATCTTCTGCATCTGGGCCATCGCGTGCGCGGATCGCGCCAATTTCGGCATTGCGCTGCCGTATCTGAAGAAGGAATATCACATCACCAATACCGAAGCGGGACTCATCGTGAGCCTGTTTTCCTTCGCGTATGGCTTCGTGCAGATTCCTGTCGGCCTCCTCTATAAACGGCTCAGCGAAAAGACGACGGGCTTGTTGTTCTCCGTCTTCATGATCCTGACTTCGGTGTTCACGGGCTTGATGGGCACGACATCGTCGGTGTTTCTGCTGATGACGTATCGCGTGGGGCTCGGGCTGTCGGAAGGACCGCTCGGCATCGGCTGCACGAACGTCATCAACCGTTGGTTTCCCGCGAAGGAAAAAGGCACCGCAACGGGTTTGTGGATCGCCGCGTCGAAGCTCGGGCCGCTGATCGTGCCTTCGGTGTGCCTCATCGTGATCCACTTGTGGGGATGGCGCGAGATCTTCTATGTGTTCGCGATTCCGGGCATTATCCTCGCGCTCGTCTGGTTGATGTTCGTGACGAATTCGCCCGGCGAGAACCGCTTCTGCTCGCCCGCCGAGCGCCGCTATATCGCCGATGAAGCGACCGTCGACAGCAACGGCGGCAAGTCGCTCTCCCGCGCGCGCATGACGCCGATGCCCCGGCTCGACGCGATCAATCGCACGAAGCGCGTGCCGCAACTGGAGACGATTCGCCAGGTGTTCGGCTCGTGGAACATCTTCGGCATTGCGCTGGGTTATGGCTGCATGATCGGCATCAGCAACATCTTCATCTCGTGGATTCCCACGTATCTCATCACGGTGAAAGGCTTCGCTTCGGTGAAGATGGGCTTTCTCGCGTCGGCGCCTTTCATCGGCGCGGTGACGGGCAACATGCTCGGCGGCATCATCTCGGATCGCCTGCTCGGCGGCCGCCGCAAGCCGATGATGATGCTCGGCGCCCTCGGCACGATGATCATGACGTTCCTCCTGATCGACGCGCCCGACAGCGTCGCTTACCTCGGCGCGGCGCTGATCATGGCAGGCCTCATGCTGGGTATCGGCTTCGCGGGTTACTCGGCGTATCCGATGGGACTCGCCACCAAGTCGACGTATCCGACCGCGTTCGGCATCGTGAACTCGGTGGGGCAGATCGGCGGCGCATGCGCCCCGCTCGCGGTCGGTTTCCTGCTCGACAGCTATAGCTGGACCGCGGTCTTTCTCTACATGGTCGGAACGGCGGCCTTGTGCCTGCTGCTGCTCTTGAGCGTGGTCGAGCCGATAGCGGACCGGTCGAAATAAGCAGACGAATCGCGCCGCTGCGGGCGACGGGTACCAGCCGAAACTCAACCGCTCAAAGCCCGCTGTCGACCATATCGAGCAGACGTTCGGCAAGCGGTTCGATCTGCGCGCGCGCAAGACCCTGCAACGGCCCCTCGATCACGAGCAGCGCGAAGCCATGCACCGCGCTCCACGCGAGATATTCAGCCTCGGGCCGCCGCTTCGCATCGAGCGCGCCCGCCTCCACCATGTCGTCCAGCGCACGGCTCAGCAACTCGAACGGATCGAGTCCGCTCGGTCCGGCGCCGTAAGACGCGTCGTGTTCGCCCCACTCGCACTGAGGCGCGGCGAACGCCGTGCGAAAGAGCCCGGTTTCCTTTTGCGCAAAGCGCAGGTAGCCCGCGCCGATGGCTCGCAATCCCGCGCGCGCCGCATCGGCGCGGCGGCGCTTTTTCGGGCGCGCGGCCAACTCCTCTTCCATTGCCTGCGCCACCCGCGACAGCGCCGCCGAACGCACCGCCGATAGCAATTCCAGACGGCTTTCGAAGTGACGATAGGCTGCGTTCGGCACGACGCCCGCGCGGCGCGTCGCTTCGCGGAGCACGATCGCATCCGGTCCGCCTTCGCGCGCCAGCTCGATACCCGCATCGATCAGCGCGCGGCGCAGGTCGCCATGTCGGTAGGTGCTGCGCGGCTTGCCATTTGTCATTTTGATTCGTCGGGCTTTCCAGATGTGGACACTGTCCATTATCTCTGCTACTTTTTGTGGACGGTGTACACAAACTCAAAAATAATTGTTCATCGGCGTTTGTCGTTGCTTTGTCACGACGCGGCGGCATCGTTTCCAATACGTGCAAGGAGGCAATCATGACCGGACCAGACGATGTCGCGCGCATCCGCGAACTGATCGAAGCGTGGCGGCAGGCGGTGCTCGCGAAAGACGTCGGCGCGCTCGTCAGTCATTACGCGCCGGATGTCGTCGTGTTCGATGTCGTGCCGCCTGCATCGATCAAGGGCGTCGAGCATTATCGCGAGAACTGGCGGCGCTGGTTCGACAGCATGAAAGGCCCGCTCACGTTCGAGATGCGGGAAGTGGAAGTCGCCGCGAGCGGCGATCTGGCTTACGCGCACTCCGTCAATCGCGTCGCCGTGGGCGAGCAGGAGGACATCGTGCGCGCCACCGTGTGCTTCAGGAAGATCGACGGCGACTGGCGTGTCGTGCACGAACACGCATCGGTGCCGCTCATGATGGATATGGACCCCGACGAAAAGTCATAACAAGGAGCAGACATGCAAGTGCAACCCTATCTGTTTTTCGAAGGCCGCTGCGAAGAGGCGATCACGTTTTATCGCGAGAATCTGGGCGCGCAAGTCGTCATGATGATGCGCTTCAGCGAAAATCCGGAAGCCGGCAAGGCCGAAACGGCCAGCGGATGCAGCCTTCCGCCGGGATCGGAAAACAAGATCATGCATGCGGCCTTCACCATCGGCGACTCCATGCTGATGGCGTCCGACGGCATGTGCAGCGGCAAGCCGGAACTCAAGGGCGTATCGCTCTCGCTCACGGCCAACGACGAACAGCAAGCGGAAAAGTACTTCAACGCGCTGTCCAACGGCGGCCAGGTGCAGATGCCGATGACGCAAACCTTCTTCGCCAAGCGCTTCGGCATGGTCGCCGACAAGTTCGGCGTCTCGTGGATGGTGCTGGGCGGCGTCGAGCACAAGCCCGCGTGAGCGCATCGTCCGGCTGGAACGCCGCTTGCGCACCTTTCATCGCATCAATTCGAAAGGAGACGCACCATGAGCAACTATGCCGGACGTTCTCAGGAAGACCGCATCGCGCAGCGCAAGGGCAAGGCGCAACCTTCGCAGGAACAGCCGGGCGGGTCGATGGCCGAGCCCGGCACCGAACCCGACAAGGACCATAGCAGCGGCCAGTTGTCGGAGGAAGGCAAGCGGGTCTGGCGGACGGGTTCGGGTATCGATGGAGGCGGAAAAACCTGACATTCATATCGACCATCGGAAACGTGAAACAATAGCGGGATGCAGAACGCATTGATTGCATCTTGACTGACAGGAGTTTTCGATGAGCGCCCCGCGCAAAAACCATCTTTCAGGCTCGGACATGCCTGCTGAACAAGCCGATCGTCCGACCCGCGAGGAAGCCGAAGCCGCCGTGCGCGTTCTCTTGCGCTGGGCCGGCGACGACCCGAGGCGCGAGGGACTGCTCGACACCCCGGGCCGCGTCGTGCGCGCCTACGAGGAGTTTTTCGCGGGCTACGATCAGAATCCGCACGAGATCCTTGCGCGCACGTTTTCCGAAGTGCAGGGTTATGACGAGATGATCGTCCTGAAGGACATTCGTTTCGAAAGCTATTGCGAGCATCACATGGTGCCGATCATCGGCCGCGCGCATGTCGCGTATCTGCCGAACAAACGTGTGGTCGGCATTTCGAAGCTCGCGCGCCTCGTCGATGCTTTCGCCAAGCGCCTGCAGATTCAGGAGAAGATGACCGCACAGATCGCCGATACGCTAAACGAAGTGCTGCAGCCGATCGGCGTCGGCGTGATTCTCGAAGCCGCGCATCAATGCATGTCGACGCGCGGCGTGCACAAAGCGGGCGTCGCGATGGTCACGTCGCGCATGCTCGGATCGTTTCGCGACGATCCATCGACGCGGCGCGAGTTTCTATCGATCGTCGGCAACGCGAGCGCATTCAGCGTATCGAATACGTAAAGAACGCGACGACAGAAAGGGCCTCGCGGCCCTTTCGTCATTTCATGCGCCGAATCCGTTGCCTGGCACATCCGGACCGCTGCCCTCGCGGATCTTGCCCTGTGACACGTTGCTGCCTGGCGGCACGCTGTGCGTGAGCCAGACATTGCCGCCGATCACCGACCCCTTGCCGATCGTCACGCGGCCGAGAATGGTCGCGCCCGCATAAATGACGACATCGTCCTCGACGACAGGATGCCGCGCGTTGCCCTTTACGAGCGCGCCATCGCTGGTCGAAGGAAAGCTCTTCGCGCCGAGCGTCACGGCCTGATAGACACGCACATGCTGGCCGATCACCGCCGTCTCGCCGATCACGACGCCCGTGCCGTGATCGATGAAGAAGCTCGGCCCGATCGTCGCGCCCGGGTGAATGTCGATGCCCGTCAGCGAATGCGCGATTTCGTTGATGAAGCGCGCGAGCAACGGCACGCCGAGCTTGTGCAGCGCGTGCGCGAGACGATGATGCGTCATCGCCCAGATGCCGGGATAGCACAGCAGAATCTCGGTGATGTGCTGCGCGGCCGGATCACCGGTGAACGCCGCCTGAATATCGCTCACGAGCAGCGCGCGAATCTGCGGCAACTGCGAGCCGAATTCGCGCGCGACCGCAAAGGCCTGCGCGGCGAGTTCGGCTTCGCTCGTATCGCGATGCTCGGGCAGGAAGCGCAACGCGCGGCGAATCTGCTCGCGCAGCAGGCGCAAGTTGCTTTCGAGCGTCTGGCCGACGTAGTAATCGACGCTTTCGTCGGTCAGATCGGGCGCGCCGTAATGCGTGGGAAACAGCGCGGAACGCAGACCGTTGACGATCCTGACGATCGCATCGCGTGAAGGCAGCTCGCGGATGCCGAGCGGATGCCGCGTGCGATGCAACTCTTCGCGCGACTGACGCAAGTCCGCCACGATGCGGGCAAGGCCCCATTCCTGAGGCGTGTCGCGTGATGTTTCGCGAGAGGGTTCGAGCGGCGGTATGGATCCAGGCGTAGGCGTGTTCTGCATGTCGGCGATGAAGCAAGAGAAGCGGCCGCCGCGCCTTGCGCAACGGGTCAAACGTCAAGATTAACCGGTTTTGGCGAAGCCTGCCGCCCGGCGCCTCGCGCGCCCGGGTTCGCGATGTTCATCCGCACATCGCTCACGCCGTTACGTTACTGGCGTCGATCCAGCGCACGGCCCAGTCGCGCGCGTGCGCGATGGCGGCCTCTGCGTCGCGAAATCGCAGGTCCGACGGAAAGAAGCGGTTCGCGACGAGTTCGCCATCGCTCGATCGCGAGATCACCACATACGGCTGGTAGCTGCCATCTCCGGCCCGGGCGGGCGCGCAGTTCAGAAGGTAGCCTCGATGTGAAAAGGCTGCATCGTGTTGCATGAGTCACCTGTGTGAAAGTGCCCTGCTCGTTCGAATCGCATTGCTCTTCTTCGACGGCAACGTGAAACGCGCCCTCCCGATTGTTCGCGTCCCGCCTTGCGCTTTGCCGCCGACAGGTTCCAAATAATACTTGCAGGAAAACGGCTTGGGGTCGAAAAAAATGGCCGAAATTTTCGCTGTCCGGCGAGGCGCCCTCAGGCAAGGCTCGCGGTTCCGTCGCCAAATATCCGGAATGAGTCTTGCGTAGCGGTGGGTCGGTTCAGATCAACGGAGCACGCGATGAGCAACGCTGAAGCCAACAAGCATGTCGGTCCGCAGGGCCTCTATGAGAAAGCGCCGCGCGGTATCGATGTCGCCAACGATGACGGACCCGACGACACCGTCGATGCCGATATGAAGAACATCCACGCGCGACGCGAAGCCGAGATGCGCGCGCGCGAGCCGGACGCCGTCATCAATTCGAACGCAACGCGGGTGAACTACGTGGCGGAGCCGGGCGATGGCCTCGGCGGCTTCGACAGCCGTCCCGGACGCAACGGCGTGTTGCTCGCGCTCGAGCGGGGTTACCGGCTGATCGATCACGGCATGGTCGCGCCGACGGTGCCCGAGATCGAAGACAAGGTGCGCTTCGAGGGACGCGATCCACACGGCCATACCTTGCGCGGGCGCAAGCACTACGCGCTCAATCATATGCGGCCGTCGCGATTGTTCGAGCTGGAACGCGGTTGAATCATCATAAGCAAAGAGCCGCATCGAATATGCGGCTCTCTTGCTTCAACGCGCATTCAGATCACTTCTTTTCGTCTTTCTTATCGTCCGTTTCGATGCGCGTCACGCCGCCGGTCGCGGGCGGATCGCTGGCGGGAAACGTGTCTTCGACGGCCTTGTCGAGATCGTCTTCATCACGCTCCGAGTGAGGATGCTGCTCTTTGACGTTGTTCATCGCGGGCTCCTTTTGGTCGCTGGTTTATCGGCATAAACTGGAAGCAACGCGCGTTCCTCGGAGCAGGCACGGCGTATGCGCAGTGACACCGCCAACGAAGCGCCGCATCGCAACAAAAACGCGCGCGGCCGACAAAACGCACTGCAAGCGATCAAAGGGGAAAGGCCAGATGACGACGATCCACGCATACGACAGTTACCCGCAAGATTCCGGCGAAGCCGCGCAACTGCAACCGGGCGCGCGCCATGTAGTCACCCCCGAACAGCGCTTCACCTCTGCGATTGCCTGCCTCGGCGCGGCCTACGCGCTGTCGTGGGCCGAGTTCGCGCTGACGCTCGCGATCGGCCTTCCTGGCGACGCGTCGAGCCATCCGCTGGCGGCGTCGATTACCTCGCGCGTGCTGGTCGGCCTGCTTTACGTGTGCGTCGCGTCGCGGCTGCAATGGGCGCGCTGGCTCGCCGTCGCGCTCGGGTTCGTGTCCGTCGCGCTCGTCGCGCCGACGCTCGCGCTGCAATGGCACGCGTTCCCGGCAGGCGCGTTCATCTGCGGTGCGGGACTCGTCTGCAAGTTCGCGGCATCGCTGTATCTGCTTTCGCCGATGCCCGCGCGCGCGGTGTCCGCCTAGTCATTCGAAACCCGCCGTTTGCAATCCTTGAAGCGGGCGCATCTTTTTCGCGCCCGCGCGCGCCCGCACAATGGCTGACATTCCCTCAACGCAAACTGTGCGAGCCAATCATGAAAATCGCTGTCATCGGCGCCACCGGTACGGTCGGCCGGGCGGTCGCCGCCGAACTGAAGTCCCGTCATGAAGTCTTCGAGATCGGCGCGACGCGCGGCGCGCATCGCGTCGATCTGCTCGATCCGAACAGCATCCAGCGGCTTTTCGAAGAAATCGGCCGCGTCGATGCGATCGTCGCGGCAGCCGGCCATGTGCACTTCGGGCCGCTCGTGAAGATGACGCCCGAGCAATTCCGCCGCGGTCTCGACGACAAGCTGATGGGACAGGTCAATCTCGTGCTCACCGCGCGTGATCATCTGAACGACGGCGGCTCGTTCACGCTGACGAGCGGCATTGTCGGCGCGGCGCCGATCCGGGACGGCGCGAGCGCGGCGGCGGTCAACGGCGCGATCGAAGGTTTCGTGCGCGGCGCGGCGATCGAGTTGCCGCGCGGCCTGCGCATCAACGTCGTCAGCCCGACGATGCTGGAGGAAGCGCGCGAAAGCTTCGGCCCGTACTTCCGCGGTTTCGAGGCCGCGAGCGGCGCGCGCGTGGCGCTCGCGTACAGCCGCAGCGTCGAAGGCGCGGAAACCGGCCGCATCTACAACGTGCACTGACACTGACAGACGCAAAGTGTGCATGGAGCACGGCGCGTCGATCGCCTATTCTCGTCGCTTCATGACGCACATGGAGCGACGCGATGCAGTGGACCCGGGACGACTATCGGCTGAGCACCGACATCGATGAATTCGACTTCGATGTCGTGCATCGTTACCTGAGCGAAGTGGCGTACTGGTCGCCCGGCATCGCGCGCGAAAAGGTCGAGCGCGCCGCCCGTAACTCGCTCGCGTTCGGGCTTTTTCGCGGCAACGCGCAGATCGGCTATGCGCGCATGATCACCGACACCGCGACCTTCGCCTATCTCGCCGATGTCTTCGTGCTGCCCGGGCATCAGGGCGCGGGCCTCGGCAAATGGATGATGCAATGCGTGATGGCGCATCCCGATCTGCAGGGATTGCGCCGCATGATGCTCGTCACATCCGACGCGCACGGGCTCTATGCGCGCCACGGCTTCGCCGCGAGCAAACATCCCGAGCGCATCATGGAAAGGATCGCGAAGGCTTAGCCGCCCTTTGCGCTCCGCATGTGGCAGGCGCGTTGTTCCGTATGAAAATTACAAGAACAAAAAACCGCTGAACTTCGCGCCACTCAGGTTATCTTTCTTCATATTTTTAGTCGACGCGACGCGGCGAATCAGCACACATATGTCGATCTCCCGAAACGGGTGATCGGCGTCACGGGAATCCGTCGATTTCCTGCCAAACCCTGCAATCGCCTGCCAGTAGTTAATCCGACAACTCTGAGATAAAGCGCGAGCGCTGCGAACTCTCTTTATTGCGATGAACTTATAAGCATCGACGGTATCAGTAGTAATGCGAATTACCGATCGACGATAGAAGAGAAGTGCGCGGTCAATTTCATTGACTGATTCTATACGTGTAGATGATTTGCTTAGTAGTTCAAAAATAATGAGGTAAAGAATGAAATTTGACATACTTTCACTTTCTCGCACTCAGTCCCGCGCCGCGGGGCCCTCGGCCGAAGTTCACAATCTGAGCGCGGTATTTCGTCTCAAAGGCACCCCGGATGGCGAGCGTCTCACGCAGGCAGTCGCGCTGATCGCACAGCACTGCAAACCCTTGCGCTGGCGCATGGTGCGTGGCGAGGATGGGCCGCGCTATCTGCTTCACGAGACAGCGCTCGCCGAACTCGAGATCATCGACATCGCGCACGCAGACGAAGTCAGCGCGACACCCATCATCGAAACCCTTTGCGCACAGCCGTTCCGCATGGACGCGGGCGCGCCCTGGTCCATCACGCTGCTTCTCGGCAAGACCCAAAGCTTTCTGGTGTTCGCCTGTCACGAGGGCTTGCTCGATCGTTTCTCGCTTGAGCCATTGTTCGCGGCGATTTCCCACGCATACAACCACGGCGCCTTGCCCGCCGATATCAGCCTCGACCAGCACGCCATGCTCGACGCCGAGCGTGCGTCGCTCGAACCGGAGCAGTGGCGCCGCGACCTCGCATTCTGGGTGCGCGAACTGGGCGATGGCGCGTTCGCATGGCAGCCGCCTTCGATCGAAGGCGAAACAGGCGAATCGAGCTTCACCGTGTCGCTCGGCAAGGCGCTGTCAGGCGAAATTCGCGAGCAAGCCCGCGCACTTGGCCTGAGCATCGAGTTTCTGCTGCAAGCGGCGCTTCACGTACTGTTGCAGAAGCTTGCGCGTCAATCCGTAGTCGTCACGGCGCACCATCGACGTGGCCAGCGGCAGTCTCTTGGACAGATCGGCTACGACGAACGTGTGCGCTTCATTCGCAGCGATTTCGAAGAGGGCATGACACTTCGGCAGTTTCTCCTGCAAGCCAGGTCCAGATTCGCATTGGCCGATTTTCACGCGAATATTCCCGCGGGCGACGTGCTCGACGAACTCAGGCGCGTACATCAGGAGTATGACCGTGCCACGACCGTGCTCATCGAGCGCGAGACCATGCCGTATGGCGCACTTCGCCTGGACGGCCACGCATGCACGTTCCTCGCGCGCTTCTGCCGCAGGCCCGAACGCGAGGATACGGCCATCTATATGCGCTTGGACGATGCGATTTCGCTCGACGTGAACGTGCGTCATCGGGAATCCGCGCACGGGCTCGCCCTTGCGCTCGAGCATTATGTGGCGTTGCTGGCGAGTTTCGCGGCGCAACTCGACACCCCCGTCGCTCAGCTCGACTTCGATACCTCCGAGCTGGCTTCGCGCCGGCGGGAATGGTCGCACGGCGCGGCGCTCGCCATCCCGCCGCGCGACGTGCTCGCGCAGTTCGACGACATCGCGCGCCGACATGCCGACACGCTTGCCGTGAGCGGCCCCGATGCGTGTTTCACTTATTCGGAAGTCGCTCGCGGGGCCGCGCGAATCGCGGATGCCCTCACGCCGCATGTCACGGCGGACGCGCTGGTCGGCATTTGCGTCGCGCGCGGCGCGCGCATCGTGCCTGCAATCTTCGGTGTATTGGCGGCGAACGCAGGCTATGTGCCGCTCGACCCGCTGATGCCCGAACAGCGCCTGCGCTTCATGGCGGCCGATGCGAAGCTCGCCGCCGTCATCACCGACGCCGCCAGCGAAGCCCGCGTGCGCGGCACGTTCGAATGCCCGGTGCTTCGTATCGAAGACATGCTCGCGCCGGCAGAGCACGGCACGGCTGTCACGGCGCTATGCCGCGACGCCGATCCGAGACATGCTGCGTACGTCATCTACACGTCCGGCACCACGGGCCAGCCGAAGGGCGTCGTGATCGAACGCGGCATGCTCGCGCACATGATCGCATCGCTCGACGGGCGTTATGACCGTGGGCCGGGCTCCCGCTGGCTGCAATTCGCGTCGGTCAATTTCGATGCGAGCGTGCTGGAGATCTTCAACCCGCTGACGCACGGCGGACATCTGATTGTCGCGCCCGACTCGGTTCGGGCAGACCCGCCCGCGATGTTCCAGTTTCTCAACAACGAGCGCATCACGCATGCGTTTCTCCCGCCCGCGGTGCTGCGGCTGCTGCCGCGTCGTCCACTGCCGGATCTGAAGACGATTCTGTGCGGCGGCGAAGCCAGCGACGACGACACGGTCCGGTTCTGGTCCGCTGTGGTGCGCCTATCGAACATCTACGGCCCGACCGAGGCCACCGTGCTTGCGACGGAAAACACGTTCGGCGGGCGCAAGCTCGCGAATGAGCTGGGACGCCCGCTGCCGGGCTATGCCATTCATCTGCTCGATGCGCAGGGGCGCGGTGTGCCGCTCGGCGGGATCGGGGAGATTTGCATCGGCGGTCCGTCGGTCGCGCGGGGTTATCTGCGGCGCCCGGAGTTGACCGCGCAGAAGTTCATCGACGACGCTGACGGCGCTGGACGCATCTATCGCTCCGGCGATCTCGGCCGCTTTCTGCCGAATGGCGATATCGAATTTCTGGGCCGCAACGATTTCCAGGTGAAGGTGCGCGGCTATCGCATCGAAATCTCCGAGGTCGAGCATGTCATCGCGGCTCAACCCGAGGTGAACGCGGTTTGCATCGGCACGTGCGCCCATCAGGGAAATATCGCGCTCGTCGCATGGTACGGCGCGAGCGGACTGGCGCCCACGGAGTTGCGGCGACGCCTCGAAACGCGTCTGCCGTCGTACATGGTTCCGGCGTTTCTCGTTCCCGTCGATGCCTGGCCGCTCAATTTGAATGGCAAGGTGGATCGCACGCGGCTGCCGGCACCCAACGCATCGTCAGCGCACGCGGCCGGGCGCGACTTCGATACGCTCGAGCGCGCG
>Ga0160447_100145_pt1 | contig 46838 bp, 50 predicted proteins | sample HID1973K_E1MG_FD_108222 | JGI IMG/M metagenome (GOLD analysis project Ga0160447, IMG submission 108222) | Enriched mosquito-associated microbial communities from UW Madison campus, WI, USA - HID1973K_E1 MG | ecosystem: Host-associated > Arthropoda: Insects > Digestive system > Unclassified ...
AAGCGACGACGACAACGCGCCGATCCACGCCAGCCCGAGCACGCACACCGCGCCGCCGAGATATGCCGCGCTGATGACGGGCGCCGGGCGCGCACGGTCCATGATCCAGCCGACGATGATCGCACCGATCGTGCCGCCGATCTGGAACATCGCGGTGATGTTCGCCGCTGCGGACACCGTGAGGCCCGCGTCTTTCATCAGCGTCGGCAGCCAGCCGGTCAGCAGATAGATCACGAGCAGGCCCATGAAATACGTGACCCACAGCGCACCCGTCATCAGGCCGTAGCCCTGCGAGAACAGCACGCCGATAGGCCTTTTCGTCGGCAGCGGCGGTTCGTTCGACACGAAAGTTTCGCTGCCGTCGAAGCGCGCACCGCACACGCGGCCGAGCACCTTGCCGATGCGCGCGGACGTCGCGCCGCGCACCGCGAGCAGACGCGCCGATTCGGGCAGGAGCCATATCTGCAGCGGAATGAGCGCGAGCGGCAACGCGCCGCCGAAGATCAGCACCGCGCGCCAGCCGTGCACCGGGATCAGCCAGCCCGCGACGAAGCCGATCAGCGCCGAGCCGAGGTTGAAGCCCGTGAACATGATCGTGATGAGCAGCGCGCGCTTGCGTTGCGGCGCGTACTCGGAGAGCAGCGTCGTCGTGTTGGGCATCGCGGCGCCGAGGCCGATGCCGGTCAGCAGGCGCAACACCGCCATGCTCGCGGGCGATGTCGTGAACGCGGTCCCGATCGTGAACACGCCAAAGAGGAACACGGACGTAATCAGGACCCACCTGCGTCCGATGCGATCCGATGCCGGCCCGGCCGACAATGCGCCGATCACGAGACCGATGGGTGCCGCGCTCATCACGAGACCAAACGCGGGGCGCGAGATATGCCAGTCCGCGATGATCGAAGGCGCAACGAAGCCCATGATGGCCACGTCCATGCCGTCCGCCATCACGACGAGGAAGCACAGCACGACCAGCAGCCACTGGTAGGCGGAAATGGGGCGTTCGTCGATGAAGCCCTTGATGTCGATGGTTTTACGGATATCCATGTTTGTCTCCTGTCTCCTCTTTTATTCAGTTCTTCGCCTTGTCCCAGTCGAGCTTGCCGGCGCCCTTGCCTGCCACCGAATACAGTGCGCCGGGAGCGTTGCGTGTCTTCTGGAATTCTTCGAGCGTTTCGCCACGCATCGCCGCATAGATGTGCAGGTTGGATACGCCCGTTACCGCGCCGAGCTTTTCGAGCATGAAGAAGATCACGCCGTAGTGAAGCAGGCCGCGCCAGTCGCGGCGACGGATGAGATCGCGCTCCTGTTCGCTGAGACCCGCCGCTTCGAGGCTCGCTTCTTCGTCCTGTTTGAATGCCTCGCGATGCGCGGGCTCGACCATGCGATGCAGATAATCGTTGATGCGATATGCGCGCACTGCCGTCTCGATCGAAAACGGATAGGTGCCGTCGAGCTTCTCGACATCGGTCAGTTGCACGGCCATCTTCTGACGATGACGCTCGACGATCGCCGGCTTCGTCTCGCTGTCCTCGCCTTCGTAGATCGCGGTCGCGATGCCGGCCATCGACGGCAGGTAGTAGCTGCGATGCTTGCACACGACATTGGACGACAGCGCGCCGCGCATCGTCAGCCACATGATCACTTCGGCGCCTTCGTAGCCGCCGAGCGCCGCATATTCAGCGAGCGTCATGTCAGCGAGTTGCTCGGGATCGCGCTCGAAGAGATCGAGGAAACGCGCATCCCATTCCGTGTTGTTGAAGCCCGAACGCTCGCCGTGCACCTGATGCGAGAGACCGCCTGTGGCGAGAATCGCGACCTTGATGTCTTCCGGATAACTTTCGATTGCGCGGCGCAGCGCCTGGCCGAGCTTGTAGAAACGGCGCGCGCTCGGCACGGGCAATTGCAGCACGCCCATTTGCAGCGGCACGAGCTTGACGGGCCATTCGGGCTTGTGCGGACACAGCATCGAAAGCGGCGAGAAGCAGCCGTGGTCGAGCGCCTTGTTCTGGAAGAACGACATGTCGAATTCGTCGGACATCAGCGATGTGCCGATGTGCGCGGCGAGCGCCGGATGACCTTTGACCGGCGGCAGATCGCGCGGGCCGCCGCCTTCGTCCGCGACGCGCCATTCCGGGCCGACGCCGAGTGCGAACGCGGAATAGTGATCGAAAAAGAACGACGTGACGTGGTCGTTGTAGATCGTGACGATGACATCGGGCTGCTTTTCCGCGAGCCAGTTCGCGAGCGGCGCGAAATTCTCGAAGATCGGCGCCCAGACGGGATCGTCGCGCTTGTTCTTGTCGAACGCGAAACCGATGGTCGGGGTGTGCGAGGCGGCGATGCCTCCGATGATCCGTGCCATGTGCGCTACTCCTTCAGAATGCGTGGCCGAGCGGGCTTGCTTTAGGGAAACTGAAGCCGAAGGGTAGCGAGGAAGGAGGTGGCGCGGGTATTACGCGTAAACCAGTACTTTGCCGGTGTGGATGGGGTTTGGAGGGGGTCGGAGGCCGCTGTGGCGCGGCGGGCGGGGAAGTTCTGCAGCACCGCGTTGCCGATATGCCGATAAACAAAACTGATGGCGGGTGAAGCAGGACGCAAGCGGCGTGAGTTTGGGGAGCGGCCGCGCCCTGTGAGAGGATGCGCGGATCGCTATCCTTTCGTGGAGCGGATCCGATGCTTGCAGATATTTATCGAGGATACATCGCGTGCCTGAACGCGCAGGATTGGGGGAATCTCGGCACGTTCGTTCATGATGCCCTGCATTACAACGGGCGGCCGCTGACGCTCGGCGATTATCGCGAGATGCTGAAGAAGGATTTTCGCGAGATTCCGGATCTCTTCTTCGATATTCAACTGTTGATTGCGGAGCCGCCGCGCATCGCCTGCCGATTGCGCTTCGAATGCACGCCGAAAGGCGTTTTCATGGGCTTGCCTGTGAATGGAAAACGAGTGCTCTTTTGCGAGAACGTTTTCTATGAATTCCGCGAAGGAAAAATCGACAACGTCTGGTCGGTGATCGATAAGACCGCGATCGAGGCGCAGATTTAAGTGCGCGTTTTTTCGATGCTTGAACTCAACTGGAATTTCGTATTAGGTGCCAGCAGGCATCGAGCCAGGTTTTACCTTTTACCAAAAGCCATACATTGAAAGACTCGTACGCGATACCTTACGCCTGTTAACGTTACGCGACTCGAATAATGGCTAAGCGACAAAAACTTCGTAAAGAAGCGAGGGCATGACATGCCGATTCGCTGTTTCTTTACACTCAATGGAAAGACTATATCCACCTTGCATTGCTCGGGGTATGGCACGGTCGGAGCGTTCTCAGGCCACGGGCACGGCCGCGATAATCCAGTTGAGGTCGCAACACCAAACATCGGGCCGATTCCGCCGGGCACGTATTACATCGTTGACCGTCAATCTGGGGGCTCGATGGGATGGGTATATGATACGGCGGGACCTCTTTTGAATCTGACAACCGACCGACACAACTGGTTTGCCCTCTTGAATCCCGCGACGGGCGACACCACGATGATCAACGGGGTAAGGCGAGGACAGTTCCGCCTTCACCCAGACGGCCCACACGGTTTGAGCGAAGGGTGCATCGCGGTGTTCAATCCTGCCGAGTTCGAGCTATTGCAGAGATTCATCCGAAAGAGCCCGCCCCACGTTCCGGTCCCACGCTCGACGCTCATGGCCTACGGTACGCTGGAAGTCCGATGAAACATAAGCTGCTGGTCGCGGCGCGTTTCAGCGCACTGTCGTTGATCATATTCGTCGGGGGCGTCCATCTTGCACGATATCTTGCTTACGGCGTTTTCTACGAAATGCCCCTATGGATGTACGACACGATGCGTTTCGTGCTTGACCACACAGGCAATGCGGATTTTCGTGATCCAGACGATATAAGCATGCTCTCGATGCTGTTCTCACTGATTGCTTGCTGGATTGTCACGGGGATCGTGGTACTCGCGCTTTACAAGATTGTGGTCAAACTGATTGACCATCATCGAAACTGACGCGTTGCAGAGTGTTGACAGGCGTCCTTCAACGATCTATTCGGAGTTGCCAACCGCTCATGGCCTACGGCACGGTCGAGGTCCGATGAACCAGAAGCTATTGATCGCGGCTCGCCTGATCACGTTCCTGCTCGTCGTGCATTATGCGGGCGCACGTCTCGCCAACTTTCTCGTTTATCGATACATGACGGAGATGCCTCAATGGATGCATGACACGATCCGCGTCGTGCTCGATCACACGGGCAACACAGATATTCGCGAACCCGACGATCTCAGTGTGATTGCGCTTCTGTCGACGCTTGTCGCGTGCTGGATCGCCGTTGCGATAGCGTTGATCGTGAGCTATAAGATCTCTCGGAAGCTCGCCGATCGTTATGCTCGATGAAGTGCTTTGCCTGAGGTGTGACGAACCATGCCGAGTTCGAACTTCTACAAAGGCACATTCAGCGGAGCCCGCCCAACATTCCCGTTCCAAGATCGACGCTCATGGCATACGGCACGGTAGAGGTTCGATGAAACCGCGCAAGTTAATGCTCGTCGCACGCCTCGCAGCGCTCACACTGATAATCTACTTTTCGGGTGTGCGCCTCGCTCAGTACATCGCCTTTGAAATCTATCCTGAAATGCCAGAATGGATGTACGACGCGATACGCTACGTGCTCGATCACACGGGCGACACCGATGTGCGCGATCCACTCGATCTGAGCACAATATCGTTACTTTGCACGCTCGTTGCATCGTGGATCATGGCGGCAGTCGTTGTGATCGTCCTGTACAGAATCGTCTGGAAGCTCGCCAATCGATACATCCGGAAGCGATCACCTTAAACGTGTCCAGTTGCCGATACACTCAAACACGTTGACCCACGTCAGCCGAAAAAAACCTCCCCACAATCTCATCCCGCAACCGTGTAACCTTCACGTCCCCCACCTTCCGCGGCCTCGCCAATCCCACCTCGATCACATCCCCGATCCGCCCCGGCCGCGCCTCCATCACGACAACGCGATCCGAAAGCAGCACCGCTTCCTCGACATCATGCGTGACGAGCACCATCGTGATCCGCTCGCGCTCCCAGATCCGCTGCAATTCGAGCTGCAAGCGACTGCGCGTCAACGCATCGAGTGCACCGAACGGCTCATCGAGTAGCAGCAACCGAGGCCGGTTCACGAGCCCGCGCGCAATCGCGACGCGCTGCGCCATCCCGCCCGACAACTGATGCGGAGAATGCCGCTCATATCCCTCCAAGCCGACGAGCGCGACATGCTCCGCCACCGCACGCGCTTTCTCCGCCTTCGAGAGCGGCGCATTGCGCAATGCGACGGCCACGTTCTGTTCGACATCGAGCCACGGAAACAGGCGATGATCCTGAAACACGATCCCGCGCGACAGGTCCGTCGTCACGATTCGCTCGCCATCGAAGCCGATCTCGCCTTCATGATCGCCATCGAGTCCCGCGATCAACCGCAGCAACGTCGACTTGCCGCAACCGCTCGCCCCGACGATACTCACGAACTCGCCGCTCGCGATCGACAGGTCGATGCGATCCAACACCGCTGGCGCCGCATCGTCGTTGAAGCGCTTGCTCACGTGCCGCAGCGTCAGGCCGCTGCCCTGCTCGATTACCGTCGTCATTGTCTGGATTCCCCTCAAGCCGCGCGCTATGCACCGAACCAGCGCCGCTGCACGCCGCGCGCGAAAGCATTCAACGCCCACCCCGTCAGACCGACCACGATCACGCCGAACACGACGAGATCCATGCGAAACTGCTCGCTGCCATCGACGAGCGTATTGCCGATCCCGCTGCCCGCGACCAGCAGATACTCCGCGCCCAAAGTCGCAAGCCACGAATAAATTAGCGCAAGATAAACGCCCGTGAAAATCGACGGCAACGCGGCCGGCAGCACGACATGCGCCAGCGTCTGCAACCTGCCATAGCGATACGCGCGCGCCACATCGAGCCAGTTCGCGGGCACCGCGCGAATGCCATCGCTCGTATGCATGACCACGGGCACGAGCGCGGCGAGCGACAGGAACACGACCTTCGCGACATCGCCCAGGCCAAACCATACGGAAATCAGCGGAATCCACGCGAACAGCGACACTTGCTTGAAGGTGTTGAAGCTCGGCGCGATCGCGCGATTCGCCAGCTTCGAGATGCCGAGCAACGCGCCGAGCGCAAGACCGAGCGTCGTGCCGATCGCAAAGCCCGTCAACTCGCGCGCAAGCGATGCGGACAGCGCACGTACGAGCGCACCGCTTCGCACCTGAGCCACGGCGGTATCCCAGACCTGCGCGGGCGACACCATCACGCCGTGCCCCACTTGCGCGCCGCGCGACACGAACCACCACACCGCCAGCGCGCCCAGCGGCAGCACGAGACCGCGCCACGATCCCTTGACGGCGCCCGCTTCCAGATCCAGTGTCGACATGCGTTCTCCTCAGTTGGCCCGGCCGCGCTGCAGCTTGCGCTCGAACGCGTTGAGCAGGCGATCGGCCGCATAGCCGATTGCGCCGACGATCAGCACCGAAGCCAGCACGAGATCGAGCTGAAAGAGCTGACGGCCATACACGATCAGATATCCGAGCCCTTCCGACGAAGCGACCAGTTCCACGACGACGAGCGTGAGCCAGGCCTTCGTGAACGCGAGCCTCACGCCCGTGCCGATGACGGGAATCGCCGCTGGCAAGGTCACGCGCGTGACGACCTGCCAGCGCGTATAGCGATACACCGACGCCACTTCCTGCAACGCGCGCGGCGACCCACGAAACCCCTGCAGCGTGGACAGCGTGACGGGAACGAGCGCGGCATGCCCGATCAGCAGATACTTCAACGGCTCGCCGATGCCGACGACGATCATCAGAAACGGCAGCCAGCCGAGCACGGGCACCTGCACGATCGCGTTGAAGCTCGGCAGCACGTATGCCTCCAGCGTGCGGGACAAACCAAGCAGACCGCCCAGCAGAATCCCGAGCAGCACGCCGCCGCCGAACCCGACCGCGGCGCGCGTCATGCTGGCGGACATATGCAGCCATAACTCGCCGCTCTTCACGAGCGCGCCGAGCGTTTCGAACACGAGCGCGGGCGGCGGCAGCACTTGCGCGGAAATCCATCCGTAATGCGAACCGAGTATCCAAAGCAGCCCACAAAGGATAGGCACGATCCACGGCAGCGCAGTCCAGCCGACCGTTCGCCATGCTTCATTCGATAACGGCCCGCGCGCACGATTCGCGGGCGGGAATACGCGAGTCAGGGCGTTGGACATCTATCGATTCTCCGCGACGCGTTGCACGATCGGCTTGCCGGATGCATCGAAGCGCGGCCAGTACGCTTCGAGGCTGAGCGACTTCAACGCCTGCTCCAGATACTTCGGCTCGAACCATCCGTTCAGGCTCACAGGCTGACGGATCAGATTCAAGCGCAGCGCATCATCGGCGACGGACTGATAGCGCGCGACGATGAACGGATCGATGAGCGGCGAATTGCGATCCTTCAACGGCTGATTCGCGTATTCGGACGCCCACGATTCGGTCGGAATGCCGGCCTTCGACCACAGCGCGAAAAGCGCATTGCGGTTCGCTTCATCGGATGACCATTGCGCCGCCTGAACGACAGCGGTCACCACCGTCTGCACCGTATCGGGATGCGCGCGCTCGAAGTCATCGAGCACGAGCAGATGCGCCTGACGCGTGAGTTGCAAGCCGCCGTCGCGCGATGCGTACACGATCTTCGCCAGGCCCTGACGTTGCAGCTTGAAGAGCGAGTAATCGAGGAACACGGCATCGACGCCCTTCGATGCGAGCGCGGCCTGCGCCGCGGCGGTATCGAGGTTGATCACGCGCAGATCGCGTTCGGTGAGGCCGTTTTCCTTCAGCACGTTATCGGCGACGAGTTGCAGATTCGTCCCACGAAAGAGACCCACGCGCTTGCCCTTCAGATCCTTGACGCTCTTGATATCGGAGTCGGGCGGCACCGCGAGATAGACGCCCGCGCGCACGTTCGACGCCAGCAGCAAGCGCGTCTTCAGTCCGTTCGCGCGGCCGATCACGGAAGGCAGATCGCCCTGATACGCGAAATCGATCTGCTTGTTCGCGAGCGCCTCGTTCACGGCCGGCCCCGCGCCCTTGAAAAAGATCCATTCGACTTTCACGTGCGCGGGCTGCAACGCATCCTCGACGCGATGCTGCAACTGCGCGGTCGCGGCAGGCGACCCGCCGAACGTGGGCGGATCGCCGCTGCCCTGCTGCGCCACGCCGATACGCACCACGGCCGGATCGGCGGCATGCGCGGGACCGATGAGCGCCGCGAACAACGTCGCCGCGCCGATGAGGAGCCTGAATCGTAGTGTCATCGCGTTTCCTGCCTGACGATGCGGCTCCTGCGTCCATCGATACCCACGGGCACATCGCCGTGCACCGTCGCGCGGCGCACGACGCGATGCGCGTCGCCGTAATCCGCCACCGCGTAATGCTGCGTCGCGCGGTTGTCCCAGATCGCCACGTCGCCTTGCGTCCAGCGCCAGCGCACGGTGTTCTCCAGGCGCGTGACGTGGTCGTGGAAGAGTTCGATCAGACGGTCCGAGTCGCGCTGCGACAGGCCGATGAAACGCTGCACGAAGTGGCCGAGGACCAGCGTGCGTTCGCCCGTCTCGGGATGCACGCGCACGACCGGATGCTCCGTTTCATACAGCGTCGAAGTGAACTGCTTGCGATATTCGCGCTCGGATTCCGTATCGGGCGCGTTGCGCGTCGCGGCGTAGTCGTAGGCGTTCGAATGCAGCGCCCACAGCTTGTCGGCGAGTTCGCGCAGAACGTCCGGCAGGTTCGCGTAGGCGGCGGCCGTGTTGGCCCATACGGTGTCGCCGCCCGCTGGCGGAATCACCACGCCGCGCAGAATCGAAATCTTCGGGTAGGCATCGACGAAGGTGACGTCGGTATGCCATGAGTTCGCGCGCGTGCCGTGCTTCGAATCGAGCTCGAGCAGGCGGCTGCTGCCCGCAAGCGAAGGCACGGTCGGATGCGCGACGGTCTCGCCGAAGCGCGCGGCGAACGCTTCCTGCGCAGCGTCGTCGAGATGCGACTGGCCGCGAAAGAACAGCACTTTGTGATCGAGCAGCGCCTGGTTGAGCGCGGCGATGGCGTTGTCGTCGAGATCGGCGGAAAGCGTCACGCCGCGTACTTCCGCGCCGATGCGCCCGCCTATCGCGCGCACCTGAAACGGTTCATTCGACGCAGCGGGAGCGAGCGTGGACCCGGCGGCGAGCGTGGGGATATCGGCCATCGAAAAACTCCGTTGGTTATGCGTTTGTCGGATGCAGGCCGCATGGAATGCGACGGAAACATTGAAGCATCGACAGGACGTTCGACCAACGAAGTGTTTCGACTAAGCTTTACATCGATCAGCGCGATGCATATTGCTGCAGGCCCGCGATACTTTCCCGGAGTTCCGCTTGCAGACGCGTCATCAGCTCGGCTGCAGGCAACTCACGCACGAGCGCGGCAGCCTGTCCCGCCCATTGCGCGCCATAACCGAATTCGCCTTTCGCCTTGGCCGCCGCGTGCAGCGACTTGCCTGCATCGTAGGTGACGGGATACGCGGGAATCGCAGGTGCTTCGGCGCCGCGCCCCAGTTCGGTGAACTTGTTGACGAGGCCGCGCGCACGGCGCCCGGAGATGGCGGCCGTGAAGGTCGTATGGTTCGCCGCATCGCTCAGGATTGCGCGTCGATACCCTTCATCGATCGATGTCTCCGTGCAGGGCACGAACGCGGTGCCGAGCTGCGCCGCCTGCGCGCCCAACGCGAGCGCCGCCGCGATGCCCGCGCCATCCATGATGCCGCCTGCCGCGATCACGGGCACATCGAACCTGCTGGCGAGAAGTCGCGTGAGCGCGAAGACGCCGAGGTTATCGTCGTCGGCTTGCGGATCGAAGTTGCCGCGATGCCCGCCCGCTTCGATGCCCTGCGCGACGATCGCATCCACGCCCGCCGCCACGAGCTGTTCGGCCTCGCGCAGATTGGTTGCGGAGGCGATCAGTTTGATGCCCGCGCCGCGCAACGCATCGATATATTCCTTCGACGGCAAGCCGAAATGAAAACTCACGATAGCCGGCTTTTCTTCGACGAACACCTCCAGCATCGCTTCATCGACGACGAAGCTCGTATAGATCTCGCTCAGCGTCGAAGGCGGCGTCGCGCCGTATTGCGCGAACACAGGCGCGAGCCACTCGGTCCATGCTCTTTCGACGGCGGCATCGGCCGTGGCCGGCGCATGACAGAAGACGTTGATGTTGAACGGCTTGCCGGTGAGTTCGCGCGTTTCACGGATCACCTTGCGGGCGCCTTGCGCGTTCATCGCGCCGACGCCGAGCGAGCCGAGGCCGCCCGCATTCGATACGGCCGCCGCGAGCGCGGGCGTGCTTACGCCGGCCATCGGCGCCTGAATGATCGGCGTGTCGATGCCGAGCAGCGATGTCAATGCGTTCTTGCTCATGGATATGCGTCCTCCAGACTTTGCATGATTCAGCGCGTGACGAGCTTCTCGACGATGAAGTCCACGAAAGCCCGCACGCGCGACGACAGATGCCTGCCATGCGGATACAGCAGAATGAACGGCCTGCTGCATCCACCAAATTCGCGCAGCACTTCGGTGAGCGTGCCCGCGCGTAAATCGTCCTCGACGGTGAAGCGGTAGATCTGAAAAAGACCCGCGCCGCCGCGCACGAGCGGAATGCCCGCGAGCGCATCGCCGGAGGTGCCGTAGCCGCTTTGCGTCGTGATTTCCAGCGGCTCGCCGTTCTGCATGAAGAGCCACGGCACGGGACGTCCGGTGCTCGGCATCTCGAACTGGATGCATTCGTGAGCGAGCAGATCGTCGATGGTCTTCGGCGTGCCCGCGCGCTTCAGATAAGCGGGCGACGCCACCACGACCAGTTCCGCATCTTCCAGCTTGCGCGCGATCAGACCGGAATCGCGCGGCGCGCGTCCGCGTATCGCGAGGTCGAAGCCTTCATCGGCGAAATCGATGTTGCGGTTGCTCAGATGCGCTTCGACGGTCACGTCGGGATAGCGCTTGCGAAACTCCGCGAGCAGCGGCAGCACGCGATAGTGGCCGTAAGGCGTCGGCATGCTGATGCGCAGCGCGCCTTTCGGGCTGGTCTGCTGTCCCGTCGCTTCGCGTTCCGCTTCCGCGAGACGATTAAGCGCGTCGCGGCATTGCTCGAAGTAGCGGCGGCCTGCATCGGTCAGTCGAATCTGGCGCGTCGTACGTACGAAGAGCCGCACGTCCAGGCGTTTTTCGAGCCGCGCGACGGAGCGGCTCACCGCCGCGGGCGTCACGCTCGCCGCCGTCGCCGCCAGCGTGAAGCTGCCGAGTTCCGCCGCGAGGCAAAAGAGCTCGATGCTGCCGAGAAGGAGATCGTCGAATTGCCGCTGCATGTCAGATGGCTTCGCGTCGTTGTCGCTGCATCTTCCCTGCTTGCGCGCGCACGGTCAACCGACGCGATTTCACTTGAGTTGTTACGTGCAGGAACAGATCGATCGTGCCAGCCCCGAAACACAATCGCCCGCTTGTTCCACACGGGAAAAAGCGGGCGATATTCATGCGTTCATCGAGACCTTACTTCGCGGTCGGCATCGCGAATTCCGCGCCCTTCTCCGTGCTCTCGGGCCAGCGCTGCATGATCGACTTCTGCTTCGTGTAGAAGCGCACGCCCTCCTCGCCATACGCGTGCATGTCGCCGAACAGGCTGCGCTTCCAGCCGCCGAAACCGTGCCATGCCATCGGCACCGGAATCGGCACATTGATGCCGACCATGCCCACTTCGATACGTCGGCCGAACTCGCGCGCGATATGGCCATCGCGCGTATAGCAGGCGACGCCGTTGCCGAACTCATGTTCGTTGACGAGTTCCACCGCTTCGCTGAAGTCCTTCGCGCGCACGCACGCGAGCACCGGACCGAAGATCTCTTCCTTGTAGATACGCATGTCCGGCGTGACGTGATCGAACAGCGTGCCGCCCGTGAAGAAGCCGTCTTCATGGCCCGGCACCTTGTAGCCGCGGCCATCGACGACGAGCGTCGCGCCTTCGTCGACGCCCATCGCGATGTAGCCTTCAATGCGCTCCAGCGCGGCGCGCGTGACGATCGGGCCCATTTCCGCATCGGCTTCCATGCCGTTGCTGATCTTGAGCTGCTTCGCGCGCTCGGCGAGACGCGGCACGATCTTGTCGGCGACATCGCCCACCAGCACCGCGACCGAGATCGCCATGCAGCGCTCGCCCGCCGAGCCGTATCCCGCGCCGATCAATGCATCGACGGCTTGATCGATATCCGCATCGGGCATCACGACCATGTGATTCTTCGCGCCGCCGAGCGCCTGCACGCGCTTGCCGTGCTTCGCGCCGGTTTCGTAGATGTAGTTCGCGATCGGCGTCGAGCCGACGAAGCTGATTGCCCTGACCTGCGGATGCGTGAGCAATGCATCGACGACGACCTTGTCGCCCTGCACGACGTTGAAGATGCCGTCCGGCAGACCGGCCTGCTTGAGCAGATCGGCCATGAACAGCGACGCGGAGGGATCGCGCTCGCTCGGCTTCAGGATGAACGCGTTGCCCGCCGCGATCGCGACCGGGAACATCCAGCACGGCACCATGCACGGGAAGTTGAACGGCGTGATGCCCGCGACGACGCCGAGCGGCTGGCGCATCGTCCAGTTGTCGATGCCGGTCGAGACCTGCTCGGTGTAATCGCCCTTCAGCAGTTGCGGAATGCCGCACGCAAACTCGATCACGTCGATGCCGCGCGACACCTCGCCCTGCGCGTCCGAAAACACCTTGCCGTGTTCCGCCGTGATGATCGCGGCGAGTTCGTCGCGATGCTTGTTCATCAGTTCGAGAAACTTCAGCATGACGCGCGCGCGGCGGATCGGCGGCATGTCGCGCCACGCCGGGAACGCGGCTTTCGCGCTCGCAACGGCTGCGTCGACATCGGCGGCTTCGCCCAGCACGAGCTTGCGCGGACGCTCGCCCGTGGCGGGATTGAACACCGGCTGCGTGCGCGTGGCCGAGCCATGTGTGCGCTCGCCGTGAATGTAATGGACCACGTCGGCGGTATCGTTGAACGCTTGCATCTCGTCTCCTTGAAGGAATTGGTTTGGCGATGGACACAGTGTAGGAAGCGTTGCGCCCCGTGCAAAGACGCTATGATTGAACTCATTGTTTATGTCGGCAAACAATCCGCTGATGGACGAGCAAAAGATCGAAGGTCTCTGGACCCATTTGCACTGGCTCACCGTGCTCGCGGAACAGGGCAGCTATACGGCGGCGGCCGCGCGCCTGAACGTGTCGAAGGCCGCGATGAGCCAGCGTATCGCGGAGCTGGAGCGCGCGGCGGGCGTGCCGCTCGTCACGCGCACGACACGCAGCGTGCGCTTCACGGAAGCGGGGCGCAGGCTCGTCGACGATACGCGCGAGCAGTACGAGCGCATCGCGTCGAGCTTTCTGAGCGTGAAGGAAATGGCGGGCGTCGCGCGCGGCCTGATCCGCGTGACCTCGCCGATGGCGTTTTCGCGGCAGCAACTGGTGCCGCGCATGGCGGGATTTCTGCACGCCCATCCGGATGTGCGGGTGCAACTGGAGGCATCGGACCGCTTGAGTTCGATTGCGACCGAAGGCTTCGATCTCGCGGTGCGGCACAGCGCGCAGGTGCCGGATACGCATGTCGCGTGGAAGCTGTGCGATACGCATTCGGTGATCGTCGCGACGCGCGCGTATCTGAAGCGGCGCGGCACGCCCGCGACCCCGACCGATCTCGCCACCCACGACTGCCTCGTCTATCCGCGTCCGCAGGCGTCGAGCATCTGGTCGTTCGAGAGAAAAGGCGGGCGCAAAAGTTCGACCGGGCCTTATACGCTGGCCGTGAACGGGCCTTTTGCGGCGAACAATAGCGAGGTGTTGCGCGATGCCGCGCTCGACGATCTCGGCATTGCGCTATTGCCGGATTTCACCGCGCAGGCCGCGGTGCAGGCGGGAAAGCTCGTCGTGCTGTTGCCGGACTGGCGTCCGGTCGGCGCGTTCGCAGATCAGTTGTTCGTCGTGCGGCCTTATGCGCCGCATGTGCCGCGCGCGGTCGCGCTTTTCATCGGATATTTGCGCGAGGCGTTCGCGGGCGGATTTCCGCTTTAGATTCGAAGTTGCGTAAACGACAAAACGCGCCCGCTGTTACACGGGCGCGTTTCGTTAGACCCCTTGCTGCTTAATGATGCGCGAACGTCGGGAACACGTCGCCTTGAACCGCATTGACGCGAGCGCCTGATTGCGCAGAGCCATCCGTCACGCCACCGAACGCGCTTTGCGCCGTGCCGTTTTGCGCTGCGATACGTGCTTCAGCGGCTTGAATGTCAGCGGGATACTTCGAATCGCTGATCACGCCCGGGTTATAGCCGGCCTTTTCGAGTTGAACGATCTGTTGGCGAACTTCAGCGCGGGTCAAAGGCTGATTCGATTGCGCGAACGATGCGACCGGAGCGGCAAAAGCCAGAGCGACCGCTGCAATACCGATGAACTTGTTCATGATTGACCTCCGTACATAAGTTATTAGGTTGCCGCTCACGTTGCTGTGTTTGCTCGTTTGCGACCGTTGAAGAGAGTTTAGGGATCGCACGCCCTAGGGTAAATACTTAAAGAACGAAATCACTTTTGGCGAAATTCGTACTAATCCCGGCACGAACGGCGGTGCGCCAATGCCGTGTTAATCGCCTATAAAGAAAAGCAGCACTACTGGCGCATTACTTCGATAGCACGAACGATCGTTTATTCAGGGGAATGACCTTGAACCGAATCCTGGTGATCGGCGCTGGCTTCGCCGGTCTGTGGAGCGCGCTGTCGGCGGCGCGCAAGCTCGACGAACTGCATCGCACGGATGAAGCCGAAGTCGCCATCGTCAATCCAGCGCCGTTTCACAGCGTGCGGGTGCGCAATTACGAGCAGCCGCTCGACCCGACGCTCGTGCAGCTCGACACCGTGCTCGGGCCGGCGGGCGTGCGGCTCATTCAGGCCAAAGCGACCGATATCGACAGCGCGAATCGCCGCGTGAAGATCGAGCGCGATGGCGCATCCGAATCGCTCGACTACGACCGGCTGATTCTCGCCGCAGGCAGCGTGCTCGTGCGGCCGCCGATTCCGGGCCTCGATCGCTTTTCGTTCGATGTGGATACCTACGCGGGCGCGTGCAAGCTGCAGGCGCATCTGCTCACGCTGCCCGCGCTTCCCGATACGCCCGGCCGATATACGGCGGTCGTGGTTGGCGCGGGCTTGACCGGCATCGAGCTGGCGGCGGAGCTGCCCGCGCGTTTGCGCGAGATCGTCGCGGAGTGCGATCGCGACAAGGTGCGCGTCGTGCTCGCGGATCGCTCGGCGAAGATCGCGCAATCGATGGGCGGCGCGCAGCCCGTCATCGAAGGCGCGTTGAAGACGCTCGATGTCGAGGCGCGCTCCGGTGTGTCGCTGGCATCGCTCGACGGCCAGAGCGTGACGCTGCACGACGGCGCCGCGAGCGAGCGCATCGAGGCCGCGACGGTCGTCTGGTGCGGCGGCATGCATGCGAACGCGCTGGCGGCGCAACTGCCCGTCGCGCTCGATCCGCTCGGACGCGTGCCGGTCGATGCGTTCCTGCGCGCGGAAGGCGTGCCGGGCGTTTTTGCGGCGGGCGATTGTGCGCGCGTTCTGATCGACGGCACGCGGCCTTCGGTGATGTCGTGCCAGCATGGCCGGCCGATGGGACGTTACGCGGGCAACAACGCCGTCTGCGATCTCTTCGGGCTGGAGATGCTTCCGCTGTCGATCGACTGGTACACGACCATCTGCGATCTCGGGCCGTGGGGTGCGGTGTACACGGAGGGATGGGACAGGAAGCTCGTCTCCGAAGGCGAGACGGCGAAGGCGACCAAGCGCACGATCAACGGCGAGCGCATCTATCCGCCGAAAAGCGGCCTGCGCGAGGATATCCTTCGGGCGGCGGCGCCCGTCGTGCAGACGCCGCCGCCAACCGAACGCGAGGAACGCGCTGAATAGCGCTGAAGCGTCAGGCTTTCTTCACGGACGCGTTGTAGATCTCGTCGATCGACACTTCGAGCGTCTTGTCGAACTCGCTATCGCTCATCGACTTCTTCAGCTCGTTGATGAGCGCGCGCGAGAAGCTCGCGATCATGCCGTGGTTCTGTTCGAGCTTCTTGCATGCGTCGGTGCGCGTATAGCCGCCCGACAGCGCGACGACACGCACGACACGCGGATGCTCGATCAGCGGGCGATAGAAATCCGCTTCATCGGGGATGGTCAGCTTGATCATCACCTTGCTCGATTCCGGCAGCGCGTCGAGGCCCTTGAGCAGTTCGTCGCGCAGGATCTTTTCCGCGCCCTTCTTGTCCGGGCTCTTGATCGAGACTTCGGGTTCGAGAATCGGCACGAGACCATGCTTGATGATCTGCGCGCCCACTTCGAACTGCTGCTTCGCCACTGCGGCGATGCCCTTCTCGTCCGCGTGATGGATCACCGAGCGCATCTTCGTGCCGAACACGCCGAGCTTCACGGCGCGCGCGAGCAGATCGTCGAGGCCGGGAATCGGCTTCATGACCTGCACGCCGTCGGCTTCGGCTTCGAGGCCCTTGTCGACCTTCAGGAACGGCACGACGCCGCGGTCTTCCCACAGAAACGTGGGAACGGGCTTGCCTTCCGCTTCACCGTCCATCGTGCGCTCGAACAGAATTGCGCCGATCACCTTCTTGCCGGTGAACGAAGGCGCGGTCATGATGCGTACGCGCATCTCGTGCATCAGCTTGAACATTTCCGCGTCGCCGCTGTAGGCATCTTCCGCAATGCCGTATTGCCGCAGCGCTCCGGGTGTCGAACCGCCGCTCTGATCCAGCGCGGCGATGAAACCATCCTTCTCAGCCATTTGCGTGAGCATCTTTTCGTTAGCCACGAACATTTCCTCCTCGAAGTTCAAACACCGGACCTTTTTTACGTGCGCGGCCCGGGCTTAGGGTCTGTTCACATACAAAACGCGCATGCGTTGCCCCGTAAAGGGCCGATCGCAAGGAATGCGACGAAGCTAATACCGGCGTATTCGCGAGGAGCATGACGCCGCGAGCGGCCCTTTACGGGGCAACCCCTAGCTTAAATTAAAGTCAGGGGAACGCCCGAAATCGGCCGTATTGCGGCGTCGCGCGTCGCTTGTTTGGGAAGGCCAAACGGCGCGACGCGCTCCTTGCACTACAGCCGATTTCGGGCGTTCGCATGCGCGTTTTGTATGTGAACAGACCCTAGGTTCAGCTTCCACAAGTGTAATGGTTTTGGCGATCGCTCAAGACGTGGAAATCCGCCATTCGTGCGCGTGAGAGGCGCGAATGCGCTTCGATCGTGCGTTGGCGCACGGCCTGCGATAAATACGCTCAGGAGGCGGCGGAGTTGAAGCCGCCCGCGCTGCCGGATCGCCAGACGAAGCCGAAGGCGCGGCGGATCAAGGATGGCGCGCGTTCGAAATCGGCGGCTGGCGGCAGTTCCGCATGATCGTTCGATGTTTCCACGACCGGTTCGACGACTTCGATTTCCTGCACAGGCGCGAGCTTCTCGCGCGCGTCGCCGCAACGCCGGTTGAGCACGCGGCGCATGTCCGGGTCGTCGATGAGCGCCTGCGCGGTCGCCAGGCCGCGCTCGAATTGCAGCGCGTAGGCGATGTCGGTGAAATCCTCATAGCGGCCGCTATCGGCCAGTTCGAACGCCAGTTCAAGAGTGCGCTGGCGCTTCCATGCGTCGAGATCGTCGTGGCCCGTGCTCACAGATGTCCTCTGCTTCGCGATGAGGTGCCGAAGATGTTAGCCCGCGCCAAACGTTTTGCCGTTGTCGCGCCACAACAAGCAGAGGAAAAGCGCATCAGAAATCGTATAAAAAGCGCTTGCCTGAAGCGCCGGATTCGCGATAGTCCTTGCTTGACACGGCTCGCCCAAGGTATTTAATTCACTCACCCGGCCACCTGAAAATGGTGGCCGGCCGCCGACATCTCCTGTCTGCGCTGTGAAGCTGTCCCGACGTATTGGATGTTCGCTCCATGTGGAGCGCGATGTGCCTTTATCGGAGCCGCGTCATGAACCCGCTTTCAGGAAGTCCGGCACGCGTTGCCGCTCTCGCGCTTTCGTGCGCGCTCGCCGCATTCATCGCGGCTTGCGGCGGCTCGGATTCGAACGACACCTCCGTCCCCGACGCCATCACCCAGGTGATGAAAAAGCCGATGTATCAGGGCTCGACATGGGCCTTGCGCGTCGTCGACCTGAATTCGGGCGATGTCATCTACGACATGAACTCGAACGCGCAGGTGTATGTCGCCTCGGTGCGCAAGGTGTTCTCGCTCGGCGCGGCGCTCGATCAATACGGCGCGCAGCATCAGTTCCAGACGCCGGTGTATCGCCTCGGCACCGTCGATGCGACCGGCACGCTCAACGGCAACCTCGTGCTCGTCGCGAGCGGCGACCTTGCGATGGGCGGCCGCACCAATCCCGACGGCACGCTCGCCTGGACCAACTTCGACCACAACGAAGCGAACAGTCTGGGCAACGCGCAGATCACCACGCCCGATCCGCTCGCCGGCTACGCTTCGCTCGCGGCGCAGGTGGCGGCGGCGGGCATCAAGAAGATCAACGGCGAAGTCGTGATCGACGATCGCCTTTTCGAACCCTTCGACTTCCGCGACGAATTCGATCTGCGGCCGATCTTCGTCAACGACGATCTCGTCGATACGATCATCGGACAAGGCAGCGCGGGCTCGGCGGCGCCGGTGGATTACCGGCCGAACTCATCGGCGTTCACGGTGCAGTCCACGCTGATGACGGGCGCCGCGGGCAGCAGCGCGAATATCACCGTCACGCCGGCGGACCCGACCTGTTTCGGCACGCTGCCGTGCGGCGGCGTGCTGGGCGGCACGATTCCGGCCGATTACGTGCCGCCGATCGTCCCGAGCTTCCCGGTGATCCGCACGTTTCGCATCACGCAGCCGTCGAACTATGCGCGCACGGTGCTCATCGAGGCGCTCGCGCGCGCGGGCGTGACCGTCACCGCGACGGCGGTGGAGAACAATCCGGTGCAACTGCTGCCCGCGAAGAACTCATACGCAGCGGACACGCGCGTCGCGCAGCTCACGTCGCAGCCGTACAGTGAATATACGAAGTGGATTTTGAAGGTCAGCTACAACATCGGCGCGGACACGAGCCTGATGCTGTTCGGCGTCGCGAACAACGGCTCGACCACGCTCGACGCGGCGCTCGCCGCCGAAAACGCGACGCTCTCGAACGCACCGTTCAATGTGCCGATGAACCAGACGCACTTCATCGACGGCAGCGGCGGCGGCGAGACCACGGCCACGCCGGTCGCGGTCATCGCGATGCTGCGCGCGATGAACGGCCGCCCGGCCTTCCCGGCATACGTCGATTCGATGCCGTTCCTCGGCGTCGACGGCTCGCTCGCGAGCACGACCGCCTTCGAAAGCGATCCGACGCTCGCGGGCGCGAAAGGCAAGGTCTACGCGAAGACGGGCACGTATGCGATCGGCACCGATCTCCCGAACGGCCAGGTGCAGACGACGCTCAAGGGACAGGCGCTCGCGGGCTATATCGACGCGAAGAGCGGCCGCAGGCTCGCGTTCGCGCTGATGGTGAACAACGTGCCGATCACCGACGTCCCCGACATCCTCAACGTCTTCAACGACCAAGGCACGATCGCGGCGAACATCTGGAAGCTTCAGTAACGCGCGCGGCTCACCACGCGGCGGCGAACGCCAGCACCGCGCGATTGAACGCGCCGGGGCTGGCGGCGTTCATGCCGTGCGACGCGCCCGCGATCGTCTGGCGCTCCGCGAATTCGATCCACTCTTCCAGCCGGTCGACGTTGTTGCGGAACATGCGCGGGCTCTTCTGCCCGTCGATGAGCAGCGTGCGGCACTTGATGTCGCGCGCCGCTTCGCGCGTGTAGGCGGGCAACGGATCGCGGAATTGCTTGGGCAGCGTGAGCGCGTTGTCGAGCGCCATGCGCCGGAAGCTCTCCGAACTCTTATTCCAGAAGCCCGGCATGCTCACCGAATCGACGAACATCTCCAGCCCCTTGTCGAACTCGCCCTGCTCGATCAGCTCCGCGACGCGCGCACGCAGCGCGTTGGTCGCGGGCGGCAGCGTGGCCGGCACGGCCTGCGGCGTCGTTTGCAGCGGGCCGCCCGGATCGGCGAGCGTGAGCGTCTTCACGAGCCGCGGATACTCGCGCGCCAGATGAAACGCGATGCAGCCGCCACGCGAATGCCCGACGAGATGCACCGGCGCGAGATCGAGCGATGCGATGAACTCGGCCATTTCCGTGACGTGCGCTTCCCAGCCGAATTCGCCGCGCACGAAGGCATCGACAGCGGGCCAGTAGTGCGACAGGCTCGGCGCGACGCAGCGGAACTGCTTCGCGAGCGGCAGGATCTGCGCGCTCCAGTAGCGGTAATCGCACAGCGAGCCATGCACGAAGACGAGCGGCTCGCCCTCGCCGCACTCGATGTACGGCACCGAAACCCCCGACGCCGTCGTGGCGAACGACGGTTCGGGCAGGCCTTGCACGGCAGTGAGGACGGAAAGATCGGTTCGCGCGTTCATTGGATTCGCTCCTTTGATGCGACTATGCGCCGCACTGCACCAAAAGAAAAACGCATAATTTTGATAGAATCGTTCAGATTTTCTGATACCAAACGGTTGTTCACCATGAAAGCGCTCGATCTGGATGTCCTGTCGATGATCGTCGCCGTCGCGGATACCGGCAATATCAGCCGCGCGGCGGAGCTCGTGCATCGCTCGCAATCGGCGGTGAGCATGCAGATCAAGACGCTGGAAACCGCGCTGGGCAAGGCGCTGTTCGTGCGCAAGCCGCGCAGCGTGGTGCCGACGCAGGACGGCGAGGTGCTGCTCACCTACGCGCGCCGCATGATCGCGCTGCGCGACGAGGCGTGGGCGGCCGTCGTGCGGCCCGACGTGACCGGGCGCGTGGTGATCGGCGTGCCGGACGATTACGCGTCGTCGCTGTTTCCGCCGATCCTCAAGAAATTCTCGGCGACGTATCCGAAGGTCGAGATTCAGGTAGTCGGCCTGCCGAGCCTCGCGCTCGCGCCGATGGTGAAGGACGGCACGGTCGATCTCGTCTGCGCGACACGCGTGAAGGGCCTGTCCGGCGAATTCCTGCGCCACGAGCCGATGGTCTGGGCCGCCGCACCCGGCGCGACCGAAATCTGGAAGGAGCGGCCCTTGCCGATCGCGGTGTTCTTGCCCGGCAGCGTCGCGCGCGAGAACGCGATCCGCAGTCTCGAGCGCGCGCGCATCGCCTATCGGACGTCGTACGAAAGCCCGAGCCTGCTCGGTCTTTTGACGATGGCCGAAGCCGGCCTCGCCGTGACGCCGCTCGCGAAATGCGCGGTGCCTGCGCATTTCACGCTGCTCGGACCGGCGCAAGGCCTGCCCGACATCGGCACGCTCGAAGTCGTGCTCGCGCGCAGCGCGGCGTCGAGACGGCCGCCTTGCGACTTTCTCGCCGAGCGCATCATGGCCGAGTTGCGGCGCTGATCGCGGCCTCGACTGCACGCATGCGGCGCGCAGTCCACGCTCGCAACATGCCGTTCGATGCGACCATCGGCAACGATGCCGCGATGATGCGATACACGTCGTTGCGGCGAACCTTCGAGATTCTGGCGGGATCGAGCCACGCGTCGTTGTGCGCGAGCAGCACGAGCGTGTCGAGACCGATCATGATCGGCCACAGGCACGCAAGGCGCAGACGAACCGCGCCGGGTGGAATCGCGAGCGTGTAATCGACCGCGTCCTGGAACAACGCAAGCGTTGTGCGCAACAGATCGAACAGCACGGGCCGCGCGCGCGCCGACGATTCCGGTTGCAGGAGATCGCGCGGCGTCAGTCCATGACGTGCGAGCACCGATTCGGGCAGATAGCAGCGGCCGATGCGCAGATCTCGCGCGCAGTCGCGCAGCACGTTCGTCATCTGCAACGCACGGCCGAAGCGCACGCCGAGCGCGAGCATGACATCGGGCGCGGCCTTCAACGTGCCCGGCTCGTGGGCGTAGGTCATCTTCGTCCAGAATTCGCCGACGCAGCCCGCGACGAGATACGTATAGCGGTCCAGCTCGCCGATTTCCTGCAACGCGACGATCTCGCCGGATGTCTCGTCGGGGAACGTGCGCAGATCGAACTCCATGCCGGTGCTGAGCGTCGTGACGATGTCGCGGACAGCGGCCTGATCCTGAACGCCGAGCTGCGGCAGGATCGCGAGCGCGGCGCCCAGGCTTTCGAGCAACGCGCGCTCGTCAGGCTGTGCCTGCTCACCGGCGACTTCGCCCGCGATGCGCGCGAGCGCGCCGTCATCGGCTGCGCCATTGACTTGCGCGCGCAAAGACAGCAGCAGTTCGAGACGGCGTTGCGGCGAAATCAGCGAGGTATCCGCGATCGTATCCGCCGCGCGCGCGAGCAGATACGCCAGCCCGATGGGATCGCGCATGCCGGCCGGCAGGATGCGCAGCGTGAGATAGAACGAGCGCGACACGCTCTTGAGAAGCGGGCCCAGAAGAACGGCCCGGGGCGAATTGTTCATGAGCTGGATCGGAAAGCCTTGGCGAGGCGCGCGATGATCGCGCGCCGCCGCATTGTATCCGTCCCGCCTCAATGACGATGCGCGCGTTTCCTGCTGTGCCGTGGATGAGGCGCGATGCGCAGCATGATGCGCTCGGGCGCCTGTGGCGTGGCCGCTTGCGCGACCGTCTGGCTGACCGGTTCGAGGATCACCTGTGCGCTTCCCGCGCGTTGCAGACCGAGTTCGACGGCCGCGGCAAACGACAGATCGATCACGCGGCCTTTCGCGAACGGACCGCGATCGTTGATCCGCACAATGACCGATCTCGTCCTCGCGAGGTTGCTCACGCGCACGCGGGTGCCGATCGGCAATGTGCGATGCGCGGCGGTCAGCGCCCGCATGTCGTAGCGTTCGCCGCTGGCCGTGCGGCGGCCCTGGAACTTCCCGCTGTAGTAAGACGCCCAGCCGATCTGCGGTGCGACGTTCGCTCTCGCGCTGTGATAGTCGAGCGGCTCGGCATCGAGCGAGTTGCTTTCGTGACCTTGCATCGAATCCGCGACGCGTGCGCCTTCCGTCAAAATAGCCGGCGCGTCCGCTTCCTTCGACGGCGCGGGCGAATGCCCGGCGCATCCGGTCAAGGTCGCGCACGCGCCCGACGCGGCGATGGCCGCGATCCCGGCCGCACCCCAGTGCGCGATGAATCCGTTGTCCTGCATGAGCGAGCCTCTCCAATGAAAAATGCCGACACTTTTGGTATCGGCTCGCTCACAACGTGCGCCACGCGTCGAAGTTGACACGTGCGCCGAAGTTATGACCCATCTTTACAGAAGGAGCGCCTGATTACGACGCTCGATTCATCCACGCGGCCCATAGTCCAGCTTCGGATACCAGTCCGTTCCGCGTCCTTCGGGCGTCATATCGAGCACGGTCCAGAGCGGCATCAGATCCGGCGCGCCGCGCGGGTCTTCGCCGGGGTCGGCGGTATCGAAATCCATCTCGCCGCTCCAGAAATGGCGAATCACGCCGTCGCGCCGCGTGAATACGTTGAGCGCGGGTTCGTCGCCGCCTTCCTTCGATATCGCATGATAATCGCGGCTGAATTCGCCAGTGGTATCGGAGAAAAGCGGGAGATCGCGCCAGCCGCGTTCCTTCTTGAACGCGACGAGCTTCGCAAGCGGCGAACGCGCGATCACCGCAAGCGCGACGCGCTGCTCGATATCGCGCGCCTCGCCTTCCCACGCCGACAGCAGTGACGTGCACATGGGACACGGCCGCTCGCGCTGCGGTCCGAACATGTAGCTATAGGTGACGAGCGTTTCCTTGTCGCCGAACAGTCCGGCGAAATCGACCGCTCCGCGCTCGCCTTCGAATCGATAATCGCCCTTCACCTCGCCGCCGGGCGGCAGCGCGCGACGCATCTGCGCGACGCGCTCGATATGCCGCCGCAACTCGATTTCCTCCGCCAGCAATTCGGTCCGTGCGCGCCGGTATTCGGCGCTTTCATTGGGGAACCGCATTGTCGCGCGCATCGCAAGTTCACGGGCTGAAACGTAGTTCGTGGTCGTGTTCATGTTCGATCTCCTCAACGATAATCGGCTCAATCACGGTCCGGCGCGCCGAGCGGAAACAGCTTCCGGTACGGCCGCGCTTCGTCGACCGCGCGTGCGAACGAAGGCCGCGCGAGCAGACGCTTGCGATACGCGATCACGTTCGGATAAGCGTCCGCGATTCGATGGCACCAGTCGGCATAGAACAGGAACGGCGCGGCGCCGCAATCGGCGAGGCTGAAGGTGTCGCCCGCCGCCCATTCGCGCGTCGCCATCTTGCGTTCGAGAAACGCGTAGGACGTGTCGAGCATCGCGTGGGCATCGGCGACGCCGCGCGCATCGCGCTCCGCGGAATCGCGCATGGCGTCGAACACGATCTTCTGCCCCGGCGTCGAGACGTAGTTATCGAAGAAGCGATCCATCCAGCGCGTTTCAAGCGCGTCGCGCGGATCGGCGGGAATGAGGCGCACCGGGCCCGGGTGATGCAACCCGAGATATTCGATGATCACGGTCGCCTCGATCACCGGCCGCCCGTCGTCGACGAGCACCGGGAAGCGTTTCATCGGCCAGATTTCGGTGAGTTCCCGCATTGATTGCGGCGTTTCCGGCGTGAGCGCGCGCCATTCGAAGGGCGTGCCGTTCTCGTACAGCGCCACCAGCACCTTCTGACAATACGAGGAAAACGGGTGTGCATACAGTTGCAAACTCATCTGACAGCCTCCGGGTCGTCAAGCGGTTCAGGATGCGGCGCGACGGTCATGCGACGATTTGCAGCGCCGGTTACTTTGACGACGAACGGTGCGCGTGCAAATCGACAACGAAACGACATAATTTGTTGTGCAGTGCAACCTGATCGCGGCTGATTTGCTAACGTGCCTGTCCCGAGGCAGTTGAAAGCGGCGGATTCCAACAATAGTCCGACGAGGCTGGTCGAGAAAGAATGAAGCGCGAAGACAAAATCAAGATCGTCATGGCAGACGATCGTCCCGTGGTGCTGTATGGGCTGCAAAGCTGGTTCGAGTCGCACGAGCGGTTTCAGGTGACGGCGTGTCTCGAAACCGCCGATCAATTGCTTACGAGGCTGAATGCCGCGCATTACGACGTAATCGTACTGGGCAGCGGCCTGGAAGGTTCGCGTGCGGATGATTTCGCGCTACTGCGCGGATTGCGGCGAACGTTCCCTGATACGCCTGTCGTCGTCTTCACTGACGAAACTGACGCGCAGGCGCTGGCCGATATGCGGCGTGCAGGCGCCGCGGGTCTGGTCAGCGCACGCGAAGAAGCGCGCGCCTTTGAGCGCGTTTGTGCACGCGTGCTCTCCGGCGTGCATGAGGTCGTCTCGCAGCGCATCGCGGGCTATTGTGACACCGAAGACGCTCCGAATTCTTCCGACGCGAATCCGGACTATTGCGGCGTTCGCATCAACGTTAGAACATTCATCGCGCGGGCCTGATCACGGCGGTTTCGGTAACCGGCGCCTTGGTGAACTCGATCTGGTTTTTCCCCTTCGGAAAGCCGACGTCCCGCCCGTCCTCGAATCCCTTCTCATAAGCGCGCTGATCGAGCGACTTGAAAAGCGGCTCGAGTTCATCGACATGTATGCGGATCAGGTCCATCAGCGGCTTCACGAGCGCCGCGCTCTCATCCGGTCCTTTCGCAAGGCTGACGACTTGCACCATTGCGCGCAGTGTTTTTGCGCGCTGTGAGCAATAGTCGCTCAAAGGCATCAAGTACGTGACGACTGCATGACCTTTCTCATTGACCGTGACGCTCATTTTGGACTCCATCGTATGTCTCCATCCGGGATTGCATGAAGTCCAACTGTAGAAGGGTCCGCGCGGCGCGAGCACTAGATAAATCTGATTAGTGAAGGCATTTATGGCGCCGCGCTCTGCCCCATCCGCTCGCGCATCGCCGCGCAATGTTTCACGAGATTGCCCTGCGTGGCGACCAACCCCTTGAGCGGCGTATCGATGTCATAAAACCAGATGCTTGCGACGAACCCATACAACGCGGCATCGATGCTCGCGGGCGCATCGCCGAACATGAACGGCCCGTCGCCCAGCCGATTCGCGATCGCCTGAAGGCTTGCGATGCCGCGCGCATACGCGGCGTCCGGTTCGTATCGACCGATACCCTGATACCGATACCGTTCGAAGTTGTATTTGCGCGCGCCCTCGAGCGCTTCGGCGCCGATGTCCGGATGCTGGTGCAGCAGCGCATCGCGGAACTGCGGCCAATAGCGGTCGTCGCGCCAGCGGGAATACGACATCACCCAGTAGAGATCGTCGAGCGTGCGGCGGATCAGCAGATCGAGATCGCGCTGCGGCGCGCTCAGCGCATCGTCGAGCGTGAGCGCGTATTTGCGCTTCAGATGCGCGATGATCGCATCGCTGTCGCCGATGGTGGCATCGTCGTCGACGAGATACGGAAGCTGGCCGCGCGGCGCGGCGCTCGTGTCGAGCACATGCCGATGCTCGAACGACAAGCCCGCCAGCTTCAGGAACGCGAACACTTTCAATCCGAACGGATTGTTGTCTTCGAGCCCGAACAACTGAGGATACGAGTAGAGCGTGATCATCGATGTCTCCGGGCGTCGCCCTGCAAGGACGCGCCAACTTCGCTACGATTCCCGATTGGCCTTGCTTCTTTCCGCTTATTCCCGTCACGCGGAGCGCCGGACCAGCGCGCGCCGCCACTTACAAAATACTATGCCCACGCCGCCTCATGCCATCGGTTTTACGCTGGACCCGCTCGATCGCCTCTCGGAGAAGCGCGACGACGAGCGTTTCGTCGCCGGTCTGCGCGACGATCCTTCGACGCGCTTTCTGCTGTTCGTGAACAACGTGCCGCTCTTCAAGCGCGCGAACGGGCACGATCCATTATTCAGCGCGCAGGAAGCCGTGACGCTCGGCGCGCCCCTGCAGACCGTGTTTCTCGGCCGCGATACGCAGAATCGCGCACTCTTCGCAAGTTCGTTCGATGAAGGCACGCCGCCGCTCCCGGAAGTCGAAGCCATCGAACTTCGCCCGATCGCGATGCAGGGTCTCGTGCCGCCGCCGATGGTCAGCGCGCTCGGCGAAGCACGCTCGATGCTCGACTGGCATCGTCGTCACCGGTTCTGCGCGAACTGCGGCCAGCCGACCGATTCCGCAGGCGCGGGCTGGCGGCGCATCTGTCCGAATTGCAAGGCGCAGCATTTTCCGCGCGTCGATCCGGTCGTGATCATGCTCGTCACCGACGGCGAGCGCTGCCTACTCGGCCGTCAGCCGCAGTTTCTGCCGGGCATGTATTCGGCGCTGGCGGGCTTCATCGAGCCGGGCGAGACGTTCGAGCACGCGGTGTATCGCGAAGTGCTGGAGGAAGCGGGCATTCGCTGCACGGATGTGCGGTACTACGCGTCGCAGCCGTGGCCGTTTCCGTCGTCGCTGATGATCGGGTGTTTCGCGCGCGCGGCGAGTACGGAGATCGTCGTCGACAGGAACGAGCTGGAGGACGCGCGCTGGTTCACGCGCAAGGAAGTCGCTGCGATGCTCGACGGCACGCACGAACAGGCGCTTTCGGCGCCGAAGCCGTTCGCGATCGCGCATCATTTGCTGAAGGCTTTCGCGACGGGAGAGCTGGACTGAGGCAAAATCCGAAGCTGTGCCGCGTCGGCGCGCGGCCGCAATCTTCAGACACCGGGTGAACGACATGAACATGAAAAGCGGCGTCCATATCTGGCTGATCCGGCATGGCGAAACGGAATGGAGCAAGTCGGGCCAGCACACCGGCACGACGAACGTGCCGCTCACCGATGAGGGCCGCGAACAGGCGGCTGCGCTCGCGCCGATTCTCGCGGCGCAGACGTTCGATCTGGTGCTGACCAGTCCGATGGACCGCGCGATCGAGACCTGCCGCCTCGCGGGTCTGGGCGATCGCGCGCAGATCGAGCCTGAGTTGCACGAGTGGAATTACGGAGTGTATGAAGGACGCAAGACGCCGGATATCCGCAAGGAGATTCCGGACTGGTCAGTGTGGACGTCGCCGATTCCCGAGGGTGAGAGTCTCGACGATGTCGGCGCGCGCGCGCAGGCGCTCATCGACAAGCTGCTCGCGACGGGGGCGGCGAATATCGCGCTCTTTTCACATGCGCACTTTTCGCGTGTGTTCGGCGCGCAGTGGGCGACGGGGGCGGCGTCGCTCGGCGCCCATCTGGCGATGGATACGGCTGCGATGAGCGTACTCGGGTTCGAGCGCGATGTGCGCGCGATCATCAAGTGGAATCTTTTGCCTTGACGGGTGCCACGCAACCACCCCTCAGGCGCTGCCGGAAGTCACTCACCCCCGCGCCCTCCGCCACTCCCGATACTCCGCCAGCGTCTCCTCACTAGGCGGATACGTCCCCCGCAGCACCGCGCCCCCTTCCACCCGCGCCGACAGAAACTCCTCCATCACCTCCTGCTCGGTCGCATCCCGGGCGACTTCCTCGGCCAGATAGCGCGGCACGATCACGACCCCATCCACATCGCCGACGACGATATCGCCCGGATACACCGCCACGCCGCCACACGCGACCGGCACATCCATATCGACCGCGTGATGCTTCGCGAGATTGAGCGGCGCGCTCGCGCCCGCGCAAAAGAGCGGCAAGCCGATATCGCCGATCGTGCCCGAATCGCGCACGCAACCATCCGAGACCATGCCCGCGACACCGCGAATCTTGAGCCGCGTCGTGAGAATCGAGCCCGTCGACGCAACGCTGCGCTCACCGCGGCAATCCTGCACGAGCACGCTGCCGGGCGGCGCTGTCTCGACGGCCTTGCGCTGCGGATGATCCGGGTCCTGAAACACGCCGACGTGATCGATATCCTCGCGCGCCGGAATATTGCGCAGCGTGAACGCCGGCCCGACCATGTTCGGCGCGCCCTTCGCTGGCTTCACGAGCGGCGCGACGCCTTGCAGAAAAACGTTGCGCAAACCGCGCTTGAAGAGTTGCGTCGTGAGCGTCGCGGTGCTGACGTGGCGCAGCAGTTCGATCGTCTCGTCGGAAATGGCGATATCGGTTGTCGTCATGTTGTCGCGCCTCAGTGAATGTCCGGTTCGCCGCCCGTCGCGGTTCTCTCTTCGAGAAAATCGAAATCGCAGCCCTTGTCCGCCTGTGTCACATGCAGTTGATGCATCACGCCGAAGCCGCGTTCGAACGGACGTTTCGGCGCTTTCCATGCGCGCTTGCGCGCGGCAAGCTCATCGTCGCCGACATCGAGATGCAGACGGCGCGCGGGCACGTCGAGCTCGACGATGTCGCCATCCCTCACCAGCGCGAGCGGCCCGCCGACGAACGATTCCGGCGCCACATGCAGCACGCACGCGCCATAGCTCGTGCCGCTCATGCGCGCATCGGAAATGCGGACCATGTCGCGCACGCCCTGCTTCAGCAGCTTCCGCGGAATCGGTAACTGGCCCCACTCCGGCATGCCCGGCGCGCCCACCGGCCCCGCGTGCTGAAGCACGATCACCGAATCGGCGTCGATGTCGAGCGCTTCGTCGTCGATGCGCGCGGACATGTCGGCGTAGTCCTTGAACACGACCGCCCGGCCGCGATGTTTGAGCAGATGCGCTTCCATCGCCGCGGGTTTGATCACGGCGCCATCGGGCGCGAGGTTGCCCGTGAGCACCGCGAGACCGTCGTTCGGAACCAGGGGATTGTCGCAACGGCGAATCACATCGTCGTCGAAAATTTCGGCGCCCGCGATGTTCTCGCCGAGCGTCGCGCCATTGACGGTTAGTTGCGAGCCATCGATCAATTTGCCCAGTTCGGCGAGCAGCGCGCGCAGGCCGCCCGCGTAGAAGAAGTCTTCCATCAGATACTTGCCGGCCGGACGGATGTTGCCGAGCACCGGCGTCACGCGCGCGAGTTCGTCGAAGCGCGCGGTCGTGAGCGGCACGCCCGCGCGCCGCGCGACCGCCACCAGATGCACGATCGCGTTGGTCGAGCCGGACAGCGCGAGCACGGTCGTCACCGCGTTGTCGAAGGACTTCGGCGTGAGAATGTCGGACGGCTTCAGGTCCGCCCACACCATCTCGACGATGCGCTGTCCCGTCAGCGACGCATGCTGCGCATGCCGCGAGTCCACCGCCGGAATCGACGCGAAGCCCGGTAGCGTCAAGCCGAGCGCTTCGGCGGCGCTTGTCATCGTGGATGCGGTACCCATCGTCATGCAATGGCCCGGCGAGCGCGCGATGCCGCTTTCCACGCCCTTCCATTCGTCCTCGCTGATCTTCCCCGCGCGCAGTTCCGCCCAGTATTTCCATGTATCCGAGCCGCTGCCGAGCGTGCGGCCGTTCCAGTCGCCGCGCAGCATCGGTCCGGCGGGCAGATAGATCGCAGGCAGATCCATGCTGATCGCGCCCATCAGAAGAGCGGGCGTGGTCTTGTCGCAACCGCCCATCAGCACGCAGCCGTCGAACGGATACGAACGCAGCACTTCCTCCACTTCCATCGCGAGGAAGTTGCGGTAGAGCATCGTCGTCGGCTTCTGGAACGGCTCGGCGAGTGTCATCACCGGCATTTCGACAGGAAAGCCGCCCGCCTGCCAGACGCCGCGCTTCACTTCCTCGACGCGCTGTTTGAAATGCGTGTGGCACGAGTTGATCTCGCTCCACGTATTGACCACGGCGATCACCGGCTTGCCCATGTAATCGGACGGGTGATAACCCATCTGCGCCGTGCGCGAGCGATGGCCGAACGAGCGCAGGTCGTTCACGCCGTACCAGCGGTGACTGCGCAGTTCCTCCGGCTTCTTGCGATTCGAAGTCAAACAGCCTCTCCTTGATGGTTGCGCTACCATGCGACGAAAAATGGTATCGGCGGCGTCGGCGAGCGTCGCTTGGGGTTTGTCCGGGGAATCCGCTATTTGATGGTGAGATGCACCGAGGCAATCAGTTCCGATAGCCCGAGCCACAGAATCTGCACGCCGATGCAGAAGATGACGAACGCGAAGAGGCGCATCGCGACCTGCGTGCCGGCGGTGCCGAGCAGACGTTCGAGATGCCCGGCGAAGCGCACGCACACATAGATGCTCGCGCACAGAATCACCAGTCCGACGCCCACGCCCGCGATATGCACCGGCTGCACGCCGTGGCGCGGCGAGCCCGTGCCGAGCGCGATGGCGACCGCGATCGCGCCCGGCCCGACGGTGATCGGCAGCGTCAGCGGATAGAAGGCCTTCGCGCGCAGCGTCGCGCCGCTGCGCGGCCGGGGCGCGGTTTCGGTGGCGTCGTCGTCATCGGGCGCCTGGAGCAGACCCCAGCCCGCCATCGCGACGACCAGGCCGCCCGCCACGCGCAGCACCGGAATCGAGATGCCGAAGAACGACAGCACGTACGCGCCGATCGAAAGCGACGCCAGAAGAATTGCGAAACTGTTGATGCAGATGCGCCGCGCGAGTTCCGCGCGATCGTCATCGCCGATATGCGGCAGCATGCTCAGCACGACGAGCGCCGTCGCCGGCGGATTGATGATCGGGAACAATCCGGCGACGATCACGAGAACCGTCCGGGCGAATTCGTTGAGCATGCGCGTTTTTGTCCGTTCGTAGGCCTGCTGCAAGCCCGGACATTGTGCACGCTAACTGGACGAACGTGCGTGGAATTGCTCCGCGATTCAGGCGAACGGCGCCGAGAGAATCAGCACGCATTCGGTGAGAAACGAGCCGAGCCCGACGCCGATCAGCACGCGCGCGACATAGGTCCACACGCGGCGATCGACATTGCCCGAGCAGCGCCAGGCGAGCGTGCACCACAGCAGATACAACGCCGAGCAGACGGCGAATACGCCCAGCATGCCGGGCCAGAACCAGACAGTGAGCAGCAGAAATGTTTCGGGAGTGACGCCTCTCGTCCAGAGGTCGAGGTACACGAACCACCATGCGAGGTGGATCGGCACGCCCAACAGCCACCAGACTTTCCAGAAGCGTTCTTCTCCGCGCCAGGCCTTGCGAAACATGCGTTGCGATGCAGTGGAAGGAGGCACGCATTCTACTCCACGCATGGCCTACACCGAGAGGCTACGGCGCTTCGCCTCCATGCGCGTGATGAGCCGCTGCAGCACGTTTTCCGCCGCGCCCGAGAGTCGCACGAAGCGAAAGCCGACGACATAACGCACGTCGCCGCGCGGCGTGGTCACGGTGCGCGGCGACAGCAATTCCAGATCGACGGGCAAGGCCACGCCCGCACCGAGATGCAGCACGACATCGTTGAACACGGTGCCGATCTCCGTTTCCGCGAGACGCGGCGTGTCCATGCGCAGCGCGATGCCGCCGAGCGAGACATCGTGCACTTCGTAGCGGAACGCGTCGCCGTCGGCGAATGCGCCTTTCGCGTAGAACGGATCGAGGATCGGCGCCGGCACGCGGAAATATTCGCGTCGCTGAAACTGATAGAGCTTCGCGGGAAACTCGGCTTCGAACGCCTGTCGCCCTTCATGAGTCACGGCGTGCGCCGCGCCCGTGCTGAACTCGACGCGCACGCCCTCCGGCGCGCCCTTGAAATACAACTGTCGCGCGTCCAGCAACGCGCGATTGTCCGATTCGACGCCGCCCCAGTCGAACACGATGCGCGCGCCGCGCACGTCGACCTCCAGCAATTGCGTGACGATCTGCCCGCCCGCGCTCGTCACGGTCAGCATGTCGCGGCGCTGCGCGAGACTGCGCAGACAGATGGAAATCTCGGATGGCGTATGACGCGCGAAGCGTTCGTGATCTTCGGCGAATTTCTCGATATCGGATGCGTGCGGCAACGGTGCGGCGAGCATGATGGTCCAATCTAGTTATCAGTTTGGGACAGCGAACGGCGGCTACCTGTTGACGCATATGTTGCACGAAAAGAACGCGGTTCAGTACGTCAGTAACAACTAGATTTTCATGGTAATTCAGCGTTTTGCAGAGCAGCAAAACGTTTTTTCTTACGTATTGCTTTCGAAAACGACGAAGGCCGGGCGCGATCGCCCGGCCTTCGTCCGCGTCGGCCTGAACGGATCAGGCGAGCGCGTCGAGTTCGCTCGCGAGCGCGCGGCGTCTGATCGGCGCAAGCGCCGCGCCGAGACGTTCGCCCTGCGCCTCGGTGATCACGCTGCCGAGAATCTCGCCGAAGCGCGGCTCGTCGACGCCCGAGATGATGTACTGCCAGCGATACGCATCGACCAGCGCCGCATGCACGTGCGCCTCTTCGTCATCCGACAACGCGCGGTCGAGCAGCGTGACGAAGTAATGTGCATCGGCGGCGGCTTGCGCCTGCACCATGCCGTCAATCGCGGCGACGAGGTCGATCAGATCGCCGATCGCGGCATCGCGCGCGGCGTCGTCGATGCGCGCATCCTCGCGCAGCCACTCCAGTTCGTCGATGATCGCGTGCTGCGACTCTTCCTTCCAGTGAAACAGGAAGATGTCCTTGAAGAGCGGCGACAGCGTCGCGTCGCTCTCCATGCTCTGCCGGTAGTGCACCTGCGTGACGATCTCGACGCAACAGGTCAGCGCGAGAATCGACCAGGTGGATTTGCCGAGCACGAACGCGGCGACTTCGTCCGCCTGCGAGACGAAGCGGTAGCCGGGCGGCAGCGCGAGGGACGCGAGCGCCTCGATGCGGCGGAACAGCTCCTGATGCTTCAGTTCCTCATCCGTGAAGCGGACGATCGCTTCGAGCGCGGTCTGGTCGCCGAGTGCGTGATCGCATCCGACTTCCAGCATCTTCGCGCCGACGAAACGCTCGATCATGCCGAACATGTTGGCGTAGGTACGGCCCTGGATCTGCGACATCAGGCGGCGTTCGCGCGTATCGAGAAACGGCAGGCGGTTCACTTCGGACAGCCCGTCGGGCATGAACTTGTGCGCGGGATCGAATTGACGGCCGCGCAATACGTCGCGATCGATATCCCAGCGGATGCGGCGGGACACTTCGATGCACTTCGCATAGCGTTGATGCGGACTGACCTTGGCGGACTCGTGTTGAACAGCTTTCATGTGCGAACTCCGGGATGACTCTGCGTCGATGATTGCGATGAAATGGGCGCCATGTAGAGCGGCGCGCTGCGTCGAACAGGTCGGCGTAGGGTCATTCGTCGCGTCACCGTTCTGCGAATCATTCTCGGGAAAGGTGCGCTCGCGCACATGAGGCGCATGTCCCGGTTGTGTACCGGGACGCTGGGGTTTGTCGGCGGGAAAGGGGGACCTGTGTCCCGACGGGCTTGGGCAGACTCAGGCGGACGCGTCGAAGCCCGCGCGGCGCGCGAGCACGATCGCCTGCGCGCGATTCTCGACTTCGAGCTTCGAGAAGATGCTGGTGATGTGATTGCGCACGGTCTTCTCGCTGAGCGCGAGGCGCGCGGCGATCTGCGCGTTGTCGCGCCCGCCCGCGAGCAATTCGACGATGTCGCGCTCGCGCGGCGTCAACGCGGAAAACGCGGGATCGCTCACTTGCGCCGAGGGCAGGAACGCGCGCACTTCCTCGCACCAGCGCGGCCAGGCGGCGTCGAATTCGAGCGTGAGATGGTTCTCGCTTTCGAGCGGCACGAAGCGCGCGCCGGGAATCTGTCCGGCGAGCAGTCGGCTTTCGTCGAAGGGCACGCGCGCGTCGCCGCTAGCGTGCAGCACGAGCGTCGGACATTGCACGCGCGGCAGCAGATCGACCACGTCGATCTCGTTGAACACGCGCATGATGCGCGCGGCGTTGCGCGGCGTCGTCGTGAGACGTTCGAGTTCGTTGAACCAGTGATGCTGCTGCGGCGTGCCGCCAGGAATGAACTGCGTCGTAAAGAACTGACGAAATGCCGGATTGTGCTTGCCCCAGCCGAGCTCCGCGAGCTTCACGAGCATTTCGGCTTCCTCGTGCAGCGCCGGATCGCACGTTCGTTTCAAACGGCCGCGTGCGTAGCCGCCGTGCAGCACGAGATGCGTGACGCGCTCGGGATGCGCCACCGCATACGCGATGGCGATCGACGCGCCCTGCGAAATCCCGAGCAGCGGAAAGCGCTCGAGGCCGCTCGCGTCGACGACGGTTTCGAGATCGCGCAGCCACGCGCCGAAGGAAATATCGCCGACATCGTGGTCCGAGAGACCGCAGCCGCGCTGATCGTAGCGAATCAGCGTGTGACGGCTGCACAGTTCGAGCATCAGATGGCTCCAGACCGGGCTCGTGAAGTCCAGTTCCAGATGACTGAGCCAGTTCGCCGCCTTGATGAGCGGCGGACCCGAACCGCACGTCGCATACGCGATTCGCACGCCGTCGCTCGCCGTGCAGAGGCGGATCTGCTGCCGTGTTGTGGGCGGGCGCGTCGACATCGGAATGATGTGTAAGTAGGGACTACGTACAGAGGCGACGCCCGCGCGGCAGCACCGCGCGAACGCGTTTCATGCTCGCGCGTAAACGATCAGAAAGTCAAGGACGGCGCGCGCCGCGCATCTGGCTCGTCAGGTCGCCGTGATGCATCGCGAGCGCGCGCAGCGACGGCCACATATGCATGTAGTGCACCATGAAGCTGTCGCGGCTCTGAAGCTGGTACGGCGTGTTGATCGTCGCGCAGTCGAGCAGATCGCGGTCCTCGGCCAGGCCGTGCCGCTGCAGCACCCTGATGAACACGTCCTGATCGCCGCCGCTCGCATAGGTGGAGGACTTGTCCGCGATCCCGCCGATCGTCTGCTCGATCTCCGTCAGCAGGTCGAGATTCTGCTGCGTGCTGCGAAAGCCCAGGATGCCTGAATTGAACTGCCAGCTCATGTCCGTCGCGATCACGCGGTCGCGGTTCTGCAACAGCGATTCGAGCGGCTGACCCTGATCGACCACGAGCACGTCGGCATCGATCCAGAAAATCCATTCGTGCTCGGGGAGGTGGCGCAGCAACACCCACGGTTTCAGCCAGTTGCCGCTTGCGCCCGCTTCCGGCGGCACATCGCGATAAAGGTGCAGCGCGTAGCCGTGCCGCTCGCAATAGCGGCGCAGATTGCGCTCGGCGATTGCCCCGTATTCGCAGATGTTCGGCGTATAGAGCATCGCGAGTGCGATCGGTGCGTGGCCGTTCCACGCTTCGTATCGCGCTTCGCCGGCTTCCGGCGGCGGCAACGCGAGATACGGCGCGCCGCGCGACTGGCAATCGTTGACGTGTTCCGCGAGCAGATCGCGCAGATCGGCAAACACGGGCTGGTTGTGCGGCGCGTCCGGCAAATCCGCGAGCGCAAGCGCGAACGCGGGCCATTCGGTCCATACCGGATGGACGTGCAGCGCGGCAAGCACGACGGGCACGTATCCCTCGATCGCCACGTTGAACGAACACGGCTCCAGTGCGCGCAGCAAGTCGGTTTCGCTCGCGAGCGCCCCGCCGAACTTCGTGCCCGCGCAAAGGCGCTCGACGCGTTCGCGCGCGGCGGGCGTATTACGCCAGAGCTGGAACGACGCCAATACATCGTTGGCTGCGCTGTCCCGGTACGAGACGATCCAGTCGCGGCTTTCGTCGCGCATCAACGTCTCACACGGGACGTCGCGCAACAGCATGCAGTCCTGCGTGAGCAGCAGCACGAGATCGCCTTCGGCGCAGGCGCGAAGCGTACGCAACAACACCTGGTATTTCTGGTACAGGCGCAGATGCGGCCAGCCGATCGAACTCACATCGACATATTCGTGCGAGTAGGAATGGCGCGCGCAATAGCGGCGGTGATTCTCGAACGACGCGCGTGCGCTGTCGTCGGCGAAAAAACTGATGACCTGGGTCGTCATGGCGATGCTCCGTGATGCCGTGTGTCGGGCATTTTGTCCCGTCACTCGGCGCACGAGCAAGCGCACGCACAGTTTGTTTCATCCCAGTGCGCATGAGCCGCGATCGTTTCACGTTCGGCGTTTCGCGCGCAGCGGCAGCGTCGCGATGAACTGATCGATCGCCGCGAAGAGCGCCGCGCGGCGCACGCCGTCCTGCGCCTGAATCGAAAGACCCGCGAACAGCGTCATACATAGCGCGGCGAGCGCCTGAACGTCGGTGCGCGCGTCGAACTCGCCGTTTTCGACAGCCTGCGCGAGCCGCAACGCGACGATCGAGGCCACCTTGCGCCTGAGCTTCTGCATCTCGGCGCGCAACTGCGCGTGCTCGACGCCGACGGACATCGCGCCCAGAAATATCATGCAGCCGCGTGGATTCTGTGTGCCGGTGAAGAGTTCGACGCTCGCGCGGAACATCGCGCGCAGCCCGTCGCGCACGGATTCGTGCGCCTGCAACTGACGCAGCGCCGCGCCGCCTTCCGCTCCCGTATAGAGTTCGACCGCTTCGCGGTACAGATCCTCCTTGCTGCCGAACGCGGCGTAGAGGCTCGGCGAATTGATGCCCATCGCGTCGACGAGATCGGCCATCGAGCAGGTGTCGAAGCCCTTGGCCCAGAACACGTCCATCGCGCTTCGCAGCGCCGCCTCGCGATCGAACGCGCGCGGCCGCCCGCGCGCCTTGTGCGGCGTCTCCCGTATTTCCGACGACATGTCTCGCTCCTCGTGCGCGCCAGCGATTAGTACGCGCACTGAAATTCAGAATTATGTGTCGATCGTAACAAAATAACTGGACGCTGTCGCGCGACGATGTTCAAATATGTGTATCGATCGTCACATAAATCCCGGAACCTTCTTAGGAGTGTCGTCATGAAATCGACTTTGTCCGCGCTTGCCGCCGCGTTGCTGCTGATGAGCCCGCTCGTGTCGTTCGCGCAAACCACGGCGGCCTCGCCCGCGCCGTATTCAGTGTTCGTCGATCAGCCCACCGGCTTCACGTTCGTGAAGATGCCGTCGGGATGGAAGTTCGTCGGCGCGGTGTCGCAGGACGAAGCGCAGCATGTGCCGGCCAGCGTGCTGACCTCGGTGCTGCCCGCTGATTCGGCGCGTGCCATCGATACCGCATCGGTGAAGTAAGCTTCACGCGCACGCAATCGATATGCGATCGGGCGCGTTCGCGCGCTCGGCGCAGATCGCATCGACAATGTACTGCGCGTCGCGCGCGACGCCCGAGAAGCGGCCCGATCCCCACGTGTGCAACCACGGCAGACCGACGAAATAGAGTCCCGGCACCGCCGTCACGCCGCGCAAGTGCGCCGGGTGGCCGCGACCGTTGAAGACCGGCGCGTCGAGCCAGCCGAAATCCGGCGTGAAGCCGATGCACCACACCACTGCCCCGATCCCGCTCGCCTCGAGATTCAGTTCGACGCGTTCGCCATCCGGATGCCACAGCGGCTCGTAACGCGCGGCAGCCGGCGCATCGATGCCGTGCTTCGCGATGAATCCGTCGATGCTCGCGTTGATGCGGTTATAGGTATCGTCGGCGTCGTCGAGGTTCGCGCGCAGGTTCGGCGCAAAACGCAGCTTGCCGTCGCGAAAGTCTTCCAGACGGCCGAACAGTTCCATGCCTTCCAGCGCGAAGCGGCGCAAGTCGATATCGCGGCCGCCGTCGCGGCCCGTCACATAATGATTGGTGTTGTCGCGCACGCCTTCGCGCAGCGGATGATCGGTCACGGGCATGTCGTAGTAGCGCATGTCCGCGAGCCAGTCGACCACATCGCGACCGCGATAGAAACGCGCGCAACGCGGCGCTTCACCCACCGCGAGATGCACCTTGCGGCCCGCCAGATGCAAATCCTCCGCGATCTGCGCGCCCGACTGCCCCGAACCGACGACGAGCACCGCGCCCGGCGGCAACGCATCCGCATTGCGATAATCCGACGACTGCACCTGAGCGATCCGCGCGGGCAAACGTTCGGCCATGCGCGGCACGATCGGCGTGTGATAGCCGCCCGACGCGACCACGATCTGATCGGCCGTGAACTCGCCGCGCGAGCTTGCCACGAAGTAACGTCCATCCGCGCCGCGCCTGACGCGCGTGACCGCCGCATCTTCGAGCACGGGCGCGTGCACCTTCTCGATGAAGCCATCGAGATACGCAATGATCTCGTCCTTCTTCATGAAGCCGTGCGGGTCCGCGCCGGCGTACGGGTGTCCCGGCAGCGCGCATTGCCAGTTGGGCGTCACGAGGCAGAACGTGTCCCAGCGTTGCGTGCGCCACGTATGCGTGAGCGTGTGCTTTTCGAGCACGAGATGATCGATGTTCGCCTGCTGCAGAAAGTGGCTGACCGACAGTCCCGCCTGCCCGCCACCCACGACGATCACGCTGTAATGCGTCGATTGAACGTTCGACATATCCGCATCCTCTCCGGCAGATGAATGAATCACTCGAGCGCGAGCACGGTGACGTGCGCGTCGTGCGTTGCGGTGAAGCGGCGCGCATCCTCTTCGATGCGCGCGAGCTGATCGAGCGCGGCGGAGCAGGCGAAGCCATACTTTTCGCGCACGCGTTCCGAGCCGATGTTGAGCGCCTCGCGCGAGCGCGCGACGAATTCGCCGACGTCGTAACGCTCGCCCGCGGTGAAGAACTCGCCGACGACAGTCGATGGCGAATAGCAATTCGCTTCGACGCCATCGGGCCAGCGAATTCGAAAGTGCATGACGGGCATGGTCGTGTTTCCTTTATGCGTTGAGCTTGCCGTAGAGGTCGAGATGCCGCGCGGCGCTGGCTTGCCACGTAAAGCGCCTGAGCAGCGCGGGCACGGCATGAAGGAAGTCGATGCCGCTTGCGCCGTCGAGCGCTTTGGCGAGCGCATCGGCGATCGAATGCGCGTCGTGCGGATCGGCGAAGACGCAGGTCGTCTCGTCGAGATAGTCGATGAATGGCGCGATTCGCGACACGATCACGGGCCGCTCGCTCGCCAGCGCTTCCAGTACGACGAGCCCGAAGCCTTCGCGCAGTGAGATCATCGAGACCGCGCCGGCGAGGCGATAGAGCGCGGGCATCGATGCATCCGATAGCGCGCCGGTGACGATGACCGGCGTGCCCTTCTCGCTCACGTCGAGCTTGAGTTCGGCGGCGCGCGCGAGGAAGCGGCGCGTATAGGCATCGTGATCGAGCAGGCTCGCGCCACCCGCGAGCACGAGTTGCGCCGACGGCCGTCGCATACGCAACGATGCGAACGCTTCGAGCAGCATCGACGTGTTCTTGCGCGCTTCGATGCCGCCGACCGCGAGCAAGGCCGGCCCCGCGCCGATGCCGAAGCGTTCGCGCAATGCATCGCATTCGTCGTCGAACGCCGCTCCGTAGCGCGTTCGATCGATACCGTTCGTCACCGTCTGCGCCGCGATACCATATGTCGAGCGCATCGTGCGCGTCCATGCTTCGCTCACGCACAGCACGGCGTCGGCGTCCTGCCATGCACGCCGTTGCCAGTGCGCGAGTTGCGCGTCATTGAAGTGATCGAGATGATGGACGGTACGCACGAAGGCGCGAATCGCGCCCTGCGCCTTGAGCTCCGCGAGCGCGTTCCCGCCGATGCTGTCCTGCGCATGCAGCACGTCGAAGCCGCTCACGTTCGCTTCGATGAGCGCGCGCTTCAATGCGCGGATGCGTTCATCGACCATCGCGACAAGTCCTTCCTGCGCGCCTTCGATACGCGCCAGCACGATCCTGCAAGGCGACGCGCGAAACATCGCTTCGCCAGCGCGCGCGGGCGCGAACACCGTGACGTCGTGTCCGCACGCGTGCAGTGCGCGTCCGAGTTCGAGCGTATGCACGACGCCGCCGCGCGGATTCACCGAATGCGTGAGCAGTGCGATCCGCATACGGTTCATCGCGCACATATGAACGGCTCGTCGCGCAGATTCCACAGCAGCGCGCGTTCCGAACCACGTTCGATGACGATCTCGCGCGACGCATCCACTTCGCCGATCACCGCGCATGCAAGCGAACGCGACGCGAACCTCGCGCATACTTCATCGATATGTTCACGGCGCACGGACAGCACGAAACCGAAGCTCGGAAACGCCGTGAGCCAGCGTTCGATATCGGCATCGGGCGGGCGCGGCAGTGCATCGAGATCGATGCGCGCGCCCACGTCCGAGCATTCGAGCAGCATCAACGCGGTGCCGAGCGCGCCGGCCATGCTGATGTCCTTGGCGGCATCGCACAGACCATCTTCGGCCAGCGCGGGAAGCAGTTCGAAGTCCGCGCGCGCACGGCCTTCCGGCGCGCCCACCGACGCGTTCCAGAACGGATACGGCTCCTCGAATTTGCCGCGCAGATCGACGGCCATGACGAGCGCATCGCCGGGGCGCGCATCGAAGCTCGTCAGAAGCTTGCGCGCCCGCCCGACGATCGCGACCGCGAGTTGCGCACTATCGCTGCGCACGTTGCTGTGTCCGCCGACGATCGGCACGCCGTACGCCGCCGATGCCGCCGCCATGCCCGCGAGCACGTCGCGCGCGTCTTGCGCATTGCCGCTCCACAACGCATCGACGACGGCGATGGGACGGCCGCCCATCGCGTAGATATCGCTGACGTTGACCATCACGGCGCTATAGCCCGCGAACCACGGCATCGTGCGAACGAAGTCGCTCACGAGACCTTCGATCGCGAACAGCATGTAGCTGTCGCCATCGGGAATCGCGGCGCAATCGTCGCCAATCGCGACGCTCTGCGCGCCTTGCGGCAAGCGTGAAAGCACCTGCGAGATATCGCGCTTGTGACGAAAGCCGCGGCTCTCGCGCAAGCGCTCGACCAGTTCGGCGAGCGCGCTCACGACACCCTCCGCGACAGCGCGACGAAACCGCTTTGCGGCGTGACGCAAGGCGGATAGGCGTCGAGCTGCGCGCGCATCAGATGATGCGGCCGGCCGAACAGCGTTTCCTCGCCAAGCGATGTCCAGTTCAAACGCTGGAAAAGCGGCACGTTCTGCGCCTGAACGTGCGCGAGGAACGTCTCGCAACCTTGCGCATGCGCGCTCGACACCGCAAGCCGGATGAGCGTCGCGCCGATCTTCGCGTGCGAGCGAAACGCCGCGTGCACCGCGAGCCGCGAGCCGAACCACACGCCCGGTGCGTTCTCGTGGATACGTACGGTGCCGACGACCTGCTCGGGCATGCCCGCGACACAACTCAAGGCGACGAGCAGTTGCGCGCGCGCGTCGATCTCGTCGCGATCGTCGCCGGCGAACACGCCCTGCTCGATGCAGAACACCGCGCGCCGCAGCTTGTACGCCTCGATCGCTTCCCACGGCAGCGTCGCCCATTTCACGCGATATTCAACCGGCGTGTAATCGAGCGCGAGCGCATCGCCTTCAATGGCATCGACGAACATGTTCACACCTCGTACGAAGAAAGGGACGAACACGCGCCGCATTTGCCGCAGCCCGCCTTGATATCGGCGGAACGCATGCCGGCATCGGCCAGCATCGCACCGATCGGCGCAAGCACCGCGCGCATGAAGTCGGGCGTGGGCGCGGGATGATCTTCGAGCGGCGTGCCGCTGATCGGCACGAACGGCACGACGAACGGATACACGCCGATGGCGATGCATTCGCGCGCGATCTGCACGATGGCCGCCGCGCTGTCGCCCAGACCCGCGAGGATGTACGTGCTCACCTGCCCGCGCCCGAACACTTTCACCGCCGCTTCGAACGCTTCCATGTAGCGCGCGACGGGCACCGTCGCCTTGCCCGGCATGATGCGGTCACGCACGGCGGGCGTGACGGCTTCGAGATGCATGCCGAGCGTATCGATGCCGCTCGCCTTCATGCGCTCGAACCAGCGATCGTCGTCGGGCGGCTCGCATTGCGCCTGGATCGGCAGATTCACGGCGGCCTTGATGGCGAAGGCGCTGTCGCAGAGGATCTGCGCGCCGCGATCGGGCGTGGGCGGCGTGCCGGTCGTGAGGACCATGTGCTTCACGCCATCGAGCAACACGGCCATGCGCGCCACTTCCGCAAGCTGCTCGGGCGTCTTGCGCGCGATCGTGCGCCCCGCCGCGAGCGATTGACCGATCGCGCAGAACTTGCACGACTTGCGGCGGCTTTCGTAGCGGATGCAGGTTTGCAGGACCGTCGTCGCGAGTACGTCCGCGCCGTGCAGCGTCGCGATATGCGAGTACGGCACGCCGTCGAGTGTCTGCATCGCGTAGAAGCGCGGCGCCTTCGGAAAGCTGATGTTGGCGATCGGAATGGCGTCGCGCATGAGCGCGCTGTTGCCGTTCGCATCGGGTTGCCCGGCGATGAACGGCGAATCCCAGGCCGTGTTCGTGTGAACGGGCACCATGATCGTCACGCCGTCGACCGTGACCGCCTTGTGATCCGACGGCCCCGCGCCGCCGCGCCGGCTCGATACGCCCGCGCGCGGATCGACGAGCCGCAGGCCGGTCGACTGAAGCTCAGTCATCAATTGCCGGCTCGACGCCGGCAGGTTCTCTCTCGCGCTCATCGTCGTGGGTGTCCTTGAAAGAAGTGACGGGCGATGCGGGCCGGTCGTTGATTGCAAGACTCAGCAACTCGGGACGCGCGTAGTGGCCGACCGAATCCATCATGCGTTTGCGCTTCGTGATGAGCGACATGTCCAGATCCGCGATGACCATTCCCTCGCCCTCGCGCAACGGCTCGGCGAGATGCTGGCCTTCCGGCGACACGATCGCGGTGTTGCAGCCGCCGCGCAACGCGCGCTGAAGATTCGGATCGGGCGTGATGGCTTCGATCTGCGCATCGGTGAGCCATCCCGTCGCGTTGACGACGAAGCAGCCCGACTCCAGCGCGTGATGGCGGATCGTCACCTCGATCTGCTCCGCGAAGATCGGCCCGACCAGCGAACCGGGAAACTGGCTGCAATGAATCTCTTCGTGCTGCGTCATCAGCGCATAGCGCGCGAGCGGGTTGTAGTGCTCCCAGCAAGCGAGCGCGCCCACACGTCCGACGCCGGTCTCGACGACCTTCAGACCGGCCGCATCGCCTTGGCCCCAGATCATGCGCTCATGAAATGTCGGCGTGATCTTGCGGCGCTTGAGCAGGAGCTTGCCGTCCGTATCGAAGATGAGCTGCGTGTTGTAGAGGCTGCCGTGATCGCGCTCGTTCACGCCGAGCACGACGACCATGTTCGCGAGCCGCGCACGTTGCGCGACCGCCTGCGTGACCGGACCCGGCACGACCACCGCCTGCTCGTAGAGCTTCATGTGATCCGCGCCCGATGCGACCGGCGCGCGCACGAACGAGAAGTACGGGTAATACGGCACGAAGGTTTCGGGGAACACGATCAGTTGCACGCCTTGCGCCGCGGCTTCATCGATGGCCGTGCACACGCGGTCTAGCGTGCCGCCCGGCTGCTCGAAGTCCGGCGCGATCTGCACGGCGGCCGCGCGGACGATGCGTTTGGTCGAGGGCGTCGCGGCCATGATCGTCACACGGTCCACGTGTGGATGATGAGCGCGTTCTCCTTGCGATGAAGCAACTGGAGATCGAGCACGTCGAGCGGGTTGATCGGCCGGATGCCTTCGATCAGCGACGCTTCGCCGTGTCCGTACAGCGCCTGCAACGCGAAGCGGCACGCGTAGACCTTGCCGCCTTCCGCCATGAACTTCTGCAGTTGCTTGTTGAAGTTGAGATGGCCGGGAAAGGCTTCATCGCCGAGGGTCGGAAAACCGCGTTGCAGACCGAGCGTGACGCCGGGACCATAGAGCAGCACCGATGTGTCGAAGCCCTTGCGTTGCAGGCGCGTCGCCTGCAGCAGATTCACGAAGCCGATCGAGCCTTCGAACGCGACCGTATGAAACGTGACGAGCGCTTTTTCGCCGGGCTCGGCCTTCACGTCCTCGAAGACTTTTTCTTCGTAGTCGACCAGATAATCGCCGTTCTTGTGAAGCGGTTGACTGACTGCGGGCATGGCATTCTCCGTGGTTGTCGAGTGATGGCAAGCGCTCAAACGCAACGGATATGCCAATGATTGGCCCGCGAAATGCAATCACTTTGCGATCAAGCAAAACGAATTTGCGCGAGCGCCGCGAAAATTTTCTGGCTGCGGCTTGTGGGACGGGCTTTCGCGGCATCGCGCAGAAGCGCTGCGCGAAAGGGACACGCACGCTTTCAGCGCAAAGGCGCGTGTGCATGGTGCGCGGCACACCGAAGCCGTGCATCGATGCGATCAATGCAATCAGGTGCGATTTCCACGGGGATCTCGGACGATGAATCAGCCGGCGCATCACTGGATCAGAAAACTCGAAGAGAGCCGAAAACCCGCGTATCTGACGATTCCCGATCTGATCGAGGAAGACCTCGCGAGCGGACGATTGCGGCCGCGCGATCGCCTGCCGGGACTGCGCGATCTCGCGGATCTGCTGAGCCTGAACTACACGACGATCGCGCGCGCCTATGCGGAAGCGCGCAAGCGCGGCCTGCTCGATGCGCGCGCGGGCAGCGGCACCTTCGTGCGTGGCAGGACGCAGACGTTGCCGCTGGCGGGCGGAAGCAGCGTCGAGATGTCGATGAACATGCCGCCCGAGCCGCCCGCGCTCGCGGCGCGCTTGCGTGAATCGGCGGCTTCGCTCATGCGCGGCGCGGACCCCTATCAGTTGCTCCGCTATCAGGATTTCGGCGGCACGGCGGCGGATCGCGCGGCGGGAAGCGAGTGGCTTCGCGCGCGCGTGCCGGATTGCGATGTCGATACCGTGCTCGTGTGCCCGGGCATTCACGGCGCGCTCGTGGCGCTGGTGTCGCAGCTTGCGCGGCCCGGCGAGATGATCTGCCTCGACTCGCTCGCCTATCCCGGCATCAAGGCGATCGCGTCGCAACTGGGCGTGCGGTTGCAGGCGCTGCCGCGCGACGAGGACGGCCCTTTGCCGCATGCGTTCGAGGCGCTGTGCAAGTCGGAGAAGCCGGGCGGGTTCTATTGCAATCCGACATTGCAGAATCCGAGCACGCTGACCTTGACGCGCCAGCGCCGCGAAGCGCTCGCCGATGTGGCGTTGCGCTATAACGTGCCGATCATCGAGGACGAGCCTTACGGGATGTTGCCGCCCGACGCGCCGCCGGCGATGGCCGCGCTTGCGCCCGAGCTGACTTATCACGTCACCGGGTTATCGAAGACGCTCGGTGCGGGTTTGCGGATCGGGTATCTGAAGGCGCCGACGCCGCGGCAGACGCAGCGCATCGCGGGCGCATTGCGGGCGACGACGGTCATGCCTAGCCCGTTCACCGTGCTGCTCGCGACGCGCTGGATCGATGACGGCACCGCCGCCGATGTGCTCGTCGCGATTCGCAATGAAGCTTCGGCGAGACAGGCGATCGCGGCGGACGAGCTTCGCGAGTTTGCTTTCGATGCCGATCCGAATGGATTTCATCTGTGGCTTCCGGTGCCGCCGATGTGCGACTGGAGTGCTTCCGAACTCGCGTTGCAGTTGCGCAATCAAGGCATCGGGGCAGTGGCCGGGGCGGCGTTTTCCACGGATGGCAATCCGCCGAATGCGTTGCGCTTGTGTCTCGGCGGACCGCAGGGGCGGGAGGATTGCCGGGAAGCCGTGCGGCGAGTGGCGGATATGCTCGCGGATCCGCATCATTTGCATGTGGCGATGTTTTGATGAGGCTTGTTTTCGCCGGATCCCGTTGGCGTGTTGGTTTATTAGCGTTGCCCCTGTGCGGGGCGGCAGTTACTTTCTTTGCTGCTGCAAAGAAAGTAACCAAAGAAAGCAGCTTTCCCCATCCAAAGTACTTCATGCCGGCCCCGGCACAGGCGATCGGTCTTGGCACAGCAGTAGCGAGTGCCCTCAGAGGCCATC
>Ga0160447_100146_pt1 | contig 46772 bp, 34 predicted proteins | sample HID1973K_E1MG_FD_108222 | JGI IMG/M metagenome (GOLD analysis project Ga0160447, IMG submission 108222) | Enriched mosquito-associated microbial communities from UW Madison campus, WI, USA - HID1973K_E1 MG | ecosystem: Host-associated > Arthropoda: Insects > Digestive system > Unclassified ...
GATCGAGGGCCATCTCGCGCGCGGCGAACTCGTGCCGTTGCTCGCGGACTGGGCATTGCCGGATGCCAATATCCACGCGATCTATCTGGAGCGCAATCAGCTTTCGGTCAAGCTCAGGACCTTTGTCGACTTTCTCGGCGAGTTTCTGCGCAGACCGAAGGGCACGGAATGGACAGGCAGTCGATGACGGGAACGCCCTCCTGCGCGAAGCCATTATCGGTCAAGGCAACGGCAGGCGGACCCAGACCGTCTCGTTGAAGTCGGCCGTGCGGCGGTTTTGTCGAAATTACAGCGCAGTAGCTTCGAACTGCATTTCGCCCATCCCGCCCATCACATGCGCAGCATCTAGGCTAGGCTCGATCCAAAACGTCCATAAGCGCAGGGTTATGCCGGTCGCCGTGCACTCGTCCAGGCTCAAAGATGCTCGAGACGGTCTTGGCCAGCTCGGCAATCTCCACCCGTTCCCCGACCGCAACCCGCAAGGGTCGATAGGTATCGGGCAGATCAGCGGTGGTGCGAATGTCTTGATATACGAGCGCCTCAAGCAGAGCCCCGGGTCGGGTGTTCGGACAGGTAGACGACCGGGTGCACGCAGACCGCCTGTTCCCAATCGTCTCTTCGCGATGTTTTGTGGATTGCACTCTGAAATGCAAGCCCGGTCCATCGCTAGCGAACGAAATCTTGCCGCCATGCACATCTTCTGCCACTCCCGCCATATCAACGCGATTCGTCGAAGGCAAGGTGCAAATCGTGTGCGCCATGCGGCAGATCACGACTGAACACCGCGTTGCGCGGCGACAGGAAATAGCGCACATACGCGATTGCCGCGACTTGGCGGTCGCGCCCGGGCGTCACATTGAGATCGGCGAGCGCACCGATCTGCCAGTGCGCGGCCACCCGCAGCGCCGCCGCGAACTGCACGTGCGCATAGGGGCCGCGATCGGTACTGCCGCTGCAATCGATGGCCGGAACGGTATGCGCAAATGGGCTCACCGGGCAGGACCCCGCCGACTGCCTTGCGTAATTCCAGCCGGTTTCAACGTTTCCCGACACCTGCCAAGATCGCCCTTCCTGCGACAGAAATTGCAGCGCCGCCCCCGCGCTGGTCGACATCTGCGGACTGTAATAGCCGCCTTGTGTGGGCACGAAGAAGTTTTCGTTGCGCCGGTATCCGAGATAGTGCAGCGCAGGCCCGATGCTCAGATAGTCGAAGCCCGGCACGCGCAGATCGTAGCTCGCGGCGAAGTCGACGCCGAGTCCTTCGTTGCCGTCGACCTCGTGGCCCGTCAGCCAGTCGAAGTGCCCTCCCGCGCTCACATTCCAGCGCGAGCCGATCTGCCACCGCGCGCTGCCACCAGTCGTCGCGCGGGTGACACGTCCCCATTCGAATGTTCTGCTGGCGTGCGTGCCTGCGGCCGGATCGACGCCGCTGTAGAGGATGCTCTCGCCGCGCCACGACAGCAGCGAATCGCGCACAGGCGATGCTGCCGCATAGGCGGACCATGCGCCCCACGACGTCGTTTGCGCGACGCCCGCCTCGCCCTGCATCGAAGCGCCGAACGGCCCGCCCTGCGTAACACCGGCAATCGCGTGGACATCGAGTGTGCGGCCGTCGTCCAGGCGCACGGTTTGCGTGAGCTTGCCCTGCAACTCCTCGGCGTTGACGGTGTTGATGCCATTGTTCAGGAACAGTTGGCGATAGCGCATTTCGTACACTCGCGACGCGTCGAACCATTCGGCGTCGAGCGTCGGCGAAAACACCGTCAGGCGGTTTTCTCCCTTCACGCCCGCGTGATTGACCCAGCCAGAACCGCCGGTGACCGACGGCGCGTCGATTCCGGTCAGATCGGCGGGCAGGTAGTGCGCGATGCGCTGTGCGTCGGCAGTGCCCGAGACCGCGTTGCGCCACGTGCGCTGTGATTCGACGAACTGCTTCTCGTAGTACAGATTCTGCGCATCGACTGCCGCAATGTACGCGGGTAGCGGACCGGCGGGCGATGAAGGACGATGACGTCCCTGGGCCTTCACGCTCAACGCGATGCCCTCGGCGCTGTCGTCGTCGTGATGCAGTTGATAATGCGCGTCGAACACACGTTCCGCCTGCGCGTAATCGCCGAGCGCGAAGAGGTTCCAGCCGCGCAGCGGTTCGACTCGTTCATCGGACACACCCGCGTCGCGCGCGCCGTCGAGCGCCGCCAGACTGTCGCGATAGCTGCCCTGCCGATAGGCTTCACTTGCGCGCGACATCGCGATTTCACCGCGCAACGCACGCGTGCGCGAGTCATCGGCGATCGATGGGCGCGCAAGCAGGCCCTCGGCCGCATCGAGATCGCCCTGCGCGACGCGCACCTGGGCGAGACCTAGCGTCGCATCGTCCGACGTCCCTTCGCCGTACACGATCGCGAGCTCGAACCATTGCGCGGCGGCTGAGTAGTCGTGCAGCGCGAATTCGAGCCACGCCGCGCGTATCGCCGAAGCGCCATCACGTGAATCGCGAATCGATGGCGCGAGTTCTGCGAGCGTGCGCCTCGTGCTCGTTTCATCGGTCGCCCAGTTCGTCGACGCATCGAGCACACGTGCATTGCGCAAGCGCGCAAAATCACGTGCGGTCGCTTCGCCGCGCCTGCCCTGCCTCCATTCGACATCGATCAGCACATCGGCCTGCGCAGGCGGCAACTGCTTCGCCGCGCGCTGCAAGGTCACCACGCGATTCACGTCGGGCTCACATGCGGCGACGATCGGACGATAGAGGGCATAGACCGCATCGGAGTCGCCCGCTGCGTCGAGCAGATCCGCCGCACTCCATGTGCGATCGATATGCGCGCAGCCGAACGCGTCCGGGTCTGCTGCGATTTGCGCGCGCAGCAGCGCGACATCGCCGGCGAGCGCACGCCGGATCTGCATGTCGCGCTCTTGACGAGTGCGCTCCGCGACGAGGCTCGCCGGAGGCGTCCAGGTCGGAAAGCGCCGCTCGACACGCGCGAGCATCGCGTCGAAATCGACGAGGCGCTTTGCGTGCAACAGATTCCAAAGAGGACGTTCGTCCGGCGTTGCGGGCGCTTTGGCAGCGGGCGCGCGCCCGCCGGAAGCGGCTGTCCCGACCGTATCGTCGGATGGCGCGCGCGGCATCTCGGGCGTCAGCACGTTCGTCTGCACGCGCTGCTGGACGCCTCGAATCGCGTTCGTCGCGCCCGTACCTTGTTGCACGACGCCCTGCGCCGCGCCGCGTTCGGCCGACACCACGTTGCCCTGTGTGACAGCCGCGTCGACGTGCGACGGCAACGCGGCCGCGCACAGCAATGCCGTCGCGAGCCGTCCGCCGCCGCGCGCTTCGCGCCGGTCAGCTCGACGAGTCGCCATGGTGCTTGCGGTGATAGCGGCGCAGCAGTACGGCCGTGAGCGCCGCGAGCACGGTCAGACACGCGGCCAGCACGCCATAGGCGATCCACGGATGCGCGGACACCTCATAGCCGATGTGATCGAACGCGCCGATTTCCCCGACTTCATAGCGTGGGCCGACACGTGTCGTCCAAAGCGCTTCACTGTCGAGGCTGACCACGCTCACGTCGCCGTCGAGCGATTCCCAGTTCTGCGGCGCGATCAGTTGCTGCATGCCGCGCAGCAACTCGGCGGGCGTCTCTGCGGTCATCAGCGTGGCCGTCGCGCTGGCAGCGTTGCGGTACTGCATGACGAGCAATTGACGCGACAGCTTCATGTCGCCCTCGATCACCGTGTCGGGCGAACCGTTCGCCGCGTATGCCGGCTTGCCGAAGACGCTCTTCACGCCGTCCCACAGGTTCGCTGGAGTCTCGGAGTCGCCCTCCGCGCGCACGCCGGCCGCGAGCCGCATCGACTTGCCCGGCGCCCACGGAGCGCCTTCGAGCGCCGCGCGCGGCAAGTCCGCGCCCGCTGCGACGATGATCGTCTGCCGCCCGACGCCCGGCACGCCCGCGGTGATCTGTGCGCTCGTCAGCGGCCTGCCCTGCTTCTGCGCGAGCTTGCCGAGAAGCGACCACGCGGCGTTGAGCGTGTCGTTGTCCCGGGCGTTGAGCTGGATCGCGAGCTCGGCGCCGTCAGCGCGGCGCGTGTACGGAAAGCCGCTTTCGGCAAAGCGCCGCAGGTCCGGCAGATTCGTGAAGTGCAGCACCGGCGGCAGCTCGATGGTCGAATCGTCGAACACCGACAACTGCAGATTGCCCGACTGGCGCAGTTCGCATCGATCCGTGACGAGCGGCACCAACACCGGACGCAGCGAAAGCACGTTCGCGCCCGGCAGAAAGCGCCGCAAAGGCACGGACACGCGATAGCGATTGACCACCGCGCCCTGCTGCTGATCCAGCGCGACGGCCTGCACGAAGCGATCGTTCAGATACAGATTCAGCACCGAGTCCGCACGCATCTTCGCGCCTTCCGCGAAGTTCAGCGTCAGGACGGCCTGCGCGTTTTCAGGCGCGTAGACGTCGGCGGGCAGCGTCAGCTTCACGTCCGCGCTCGCGCCTACGCCGAGCGTCGTGCTGCGAAAGCCGAGATCGCGCAGACGATACGGCTTCGTGCCCGACAGCACGTCGCGGCCGGTCGCGTCGCCGCTGCGTGCTTCGGCGAGCGCGTCTGCGTTCATCTCGTTGCGGCGCGGCAGCGGCACTTCCGCATGCGAGAACACGCGCGCGGCGAGATTGACTTCGTCATCGGTGCGGCCCGCGACGATCAGCACGAAATGACGCGCATCGCCGGGTTTCGGATAGACGCCGAGAAACGCGCCGCCGATGCGCTCGAGCGTGCGCGTGTCGAGGTATGACGCGAGCGTGTCGCGCTTGCCGATCAGGAGCACATCGGCGTCCGCGAGCGATGTGAGATCGAGGCCGGGCAGCATGCCGCCGCCGTCGCCGGTTTGCGCGTCCTGCACGCGCAGCTCGGCGCTCTTGTATCGCAGCCGCAACGCGACGCCTTGTGCGAGCAGCCCGCCGCTCGCGAGTTGCGTATCGGTTACCGGATGCGCGGCGTGGACGATCGCAATGGCGCGCGGCGCGTTCTGCTTCGGATCGATGAGTTCGTCGAGTCTGGCGAGCAGCGGCGGCGTACCCGTCAGTGGGCTCAATTCGGACTGGATCGCAAGCGTCGATGTGCTCGTGTCGACTTCAGTCCACAATTCCGGTGAATTCGGCTCTTCACAGTTTTCGGTCGAATGCTGCGCGACCTGAAAGCTCAAGGTGTTGTAGCCGGCGCGCAGCAGTTCGGCGGGCACGCGGATGTCGGCGGTCAGTTCCGGCTGACGCGGCGACAGCTGGAATTGCGCGATCGCGCGGTCATTGACGCGCACGACGAGCTGCGAGCGCTCTCCCAAAAGCGATACCGAGTTCGACGCGACCAGATGCAGCGTAGCGCCGCGCACCGCTTCGCGCGCGGATACCGGCACGCTGATCGAACGCGACGCGGACGCGCCTGCAATGCGCATCGGCCCGGACAGATTCGCGTAGGTTGCGAGCGATACAGCGGTTGCCGCCGTCGCACCGGGATTCACCGCAGAAGCCGCCGCCGGCGCGGACGCGCTTTTCGGGGCATACGTCGCAGCCTCTGACATCGTGCTGAAAATCGCGCAGGCCGTCCAGCCGGCAACCATGGTTTTTCTTATGACAGACATGGAGAGCATCCAATCAAGACTTTGCAGATGTCACGACGCGGCGCAGCGCGTGTCGTCTACTCGCCAGCCGATTCAGGACATATCGCAGCAGCGCGGTGAAAAAGGTCCGGTAGTGCGCGAGCGCGCGCACGGTGCCGAGCCGCACGACGAGGCCTAATCCGCGCCGGATACCGATGCGCTTGTTGCGCTGATCGCGGAAGCTGCGCCAACGACCGCTGTCGCCATAGACGAGCGATACGCGGTCGCTCAGTCCCTCGACACTGCGATCGGAGAATTCGACGCCGACCGCGCACGTGCCGTCGCCGGGTTCGAACACCCCGCGCACGACCACCGGCAATCGGCAGTGGCAGCCACGCGCCGCGTTGTACGCATCGAGCGTGGCGGTCCAGCCACGAGGAATCGACGACTGCGCACCGAGCGGCACGATCAGCTTCGCGCCGCCCGCCGACAGATCGACGATACGGCAGTCGAACGCAGGCGAGAATGCGCGGGCCGGCGTAGCCGCTTCCGCATCAGCGACGTTCGATAGCAGCAGCGTGCCGGCAATGTCCGCGGGCACGCGCGGCGCGACGCGGCGCTGCCGGCGTTCGTACAGCACACCGATGCACGCATTGAGAAGCACCAGGTTCAGCACGCTCCACGCCACCGACGACGCGATCACGCCGCGCTGCATGTCGCCATCGATCAGGCGCCACACACCGACGATCGCCGAGATCAGCACCCCGAGATACACCGCGTAGAATGGCCCGGCGAGCTCCGAAATCTGGTCCGCGTCGCTTTGCTCGCCTTTGGGCGTCACGTTGAACGTCGGCGCGCGCGGATTGAGCAGCACCGCGACGACGCCTCGCAACGAGAACATCGAGAGGAGCATCTCGTAGACTTCTGAAATCAGCGTCCAGCGATACTTGCCGAACAGGTAATCCGTCGTGAGGATCACGCCAACCATTTGCGGCAGGCCATACGCGAAGAACTCTGGCAAGGTCGCGTTATAGAACTGCAGACCGAACAGCAGATACAGTGCGGGCGCGAGCAGGAACACGACGCGCGCGTAGCAGAAGAACCAGAAGAACGCGTTCGAGAAATAGCAGAGGCGCTGCGCGAGTTTCAGCCCCTTCATACGCAGCGGATTGCGGAACATCAGAAGCTGGATCATCCCCTGCGCCCAGCGCACGCGCTGCACGACGAAACTCGCGAACGTCTCAGGTTGCAAACCGGCGATCAATGGCTCGTTCAGATAAGCGCTGCGATAGCCTCGTGCGTGAAGCATCAGCGCGGTTTCGGCGTCTTCGGTGATCGACGTGCCGGTAATGCCGCCGATTTCCATCAGACACTTTCGGCGCAGCACCGCCGCCGAGCCACAGAAGAACGACGCGTTCCAGAAATCGAGGCCGCGCTGGATCACCGAATAGAACATCTCGTTCTCGGGCGGCATCTTGCCGAACATGCCGAGGTTCTTTTCGAGCGGGTCCGGATTGCTGAAGAAGTGCGGCGTCTGCAACAGGAATAGCTCGCTGTCGCGTTGAAAATAACCGATCGTCTTTTCGAGGAAGTCAGCCGTCGGCACGTGATCCGCGTCGAAGATCACGATCAGCTCGCCACTGGTTTTCTCGAGCGCCGCGTTGATGTTGCCTGCTTTAGCGTGCTCGTTGCGCTCTCGGCTCAGATAGTGTGCACCGTGCCGCGCGGCCAGCAGCGACAGTGTCAATGCGCGCTCTTGCGCGGCGGCTGCTTTCACGGGATCGGCCTGCGTGCGCTTCTGTTCGGTACCGCCGTCGTCGAGCAGATAGACATTCACGCGATCGCGGTCGTAGCGCATGTCAAGCGCGGCGCGCAGCGTGATTTCCAGCATCTCCGCCGGCTCGTTGTACGACGGAACGTAGACATCGACGGTCGGCAGCGGGCCGGCCGTGCGGATCAAGGGCACGCCCTCGCGCTTGAGCGGCCGGCTGTTGACGAACAGGCCACCGAGCGTCAGCACGATGCCGTACAACTCGGCGCCGTACATCATCATCATCAGGATGAAGTCCGCGAAGCCGTTGTAGCCGAGCGTCGAAGTGGTGCGCCAGCAAACGTATCGGATCGACAGGAATGCCGAGCATAGGAGGAAGAACAGCCGCGTGCGCTCGATCAGACCGGAACGGCGTAACACGATCATCACGGCGAGCGTCATGAATGCGAGGCAAAACTGCGCCTGAAGATCGATGCGCACTATCGCCAGAACGGCGACGACCGTGAACGCCATGCACCAGGCGCAGCCTGCCGCCCACGTCCGCCAGTCTGTAGGCTGGCGAGGCGGTTCGTGTTCGACGCCGACGCCGGGCGGCTCCTGAGCCGGCGACCGCAGTACGCGCGGCGCAAAAGCCAACCTGTTTGTCACGCTCATCGTTCTCGCCCGCGTCGTTGGATTCAGATCGCGAGGCCATGAGACCCGCGTTACCCGGTCGGCATCAGCATGTTCCAAATGCCTCGCGATTGGGTTTGCGGGGAACAGAGCGCCTGCTATTCATAACGGCAGTCCACGACAAATCCTGAGAGGGATGCGCTTGTTGTCCATCGGACTTACGTTCCGATGACAGGAATGCGGACAAGACGAACGGTCGTTTCGTCTGGCTAAGCATTCGATGCGCTTGTCTTTCAGCCAAAGCGATATGTTCTTTGACGAGTGCTTGCCACCGGGGCGCCGCATTGAAGCGCTGTGGCGAACTCAGGAACTACTGAATATCATCGAGCGCCCATTGACTCGACGTCCGTCGAGGACACTGGCATCCCGGCGAAGGCTCACCCAGATTGAACAAGTGGGTACTTTTGGCGTGCTTTCAGAAAAACGATAGTTCTCGATTTCTTCACTTCAGCAACCCAAAAGTGTTGCCGTTATCCACTAATGGACACTTGCTACAACGCTGTTGGCGCGTTCGAGCTCCGTATGATCGACGCTGACATTGCCCACATCAGACTCGCGATTGCTACGGTCTCTCACGAGCCGAACTCCATTTTTCCTCCCGCTTACTGGCGTCATCGGCTGGAGAATATGCTGCGAGATCGTCACCTTCTTCACCATCAGTTCTCAGCCGTAACTGATATGCTGGCGAGGCTTTAAAACAACGGCAACGATTGACATTGCCTCGAGCACGCCGCATCCCACATTTTTTCGACTTTGTCGGGAAGTCTGTTCCCGCTTTAAATTTCTATGGCTTGAGCGTGCAAGCGATGCGGCCAAAGTGCGAGACCTAGATGCTCGCAGCCTCGGCTTCAGGACGCACCGAGCTTTCAGGATACGTCTCGATGCGTCACTCTCTCACTCGCCCCGATTCGCCAGCGCAACCTCCTCGGTCACTGCAAGGAATCTCGCCACGTCGCTCGGTGCGTGACAATGCAATGGAGAGATGCGCACGGCGCCATCGAGATTGAACGATTTCAGCATGCGGCCAGAGTAGAGGCTCGTGGCGACGCGCTCATACACGATCACCCCACGCTCTTCGTAGGCACGTACTGCGGCGGACGGGTCAAGATCATCGAACCCTATACCCGCGATCAGGTCGCGGCGCGTCAGGTCTTCGTTATCCCAGAACACGCGCACGCCCTCGATGGCTCGCAGGCCGCGCTGCCCCTCGACGCCATCGAGCATCAGTGAGAGCAGCGCGCGCTCGTGCTCCTCGATACGCTGCATGCCCTGCACGAACAGTTCGCGCCGGTCTTCTGCGTCGCTGAATTGTGCGCCGATCCACGCGACGTAATCCACTATCGCGCTCACTACGGCGAACTGCGCGGGCGCGGGACTGCCCAGTTCCCAGACGCCCTTCTCCTTCGCATCGAGCCGATGATGCGGCAACTCCGCAAGTCTTTCCGAAAGCCACGCGACGCCCGCTCCTCTGCAACCAAAAAACTTGTAAGGCGCGAAGTTGATGCCGTCGACAGGCGTTTTCTGCAAGTCAATGACCGCGTGCGGCGCGTGCTGGACCGCATCGATGATAATGAAGAGATCCGGCTTGCGCGCACGTGCTCGCTCGACAATGGCTGCAATATCCAGCTTAGCGCCCGAGATATTCGAGGCATACATCACGCTCAGCAGTGCCGTGTCATCGTCGATCAGCGAGACGATCGCGTCGATATCGACGCCGCCCGTTTCTGCGTTGCTCGGCGCAACGCGCAACGCCTTGCCAGTGCGTTCGCAGTACAGCTTCATTGCATCGAAGGACGACGGATGTTCGAGAATCGTCGTCACGGCGTTCGTGCCCGCCACATTTTCCATCACCGCGCGCACCATCTCGAACATCGCCGCCGATGCCGTCAGCGAGAGATACACGCTGCCGTCCCGTGCATTGAGAATGCGGCGAATATCTTCCTCGCCGCGCGTCTGAATGTCCTGCAAATAAAGCGCGCGTTCGTGGATGCGCTCGGGACAATCGGGCAACGCATCGATGCGAGCGAAGGCTTCCAATGCAGTCTTCAGCCTGAACGATCCCCCCGCGTTGTCGAAGAAGAGGCGCGCACGCCCGTCGACATCGTGATCGACATAATGAAAACGGCTCTTGATCTGCTCCATGAGCGACGGCGAAAACAACTGTCCCTGGCTACTGCTCATCTCACTTGCTCCTCGTTCCATGATTTTCATATCCGCGTTCACCGATGCTCACGCGTCCAGCGATGCGACATAAGCCTTGCCCTTCTCCGCGTCGTACTGGCCTTCCCATTTGGCGATGACGAGCGGTGCAAGCGCATTGCCGACCACGTTCAGCGCAGTGCGTCCCATGTCCATGATGCGATCGACGCCCGCGATGAACGCAAGCCCTTCGAGCGGCAGACCCGCGCTCGCGAGCGTCGTCAGCAGGATGACGAACATGAAGCCGGGCACGCCCGCCGCACCCTTCGACGTGACGACCATCGTCAGTACGAGCACGATCTGCTCTTGCAAGCCGAGATGCACGCCATAGAGTTGCGCGACGAACAGCGTGCCGATGCCGAGGTAGATCGAAGCACCGTCGAGATTGAACGTGTAGCCGGTTGGCACCACGAAGGTCGTGATGCTCTTCGGCACGCCGAAGTCCTCCATCTTCTTCATCAGTTGCGGCAGCACCGTGGCCGAACTGCAAGTCGAGAACGCGATGATGAGCTCATCCTTGATGACCCGGAACAGCGTGAAGATGTTGAAACCGAAGAGCCGCGCCGTCACGCCGAGCACGAACACCGCAAACAGGATGATCGCGAGATACGTTACCGCGACGAGCTTGATTAGCGGAAGCAGCGAACCGAAACCGAAGCTCGCGACGGTCACGGCGATCAACGCACACACGCCGAAGGGTGCATAGCGCATGACCATGCCGGTAACCTTGAACATCGCGTCGCTGATGCCCTTGAATGTCGCGAGCACGGGCTTTCGATATTCAGCGGGAACGGACTGCAGACCGAGTCCGAAGAGCACGGAGAAGAAGATCACCGGCAACAGGTCGCCACGTCCCATCGCCATGATGACGTTGTCCGGAATGATGCCGAGCAACAGCGCCATGAAGCCATGATGTCCCTGCGTCTGCTGCGAGGTTTGCTGATAGCGCGAAATATCCGTGTGACCGAGTTGCGACAGATCAGTGCCGAGCCCCGGATGCAGGACGTTGCCGAGCACGAGGCCCAGCACGATGGCGATCGTTGTGACCACTTCGAAGTAGATCAGCGTCTTCAGGCCGATGCGCCCGAGCGAACGACCGTCGCCCACGCCCGCGATGCCCATGACCATGCTGGTGAAGACGATCGGCACCACGACCATTTTGATCAGGCGGATGAAGATGTCGCCTGCAGGCTGAAGAAATGAGTTGATTGCGGTTTCGCGAAACTCCGGAAAACGGTTGAGCACCAGGCCCAGGGCAATCCCGACGACGAGGCCGATCAGGATTTGCCAGGCGAGCCCGACCCGCGGCTTGCGGTCCGCGCGTTCGGCTTGAGGTGTTTCCATAACGGATTCCATGCGTCCTCCGGACACTTACAGGTTGATATGAATGAGCCGGTCCTTGCGAACGAGCCCTGTCGAGCCTCGGCGCGGACTCGTTAGAGGAAAAAGTAACCAGTCAAAAAGAACTAAAAAAGCGATTTTTTTCTATGAGAAACTATCGCTTTAGGTGATGAATTTACGTTCATGCTGACCTTTAAGCAGATGGAAGCGTTGTACTGGATCGTCCAGCTTGGTTCCTTCGAGGCTGCCGCGACACGCTTGAACACGACCCAGTCGGCGGTATCCAAACGCGTGCAGGAACTGGAGCGTGCGTTCGACGTCGCCATGTTCGACCGCGCCAATCGCAGTGCGCGTCTCACGGAGAAAGGCTCGGAGTTTTTCGAGCACGCGAAAGAATTGCTCGAGCGACGCGATCAGATCGTCGAGCGAATGAGTTCAAAGGAATCGCTGGTGCGGCAGATTCGCATCGGCGTTACCGAACTTACGGCGCTGACGTGGCTGCCGCGTCTCATCGCGGCGATTCAGTCCGAGTATCCGAAGGTCAAGGTCGAAGCAGAAGTCGATCTCAACGCGACTTTGCGAGAACGGCTGGCGGCGGCGACGGTGGACGTCATCATCGTGCCGCAGACGCACGAGGTCGAAGCATTCACGACAACGATCGTCGGTCAGGTCGAGAATGCGTGGATGTGCGCGGCGAGCCTCGCGCCTGGCAAGCGCGCCATTCCGCTGGCGGAGATCGCGAAGTTTCCGCTCATTCTGCAGGGCGGGCTGTCGGGAACGGGTTATGTGTACAGCCGGTTTCTGCAGGAACAGGGCGTGGCATTGCAGAAAGTGCTGGCGAGCAACAGCCTGATCGCGCAGGTGGGACTAACGCTTTCAGGGCTCGGCGTCAGTTACTTGCCGAAGGCGTGCCTCGCGCGCATGGTCGAGCGGCGCGCGCTCGTCGTGGTACCGACGCGGCCCGCGCTACCGCTGATGAGGTATGTCGCGATGCATCGGGCAGAACGATCGCATTCATTGAGTGCTGCGGTGGCGAGGCTGGCTGCGCAATCGTGCGACTTCTCGTCTAACCTGCTCGATGCTGGACAGTGATCGTTGCTTTCCGCAGTTTGCCCTACCCCTGCAATCAATAGGCTTCATGTGAGCGCGGTGCGGCGCACACCTAAATCGCATGAAGGACGCTCTGGCCGAAACGAACGCGTCGCACTCGGGACAAAGAGGGTTGTTACAAAATTAGAATCTCAACAAACGTTTGCCGACTCGCGTCCACCTTCCGTTCATCTACAGCCCCTCCTGCAGGCTGCCGTAAGAGAGGCAGCACAGTTTCCGAGCGACCTATGCGTCGCACTATAACGCTGTGCGATCGACTGCAATCCTCGAGACAAGGACGAGAGTGAGATGAACTTCCAGGGAATGCGAGTAAAAACCAGACTCGCGATCGGCTTCGGCGTACTCACGGGCGCATTGCTGGTTGTCGCGGCGCTCTCAATCGAGGCGCTCCACGAATCGAATCAGCGCTTCACGTCGTTTGTCGAAGGCATCAACGCGCGGGCGGAACTCGCCGCGAGCGTGCGCACAGCAGTGGATCGTCGCGCCATTGCTGCACGCAACCTCGTGCTAGTCACGAAGCCGGCTGACCTCGAGATAGAAAAAGCTGCCGTCGTACAGGCGCACGAGGACGTGCAGCGCGATCTGCGCAAGTTCAACGAACTGGTTTCGAGCGCGACGGATGTGACTCCGGAAGTGCGCGCGCGCGTCGCCGAAATCAATCGCGTCGAGTCGCAGTATGGACCCGTCGCGCTCGACATTGTCGATCTCGCACTCAAGGGCAAACAGGCGGAGGCGATCGCACACATGAACGGCGAATGCCGGCCGCTCCTCGCCGCGCTCGTCAAGGCAACGCGGGACTACTCTGATATGACGCACGCGCGCGAAGCACAACTCGTCGCGGAATCGGCGGCACATTACGCGTTCTCGCGCATGCTGCTGCTCGGCGTGTGTGCGTTCGCCGTGTTCGCGGCGATGTTCGCCGGAATTGCCATCACGCGAAGCATTCTGCGCGCGCTCGGCGCGGAGCCCGACACGCTGAGCGAGGTCGCGAAGCGCGTTGCGGAAGGTGACCTCAGACCCGTCGCGGACGCGGGCAATGCGCCCGCCAATAGTGTGCTCGCCTCGATGAGCACCATGCAGAAGAACCTCGTGGAGCTTATCGGCAACGTACGTGCTTCGGCCGACAGCATTGCGACCGGCTCGAGCCAGATCGCGACGGGCAACGTCGACCTGTCGACGCGCACCGAGGAGCAGGCCGCATCGCTCGAAGAAACTGCGTCGAGCGTGGAGCAACTCACGTCTACGGTGCGGCAGAACGCCGAGCACGCGCAGCATGCCAACACGTTGTCCGCCGACGCGTCGGCGATCGCCCAACAAGGCAACGCCGCGGTGAGCCGCATGATCGAGACGATGTCCGACATCAGCGCGCGCTCCGGGCAGATCGCGGAGATCACCGGCATGATCGAAGGCATCGCGTTCCAGACCAATATTCTCGCATTGAACGCGGCCGTGGAAGCCGCACGCGCGGGCGAGGAAGGACGCGGCTTCGCGGTGGTCGCAGCGGAAGTGCGCAGCCTCGCGCAACGCTCGTCAAGCGCTGCAAAAGAGATCAAAGAGCTGATCAACGCTTCGGTGGGCCGCATCACCGAAGGTTCCAAATTCGCCGGCGACGCCGGAGCGACCATGACTGACGTGCTGCACGCTGTATCGAAGGTGCGCGACATCATGAACGAGATCGCGGCGGCGTCGAACGAGCAGAGTCGCGGCATCGAGCAACTGAGCCAGGCGATCGCGCAGATGGATCAAGTGACGCAGCAAAATGCGGCGCTCGTCGAGGAAGCGGCGGCGGCATCACAATCGCTCGACGATCAGGGGCGCCGCTTGACCGACGCCGTGTCGTTTTTTCGTCTCACGACACACTGATTCACCGAAGAGCCGAGAGAGCGGCGCCCGCTGGATATCAAAGCTCTGCGGTGGAAATTGGATGAAATCGTACGGGATCGTGAGTCTCATCCGGTCGGCGCAACTGAACGGGTACGAGCCCTGCGCATGTCCACAGGGCAAGTGACATCGGCGGCCTTTTTGGCTCACAACTGGGTTGGAAGTGTCCATCCAATAGCAGCAAAGCACACGTTATTCCGATAGGCATCGGTTGCGGAAACCCATAGCGGCGCTCCCATTCACGCGACGTGGACGATCTTACAAACGTGTAGGAACGCTTATGGAAAGCACATGTTGAAGTGCGCAAGCCCTCCGTTCAGCACTAGGGCGCCAATTTCGTACGAGCCGGTCGTTGCGCCTTCGTAGAGCATCGTTCCGTTGGCTCCGGTGGCGACAGCGCTATTGCAGTTCTGGAAGAAGGAGGCTTGGCACGGGTAGGGACCAAAGATCTGGTGGCCCACTTTGGCCGCCGTTCCTGAAGTTCCGCTCACGATCGGGCAGGAGCACACGATCTGGTCTTGTCCGAGTCGGCCGAGGCCTGGAAACGATTGACCTCGTGTGCTCGAGAAGCAGACGCCGCCATCGCACGAGGCAAAGGAGCCGGAGTTTGACGTTGGGGGGCAGAAGTAGAGCGCTTGGTCTCCAGATTGCCCGACGCTCGAGGGGGGCACGCTGAAGGTGCTCACCACATAACCGTTGCTGGAGCCCTTACCATTGAAGGTGCAAACGTCCCCGCCGGGGTATGACAATTTGCGGCTGATGCTATTGCCAAACAGCAGATTGCATCGGCAATAGGCGACGTTGTTGTAGACGAAGCACTGGACACCGGTGCATAGCGCGTACTCCTGGTTGCGGCAGATCGAAAGTCCCGTCTGCGCCGAGGCGGCGGCGATATCGGCATCGGCCCCGCCAGGGGGCGAGGCGGTGGGCGCAGTGGAAGTGGTGCTGCTTGCGGCCCAACTTTTTTTCCACCCGATCGAGGTCAGGAGCGCCCCCAATAGGCCACCGCTTACCAGTTGCAGAGTTTTGCGCCGGCTCGGTCTGCGCGCGACGGCTTTGGTCCATTCATCGAATTGATTTTCCACTGCGTGTCGGTCGGCCGGGCGGGTTTTCATGGCGGCTTCCTGAAATCTGTGGGCATGGAGTTCGGGGTTACTCGCGTAATGACAAAGGACCTTCAGGGTGGCGTTGCAGAGCCGCGCGGGCTGGCCGCTAGGGCCAGAATGGCGTCAGAGCCCTCCGCCACGTCCGATCCCAGTATCCCACGCTCATCGATGAGGTAACCCACCGGCGTAGCGAACGTGGCATAGAGAAGCGAGACCTCCCAGTTTCTCTGCAGCACCACCAGGAACGTCAACCCCAGCTTGGCCACCTTCCGCCGGTTCACTTCTGCGTCCTGCCGACTGACCATGAGCACCTGCAGGTCTTTCCGCTCACGATTCACGCGTTCCAGGTGCGGGGCCAGTAGCTCGCACGGGCCACAGGCGGGATCGGTAAAGACAAGCAACACTCGCTTGCCCCGGAAATTCTCAAGGGCCAGTTCATTTCCATCCAGGCTTGGCAAACGGAAATTCGGTGCAGGTGTTCCGGCTTTAAGCCCGCTGCGGTTGAGTCGGCTTTGATCCAAGCGTTTGTTTCCCCGAGCGGACGGCTTGGACGGCCCTTCGTGGCCCGGTTCCGGCGCAGCTTGAGCCGTCGGGGGCATCGCTAATGCCAATAAGGCCGCCGCGCCCATGGCCAACTCACTGGCGAGGATTCCCGTTTCGTCGAGGAGGTAGCCAACCGGCGTGCCGTGGGCCTGGTACTGTGCCGCGACTTCCAGATCCTCCTGAAGCAGCACCGTGCAGTCGACGCCGTGCTTTTGGAAAAGCTGGCGATTTGACTCGGGTTCCCCCGTGCTTATCACCAGCGGCACCAGCTTGCCATCTTGGCCCTCAGATGCGAAAGCCGCCAGCTCCGGCACCATGCTCGTGCAGAAACTACAGACGGGGTTGAAGAAGATCAGCAGGACAGGATGGCCTCGAAACTCTGAGAGCCGGTGACGAGCCCCCGAAAGGTCAGGCAATTCGAAGTCAGGGGCCATAGAGCCTAAAGGGAGGCCCCTTAGGGCAGTCGATGCTTGACCGGGCGGCTCAGCTAGTCCGCCCGCAAATCCTTTCTCGAGCGCCTCTAAGCTCAGCAAGATTCGCCCATGTTGACGCACCAGTTGATAGCCGAACCAGCAGCCAAAGACAATCAGTAACCAGGGCAAGGCTAGAGCGAAGACCAAGAGTGTCGTCATGGAAAACTCATGCGTGGCCTCGACCGGTAGCTTCGGCCAGAGGAACAGGTGCGAATGAGATGGTGATAGTCCCTGGAGGCGATGTCTGTCAAGCCTTTGAGCTCGCCGTGCAGGTCTAGCTCAAAACCATCGAACTTTTCGAGCGTTTAAAGCCAGCCGCGGCCCGCTCGATCGTTACATTCGACGAAAGGATGCGGTGCGCAAATTGCCTATGGGCTCGCCGGATTTGAACGGCCAGAGTGTCGTTCAGTTTTTGCCGGACGGGTTGAGCGTGCGCGGCCATGGATGAACCGACGTCCGACATTTCGGGCTGTTCATTGAGCTCGATTGCGTGAGGAACCACGCCCTATCCCTTGAGGTAATGGAGCATCGAAGGGTGACGGGCGATTGCGGTCGTATCGGTTCAAAGCGCCGCAGCGGTCAAGATCACCGACGCAAGTTCCCGCTCCCCAGGCAGAGCACGCGCTTTGCGGGGAATCTGTCCTGCTGCCATCGTGACATGATCGAGACACACGCGAGGCCGAAAGTTTGCGACACAGAGAGTGACACGAGCAAAATACTCGGCCGTCACCTTGCGAAGCCTTCGTGATGCACATAACATTTCCACCCAAGATCGGGACTGGGAGTTCCACAGATGCCTTCGTTCCACATACTTAACTGGCCCGTGTTTTGGTGGGGCTACGATGGAACTCTGGCCGTTTCCACATTGGCGCTTTTGTTTCTCCTGCAGTTTCCTATCCATAGGACGAGAAAGTCTGCTGATCTGAAGAAAGCGATCAGTATTTGCAATCAACTGATCGTCCTGAGCGAAGAAGTCTTCGAAGCCCTGTTGCGCGACACGAATGTCTGTCACTTCCAAGACTTCATACGACTTGATGAATGGGACAATCTTTGTAGTGCTCTCGCCGATTTGTCCATTTGGCAAAGGCAACAAGGCCGATTCGCTGATCAAAGGGTTGAGTTATGCAGCGCTGCGACTCGCGGTCGAGATCTGGCTAAGGTTCTGGTTCAGGTTCGTAGACTCTCTGCCCCATGGGCGGCCGAAGTTGCGCAAGAGTTCAAGACGTGCGCAATGCAGATTGAGGCCGCACGCCAGAGCCTCACCAAACACGTCTAGCGGAGCCTTGCCGCTTCCAGCGTTATTCAACGTTGTAGGGAGATAGGGAGCCCGCTCAGGCTTTGGCTCCGTCACCTTGGCTAGGAGTGCGCGCGCGGCTCAGGTGGCTGCCTGTGGGTTGAGGGGTCAAACGTTGGCTGCCTAGCTTTCTCTGGAACAGTTGGATCGCGCTTACGCAAGCGCCATGTCATGATGCGGCCGCATCAAGGACGCGCGCTGGCAGACAATCGCTTCTGTCCCTACGCTCAGGAGATTCGCGCAGTTTAGCGCCCGGACGGTATCGACGAATCCACGCAGCATCCGCGTTACGTCGAAGTGCTCCTGCGCATGGTCGGCGAAGGCGGCAGGATCGTATCACCCCCCTATTTCTTGCCCGCCGCCGAGCGTTCAATGCGCGATCAATCTGTCGGGCGCCTCGATCGGCGACGAGCGCTTTCTGCAATTTCTGACTGACAGTTCGAACTCAGCAGCATCGCTCCCGAATCCATCTGCTTCGAAGTGACCGAAACCACCGCGATCGCCAATCTCGCGGCCGCCGCGCGCTTTATTCGTGAGTTGAAGAAGCGCGGCTGCCAAGTTCTCGCTCGATAACTTCCGCGCCGGAATGTCCTCGCTCGGCTATCTGAAACATCTACCGGTCGAATACATCAAGATCGACGGCGGATTCATCAAGGACATGCTCAAGGATGCCGTTAGCAAGGACATGGTGGCAGCGATCAACGACATCGGCCATTCGATGGGGCGTCCGACCATCGCGGAATACGTCGAGAACGAAGCGATGCTGCGCGCACTGACCACGATGGGCGTGGATTTCGTTCAGGGATTCCATGTGGGCCGACCGGCCCTTTGGGCGCAGAACGTTGAATTTCTTGCAATGACGCAGGAGGAGATGTTGGATCCCACTTTTCAGCGGGTTCGCGACCTAAAGGACATCGCCAGCTACTCGGCCTGGCTCTCGACGCGCCGCAAGGCCATGCACTGGCTCAGTCTGCACGCGCACTACGACGACGCGCATCCGTGGGAGGCGCTCGAGATCGTCGCAAGGTTGCTCGGCAACGCGCCAGGCGTCGACGAGGTGCACGCGGTGAAGCGCAGCATCGAAATGAGCTACGCGTATTTCAAGGTGGGTCTCGACTGCTGTCTGTAGAAACCGTCGGTTCACTTGTTTTCCTATGTCGTGCGTTCGTCGCCTCGGGCCGTGTGGCTGAGACGATGTGAATGCGCTCGCCTGCCACCGATTGAAATCTGAAACGAGAAGAGAAGAAATGAAGCTGAAACACTTTGCATGCGCGGCCCTCGCAACGACGAGCATGGCAGGCGTGACGAGCGCACATGCGCAGTCGGCAGGCGATATCCAGGTCAGTGCCGGATGGATGCACTTCGCACCGCAGGATTCGAGTGGCCCGTTCAACGTCACCGCACTTGGTCAAACGGTCACGAAACAAGGCGCGAGCGCGTCCGTGAGTGATGCGGACACCTTCGGACTGACGCTCCAGTATTTCGTCACGGATCACATCGCCGTCGAAGCGGTGACGGGCGTGCCGCCGAAGTTTCATCTCACTGGCGAAGGCACGCTCGGGCCATTGGGCGAACTGGGTACGGCCCGTGAATGGAGCCCGACGCTGCTGCTCAAGTACTACTTCCTCAGCGCCCAGAGCAAGTTCCGCCCCTATGTCGGTGCGGGTGGCTCATACGTGTGGTTCTCAGACGTCAAGCTGAGTCAGCAGATGGCCAACGGCGCGTTCCTTTATTCGCCGCAGACCGGCACCGCATTGACGGGCCCCACTAGCGTGCATATCAGCAATTCGTTTGCGCCGGTCGTGAACGCCGGACTTTCCTATAACTTCACCAAACACTGGTCGGCGGCGTTCTCCGTGTCGTACATGTGGCTGTCCGCACGCGCGACGCTCACAACGAAGTCCGCCGTCGGGCAGATCAGGAGTGAATCCAAGCTCAAGCTGAATCCGATTGTGACCTTCTTGTCGGTCGGCTATACGTTCTGAACCGGCAAGCTACCGCATTAAACGAAGCGCGCTCCGCCCCACTCGAAGCTATCTCGCCCGGCCGGAGCGGCCCTGACGCGCTCAAATGCGTGTCCGACCGAAACGACGTTGGGTGATTACCGCGTTCGACGCTGCATCGGTCTTTGTACCGAGAGTCTCGCGACGCTTCCTGCGGCTTTTCCATCGGATGGAGGCCGTCAAGGCTCCGCGACATATTGGCATGCCGGCGAATGGCCAATTGCCTCTTCGTCGGTTCGCTCCGCGCGGGTCAACGTGCAGCTCCGAGAGTGGCAACTACGGCAAAACGCCCGATACAAACGTCCGGTTCCCGGACTGCGCGGCCGATCACAATGTGCTGTGCTTCCACGACCTGAACAGATCCAGTAGCGTCCTCACCTGGCGGCCCAAGGTCACCTTCCGGTGCCACACCGCGCCCACGTCCATTGTCGGCACCGCCACGCTCAGGTCCCTGCGGCTGATGCGATTGCCTTCCAGCGACCACGGCCGATAGACGAGATCAGAAAGTATGGTCACGCCCTCGCCCAACGCGACGAGACTGCGCACCGCCTCGATCGACGTACTCTGCATGCGCACGCGCGGTGCGACGCCGTACTTCCCCCAGTATCGCGCGACCGTCTGCACGTGCTCGTCCATGTCGAGTAGAAGATAGTTTTCCTGCGCGACGTCCTCGAGCGTTACGCGCTGCGTTTCGAGTAACGGATGATCGGGCGGCGTCCACAGTCGGCGCGGGGAGCGGATCATGGTTTCGCACTTCAGGTCGTCGTGCAGCGCGGTGTTGGAGACGAGCAGCAGCGCCATGTCCAGTTCGCCGTCGAGCAACTGACGTTCAATGGTTTCGCGCTCACGCTCGATGACCTCCACCTGCAGATTGCGGAAACGGCGCGTGACGGTCGACATCAACGACGGCAATAGATAGGCGGATATCGTTTCCGTCATGCCGATACGTACCCGCCCCGAGATCTGCTCCGGCACTTCCTGCGCCGCGAGCACCGCCTCCTGCACCGACTGTCGCGCCTGCTGCACATGCCGCATGAAGCGCACACCCGCATCGGTGAGCCGCACGCCTTTGGCATGCCGGGACAGAAGCGGCACGCCCACTGCGTCCTCGAGGTTTTGCAGCGCAATGGTCATCGACGACTGCGAAACGTTGCACAGATTCGACGAACGCAAAATCTGCCCGGTATCGGCGACGGATAAAAAGTACTCGATCTGACGCAGAGTGATCTGGCGCGGCATATGAAAACGCCCAAAATGAACGGTATCTAAAAACTCTATATTGCCGGATCAAAAATATGAATTTGGCATCGTTTCCGGTTTCGTAGCATAGCCGTATGAAACCCGGAGACGGAGATGGAAGTACAGGAAAAAAAGGGCTACTGCACACTCTGCCGTTCGCGTTGCGGGACGATCAACATCGTGCACGGCGACCAGTTGACGGAAGTGCGCCCCGACCGCGAACACCCCACGGGCCACGCAATGTGCCTGAAAGGCAAGTCCGCGCCGGAACTCGTGCACAGCCCGCACCGCGTGCTTCATCCCATGCGCCGCACCGCGCCGAAGGGCGCCGACGATCCGGGCTGGGTGCGCATCGGCTGGGACGAGGCGCTCGACGAAATCGCCGCGAAGCTCGAGACCCTGCGCCGTGAGCACGGCGCCGAATCGGTCGCGTTTGGCGTGACGACGCCGAGCGGCACGCCGATGAGCGACAGCATCGACTGGATCGAACGCTTCATCTGGTCCTACGGCAGCCCCAACATCTGCTACGCGACGGAAATCTGCAACTGGCACAAGGACGTGGCCCATGCGTTCACGTTCGGCTGCGGCATTCCGGTTGCTGACTACCGCCACGCCGAAGTCATCCTCCTGTGGGGCACGAACCCCGCCAATACGTGGCTCGCGCAGGCCGATGCCATTGCAGCCGGCCGCCGCAACGGCGCGAAACTGATCGTCGCCGATCCACGTCCAACGGCCCTCGCGCGCGAAGCCGACGTCTGGCTGCGCGTGCGTCCCGGCACCGATGCAGCGCTCGCGATGGGCATTGCGCGACGCATCATCGAAACGCGCAGCTATGACGATACGTTCGTGCGCTCCTGGACCAATGCGCCTCTGCTGGTGCGGCGCGACAACGGGCGCTTTCTGCGCGAGCGAGATATTGATCCGCAGGCACCGGCAAATCGCTACGTCGTTTGGAACGCGCCTGTTGGCCGTGCGGAAGCGCTCGGCCAACAGGCGCACACGACGCCCGACGACCTGGCGCTCGAAGGCCTGTACACCGTCGAGGCAGTGGAATGCGAACCGGCGTTCGCGTGCTACCGGCGCGCGCTCGATGACTTCACACCCGAGCGCGTCGAAGCCATTACCGGCGTCGAGCCCGATGCGCTCGAACGCGCGGCCGCCCTGCTTGCGCCGGGTGCGCGCATCGCGTATCACGCGTGGTCGGGCGTCGGCCAGCATACCAATGCGACGCAGACCGAACGCGCCATCGCCACGCTCTACGCGCTCACGGGCGCCTTCGACACGCGCGGCTCTAATCGCGAGTACGTCAAGCAACCGGCCAATGCCGTGAGCACGTACGCTCTCTGTGCGCCGCAGCAACGTGCCAAGGCGCTCGGCCTCGACGAACGTCCGCTCGGGCCGCCCGCGCAAGGCTGGATCACCGCGCGCGATATGTATCGCGCGATGCTCGAAGGCGAACCGTACAAGGTGCGTGCGTTATTCGCATTTGGCACCAATCCGCTGGTCTCCCAGCCCGATGCCGAATCCGCGCACGCCGCACTGAGCCAGCTTGAATTTCATGTGCATTGCGATTTATACGAAACGCCGTCGTCGCGTTATGCGGACATCTTTCTGCCGATCAATACGCCGTGGGAACGCGAGGGCTTGCGCATCGGCTTCGAGATCGACGAGCGCGCGGTGGAACTCGTGCAGTTGCGTCAGCGCATGGTGAGCCCACGTGGCGAAAGCCGCGCCGATTATGACATCGTGTTCGCGCTCGCGACGCGTCTGGACATGCACGACGCGTTCTTCGGCGGCAGCATCGAGGCGGGATGGAATCATATGCTCGCACCGCTCGGCCTCGACGTGGCGACATTGCGCGCGCATCCCGAAGGCATTTCGCGCCCGCTCGAACAACGCGAGAAGCAATACGCGCTGCCGGTGCACGACGGTCCGCGCGGCTTTCGCACGGAGACGCTGCGCGTCGAGCTGTATTCGGAAAAGCTCTTGCGGCATGGCTATCCGCCGGTGCCGGTGTTCGTACCGCCTGCGGGGATCGCACCGGAAGCGCGCGATCTGGCCTACCCCTACGTGCTCACTTCGACGAAGAACGGCTACTACTGTCACAGCCAGCATCGCGGCGTCACGCGACTGCGCAAGCGCGCGCCGTATCCGCTGGTCGAAATGAGTGCGGCGCTCGCGGCGAAGAAAGGCATCGAGAACGGCGACTGGGTGATCCTGCGCACCGCGCGCGGCTCGGCGCGTTTCGTCGGGCGAATAGAAGAGGCGCTCGCCGACGACGTGCTCATCGCCGAATACGGCTGGTGGCAGGCATGCGACGAACTCGGCATGCAAGGTTTCGACGCGCGCGGCAAGCTCAACAGCAACTTCAGCAATCTGGTGTCGGGGACGCAATGCGATCCGCTCTCCGGCTCCATGCCGATGCGCGCGATCGCCTGCGATCTGCAGCCCGATCCGTCGTTCGAACGCGAGCGGCGCGCGTGGAAAGGCTGGCGCGATTTCGTCGTGACGAATCTCGTCGACGAAGCCGAGGGTGTACGCACGGTCACCTTCGCCGCGAAAGACAGTGGCCCGCTGCCCGACTACCTGCCAGGACAACATGTGACGGTGCATGTCTCGACCCTCGGCGAACGCGGCGCCACGCGCGCGTATTCGCTGGTCGGCCATGCGAAGGAACGCGGCCGCCGCACCTACACGATCTCCGTGCGCCATCAGCCGGAAGGCGCGATGTCGAGTCATATACATCGCGAACTCGCCGTGGGCGACGAAGTGGGCTTGCGCGCGCCAGGCGGCACCTTCGTGCTGCCGATGCGCTCACGCCAGCCCGTGGTGATGTTCGCGGGCGGCATTGGCATCACGCCGTTCATTTCGTATCTGGAATCGCTCGCGCGCGAGACCGCGACGCAGCAGCGTCCCGAAGCGTGGCTTTTCTATGCGAATCGTCACGGCGCAGCGCATGCGTACAAGCAGCGCATCCAGGCGTTGCATAAAGAATGGCCTGCATTGCGCGTGTTTGACTGCTACGCGCATCCGCGCGCGGAACTCGATGTGTTCGGCGTCGACTACGACCGCGCCGGTTATCTCGACGCGTCAGTGATCGGCGACGATCTGATCCGGCGCCGCGCGCGCTTCTACCTGTGCGGCCCCGAGCCGATGATGACGCCGATCATCGACGGACTCGTCGCGCGAGGCGTACCTGGGTTCGACATCTTCAAGGAAGCGTTCCGCTCGCCTTCGCAGCCGCGCGCCGATGCATCACAGGCCTTCTCGGTGACCTTCGCGCGCTCCGGAAAAACGGCGCGCTGGACGCCGGTGCAAGGCAGCCTGCTCGCGTTCGCCGAGAGCATCGGCGTGTCGCTGCCGAGTGGTTGCCGCGTCGGCCAGTGCGAAAGCTGCGCGGTGCGGCTCGCAAAAGGCACCGCCGATCATCTCTCGGGCAATGCACCCGAAGAACCCGACATGTGCTTCGCATGCCAGGCGATTCCGCTGTCGGATCTCGTCGTCGAAGCATAACGACTCACGACTCCCCTACCCACACACTCGCAAGCGCGCTTGACAGGAGACATCAGCATGGAACAGGTCACACAGGCAAAGCCGCTACCGTCGGCATCGGACGATGGCAACACAATGGAGCGCATGGCTGCGCGCGTAACGCGCTGGGCCGAACGGTGGTTTCCCGATGCGTACATTTTCGCGGCGATCGCAGTCATCGTCGTGGCGCTGGGTGCGCTGGCGATCGGCGCACCGGTGCAACGCGTGAGCATCGCATTCGGCGACGGCTTCTGGAGCCTCATTCCCTTCACGATGCAGATGGCCATCGTGGCGATCTCGGGCTACGTCGTCGCCGTCTCGCCGCCCGCGTCGAAGGCGATTGCGTGGCTCGCGCGCCTGCCGAAGAGCGCACGCAGCGCGGTGATGTTCGTCGCATTCGTGAGCATCGGCCTGTCGCTGTTCAACTGGGCGATCAGCCTCGTTTTCAGCGGCCTGCTGGTGCGCGCGCTGGCCCGCCGCGCTGATCTGCGGATGGACTATCGCGCTGCGGGAGCCGCGGCCTATCTCGGCATGGGCGCGACGTGGGCGCTGGGCCTGAGCTCGTCGGCTGCGCAGTTGCAGGCCAACGCCGACAGCCTGCCGAAAGCGCTGCTCGCGATCACCGGTGTGATTCCGTTTTCGGAAACCATCTTCCTGCCGCAATCGATGCTGATCGTCGCCGCGCTCACCGTCGTGTCGGTCGCCATCGCGGGCCTGTCCGCACCGGTCGGCGATCGTGCACGCACGGCGCAGGACCTGGGCGTGCCGCTCGACGACCTCGACATGAACCTGGCGAAACCCGCACGCCCCGGCGAGTGGCTCGAATACAGCCCGCTCGTGACGATCCTGCTCGTGCTGCTCGGCAGCGTGTGGATCGGCCATGAGTTCACGACGAAGAACCCGCTGCTCGCGATCTCGAACCTCAACACGTACAACTTCGTCTTCATCCTGCTCGGCATGCTGCTGAACTGGCGCCCGCGCCGCTTCCTGAATGCGGTTGCGAAATCCGTGCCGTCGACGGCGGGCGTGCTGATCCAGTTTCCGCTCTACGGTGGCATCGCTTTCATCCTCACCAAAGCGGCGGCGCCCGGCGGCCTGCCCTTGTCGGACCATCTCGCGCACTTCTTCGTCGCGATCTCATCGCAGGGCTCGTTTCCCGCAGTGATGGGCGTGTACTCCGCGATCCTCGGCTTCTTCGTGCCGTCGGGCGGCGGCAAATGGATCATCGAAGCGCCTTACGTGATCGAAGCGGCCAAGTCCCTGCAGGTGCATCTCGGCTGGGCCGTGCAGATCTACAACGCGGCCGAAGCGCTGCCCAACCTGATCAATCCCTTCTGGATGCTGCCGCTGCTCGGCGTGCTTGGACTGCGCGCGAAAGATGTGGTCGGCTTCACGTTCACGCAGCTCATCGTGCATGTTCCCCTCGTGGTGTTCATGCTGTGGACGCTCGCGCCGACGCTGACCTACCACGCACCCGTCATGCCCTGAAAACACTACAAGGAAGATCTGCCAATGAAGATTCTGGATTCGACCGTCACGCGTGACGCGCTGCCCTTCCCCGAACTGATCAAAGCCTTACACGAGGCGTTCATCGAGGGGGCTCACGTGCCGCTTCGTCACAACCACAAGATCGAGACGGAAAGCGACCAGGGCACCGTGCTCATCATGCCCGCGTGGCAGGAGGGACGTTATCTCGGCATCAAAACCGTCAACGTGTTTCCCGGCAACGTTGCGCTCAGCCTGCCGGGCCTGCATTCGACCTATGTGCTCTACGACGCCCGCACCGGCGCGCCGCTCGCGCAGTTCGACGGCAACGAGATCACATCGCGCCGCACGGCGGCGGCGTCTGCTCTTGCGGCAAGCTATCTCGCGCGCAAGGACGCCACGCGCATGACGCTGCTCGGCGCGGGCCGCGTGGGCAGTCTCGTGCCGCAGGCGTATCGCGCCGTGCTGCCGATTCGCGAAGTCGACGTATGGGACGCGGATCCCGCGGCATCGGAACGTCTCGTCGCGCGTCTGAACGAACTCGGCTTCCATGCGCGCGTCGCCGGCAATCTGCCGGAAAGCGTGGCGCGCGCCGATGTCGTGACCTGCGCGACGCTCGCCACCGAACCGGTCGTGCGCGGCGAATGGCTCGCGCCGGGCTCGCATCTCGACCTGATCGGCAGCTTCACGCCCGCGATGCGCGAAGCCGACGACGCGTGCTTCACGAACGCCACGATGTTCGTCGATACGTCGGAAGCGTTCCAGAAGTCCGGCGACCTGCTAGGTCCACTGCAGCGCAGAATCATCACCGATCCGCAGCGTTGGCCGACGTTGGAAACGCTGTGCCGCCAGCAAGCGTCCGGCCGCGCCAACGACACGGAACGCACGGTCTTCAAGGCAGTAGGAACGGCGCTCGAAGACCTGGCGGCAGCGGTGCTCGTCTATGAGCGGTGCGGGCGCGCGTAGCGAGTCCTGACGGGCACCCATACACTAGCCTTTGGTCGCACCAAACGTCAGACCCGCGACGAAATGCTTTTGCATCGCGAAGAACATCGCAACTGATGGCAGCGCGGCGAGAATGGAACCCGCGGAAACGAGATTCCACGCCGTCGTCCACTGCCCCTTCAACGCGGCGACGCCCACGGTGATCGGCGCCGCATCGTCGCCTTGCGTCAGACAAAGCGCCCAGAAATAGTCGTTCCAGACGAAGGTGAAGACTAGAATCGTCAAGGCGGCCAACGCCGGACGAATCAGCGGCAGCACGATTCGCACGAACACCGTCCATTCGCCCGCGCCCTCGATGCGCGCCGCCTCGATCAGTTCGAACGGCAGCTGCTTGATGAAATTGCGTAGGAACAGTGTGCAAAAACCGGTCTGAAACGACAGGTGAAACAGAATCAGGGCGCCGACGGTGTTGAACAAGCCCAGACTCAGTGACAGGTCTCGCACCGGAATCATCAGGATCTGAATCGGCACGAAATTGCCCGCCACGAAGGTCGCAAACAAACCCGTGTTGCCCGGAAAGCGATAGATCGCCAGCGCGAAGCCCGCCATCGCGGCGAGCGCGATCGCGCCCAGCACGGCCGGCACGGTAATCAGCACGCTGTTCATGAAGTAATGCAACATCGGCGACGCGGTCAGCGCCTCGCGATAGTTGGCCACGAGCGCGATATGCTGCGGCCAGCCCCAGTAATTGCCGAGGCTCAACTCTTCGCTCGAACGCACGGACGTGACCAGCACCGCGATCATAGGCAAGAGCCAGATCAGCAGCGCGACGGGCAGCGACAGTTTGTACAGGCGCCGGCTGACGGGCTTCCACTTCTGTACGGGAATCGGATACATGCGAGCCCCTTAGAGTTCGTTGCGCAGCATGCGGCGCAGGTGATAGACGATGTACACCAGCATGATCGCGAACAGCACCACGGCGATTGCGGCCGAATAGCCGATGCGGTAATACTTGATCGCCTGGTCGTACATGTAATAAGCGAGCACCGTCGAGCTCTCGAACGGACCGCCGCCGGTCATGACGGAAATCAGGTCGAAGCTGCGCAGCGCACCGATCACGGTCACGACGATCGCCATGAAGGTCACCGGGCGCAATTGCGGCAGCACCACATGCCAGAGCATCGTCCAGCCCTTCGCGCCTTCCATGCGAGCGGCTTCGAGTTGTTCGCTGTTGAGCGCGGTGAGACCCGTGAGATACAGAATCATGCAGTAGGCGGTTTGCGGCCACAGCGCCGCGAACACGATGCCGAAGGTCGCGTAGTGCGCATCGCCGAGCACGGGCACTCCATGACCAAGTATCACGGCGAGCAGGCCGAAGGTCGGATCGTAGAACCACGAGAAGATCAGCCCGACGACTACGCCCGACAGCACGAACGGCGCAAAAAACAGCGACTTCACGATGCGAATGCCCGCGACAGCCTGATTCAGATACAACGCAACCGCCAACCCCATCGGCGGCGCGAGCAGAAACAGCACGAGCCAGATGAGGTTGTTCTTCAGCGCGGTATAGAAGGTCGGCGCATGGAACAGTTCGATGTAGTTTTCGAACCCGACGAAGGTCTTCTCCGTCATGCCGTCCCAAGCATGGAAGCTGAGCCAGATGGACGACAGAATCGGCCAGATGACATAGATGCCGACCATGATGCAAGCCGGCGCAAGAAACAAAAACGCTGCCTTGCGCTGTCTTCGCGCCGTCGGTGACGGTCCGCGTCGTTTAGTGGAAGCGCGCGGCGAATGAGGCATATGCGGAGGCATATGCGGCGGCACATGCGGCTTGTGCGGCGAATCGCCTAAGTCCTGACGTGTGACGGAATGCGGCACGACGTGTCTCCTGAGCGTTGCGATGGCGCGCGACACATGCATGTCGCGCGCTCATTTCCCACGTCTCTACTTCTTGTAGATGCGTTTGCGCGTCTGTTCGAGCTGCGCGAGGATGCTGTCGAGCTGCGAGGGGTCGGACACGAACTGCTGCATGCCCTTCATTCCTTCGTCGGCCATTTCCTTGGTCATGTCGCGATCGTAGAACTGCGCGATACCGCCTTTGGTATTGGACAGAATCTGGAAACCGATTTTCGAAATGGGATCTTCCGGTTCCGGCGATTTGCTGTTCGCGGACAACGAGCCCAAACCCTGCGCGAGCTTCGCGCCCATCTCGGGCGTTTCGACGAAAGCGAGAAACGCATGCGCGTCGGCCTTGTTCTTGGCGCGTGCCGGAATGTGCAGCGATTCGACCGGGCCGTCTTCTGCCGTCGGCACCTTGGAGTCGATGATCGGGAACTGGAAATAGCCCATGTTCGGCTTCACGTTCGCCGGAAAGCCGCCAGTGATGAAAGTGCCCATCAGCATCATTGCGGCCTTGCCCTGGAACAGGAACGGCTGCGCGGCATCGAGGTCATAGGAGAGCGAGTTGTCGATGAAATCGTGATCGTCGAGCAACTGTTTCCACGCCGTATAAACCTTCTTCACGCGCGGATCGGTGTAGGGCACGTTGCCTGCCATCAATTGCTGATGGAACGCATTGCCGTTCAAACGCAGGTCGAGATAATCGAACCAGCCGGCCAGCGTCCAGGCATCGCGCCCGCCGACGGCGAACGGTGTGATACCCGCGGCCTTCAGCTTCTTGCACGCGTCCATCAACTGGTCCCAGGTTTTCGGCTCCTCCGTGATGCCGACTTTCTGGAACAGATCCTTCCGATAGAAAAGGCCCCACGAGTAGTACACGGTCGGCGCGGCGTACTGCTTTCCGTTGTATGTCGACGATTCCTTGGTCGATGCATACATGCTGTCCCAGCCGTTCTTCTTCCAGTCACCGCTCAGGTCTTCGAACAGGCCGCGCTTCGCGTAATACGCCATGCGCTCGCCGTTGTGCCAGTTCACCACATCGGGGGCAACGGTCGACAGCCAGCCCGGCAATTGCACCTTGTAGGCTTCTTCATCGACGAACGAGACTTTCACATCGACATCGGGATGCGCTTTTTTGAACGCATCGACGACTTCCTGCCACACCGCGCGCTGGCTCGCGCCCTTGAACGCGATATTGATGGTCATGGTCGCAGCCTGAGCGGCGGTCGTCGCGAACGACGTCACGCCCAGCGTCAGGGCAAGCGTTGTGGCGGCGATGCTCATGCGTGTTTTTAGGCTTCTTGCTGACATTCTCGTCTCCTGATCGTTTTCGTATGTGGAACGTTTCTGCTGTGCTTCCTCAAGCCATGCGATAAGCGGCCACGCCTTGCGGCGCGACTTCTCGTGTGCCGATGACGAAACGATCATCGGTGACACCATCGATCGTGTGCGTCGCGTTCGAATAATTGAAGACGTAGGCGATACCGCCGCGATGGCTCACGCGAACATCGTTGCCCAGCGGCGTCGGCGACAAGCCTGCTTCGCTGGCGATACGAGCAAACAGCGTCCGTGTGAGACTTTCATCGAAGATGCTGGTGAAGTAATGCATCTTGCCGCTTTGAACGTAAGCGGGATGACCGTCTGCGAAACGCGCGTGAATCGTGGCGTGTTGCGCATCGGCGAGTTCGATCAGATCGCGCCAGTGCCGTGCATGGCCATTGCCTGCCGCATCGCCGTTGACTTGCACGGACTCCGTCACATTGGGCCGCATCGATTCGACGCGCCACACGCGAACGGGCAACACGGTCGCCAGCGGTCCCGGCGGCAAGTTATGCGGAATCTGCAGGTTGTCGGTCTTCGATCCGGTCCGCGGTGCCAGCACGACATGCGCGCCCGATGCCGCGAGCCGCGCCGCGAAATCGCCGGGCACGATCGGCAGCGGAGGCACGACGACCATCGCATAGCCATCGAGCGGCGCATGCGCGGACACGATATCCACATCGAAGCCGAGCGAACGCAACGCCGAGTAATACTCGAACGCAAAGCGCGGATAGAAAAAGTCTGCGCCCTGCGGATGAATCTCGAACAGCCACTTCGCTTCGTAATCCCACACCAGCGCGACCTTGCCGCGTACATCGGCATTCGCATCGGCATGCGCGGCTTCGACCTGCGCGATTTCGTGCGCAACCGTCGCGGCTTCGCTACCGCCCATGTCGAGCCGATTGTCCGGCGTATTGAGGCCCGCGTGCATCTGCTCCTGCGCGAACGGCGCCTGACGCCATCTGAAGTAGGACACGCAGCCCGCGCCGTGCGCAAAGGCTTCCCACGACCACAGCCGCACCATGCCCGGGAGCGGCGACGGATTCCAGTGCGCCCAGTTCACCGGACCCGGCTGCTGCTCCATCACCCAGAACGGCAGCTTCGACATGCCGCGATAGACATCGTGATTGAAGGACGCGAAGTCCGGATGCCCAGTGCGCAGATACTTCTGCTTCACTTCGGGCGCAAACCATTGTTCTTCGAGCGCGCCCAGCGGATAACTGTCCCATGTCGCGATATCGAGATCGCGCGCGACAGGATAGTGATCGAACTCGGTAAAAAGCTGCATGAAGTTATGCGCGATCGGCCGTCCCGGCGAATGGGCGCGAATGGTCTCGACCTGCATGCGGTTGTAACGCGCGACTTCATCGGAGGCGAAGCGCCGGTAGTCCAGCCGATGCGAGGGATGCGCTTCCGTCACCGTTGCAATGGGTGCGTCGATCTCGTCGAAGCTGCGATATTCCATGCTCCAGAACACGGTGCCCCACGCGCGGTTCAGCGCGTCGATCGTCCCGTAGCGCGCCTTCAGCCATTGACGAAAACGTCGTACGGCAGCGGCCGAATAACTGACGACCGTGTTATGGCAGCCGTACTCGTTGTCCGTCTGCCAATAAGCGACGGCGGGATGGTTGCCGTACCGCTGCGCGACCGCCTCGCAGATCACACGGGATGCCTCGAAATACGACGGCGACGAGAAATCGTAGTGACGACGCGAACCGAATGCGCGCGGACGCCCATCGGCGCCGACCGGCAGAATGTCCGGATGGCGGTCGATCAGCCACTTCGGCGGCGTCGCGGTCGGCGTGCACATCACGACTTCGAGTCCTGCCTGTCCGAGCACATTGACGGCGCGATCGAGCCAGTCCCAGTCATATTCGCCAGGCGTTGGCTCGATCCGGCTCCACGCGAATTCCGCGATCCGCACCTGTGCGATACCGAGCGCCTTCATGCGGCGCGCGTCGTCCTCCCACATCGATTCCGGCCAGTGTTCCGGGTAATAGCAAACTCCGAGGCGCATGTGTCTTCCCTTATGCAGTGTGTGCGAAGGCGCTGAGTGGCGTGACGGCGAAGCCATCGGCCGTGAAGAGATGGCAGGTATGCGGGCGCACGACGAAGCTCGCGCGCTGTCCTCGTTCGACCTTCGCGTTGCCGGGCACTTTGGCGATGAGCACATCGCCACCGGGTTCGTCGAGATGCACGTAGCTGTGTTCGCCGAGATGTTCGGTCAGCGAGACCGTGCGCGCGAGTGTCGCCTCGCCTTTCGAACGATCGCCCGCACCGAGTTCGAGATGCTCGGGACGCACACCGAGCGTGACGGGCTGATGCTCCTGCAGAGCGCTGCCATCGACGGCAATGGTCACCGCTTCGCCGGTGTGATCGAGCGTTACGCTCACGCCATGAGAATCGATCGCGCTCACTTTCGCCGCCAAAAAATTCATGCGCGGCGAGCCGATGAAACCCGCAACGAAGCGGCTCGCGGGACGGTGATACAACTCGAGCGGCGCACCCACCTGCGCGATGCTGCCGAGACGTTCTGTATCCGCGCCGGCATGCAGCAGAACGATCTTGTCTGCGAGCGTCATCGCCTCGGTCTGATCGTGCGTCACGTAGACGACGCTGGCGCTTGCGAACTGCTTGTGCAGCCTTGCAATCTCGATACGCGTCTGGCCGCGCAGCGTGGCGTCGAGATTGGAGAGAGGTTCATCGAAAAGGAATACGCCCGGCTCGCGCACGATCGCGCGGCCGATCGCCACGCGCTGACGCTGACCGCCCGACAGTTCGCGCGGTTTGCGTTCGAGCAGCGCATCCAGTTGCAGAATGCGCGCGGCTTCGCGTACGCGCTGATCGATTTCCCCTTTCGACTTCTTGGCGAGCTTGAGCCCGAAGGCCATGTTCGCGTAGACCGTCATATGAGGAAACAACGCGTAGCTTTGAAAGACCATCGCCACGCCGCGCTCGGCGGCCGGCACATCGTTGACCACGCGTGAATCGATCAGCAAGTCGCCATCGGTGAGATCTTCGAGACCGGCGATCATGCGTAGCAAGGTGGACTTGCCGCATCCCGAAGGACCGAGAAATACGCAGAATTCGCTCTTGCCGATCTCGAGATCGACGTTGCGAATCACCGGCGCGTTGCTGCCGTAGGCCTTCTGCACGCCTTTCAAGGAAATACTCGCCATCGCCTGAACTCCGTGATCTAATTAGCCGAACGCGGAGATTAAGCGCTTAAGCAAACGAGAGAAGAGTACCGCTGCAAGCAGCATTTGCATGATTGTCTCCGTGAATCGTTTTGATGGTTTGACGCATGGTGCCGCGCCTTTGAAGACGAAGCAAATAATGAGAGCACCTCCCACATAGTGATTTTCTGGCGAAGCGCGATGCCCACACTCAACGAAGTCGCCCGGCGTGCCGGCGTCACTGCCGCCACGGTCTCGAACGTATTGCGCAATCGCGGCCGGGTCGGCGAGGAGACGCGCCAGCGCGTGCTCGAAGCGGTTGCCGCGCTCGATTACCGCCCTCACCTCACGGCACGGGCGCTGGCCGAGGGACGCGCGCCGACCCTCGCGCTCATGGTGTCCAGCATTGCGAATCCTTTCTATCCGGAGTTCGCACTAGCGGTCGAACGCGCCGCACGTGAGAGCGGGCATTTCGTCATCATCTGCAACACCAATGAAGATCCGCTGGCGGGCCGTGCGATCCTTCAGCAGATTGCGGGGACGCTGTCGGAAGGCGTATTGGTGATGAACGCAAATCTCGACTTCGACGATCTGCATACGACGCAGGCCAATGGCACGCCTGTGGTGTTGTGCATGTGGGAACGTCCCGACGATCCGCCGGGACTGCCATGCGTCGCAGTCGATTTCAGGCTGGCGGGCAAGCTCGCCGGGCAGCATCTGATCGAACTCGGGCACACGCGCATCGGCGCGATCGTCGGCAGTAAGTCGATGGGCATTCACGCCTCTCGTTACGACGGCTTTGTCGACGCCATGCGCGAAGCGGGACTGGACATCGTGACCGCGAACACGATCCACGCACCGGACACCGTGCAAGGCGGGTATTCGGCCACGTTCGAATTGCTCGCGCGCGACGCCGGCATCACGGCCATCTTCGCGACCAATGATCTTCCTGCGCTCGGCGCCATCGACGCGGCAGCCGATATGGGTCGCTCCGTACCGCACGATCTTTCAATCGTGGGCATTACGGACATCCTTCTGGCGCAGCAATGGCGGCCCCCCCTTACCACGGTCGCGGTGCCCACAGTCGAGGCTGCGGGCTTGGCCGTTGCATTGCTACGCGAGATGATCGAGGAGCCTCAGCGCGCAGCCGATCGTAGTAATCGGCGATGGCGTCTGCTCACAGCGTCGGAGCCGCACTTGGTCGTGCGCGGCTCCACAGCATGTTGCCCGCGACGTTAGCTCGACTCGCGGTTCACCGCACGCTGTAACACTGTGCCTGCGCGCTGCAACGCCAGGCAAGCTTCTCAGCTATTCGCCATTCACTAAGGTCAAGACCCGACGCGGGTCAGTCAGCGGCATGAGTTGCTGGTGTCGCGTTCGAGCAACTGGCAGGCCGCCGGCGTCTGGGAGCAGTTGCATGAGGTGCTGCTTGCGCGATAGGTCATGACCTCGGAAACCAGCGGGGCAGCCGAGATGTAAAAGCGGTTCACCACGCATGACGTCGATGCAGAGCCGGGTGCATCCCACACGGCCCAAAAATCTCCGTGCAGCGCACCGGCGCAAATCGTTCACGCTGCGGAGCAAAGCAGAAATCGATCTTTGGCGCGCCGGGCCGCGTTGCTAACATCGCCGCTCCATTCCAACGGCCCACCATAACGACAATGATCACGTCCCGTTCGATTGCGTTCCGTCGCGCTACGCTCGCGCTTGCCATAGGCAGTCTGTTCACGATTGCCTCATGCGGTTCTTCCGACGACGGCGCGCCCGCCACTACGCCCGTCGCCTCCGCGGCCAAGCGCCCGAACATCCTCTACATCATGGCCGACGATCTCGGCTACTCGGATATTCATGCCTTCGGTGGCGAGATCAATACGCCCAATCTCGATGCGCTGGTCCAATCCGGCCGCATCCTGACGAATCATCACACCGGCACCGTCTGCGCCATCACGCGAGCGATGCTCATTTCGGGCACGGATCATCACCTCGTCGGCGAAGGGACGATGGGCGCACCCACCGACGAGCGCAAAGGCCTGCCCGGTTACGAAGGCTATCTGAATGACCGCGCACTGTCGGTGGCGCAACTGCTCAAGGACGGCGGATATCACACGTACATGGCGGGCAAATGGCATATCGGCTCGGGCATCGTCGGCAGCACGACGGGCGGCGGACAGACGCCGGATCAGTGGGGCTTCGAGCACAGCTATGCGCTGCTCGGCGGCGCGGCGACGAATCACTTTGCGCATGAGCTCGCGGGCTCGAAGAACTACACCGAGGACGGTCAATACGTGCAACCGGGACAGCCCGGTCAGCCGGGCGGTACCGGCGGCAGTCCGGCCGTGTTCTACTCGACCGACTTCTACACGCAAAAGCTCATCTCCTACATCGATTCGAACAAGGGCGACGGCAAACCGTTCTTTGCGTACGCCGCGTACACGTCGCCGCACTGGCCGCTGCAGGTGCCGGAGCCGTATCTGCATAACTACGCGGGCAAATATGACGCCGGCTACGATGCGATCCGCAATGCGCGCATCGCGCGACAAAAGGCGCTCGGCATCATTCCGGCCGACTTCACGCCGTACCAGGGCGCACCGGAAACGCTGACCCAATCGCCGGCGACAGCGAACAACGGCGCCGCGAACGCCAGGTACATCAGCGCCGTGCATGGCGCAGCGCAAGGTTACAGCGACTACGGCCCGGGAACCGTCGACAAGTCCTGGAGCAGCCTGTCCACCGCGGAGAAGAAAGCACAGGCGCGCTATATGGAAATCTACGCGGGCATGGTCGAGAACCTCGATCACAACATCGGGCTGTTGATCCAGCATCTGAAGGACATCGGTGAATACGACAACACGTTCATCATGTTCCAGTCGGACAACGGCGCGGAAGGCTGGCCGATCGATTCCGGCGCCGATCCGACCGCAACCGACACCGCGAACGCGACGGACACGATCTACACCACTCTCGGCACCGATAACGGCAAGCAGAATGCACAGCGCCTGCAATATGGTCTGCGCTGGGCGGAAGTGAGCGCCACGCCGTTCCGTCTCACCAAGGGATACTCCGGCGAAGGCGGTGTGTCGACGCCGCTCATCGTGCATCTGCCCGGTCAGGCTGCGCAACTGCCCACGCTGCGCGCATTCACGCACGTCACCGACAACACGGCGACCTTCCTCGCGGTCGCGAAAATCGATCCGCCGACGCAAGCCGCACCGCCGCTTGTCAACACGCTGACGGGCGTCGATTCGAACAAGGGCAAGGTCGTCTACAACAACCGATATGTGTATCCGGTGACGGGTCAATCGCTGTTGCCGTTGCTCAATGGCGATGCGTCGGGTGAAGTCCACACCGCCGCGTTCGGCGACGAGGCCTACGGCCGCGGCTATCTGCGCAGCTCCGACGGCCGCTGGAAGGCGTTGTGGACCGAACCGCCGAGCGGTCCAGTCGACGGACACTGGCAGCTCTTCGACCTGCAGGCCGATCGCGGCGAGAACAACGACGTCGCCACGCAGAATCCGTCGGTCATCGACAGTCTCGTGCAGCAGTGGAACACCTACATGAGCACGGTCGGAGGCGTCGAGCCGCTACGTCCGCGCGGCTACTACTGAGCGCGACATGAAACGGCACTGGCAGACCATCGGCGGCGCGGCGCTCGTCATCGGCTTACTGTTCGCGGGAGGCTTTGGCGCGGCGCTCGCCGTGAATGCCGATCGCGGTTTCGATCCGCGCAATCTGACGCGCGCGCTCGCCCCGCTCGGATCCGAGCAGCAATGCGAGCGCTACACCGGCCTGCCCGCGCACTGGCGTGACGATTCGCACGCGGGCATGGTGCATCTGAGCGGCGGCGAGTTCGTGTTCGGCAGCAAGCTCGGTTATGAGGATGAACGTCCCGCCGGCGACGGGAGAACAAGAGTCGGAGGCTTCTGGATCGACCAGACCGATGTCACGAATGCGCAGTTCGCCGCCTTCGTCGATGCGACCGGCTATGTGACTGAAGCCGAGCGCCAGGGCGGCGCGGTCGTCTTTCATGTGCCCACGCGCGAAGAAATGAACGCACGCGATCTCGCTTGGTGGTCGTGGGTGAAGGGTGCGTCATGGAATCATCCGCAAGGTCCGTCGAGCACGTGGACGGGTCGCGAGAACCAGCCCGTCACGATGGTCACGCTCGCCGACGCCCTCGCCTACGCCCACTGGCTCGGACGTGACCTGCCCACGGAAGCCGAGTGGGAATACGCGGGCAAGGCCGGTCACGAAGGCGCCGAACTCGACGCCGCCCCGCGCGATCCGCACGGCAAGCCATCGGCGAATTACTGGCAAGGCGTGTTTCCCGTGCTCGATTCCGCAGAGGACGGTCACGCGGGGCTCTCGCCGGTCGGGTGTTACGCAGCCAATGACTTCAGGCTCTACGACATGATCGGCAATGCCTGGGAATGGACCCGCGATCCGTACACCGGAGCGCGCCAGCCGCATGCGAACGGCGACACCGCAGCGGTCGCGCCCGCCACGCGCCGGCACGATACGGCGATGGTCATCAAGGGCGGCTCGTTCCTGTGCTCACGCGATTACTGCGTGCGCTACCGGGCGTCGTCGCGCGAGCAGCAGGAAGCGGATCTGCCGGCATCGCATATCGGCTTTCGCACCGTGTCGAGGGATGGGTGATGCGTCTGGGCGCAACTCTCGTCGGCGCGCTCGTCGCCGTGTGCTGCACGTTCGTCGATGCGGCGCCGCGCGCTGTCCGTATCGGCGTGACGGCGGGCGAAGAAGCGCAGATCATGGCGCAGGTGCGCGAGGTCGCGGCGAAACAAGGACAGCCACTCGATATCGTCGTCTTCGATAACCCATTGCACATCGACGCCGCGCTGGCGGGCGGCTCGATCGACGCGGCCAGCTTCGAGGACGAAGCAAGCCTCGACGCGCGGCGCAGGCGCGACGACTACGCGATTCGAAGCGTCGCCGCGACCGTGACCTTGCCGATGGCCCTCTACTCGCGCAAGCTCGCATCGATCGCCCAACTCACGCGCGGCGCGACCATCGCCATACCCGACGACGCGCCCGGCATCGCGCGTGCCCTGATCTTGCTGCAGAACTATACGTTCATCACGCTGAAGGACAGTGCGGGACTCTCGCCCACCGTCGCGGATATCACGAGTAACCGCTACGGCCTCGTCATCCGTCGTGTGCCGCGCGCCCGGCTGTACGCGATGCTCGACACAGCAAGCTTCGTCGCAATGAACGCCGACGACGCCGCGCACGCCGGCCTGATGCCGGGACGCGACAGTATCGGCATCGAGGATGCCCGCTCGCCCTGGCAACACGTGCTCACGGTGCGTTCAAGCGAAGCGAACGCGCCATGGGTCGCGCAACTTGTGCGCGCCTGTCACTCCGACGACGTCGCCCGCTTCATCCTCGCGCGCTTTCAGGATTCGGTGCGCAGACCATGGTGAGCCAGTTTCCACACGCGTTTTCGTTCGAATGCACGACGTGCGGCAAGTGCTGTAACAGCCCGCCCGCGCTGTCGTTACGCGAATTGCTCCGCTATCGCGATGTGTTCATCGGCGCCATTGCGATCAGCCGGGCGCCGCGCGTGCGTGCGGGCCAGCGTGTGTGCATCGGCCCATATGAAACCGTTCTGAGCGATGAGGACGCGAGCGCCTGTGACGCGCTCGCCCGGCTACACACCTTTCCCATCGGGCCGCATGGCGATTTCATCAGCGTGACGACACAGGCCATCGACTACGCTTCGCCCGGCCGCTGCCCCGCTCTCGCGGACGACGGACTTTGCCGCCTGCATGCCGATGGCAAACCGGATCAGTGCATCGCCGTGCCGCTCGACCCGCTCGTGCCCGACCGTCTGCAACATGTCGTTCTGGCGCAGCGCTCGTTCGGCGAGGGCTGGCTCGGTGCGCAGTGCATCGAGCCGGGCGAGCGGCGCGATGCGGCACTGGTCGCGAACGGCGGTATCGTCGCCAACGATGCGAAAGCGGCGATGGACCGCCGGCGTCGCGCGCTTGCAACGGAGCGCGAGTGGTGCGGACGGTCGATCGTCGATGCACTCCTGCGCGACTTCGCTGCCGATCCTCGCCGCTCGCTGGCCTAGATTCCCGAAACCGGGTATCGGACCATTTCGCTCGTGCCCGCGTTGCTCGTCATCGGCGGAATGTCGCCGGCACTTGCGCAGCATTGCATCGGCTATATCGACGCTCAGACGGGGCTGATCCGCCGCAGCATCACACGCGCGATCGAGCGGCGCCGCCTCGACGACCGGCCGATGACGCAGACACTGCGCGCTTTTCTCGATGCCCTGGCCCGCGCTCGCGAGCATCTCGCGAGCGTCCCCGCTCAATCGAACGCATCGTCGCTCGCAGAGCAAGCAGAGACCTACTTTCTGGGCCACGGCTGCTGATCTGGGCGCGCGGTCGGATGCTTGAGATGATTGACCGGTAAGAAGCTTCGCTAGCACGCTCCGTGCATCGCCCTGAGATCCGGAAAGTGTCCTGCTCTTAGAATCCTATCGAGTCGTTCCGTGGCTACTTCAACGCGGTGGAGCGGCGCGGAGGAAAGCTGCCTGTCATATGCACACAGAACCGCCCCGATTGCGCCGCACCGATCTTCTGCAATCCGCCACTCATCAGCTGCTTCCGACTCTTGAATGCATATCTTGAGGACGGCTTCAGCCTCCACATAGGTTGCGATCGGCGGCTCGAGCCGTTCCTTGTCGCATACGAAGTAAGCTAAATATAGGGTTTTGATAAGTTCGCTCGCGAGATCAGCATTGCCACGTCCCACCCGCATCGTGACCAGCGCCAGGTGATTTCTCAGCGATACCGCGCGTGCCGCAGTCGGCTTCATCGGCAGCAGCTGAGTTCGGGTGAGCGGCGCTCGACGCACCCCTTTGGATTTTTTCCGTTTGTCTGGCATGGACGCAATCGCCAACGATACGAGGCGCCGCCCCGTCGAATCGGCTTTAAGATGCCCATCACGACTCGTGATAGCCGCTATGGTGTGCCGCCAGGACAGCGGCCGTTCCTGGCAGATTACGCGCGATGCAAGCTTCGCTCTGTGCGCCGGGCAAAGGAGTCGACAACTTCTCGAAGACTGCCACTGACCGTGGTGTATCGAACGGTGTCCCGAGCAGCGCGTCACCGTAGGATCTTTAAAGTTGGTCACCGTATTCCGGGAACGTCGACATGAATTTCAGATCCTTGCAGTGCTTTGTCATTCTTGCCGAAGAACTGAACTTCAGCCGCGCGGCTGAACGTTTGCATATCGCTCAACCCGCGCTGAGCCAGCAGATCCGGCTGCTGGAAGAGCGGCTCGGCACCCAGCTCGTCGATCGTGCGCGGCGGCCGCTGCGGCTCACTGAAGCGGGCCAATACCTCTGCACCGAAGCGCGTCAGATTCTCGGCTCGTGGGAACAGGCGAGCTTGGGAGCGCAGGAGATCGGCGTCGGGCGGCGCGGCTGGCTGTCGATCGGTTTCACGCGCTCCGCGATGTACAGCATCCTGCCGCCCGCGCTGAAGGCGTTTCATCACGCGTACCCGGAAGTCGAACTGAAGCTCTTCGAGATGTTGACCGAAGAGCAGACCGATGCGTTGCGCGACCTGCGCATTCACGTAGGCATCGGAAGGCAGCCTCTCCTGATCGCCGGCTGCACGTCGTATCCGCTGCTGCGTGAGCATATCGTGGCCGTGCTCTCGCCGGATCATCCGCTGGCGGGAAAGAAGAAGGTGCACATCGCCGAGCTCGAAGATACGCCGGTCATTCTCTATCCGAAGCATCAGAACGCGCAGTTCAAGCGCACCGTGCAGTCCCTGTATCGCGATGCGGGCGTGACGCCGTTCGTCGCGCATCAGGCTTACGAAATCCAGACCGCGATCGCGCTCGTCGCGGCGGGGCTCGGCGTGACCTTCGTCGGCGAATCGGTGGCGCGGCACGGACGCGCGGATGTCGTGTTCCGCCCGCTCACGGGCCCTGGCGCGTCCCAATGGTCGACGCTCGCCGCCACCTTCCGCACCGACGACGACTCGGCTCATCTGCGCGCCTTTCTCGGCTGCCTTCCTCCGCCGCTCCCGGACGCCGCACTATAAGCAAAGCCTTATAGAAGCATAAGGAACGCGTCTTGGACGCGCGCTGCCACGCTTCTTATCATCGGTTTTCCTGCTCTGAATCCGGCACGCTGCATGCGAGAACGGATGTGAGCAGGCGGACGGCGAAGGCCGTTTGTAAAGCAGGGCCGCAGAGCCCTTGCGATCCGACGAAAAGTACGTGGAGACGGCATGACGCCATTCAACGAAGCGACCACCATGCGAAAGGTGTACGGGCGGCTCATGCCCTTGCTCTTCGCGATGATGTTTTTCAATTACCTCGACCGCATCAACATCGGCTTTGCGGCGCTCGACATGAACAAGGCTCTGGGCTTTTCGCCCGCCGTGTTCGGCTTCGCGGGCAGCATCTTCTTCGTGGGCTACATGGTGCTCGAAGTGCCGAGCAACCTGCTGCTGCATCGCGTGGGCGCGCGCCGCTGGATCGCGCGGATACTGCTCACGTGGGGCGCGGTGGCGGCCGCGACGGCCTTCGTGTTCGACGACAAGAGTTTCTACGTGCTGCGCTTTCTGCTCGGCGTGATGGAAGCGGGCTTCCTGCCGGGCGTCGCGGTTTATCTGACGAAGTGGTTCCCGGAACGCTACCGGGCGCGCGCGGTGGGCGGCTACATCATCGCGGGATCGTTTTCGGCGGTGCTCGGCGGTCCGATCTCCACGGCGCTGATGACGTACGCCAATGGCATTCTCGGCCTGCAAGGATGGCAGTGGATGTTCATCCTCGAAGGCGTTCCGGCGATGCTGCTCGGCCTGCTCACACTACGCATCATGACCGAGCGCCCCGCCGATGCCGACTGGCTCGCCGACGACGAAAAGCAATGGCTCGAAACGACGCTCGCGGCCGAACGCGAAGCCGTCGGCGGCAGCACGCACTATCCGCTCCTGCGCGTGGCGGGCGACGTCCGCGTGTGGAGTCTCGCGTGCCTGTTCGGCTGCGCGCTGGTCGGCATCTACGGGCTGTTTTTGTGGCTGCCGCAGATCGTCAAGAGTCTCGGCCATCTGAGCAACATCGAAGTGGGCTTTCTTTCGGCCGCGCCGCCGCTCTTGGGCGTGCTGGGCACATTCATCATCAGCCGCAGTTCGGACCGCACCGGCGACCGCAAGAAGCATCTGGCCTTCGTCTACGGCATGAGCGCGTTGGCGATTGCAGGCAGTGCCTATGCGCCGAACCCGGTCATCGCCTATGCGCTGCTGTGCGTGACCGGTCTCTTCATCTACGCGGGCAATCCGCTCTTCTGGAGCCTCGCTTCGTCGTTCAGGACGGGAGCTGCGGGCGCGGCGACCATCGCGCTCATCAATACGATCGCGCAGTTTGGCGGACTGGTCGGGCCGTGGAGCATCGGACTGGTGCGCAACGCAACCGGCAATTTCAAGCTCGCGCTGCTGACCATCGCCGCGTTTCTCGTCGTCGCGACCGTGATCGCGCTCGTGATGCGCGTGAAACCCGCCGACCATGACGACGCTTCGCTGCCCGCAGCGAATCCCGCCACGCGTACCTGAACCCCGCATACAACGATACGGAACTCACGCATGATCATCGATTGTCACGGTCACTACACGACCTCGCCGCCGCAGCACGAGGCATGGCGCACGCAGCAGATCGCGGCGCTCAGGGACGGCGTCTCGCCGCCGCCGCGCCCCGCCATTTCCGACGACGAGATTCGTGCCAGCATTGAAGGCGGCCAGTTGCGCATCCAGCGCGAACGCGGCACCGACCTCACGATCTTCTCGCCGCGCGCCGCCGGCATGGGCCATCATCTGGCAACGTCCGAAGCCAACGCGGTCTGGTCGGAAGCATGCAACGACCTCGTGCATCGCGTCGTCGAACTCTATCCGCGCAATTTCGCAGGCGTCTGCCAGTTGCCGCAGGCGCCGGGCGTCGCGCCGGAGAACTGCATCGCCGAATTGCGGCGCTGCGTGGAGGAATTGAGCTTCATCGGCTGCAATCTGAATCCGGATCCGTCGGGCGGCCACTGGTCCGGGCTGCCGCTCACCGACCGCTCGTGGTATCCGCTCTACGAAGCGATGGTCGAGCTCGACGTGCCCGCGATGATCCACGTGTCGTCGTCGTGCAATCCGAACTTCCATGCGACCGGCGCGCATTACATCAATGGCGACACGTCGGCGTTCATGCAGTTGCTGCAAGGCGATCTGTTCGCCGACTTCCCCACGCTCAAGTTCATCATTCCGCACGGCGGCGGCGCGGTGCCGTATCACTGGGGACGCTATCGCGGACTCGCGCAGGACATGAAGCGGCCGCTGCTCAGCGAGCATCTGCTGAACAACGTCTTCTTCGATACCTGCGTCTATCACCAGCCGGGCGCGGAACTGCTCGCCAAGGTGATTCCAGCCAAGAACATCCTGTTCGCGTCGGAGACGATCGGCGCGGTACAGGGCGTCGATCCCGAAACGGGTCATTACTTCGACGACACGCGCCGTTATATCGACGCTATCGACTGGCTCGGCGACGCGGACCGCGAGCTCATTTTCGAGGGCAACGCGCGTGCGGTGTACGGGCGCCTGTCCGCGCAACTCGAACGACAACGATCCACTGAAGGAGCGGCGACATGAACGCAATCGGATGGCGCGAAAACGAATCGGCGGCGCAGGCGAGCCCCGCGATGCTCGCCGCATTGCGCGAACTCCCGGTCTCCCTGTTGAGCGACAACATGGCGCGCGTGAGCGGCACGACCGGCTTGCGTCCGTTTCATCGGTCGAAGCCTATGGCGGGCACCGCGGTCACGGTGCGCACGCGCGGCGGCGACAACCTCGCGATTCATCGTGCGTTCGACTTCTGCCGTCCGGGCGACGTGCTCGTGATCGACGGCGCAGGGGAACTCACCCAGGCGCTGATGGGCGACATCATGGCGAGCTACGCGGAAAGCCTCGGCGTGCAGGGGCTCGTGATCGACGGTGCAATCCGCGACGTGGGCGCGCTGAGTCAGCGCCATTTTCCCGTGTATGCGCGGGGCGTCACGCATCGCGGGCCGTACAAGAACGGACCGGGCGAGATCAACGTGCCGGTGACGGTCGGCGGCATGGTGGTGCATCCGGGCGACATCATCGTCGGCGACGAGGATGGCGTGCTCGCCATCGCGCCCTCCGATGTCGAAGCGGTGATCGAAGGCGCGCGCAAAACCGCGGCAAAGGAAGCGGCGGCGCTGCAATCGATCGCGGAAGGACGCTTCGACCGTTCGTGGGTCGCCGTGCAGCGCGAGCGCATGATGAACGGCTGACGCCTTGCCGAACCGTGGCGGGCGCGCGCATGATGGCGTGTTCGCCTTTTCGACCCAACCCGCCATGCCCGACTATCTGAACGCAGCAGCGCTCATGGACCTTGCACGCCGCGCGGAAGCCCGCGCGCCCGGTCCGTGCGCCTGCACGAAAACGCCGCTCGACGGCTGGCAATCCCAGCCGCTTTCCCTCGATGAAACCCGCTTTCGCGAGATCGGCACGCTGATGCCGGAAGACGATCCGGAACCGACCTTTGCAGAATATCTGCCCGGGAAGGTCAACTACTGGTCCACGGAAGCGCCCATCGCGCCGCGTTATTTCCCCTACAACCGCTGCGGCGTGTGGGAATGCTCGTCGTGCGGGCGTCTCTATCTGCGCTACACCGAAGGCGGCGGCTATTTCGTCGATCGAAGGATCCGCGCGTTGCAATTGACCTTGATTGAGGACGTCTCACTCTGAGCGGCGACAGCACCGGGAGCAATCCCGAAACTCATCCGGAGGACCCGACGATGCCGAAGTACCTTATCTCCTTCCCCAGTTCGGCGATGGACATCTCCGACGAAGATATGGCTGCGGTCGGCGAAGCGGCACACGCGGTCATGAGAGAAGCGAAGGATGCCGGCGTCTATGTGTTCGGCGGTGGTGTAGACGAGGACGTCGCGCCGCTGATGGTCGCCGCCGACGGCACCGTCACGAACGAGACCTACCCGCAGACCAGGGAGTTTGGCGGCGGCTTCTGTGTCCTGGAACTCCCGTCGCGCGAAGCCGCCGTCCAATGGGCCGCAAAGATCGCCAAAGCCTGTCGCTGCTCGCAGGAACTTCGCGAGTTCGGTTACGACCCGGAGAGCTGACCGGCGAGGTCGCGAATCTGCGAAGGCGGCCGGAACACTTCTTGCGCAGCACAGATCGGCGAAGCGAAGGTCGATGCCGCGAAGAAGCAATAAGCGATGCAGGGGCGAACCGTTCGGTTTGCCCGTCTAATCCACGGAAGCGCTCGTAAGCCGAGGCTATGGTCAACGACCTCTGGTACAAAAACGCGATCATCTACTGCCTGTCCGTTGGCACGTTCATGGACGCGAACGGCGATGGCGTCGGTGACTTCCGGGGCCTGCTGCGGCGGCTCGACTATCTTCAGGGGCTCGGCATCACCACGATCTGGCTGATGCCCTTCCAACCGTCGCCCGGCCGCGACAATGGCTACGACATCACCGACTACTACAACGTTGATCCACGCTACGGCTCGCTCGGCGACTTCACGGAGTTCACGCACGCGTGCCATCAGCGCGGCCTGCGCGTGATGATCGATCTCGTAGTGAATCACACGTCGGACCAGCATCCGTGGTTCAAGGAAGCGCGGCGCGATCCCCAATCGAAATATCGTGACTGGTATGTCTGGTCGAAGAAGCGGCCGGCCCACGCCAAGGATGGAGTGGTCTTCCCCGGCGTGCAAAAATCGACATGGACCTACGACAAGGAAGCCGCCATGTGGTACTTCCATCGCTTCTACGAGTTCCAGCCCGACCTGAACACGGCCAACCCTTTCGTGCAGGCCGAGTTGCTCAAGATCATGGGCTTCTGGATCCAGCTCGGCGTCTCGGGCTTCCGCATGGACGCAGTGCCTTTTGTCATCGCCACGAAGGGCGCGCAGGTGAAAAGACCGGTCGAACAATACGACATGCTGCGCACGTTTCGCGAGTTCCTGCAATGGCGCAAGGGCGACGCGATCATTCTCGCGGAGGCGAACGTACTGCCCGACACCGACATGAAGTACTTCGGCGACGCCGGCGAACGATTGCAGATGATGTTCAACTTCCAGGTCAATCAGAACACGTTCTATGCGCTCGCGAGCGCGGAC
>Ga0160447_100148_pt1 | contig 46464 bp, 42 predicted proteins | sample HID1973K_E1MG_FD_108222 | JGI IMG/M metagenome (GOLD analysis project Ga0160447, IMG submission 108222) | Enriched mosquito-associated microbial communities from UW Madison campus, WI, USA - HID1973K_E1 MG | ecosystem: Host-associated > Arthropoda: Insects > Digestive system > Unclassified ...
CATCGTCTTTCCGTTTGACACTGTGCATGTCGATTTCACGCTGAAGGCAGCCGATCTCGCACCGCCCGCCGCCACGGCACGCAAGGCGCTCGCTCCCGCCATCGATGAAGTTCACGAGCAGGCGCCGCGCACCCCGCGTCGACGCGCGGCGCCGCGCAAGCGCGACCCCCGCCCGGCAGGCAGCCGCTGACGACCGCCCGACTCAGCTCCAGTCGTCCATGTCGTGCCGGATACTGTGACGATTCGCGATGAGTTCGTCCACGCTCGGCTCGTTGTTCATCGCGCGCTGAATCGCGAGCTTCGTCGCCTCGTAGTTCGTGCGATACATGTCCTTCTTGTCGAGGTTCGCGTCCGTCGCGCAGCGCGGATCGATCCACACGAGGCTGATGATGCACAGATCGTTCGCCTGATCCTTCGGCAGGATACCTTCGATCAGGCAATCGACCACGGCATCGGCGGTCGCGGACTGCACGACGCCGCCGAACAGGTCGATATTGCCCATGTCCTTCAGCGTCACCTTCGGAACGATCATCGTCGCGGGGCGCACCATCTGATTGCACGCGCGAATCGCGAACATGGCGGTGTGGCCTTTCGACTGCGCCATCATGTTGGCGAACGCGTGGCCCACCGGCCCGTCGACGCGGCCAATCAGAATTTCCGGCATTGCATCGGTCGCTTGTCCCGGGGCGGCCAGCACGGTTGCTTCGCCGGCACGGAACGTCAGATCCAGACTCATGAGCACTCTCCTTTTGGGGCGGAACGATGTTTCGATAAACCGAAGGGACGTCCACACGCAAGGACGATGCCATCGCCGTTGCCCGGGGTTCCATCCCACGCTCACGACAGACTGCTCCCGCCGCGTGACACACTGTGCGGGACGGCGTTTTCCCTGTCCTCCCTGTTTCGGGTGGGGGTGCGGTTCGCCACGCGCCCTTAACGTGGCAAGCGTGCGGCATGCGCTACGAGCGAGCGCGGCCGAACCTGACTTGCACCCTGCGGCGCGCCGCTGCGCGCCCATCATCGAGCCGACCCGGACCATGAATTCACTCGACGGTTACAGGCCACGCGCGGCGTGGATGACGACCCTGATGCTGACGGCGCTTGCCCTCATCAACTTCCTCGACAAGATCGTGCTCGGCATGGTTGCCGTGCCGCTCATGCGCGAACTGAACCTGTCGCCGGCGCAATTCGGCGTCGTCGCGGGAAGTTTCTTCTGGCTGTTCGCCGTATCGACTGTACTGGTCGGGTTCCTCTCGAACCGGATCCAGACGCGCTGGCTGCTGCTCGCAATGGGCATGATGTGGGCCGTGCTCCAGATTCCGCAGGCGCTCTTCAGCAGCATGGCGGCGTTTCTCGTGAGCCGCGTCGTGCTTGGCGCGGCGGAAGGCCCGTTCTATCCGGTGTCGGTCCACGCACTCTACAAATGGTTTCCCGACGAAAAGCGCAACATGCCGGTCGCGTTTCTGAATCAGGGCGCCGTCGTCGGCCTGCTGCTCGCAGGGTTGCTGATTCCGGTCATCACGCATCACTGGGGCTGGCGGACCAACTTCATCGTGCTCGGCATCATCGGCGCGGTGTGGAGCGTGATGTGGCTATGCGTCGGACGCGAGGGCAATCTCGTGCAGCGTCCGCGCGGGCCCGCGAGCGCGCCGCTTCAGAAAGTGCCCTACCGCAGGCTGCTGAGCAACCCGACGATCCTCTGCGTGTTTTTTCTCGGCTTCGCCGGCTACTGGATGCTCGGCGCGAACATGACCTGGCTGCCGACCTATCTGGAGCAGGCGCTCGGCTACTCGGGCATCACGTCGGGACGATGGTTCGCGCTCGTGATCGCCACGGCGGCGCCGTTCAGTCTCGGGCTCAGCTGGCTGTCGCAGCGCATGCTCGCGCGGGGCGCAACGTCACGCAGTGCGCGCGTGCGTTTGCTGTGTGCGGCGTTTGTGGGCGGCGCGTGTCTGTTCTTTGCGTTGATGTTGCCGGGTCTTTCGCCTGGCCAGAAGGTCGCGGTGTTCGCGCTGGCGGGCGCGTTGCCTACCGTGTGTTTTGCGCTCGCGCCTGCGCTGTTGTCGGAAGTCGTGCCGGATGCGCAGCGTGGCGCGCTCATCGGTATTCATACGGCGCTTGCGAGCACGGGCGCCGCGATCGCGCCGATGCTGATTGGCCGGATCGTGCAGGCGCACGGAAGTACGAGCGCGCACGCGTACGAACTCGGTTTCGCTACGAGCGCGGGCATGTTGATTGTCGCTGCGCTTGCGGCCTTGCGTTGGTTGCATCCGGAGCGGTCCAGGGGCGGTTCGCGGGAACGGATCGCTACTACGGCCGCCTGAGGGCGCAGCCATGGCGGGTTTCGCCGGATCCGGCGAAGAACCTACCGCAAAACCTTCGCACGATAAGCAAACCGGTCCCCACGAAACACCAGCTCGGCGCAACAAAGCGCATTGCCCTGGATATCGAACGGCGTACAGCGTACGCGCAATAGCGGCGTCCCCGGCTCAACTTTCAGCCGCCGAGCGTAATCCTTGGTGGCGGCGATCGCCGCGCTCTCCGTTTCGACGTGTTTGAGCCGATAGCCAAGCCGCTCCTCGAAGATGCTCATCACGTCGTTCGTCTCGAGATCCTCGGCGACGAGCGCGTCGATGAGCGCCGCGTCCCCCATCACCATGAACAGCGCCACCGGCACGGCATCCCACAGCCGCAGCGTCGTCGCGCACACGAGCGAGTCGCCGTCCTCGAGGCCAAGCGAGCGCACCGCAAACGGCGGCGCCGCAACCTGCCGCACCGAGAGCAACTCGCCGTGCGCCGTCTGGCCACGCTTGCGCGCCGCCTCGTAGAAGCCCGTCAGTTGCCCGAGGTCCGAGCGCTCGGCAGGACGCGTCACGAAACTCCCCTTCCCGTTGATCTTCTCGATCAACCCGCTCGCATGCAGACCCGCGAGCGCCTGCCGGATCGTGATGCGGCTCACGCCGTGTAGCGCGACGAGCTCGGCTTCCGACGGAAGCTTCACGCCCGGCGCGAGATCGTTTGAGACGATCCGCTGCCGCAACGCGTCTTCGATCTGCTTGAAACGAGGCTGTGTCATGGCGCCTTCTTTTCCTGTTCGATGGACGGCAACGATAGCGACGATTGTAGCTGTCATGACAGGCTAGGGGTTTTGCCCGGTATACCTGTTATGACAGGTGGTGCGACGATGCCAACGAGCGTCGCCGCTCGCGAAGCTCCTTTGGCGACGCCCGATCCACAGGAGAACACCATGCTGCAAGCCGTTCCAGCCGCTGACGAGCGCGATGAAAACTGGCCCTTCACCGTCGAGCGCGCGACTCCGGCGATCGGCGTGTATGTCGGCGGCATCAATTTGCGCGAGCCGCTCGGCGAACCGGCCTGTCTCGCGCTGCGCCGCGCGCTCATCCGCTACAAGGTGCTGTTCTTCCGCGACCAGGACATCACGCCGGCGCAACACGTCGCGCTTGCGCAGCGCTTCGGCAAGCTGGAAGTGCATCCGGTCTTCGCCCATCACCCGGATCATCCGGAACTCGTCCTGTTCGACAAATCGGGCGAGAAGCGCGGCCACGAAAACATCTTTCACAGCGACGTTTCGTGGCGCGAAGTGCCGTCGATGGGCTCGATCCTGCGTTGCGTCGAATGCCCGCGCGTCGGCGGCGACACCATCTGGGTCAACATGGCGCTCGCGTATCAAAAGCTGCCCGAGGACGTGAAGACGCGCATCGCTAATCTGCAAGCGGTGCACGACATGCTGCCGCTGTTCGGCAAGGTTCTGTCGCCCGAGCAGCGCGTGAGCGTGCGCGCGCGCAATCCGCCAGTCACGCATCCGGTCGTGCGCGCGCATCCGGAATCGGGCGAGAAGATTCTCTTCGTGAACGAAGCGTTCACTACCCACTTCGCCAATTACGCCGATACCACTGCGTTCCGCTTCGGCTTCGATCTCAAGCTGGCCGAGATGGACCTGCTCCAGTACCTGTTCCGGCAGGCCGCCGCGCCGGAATATCAGGTGCGCCTGAAGTGGGAACCCAACACGATCGCCTTCTGGGACAACCGCGCGGCCCAGCACTACGCGGTGCAGGACTATTACCCCGCCGTGCGCCGCATGATGCGCGCGACGATCATCGGCGACCGTCCGGTCTGAGCGCGTCGCCGCGCAATGGAGAAACCATGAAAGACTTGAGCAGGTTCTATATCGGCGGACGATGGGTCGAGCCGGCCGTCGGCGGGCGCTTTGCCGATATCGTCAATCCCGCGACGGAGGAAGTCGTCGGCCGCGTGGCGATGGGCACGAACGCCGATGTCGAGTCCGCGGTCGCGGCCGCGCGCGCCGCGTTTCCCGCCTGGTCGCGCACGAGCGTCGAGACGCGCGCGGCGTTGCTCCGACGCGTGATGGCGCTGTACAAGGAGCGCATCGGCGCGCTCGCCGACGCGATCACCACCGAAATGGGCGCGCCGTCATGGCTCGCGCGCGAAAAGCAGGCGCCCGCCGGGCTCGGCCAGTTTCACGGCACCCTGACCGCGCTGCAAGGCTTCCCGTTCGTCACCGAACGCGGCGCGACGCAGATCGTGCGCGAGGCCATCGGCGTTGCGGCGCTGATCACGCCGTGGAACTGGCCGCTCAACCAGATCGCCGCGAAGGTCGCGCCCGCGCTCGCGGCGGGCTGCACCATCGTGCTGAAGCCATCGGAGATCACGCCGCTCGACGCCGAACTCTTCGCGCAGATCATGCACGATGCCGACGTGCCCGCGGGCGTGTTCAACATGCTCTACGGCGATGGCGCCGAAATCGGAGGCGCGCTCGCCCGGCATCGCGGCATCGACATGGTGTCGATCACCGGTTCGACGCGCGCGGGCGCCGACGTCGCGCTGAAGGCCGCGCCGACCGTCAAGCGCGTGACGCAGGAGCTGGGCGGCAAATCGCCGAACGTGATCCTCGACGACGCCGATCTGCAAAGCGCTGTAGCGGGCGGCGTGATCGCCTGCATGATCAACTCCGGCCAGACCTGCATCGCGCCCACGCGCATGCTGGTGCCGAAGCATCTGTACGCGCATGCCGTCGCGATTGCGGCAGCGACGGCGAACGCGCTGACAGTCGGCGATCCGACGCTGCCCGACACCAAGGTCGGCCCGATCTCGAATCGCCGTCAGTACGAGCGCGTGCAGCAGATGATCCAGCAGGGTATCGACGAAGGCGCGACGGTCGTGGCGGGCGGCCCCGGCCGTCCGTCGACCCTGACGCGCGGCTTCTACGCGCGCCCGACCGTGTTCGCGAACGTGCATAACGACATGAGCATCGCGCGCGAGGAAATCTTCGGGCCGGTCGTCGTGATGATTTCGTACGCGACCGAGGACGAAGCCATCGACATCGCCAACGATACAGATTTCGGGCTCGCGGCCTATGTGTCGTCGGCAGACCCGGCGCGCGCGCGACGCATGGCCGCACGTCTGCGTGCGGGCGCGGTGATGCTCAACGGCGCGACGCTCGACCTGAACGCGCCGTTCGGCGGCTACAAAGCTTCCGGCAACGGCCGCGAGTTCGGCGAGCACGGCCTGTCCGAGTTCCTCGAAACGAAGTCGATCGCGGGCTGCGTGTAAGTGAATCGCCCCGCGTCGGCGTATTGACCGGCGCGGGGCGAGAACAAGATACCGAAAGCGGCCCGATCAGAACGTCGAGAGCGTCAGCGTATTGCGCACCGACTTCACGCCTTGCACACCTTGCGTGACGCGCGTTGCCTGTTCGATCTGCGCTTCTTCGGGCACCCAGCCTTCCAGGATCACGTCGCCATTGGTCGCGCGCACCGTGATGCCGCCCGCGCGCATGCCTTTCGCCTTTCCGAGCGCGGTGAGAATGCGCCGGCGCAACGCGCGATCCACCGCTTTGGACGGTGCCTTGCCCGCGCTCGCAGCGGACGTCGCCGCCGATGCGACAGGCGTCGACGCCGTCTCCTGCGCGTGAACGCAAAAAGAAGCGCTGAGTGCGGCGAGCGCGATCATCAGCTTGCCGGTTCGAAGGAATTTCATAGTGTCGTTGGTTGCCATGATCGTTGTACCGATATTCGATGCGATGAACCCTGCCACGCGCGTTTCGCCGCGCCCGCAAGCCCGGACGACGCGCGCCCGATGTGAATCAGAAGCGATGCGACACGCCGACGCCGACGAGCGTCTGCTTCTCGCCCGGCCCGATCGCCGTGAGGCCGGGCCAGGTCGTCGTCGCGAGTCCGTTGTTCTTCATGTAGCCCGCGCGCGCATAGAAGGACGTGCGCTTCGAGATGCTGTGATCCGCGCCGACCTGCACGCCCCACGTGTTGTCGTGCACGCCACGCACGAGCCGCTGGAAGCCTGCGATTTCGATGGCGTCGGCGGGCGTCGCCTGGATCGTCGCCCCGAGTTCCGCGACGCTGAACGGATGCGCCGCATTCAGGCGCGCGGCGACCGAACCGGCGGACGGGTCTTCCGGCTTGTGATACGTGTAGTTGAATTGCAGATTCACGATGCCGATGCGGTAAGCGAGCGCGCCGGTGTAATGCTCGACCGAGACGGTATTGACCGCGGCGGGCAAGCCCGGAATGTTCTTCGAGCCCGGATGCTGGAACTGATACGACAGGCCCACGTACAGGCCGTAACCCGAATACGTTCCGGCGATGTCCAGCATGTTGCCGGTCGATTGCGGATACGGCTGCGTGACGGAAGCGGCGAGCGCATACATGCCCCACAACTGGAAGCCGCTGAGATTGGGCGACTTGTAGACGATCGCGTTGCTCGAACGTCCGCCGCCGGTCTGCGTGGCCATCGTGTTGCGGTCGAACGTGGTCGACGACGCCGCGAGCGGCGAGAGCACTTCGTTCGCGCGGAACGGATCGGTCGGATAGAGCGACCAGAACGTCGGCTGATATTGCCTGCCGAGCGACAGCGAACCGTATTTCTCGTGCGTCAGGCCGACCCACGCCTGGCGATAGAACATCGCCGAGGAGTCCGCGAAGAACGTGCCGTTGTTGATGTTGTAGCCGTTTTCGAGCGTGAAGACCGTCTTGAGGCCGCCACCGAGATCTTCGCTGCCTTTGAGGCCGACCATCGAGCCGCTGTTGCCGCCGCTTCGCATCGACCAGGACTGGGTGCCGCCGTTGTTGAACCACTGTACAAATGCATCGGCGACGCCGTAAAGGGTCACGCTGGATTGCGCCGCCGCGCTGCCGGCCGCAACCGCGAGCGCCGCGCCAGCGACGCTCTTCGTGATGAAACGCATGAGTGTCTCCTCGTTGTGGGTGTCTGGTCTGCCCGGCGCGCGCGATCGCGTCGCGCAACGCACACCGATGCTGCGCCGACCTATTCCAAAGCAGTGTTGCAGCCGGGCACGAACGCACCACTACCCGAAGCGAGTAGGCACGGGAATACCCGCATCACTTCACCCATTGCTTCGTTTTCCCGACTATCACTCGCGCGACTCACAAGCAAGTGCTTTGTTCCGATATACGGGGTTATGCGCCCTACACATGTTCCCTAGCGGGCAGCGCGCGTCCCGAAGGCTAGAATCAACCGTAGAGGCCCATAATTAACGACGCAGGTGTTCGATGACTGAAACAATCATTCTTCGCAATCCGAATCATGATGTTGACGACGTGGCGACGCCGCCCGTCGCCTGTGCGTCGCCGCGCGTGTCGACGCTGGTCGTGGGCCGCGAGCGGCTCGTCGCGCAACTCGTCGAGGCGCGCCGCAAGCGCTGCATCGTCGTGCAGGGCCCGGCGGGCTATGGCAAGACCACGGCGCTCATTGCGTGGCGCGAGGCGCTCTATCCGCTCGCGTTTCAGGTCGCGTGGCTCACACTCTCGGACGAAATCGACGACCTCGCCCGCTTTCTCGACGCGCTGGCCGCGAGCCTCGCGCAAGTCGATCCGGCGATTTCGCGCGACGCCGCGCTGCTCGGCGGGCGCGGCATGGACGACGAAGCGATCGAGCGCACGATCATCGCGCTGGTGCGCGGCATTGCGAGCCGTCAGGGCGATTTCGTGCTGGTGCTCGACGATCTGCATCGCCTGACGCAGCGGCGCTGTCATCGGTCGCTGCAGTGGCTGCTCGACTACGCGCCGCCGAATCTGCATGTCGTGCTCGCGTCGCGCGGGGCGATTCCGCTGTCGGTCGGGCGCATTCGCGATGCTGGCTTGCTGCTCGAACTGGACCTGCGCGACCTGCGCTTTTCGATGGCGGAATCCAGGGCGTTTCTCAAGTCGCAATGTCCGGAAATCGGCTCGCGCGAGGCGCGCCAGATGCACGAACTCACCGACGGCTGGGTCGCCGGGCTGCAACTGATGGTGGTCGGCGCGAGGCGCAGGAAAGCCGCACCAGTGCCGTCCGCGCCCGACGATCCGCCCACGGACACGCAGCTTCTCGATGTCCACACCTTCGCGGAATATTTCGAGCGCGAAGTGCTGTCGCGGCTCGCGTCGAGCGAAGTCGAACTGCTCGTCCGCATGGCCGTGTGCGATCGGCTTTGTGCGCCCTTGTGCGTCGCGCTGCTCGGCGGCGCCGATGATTCCGGCGACGTGCTGAAACTGCTCGCGCGCCTCGAGAGCGACAATCTCTTTCTCGCGCCCGCCGGTCACGATGCCCGCCACGCGTGGTATCGGCTGAATCCGCTGTTTCGCGAAACTCTGCTCGAACGTTTCCGCGCGCGCAGCGAGGCGCAGCGTCGGCAGGTGCATCAGGCGGCGTGGCGATGGTTTCAGGCGCACGATCACGCCGATGAAGCCGTGCGCCACGCCATGCTCGCCGGCGAACCCGCGGCGGCGGCGGATCTCGTCGCCCATATCGCGCGCAGCCTGCAGTTGCGCGGCGACTTGCGCAAGGTCGTCGCGCTGATGCGCCTGTTGCCGCAAGCGGAGATTCAGGCGCGCGTCGGCCTGCGGCTCTGGATGATCCACCTGCATCTCTACGCGCGCGAGTTCGAAGCATGCGAAAGCGCAATCGAGCGGCTGGCGAGCGATCTCGCGCCCGACGACACCCATTCGCGCTATCGCCTGACGCTGCTGCACGCGGCGCTCGCGGTTCAACGCGACGATCTCGACGCCGCCTGCGAACTGCTGCCGCGTCTGCGCGCGCTGCCGCACGACGCGCAAGGCATCATCGTCGGCGCGCGCAACAATCTCCTCTCGTGGATCCATGCGCGGCGCAGCGATTTCGACGAAGCGTGTCGCGTCCAGACGGAGCGCGCGGCCGCGTTGCCCGATGGCACGCCGATCATGGGCACGTCGGCGGGCGTGTTGAGCGGGCGCGCGCTCGCGGGTTTGAGCCATCTGCTGCAAGGCGATCTGCTGCAGACCGAGCGCGTGTGCCGCGACGTGCTGTACGAAGCCGAACAGCGCGGCGGCGCGGCGGCCGAAGCGTCCGCGCTCGCAACGGCCTTGCTCGGCGAAGTGCTCTACGAATCGGGCGAAGCGGATCACGCGCGCAAGCTGCTCGAAGAGCGCCTCGACGTGATCGAGCGCGTTTCGTTTCCCGATTCGGTGATGAGCGTGCTGACGGTGTTGTCGGCGTCGCATTGGCTCGCGGGTCATCGGCTCGATGCCATCGCGTGCCTCGACCGGCTCGAAGACTATGCGGCGCGGCACGATCTGCGCCGCGTGCTCGCGCATTGTCTGGCGCTGCGCGTCCGGCGTGATCTGCAACGCGGCCAGTTCGACGCCGCTCAGGCGCACCTCGCGCGGCTCGACGCGCAGGTGGCGCGCGCCGCGTCGCACACATCGGCATCGGCATGGATGGAATTTCAGGTGATCGCGCAGCAGGCGCACGTCGACTGGCGTCTCATCCACGAGGACTACGACGCCGCGGCGCATGCGCTGTCGCCGCTGATCGAGTCATGCCGCGAGCGCGGCTGGCAACGGCGGCTCGCGTTCCTCGAAGCGCAGAAAGCCGTCGCGGCGGATGGACTCGGCGACGCGGGTTCGGCGCGCAGGCTGATGCTATCGGCGATGCGTCTCGGGCATCGTCTCGGCCTCGTGCGGACGCTGCTCGACGCCGATCCTGCCGTGCCCGATCTGATCGTCCGCGTGAGCAAGGACGCGCCGCAGGACGCCGTGTTGCAGTTCTACGCGGATCGCCTGCGCGATGCGCACTCCCGCGCCACCGCGGCACAAGCGGCCTCGACAAAACCGAAGGCACGTTCCGGCGATGCGAAAGCGCACGACCTTCTGAGCGCGCGCGAGACGAAAGTGCTGAACCTGCTCGCGCAGGCGCTGCCGAACAAGAAGATCGCCCGGACGATGGGCATTTCGCCCGAGACGGTCAAATGGCACCTGAAAAACATCTACAGCAAGCTCGGCGTGTCGAGCCGCGACGAAGCCGTCGCGCGTTCGCGGGATCTCGCGCTGAGCGACGGCGCGTGATCGAGCGGCAGATTCGCGAGCACGTCGGCGTGAAAATCCGCATCGCCGAGGCGCAGCGAGGCCGCCGTCAAATACTTGAAGTAGTCGCCGACAGCCAGTTCCGCCGTGACGCCCATGCCGCCGTGCAACTGCACGGCCTGCTCGCCGATGAAGCGCGCCGCGCGGCTCACGATCAGCTTCGCCGACGAGATCATGCGGCGCCGCTCGGTCGCGTCTGTTTCGCCGATGGCGGATGCGGCCAGATGCGCCATCGACAGCGCGAGTTCCTTCTGCACGAGCATGTCCGCCAGCCGGTGACGCAGCGCCTGAAAGCGTCCGAGCGCCTGTCCGAACTGCTTGCGCGTGCACAGATACTCGGAAGTCATCTCGATCAGGCGTTCCATCGCCCCCGCGCTGGCTGCGCACGACGCCGCGATGCCCAACTCCAGCGCCGCTTCGAGCATCGCCGCGCCGTGCGCGCCATCGCCGAGCATCGCCCGTTGCGGCACGCGCACCGCCTGCAGCGTGACTTCGGCGGCGCGCTCGCCATCGAGCGTCGGATAGGCGCGCACGGTCACACCCGCCGCCGCTGTCGGCACGATGAACAGCGACACGGCCTGAATGGACGCATTCCACGCCGAGACGATCAGCGAATGCGCGGCCCCGCCGTGCCATACGTGCATCTTGTGGCCGTCGAGTACGAAGCCGTCATCTTGCACGCGCGCCGTGGTCTCCGGCTGCGCGTAGTCGTAGCGGCTCTCTGGTTCCTGATACGCGAGCGTGACGATCTCGCGGCCCTCGACCATCGCCGGCAACCACGCTTGCCGCTGCGCGTCCGAGCCGAAACGTTGAATCAGACCAGCCGCCATCACTGCACAGGGAATCAGCGGCTCGGGAAGCAGCGCGCGTCCGGCTTCGAACTGCACGGCGAAGGTATCAGTGGCGGTGCCGTCGAAGCCGCCGTAGTCGGACGCGACCGTCAGCCCGAGTACGCCGAAGTCCGCATAGGTGCGCCACGCATCGGGGCTGAAGCCGTCGGGATTGCGCACCGCGTGGCGGCGCGCGTCGATCGGATAGCGTTCCTCGGTGAAGCGTCTCAGGCTGTCCGCGAGTTGACGCTGCTCTTCGCTATATGAAAAGTCCATCTTGCCGCCCGCCCGTTCTAGAGATCGAGAACCGCTTTCGCGATGATTTCCTTCTGCACCTCGTTCGTGCCGCCGTAGATGGTCGGCTTGCGCATGTCGAGATAGAAGCTGCCGATGTTCGCGCCGTAGCCAGGCGCGGGCGTCCAGCCGTCGAAGCCGTCCGCGAGCCAGCCGGGCGAGAACGGCAGCGCGTTCGGCCCGGCGATGTCCACCTGCAACGCCGACAGCGCCTGCTGCAACTCCGAGCCGCGAATCTTGAGAATCGACGACTCCACGCCCGCCCCGCGCTGACTCGCCTCCGACGCCACGCGCATCAGCAGCATCTCCAGCGCCATGACTTCTGCCTCGATGCGCGCGATCCTTTCGCGGATACGCACGTCGTCCGAGAGCGGCCTGCCGTTGCGGCGCTCGCGCTGCGCCAGCGCCTTCACGTAACGCAATTCCCGCCGGCAATGTCCGATGCCCGCAATGCCCGTGCGCTCGTGGCCGAGCAAATACTTCGCGTACGTCCAGCCGTGGTTCTCCTCGCCGACGAGATGCGCGGCGGGCACTTGAACGTCGTCGAGCCAGACCTCGTTGACATCGGCGGCGCCTTCGAGCGTGTCGATCGGGCGCACCGTGATGCCGGGCGATTTCATCTCGATGAGCAACAGCGAAATGCCGTTCTGCTGCTTCGCCCCGGTATCGGTGCGCGCGAGGCAGAACATCCAGTCCGCGTGCTGCGCATACGTGGTCCAGGTCTTCTGCCCGGTCACGATGTAATGGTCTCCCGCGCGCACCGCGCGCGTCTTGAGCGAGGCGAGATCCGAGCCCGCGCCCGGCTCGGAATAGCCCTGGCACCACCAGTCCTGCGCCGACAGGATGCGCGGCAGATGGCGCGCCTGCTGCGCGGCGCTGCCGAATTTCATCAGCACCGGGCCGATCATGTTGAGGCCGAACGGCAACTGGCGCGGCGCCCCCGCGAGGCCACATTCGATATCGAACAGCAGCCGTTGCAGCGCCGTCCAGCCGGTACCGCCGAAAGCCTCGGGCCAGCCGGGCGCGCCCCAGCCCTGCGCATGCAGGATGCGCTGCCAGCGCACCGTATCGTCGCGCTCGAGAGGGCGATGATTCAGCACCTTGTCGCGCAGATCACCGGGAAGGCGATCACGCAGAAATGCGCGGATGGAATCGCGAAACGCGAGTTCCTCTTTCGAATAACTCAGGTCCATTGAACATCCTCGTTGACGCGCATCCAGACAGACTCACGATACGCGGCACGGCGCGCCGGACCGCCACCCACCTCGGGTGGTCACCCGCCGGTGCGCCTCCCCTATCCTTCATCGAAGGGCAAGCGAGCCGTCGCACGGCGGAATCGACAAATCAACAGCCGGGGAACGGCGCGCGGCCTCGTGGCCGCATCCGGCAAAAGCATCCATGCTCGGGAGACAGATGTAATGAGCACGCTCGAAGCAAGCGGCAAGGTGGCACCGTCTTATCGTCCTGTGCGGTTTCCAGAGCGGCAGACGCTCGTCGAGCATCGCGCGGACGGCACGTTGATTCTCCGCAGCGCCCGCGCGCTGCCGCGCATCGAACAGCGCTCGTTCGCGGATTTCATTCCGGGCTGGGCGGCGCAGCGCGGCGACAGCGCCGCGTTCTGCGAGCGCGACAAGCACGGCGCATGGCGCTCGCTGAGCTGGCGCGAACTGTGGCGGCAAGTGCGGGCGGTGGCGGCCGCGCTGCTGGACATGGGACTGAACGCGCAGCGCCCGCTCATGCTGCTGTCGGGCAATTCCATCGAGCAGGCCGTGTTGCTGCTTGCGGCCGAATACGCGGGCATTCCGGCTGCGCCGGTATCGCCCACCTATGCGCTGATGAGCAAGGACTTCGCGCGCCTCAAGGCCATCTGCGAGCTGGTCCCGCCCGGCGCGGTGTTCGTGCAGTCGGTCGCGCCGTATGCGCGGGCGCTGGGCGCGCTGAATCTGAAGGGCGTGCCCGTCATTGCCGTCGAAGGCGCAACGCAAGGTCAGTTCGCATGGGACGCGCTTACGGACGGCCCGTTCGACGAGACGAGCCAGCGCGCTGTCGAGCGCGCCCATGCCGCCATCGATCACGATGACACCGCCCGCGTGCTCTTCACCTCCGGCTCCACGGGGCTGCCGAAAGCCGTGCGCCTCACGTACGGCAATCTGGGCGCGGTCGCCGCGTATTACTCGGACAGCTTCGCATGGCTGCTCGACGCGCAGCCCGTATTTCTCGACTGGCTGCCGTGGCATCACGGTCTCGGCGGCGTGCTGCATCTCGGCCGCGCGATCCAGTTCGGCGCGACGCATTACATCGACGATGGCCGCCCGCTGCCCGGCATGATCGAGCGCACCGTGCGCAATCTGCGCGAAGTGTCGCCGACCATCTTCACGAGCGTGCCGTCCGCATGGACCGTGCTCGCCACCGAGCTCGAACGCGATCCGCAACTGGCCGAAAGCCTCTTCGCGAAGGCGAGCTTTTTCGGCTACGGCGGCGCGAGCATGCCGGCCGAAGTGTGGAAGCGAATCCAGAACGTGGCGGAGAAGACCATCGGCGCGCGGATCACGTTCTGCACCGGTCTCGCATCGACGGAAACGTCCGGCATGGGCACGTATTGCAGCTGGCCGACGGATACGCCCGGCAACATCGGCACGCCCGCGCTCGGCTCGGAAGTGAAGCTCGTGCCGCTCGAAGGCGGCGACGTCCGTTATGAAATACGCATGCGCGGCCCGAACGTGTTCGGCGGTTACATCGGGCAACCGGAACTCACCGCGGCCGCGTTCGATGACGAAGGCTACTTCCGCTTCGGCGACGCCGTGCGTCTGGCCGATCCCGCCGATCCGGCCCAGGGCATGATTTTCGCGGGCCGCACCGTCGAAGACTTCAAGCTCGCGAACGGCTCGTGGGTTCGCACCGGCGCGCTGCGGCTCGCGCTCGTCGACTGCTGCGCGCCCCTTCTGACGGACGCGGTGATCTGCGGGCACGATCGCGACTTTCTCACCGCGCTCGCCTGGCCGAACGTCGCGGCGTGCCAGCGCATCGCGCCCGAGCTTGCGTCGCTCGACGCCGGCGCGCTCGCCGCGCATCCGCTCGTCGTCGCCGAACTGAGCCGGCGCCTTTCGCAACAGAAGGCGCGTGGCGCGACGCTCGTCATCGAGCGGCTGATGTTGCTGGCCGAGCCGCCCTCGCTCGACGCCAACGAAATCGCCGACAAAGGCTACGTGAATCAGGCGGTCACGCGCGCGCGCCGGGCGCATCTGATCGACGCGCTCTATCTGGCCGATCCCGCTTCGAACGTCGCGTGCACAGGCGCCATTCCGCGTCACGCGAAGAAATAGAACTCACCTTCCAGGATTCTCGACATGCACATCGAACGCACCGTCTTTCGGGACGATCACGAAATGCTTCGCACTACTGCTCGCCGTTTCTTCGAGCGCGAGTGTGTTCCGCATCAGGCGGCATGGGACAAGGCCGGACGCGTGGATCGCGAAACCTGGCTGAAGGCGGGAAAGCAGGGCCTCTTGTGCGTCTCGATTCCGGCCGAATACGGCGGCGGCGGCGGCGATTTCGGCCATGTAGTCGTCGTCAATGAGGAAATGACGCGTGCGGGCGTGAGCGGGCCGGGCTTCGCGGTGCATTCGGATATCGTCGCGCCGTATATCGCGCGCATCGGCAGCGAGGAGCAGAAGCAACGCTGGCTGCCCGGCATCTGCACGGGTGAACAGATTCTCGCCATCGCGATGACCGAGCCCGGCACCGGCAGCGATCTGAAAGCGGTGCGAACCAGCGCGCGCCGCGACGGCGACCACTACGTCATCAACGGCAGCAAGACCTTCATCACGAATGGGCTGAACGCGGATCTCGTCGTGGTCGTCTGCACGACGGACCCGGGCGCGGGTGCGAAGGGCGTGAGCCTGATCGTCGTCGAGACGACGCGCGAAGGCTTCCGGCACGGCCGCAAGCTCGACAAGATCGGCATGCACGCGCAGGACACCGCCGAACTCTTCTTCGACGATGTGCGCGTGCCGGTCGAGAACCGGCTCGGCGAGGAAGGCAAGGGCTTCGCGTATCTGATGGCCGAATTGCCGCAGGAGCGCCTGAACATTGCGGTCGGAGCGGCCGCGCGGCTCGAAACGTGCCTCGAACACACGCTGAACTATGTGAAGGATCGCCGCGCGTTCAATCAGACCGTGTGGGACTTTCAGAACACCAAATTCAAGCTCGCCGACATCAAGGCGCAGGCCATCGCCGTGCGGCTGATGGTCGATCACTACCTCGACGTGCACATGCGCCGCCGTCTGACGCTCGAGGAATCGGCGCTTGCGAAGCTCTTCGCCACCGAAACGCTCGGCAAGGCGCTCGACGAGATGGTGCAACTACATGGCGGCTACGGCTACATGCTCGAGTATCCGGTCGCCCGCGCATTCGTCGATGCCCGCGTGTCGCGCATCTACGGCGGCGCGAGCGAGGTCATGCGCGATCTCATCTCGCGCAAGCTGTGAATCCATCGAATCTTCAATCACTGAAGGAGAAGCACATGAGTCGCAAGGTGTATGTCGCAGGTGTCGGCATGATTCCGTTCAAGAAGCCGGGCGCGAGCGAGCCGTACGACGTGATGGGCGAAATCGCGATCCGCGATGCGCTCGCCGACGCTGGCCTCGACTTCAAGGCCATCCAGCAAGCCTATGCCGGCTATGTCTACGGCGACTCGACGTGCGGACAGAAAGCGATCTATCGCGTCGGCATGACGGGCGTGCCGGTCATCAACGTCAACAACAATTGCGCGACGGGTTCGTCCGCGCTCTTTCTCGCGCGCCAGGCCGTCGAATCCGGCGCGGTCGATTGCGCGCTCGCCGTGGGCTTCGAATTCATGCAGCCGGGCGCGTTGTCGTCGAAATGGAATGACCGCGCGCCCGCGCTCGAACGCGCGCTCGATCTGACCAACAAGCTCGTCGGCCACACGGAGATTCCCACCGCGATCCGCCAGTTCGCGGGCGCGGGCCTCGCGCATATGCGCAAGTACGGCACCAAGCTGGAGACGTTCGCGCGCATTCGCGCGAAGGCGAGCGAGCACGCGGCCCGAAATCCGCTCGCGGTGTTTCGCAATGTCGTGTCGACCGACGACGTGATGAATGCGCCGGTGCTGTGGGAAGGCGTGCTGACGCGCCTGATGGCGTGCCCGCCGACCTGCGGCGGCGCGGCGGCCATCGTCGTGTCCGAAGCGTTCGCGCGCAAACACGGCCTGCGCAGCGATGTGATGATCGCGGGCCAGTCGCTCGCCACCGATCTGCCGAGCACGTATGACGCGGGCGACATGATCCGCGTCGTGGGCTTCGACATCACGCGCAATGCGGCACAGCAGGCTTACGAGCAGGCGGGCGTCGGCCCCGAGGACATCGACGTGATCGAACTTCATGACTGTTTCGCGCAGAACGAGTTGCTGACCTACGAAGGACTCGGCCTGTGCAAGGAAGGCGAAGGCGAGCGTCTCGTCATGGATGGCGACAACACCTACGGCGGCAAGTGGGTGACCAATCCGTCGGGCGGACTGCTGTCGAAGGGTCATCCGCTCGGCGCGACGGGACTCGCGCAATGCTTCGAGCTGACGCATCAGTTGCGCGGCACGGCGGGCGATCGGCAAGTTCAGGGCGCGAAACTCGCCTTGCAACACAACCTCGGGCTCGGCGGCGCGGGCGTCGTCACCATCTACAAGCGCAACGCGTGATGACGATCGAAAAGAAGCATATCGGCATGCGGTTGCCGGTATTCACGGCAACCGCGGATGCGTGGCGCCTGCGCTTCTTCGCGAAGGCGATCGGCGAGACGAACCCGGTCTATTTCGACGAAGCCGCCGCGCACGACGCGGGGCATCCCACGTTGCCGCTGCCGCCCACGTTTCTGTTCTCGCTCGAATTCGAGCAGTCGTCGACGGCATGGCGCGATGAACTCGGCATCGTCTCGTCGCGCATTCTGCACGGCGAGCAGTCGTTCGAGTATCACCGCATGGCGTATGCGGGCGATCTCCTGCGTTACGAAAGCCGCATCGCGGATATCTACGACAAGAAAAACGGCGCGCTGTGGTTCATCGTGCGCGAGACACGCGTGACGAACCAGCGCGGCGAGCACGTTGCCGATCTGCGCAGCGTCATCGTTCAGCGATAAGCGAGGAACAGGCGAATGAGCATCATCAGTTTCGATTCGATCCGGGTCGGCGACATCTTGCCGTCGCTCACCCTTCCCGCAGTGAACCGCACGACGCTCGCGCTTTTCGCGGGTGCGTCGGGCGATCACAACGCCATTCATATCGACACCGACTATGCGCGTCGCGCTGGCGTGCCGGACGTCTTCGCACACGGCATGTTGTCGATGGCGTGGCTCGGGCGGCTGCTCACGTCGTGGGTCGAGCAGCGGCAGTTGCGCTCGCTCGGCGTTCGCTTTGTCGGCATTACGCAGCTCGGACATGTCGTGACGTGCACGGGCAAGGTCACCGAGAAATTCCAAGCCGAAGGCGAACGCCGCGTGCGGCTCGAAATCCAGACCGTCAATCAATATGGCGAACCGCGCGTGCTCGGCGACGCGGTGGTCGCGCTCTGAATCATTCATCGGGAAGACATCATGGGAAAGCTCGAAGGCAAGGTGGCATTGGTAACCGGTTCGGGACGCGGCATCGGTCAGGCGATCGCGCTCAAGCTCGCAAGTGAGGGCGCGCGGCTCGTCATCAACGATCTCGATACCGAGCCCGCGCAGGAGACCGTGGAACTGCTGCGCACGCAAGGCACGGAAGCGGTGGCGTGTGTGGGCAATGTGTCGGCGCCGGATTTCGCGGACCGGCTGATCGGCACAGCGATGAATTCGTTCAAGGGTATCGACATCATCGTCAATAACGCGGGTTATACGTGGGACGACGTCGTGCAGAAAATGACCGATGAGCAGTGGTACGCGATCATCGACTGTCATCTCACCGCGCCGTTCCGCATTCTGCGCGCGGCCTATCCGCATATCAAAGCGCTGCACGCCGCTGACAAGGAAGCGGGCCGGGAGAATTATCGGAAAATCGTCAATATTTCGTCGACGTCGGCGCTGAACGGCAATGCCGGGCAGATCAACTATTCATCGGCGAAGGCGGGCGTGATCGGCATGACGCGCGCGCTGGCGCGCGAGTGGGGGCGTTTCAACGTCAACGTGAATTGCGTCGCATTTGGCCTGATCCATACGCGCATGACCGTGAGCACCGAGGCGGCGGCGTCCGTGAAGATCGATGGCAGGGACATTCGCGTCGGCCTGAACGCCGACATGTTGAAATCGCACGCGCAGCGCAATCCGCTCGGACGTGGCGGCACACCGGGAGAAGCGGCGGGCGGCGTCTATCTCTTCTGCTCGCCGGAATCGAACTACATCACCGGGCAGACTGTCGCGGTGGCGGGAAACCTGCAATAGGACTTCTCGATTCAGGTATTGAGTTGCTCCACTTTGGCGCGTTCGGAGGTTGGCCGAACGTGCTTTTTTTGTTTTTCACGCGAGAAACATGCTGGCAATTTACCGACTTATGAATTTCTCGTATTACAAAATCAACAAGTTGCTCTGGCGCTGGAGGAAACAAAATGGCGCCCGTATCGTGCGCGAAGTTTCGCTATCACTGGATCGTTCACCCCCCACGCGCGAGGAGCCAAAGCCACCATCAGGGACACATTCGAGACGGCCACGGCCGAAGCCGCGAGCAGGGGATGGTTTGCTGAAGCTGATCGAGTTGCGCTCTCGCTTCAAAGCTTGGCTGGAGAATCCTGACCCACCAAGGTCGGTTAAACCGCCCAGACCCGTCAGACAGGAAGAAACAGTGTCACCGTTCGACATTCAGGAGATTCCGGCTGCTATGCGCAAGATGCTCCTGCCAGTCTCGGCCACCCTGATGGAGCGGTGGTTTGCCGGGAAACTCAACTATTCCCCAACCGATGCCGAGGAAGCGGCGGAAATCAATCAAAACGGCATGCCTTACCCGCCTGAGATGTACGACGCCACCACCGTCAAGCTCGACTGGGTGCTCCGTTTTGCTCATGCGAAGGAGAAATACGACTATCTGATCACTGAAGCCATTCGTTCGCCGACGGCCAAGGAGGTTCTCAAAAGGAAAATCCTGCCGTACAAAAATAGCATGACCCTGTTGGATTGCGCGGATATGTGCGATGACGATACCGCCAAACTGCACCGCCACTTCCAGTTCCAACTTGCATCGGTTGATGGCACGTTCGCGCAGAAGATCGAACTCTTCCTGCGCAATATGCGCCGAAGTGGTGTGCCCAATGATCTCACCGGCGCGCTTGGCTCATTCAATTTCTACGCTGCCCTCGGGCACGCCCGCTTTCACTGGAATGTCGGGTCGAGAAGTACGAGAGCCGAGGTAAAGGGTATCTGGGTGTATGTGAAAGACAACTACACGTTCACCGACCGGCAGGGCGATCGGTCACAGTATCTGGGCCACTGGAGCACCGATGGCGTGATTGTCATCCCGCTCGACGCGGTCGCGGCAACCTCTCCCTATATTCCTTACATCGAATCTTCCGTTACCCTTGGCGATCCGGTCATCAAGGGCAATGTGTACTATCCCGTACACAACAGCGACTTTCGGCGTTGGTCAGCCAAACACCATCGCGGCGGCGACTTCGTCGTATATTCCGATCGCCGTTATGTTCCGGTTGTTCCGCCCATCACGATTGACCTATGAAGCTCTCATTCAAGCATATCGCGATATTTTTTGCAGTTGTTGGCGCGCTTTCCTTCGGCCTTACTGACCGTACCCCGCACGGTACGGAGTGCAAGACAATGGAGTCTCCCGACCGCGCATACGCAGCCGAACGATGTTTGCTTGCGTGGGCTCCTGGGGGAAATTCCGAGTACGTTGGACGCGTCTTCGATGCGAAAAGCGGCAAGAAGCTCGCACAGCGCACGTTCAGCACACCTGTTCCCGACTTTCTTTGGTCCGACGGTGTATGTTCTTCCGACGGACCGGGGTTGCCCCAGCAGTGCATTGGTCCGGGCATCCTGTTTTCCAGTGGGGACCCGATTGAGGGTAATGCCCGAATCCCATTGCCACCTCCTTGGTACGACAGGTTGCCAGCGGTGCGTCCATCGCTGTAATCGAAATCACCTCGGCCATTTAACTCGAAGCGCCCCAAAATCGGGCGCAAAACAACGTTCCGAGGGGACTTCGTACGGTCGTCTCGCATCGCTTGTTTTGGGGCGTCCATATGTGGCGACGCTCTCCTTGCGCCGTGCCCCGCACGAAATCCGATTGATGGACAGCCAATTTCGGGTGTTCTTTGCATGCCCGGTCCGGTTCCGTATGTGAGCAAACCCTAATACATCGAGACGGAACACGAAGTAGAATCCATGGTCAATTGTCGTTCTCCTGAAAATCACGAGCGGGGTTCACATCTATGCCAGCACCGCCGAAAATCAGTGTCTTGCTGCCTGTGTACAAAGTCGAGCCGTACATCGAAGAATGCCTCGATTCGCTTCTGTCGCAAACCTCCACTGATTTCGAGATTATCGCCGTCGACGACAGCAGTCCTGATCGATCCGGCGAAATGACCTCGCGCATCCTCGCGCAGCAAGACCGGATTCCGTGGCAGTTTATTAAGAACCGCGAGAACAAGGGCCTCGCCGAAACCCGCAAGATCGCCGCGCAGGCGGCGCGCGGGGAATACGTTCTGTGCGTCGATAGCGACGATCACGTTCACCGCGACCTCATCCGTCGGGTCATTGCCGAGGCGGACGCGCACCATGCGGACGTCGTGATCTTCGCTGCCGAGAACATCAGTCCGGAAGGTAAGATCAATTACCGCGTCGAAACGGGCGATGCGATCATCACCGGCCTGGAGGCGGTCGAGAGAATTCTCGATCTATCGCTGCAAGCCTATTGCTTCAACAAGCTCGTGCGCCGATCCATCTTCCTGGCGATCGAGCATCCGACCGGGTTGATATACGAAGATATCTGCGTCTCGGTGCAGACGCTGTGCAAATCGGAGATCGTGCGGCTCATGCCGGATACCTTGTATTCGTATATGTATAGGGAATCGGGCATTTCGACACGCTTCAATCCTAAGATCGTAGATCTTTTTGCCATCATGGATCGCGTGGAAAAGAGCACGGAATCGATGCCGATACGAAATTACCGCCGTCTTTTGTTCAGACTGAAATACATCTACGGTTATAGGACGATCGCGTTTCAGACAGCGATCAAGGCACCGACTTACCGACTGGCGAAACCAATTCTGTGCAGCGTAGCCGAGAGGCTTCGCATCGCGCATCTGGTCGGCATGTACTCGGATCATCGCCCGAAACTGTCCATTGTGATGGCCATGCTCAAGATCCATCCGTGGATTTTCTACTGCTTCGTCCGGCATTTCGGGCGTGGATAGCATGCAAGAGCTTTGAAGGGGCTGCTTCAACGGTCAGGCTTCCGACGCGAACCCGAGGCCACTCGCGCGCAGCCGTGCAATCTCCGATTCATCCAGGCCCCAGTCCCTCAAAGCACCGCTGCCTCCTTCGCCTCGTCGCGGCGCAGGCCGTGAAATGGCCGAAGGCGTTTGCGAAAACTTCGGCGCGGGCGCCGGTTGCACGACTCCATCGAACTCGACAAAGCTTGCGCGCGCGCGATGCTGCGGATGCGCCGGCGCTTCCGAAAAACCCAGCACCGGCGCGACACAGGCGTCACTGCCTTCGAACACGCGGCACCATTCGTCGCGCGTGCGCTCGGCGAACGCCGCCGCGAATCGTTCCCTCAGCAGCGGCCAGCCTGCCCGATCATGCTGCGCGGGCAAATCCGCGTCGGCCAAGCCGAGCTTCTCCAGCAGTTGCGCATAGAAGCGCGCTTCCACCGCGCCAACGGCCATGTAATGCCCGTCACGCGTGCGATAACTGTCGTACCAGGGCGTGCCGCCATCGAGCAGATTGCTCTCGCGCGCCTCGCGCCAGTTACCCGACGCAATCAATCCCCACATGGTCGTGCCGAGCTGCGCAGCGCCTTCGATCATCGCGGCATCGACCACTTGTCCTGCGCCGCCGCGCTGCACGTTGAAGAGCGCCGCCACGACGCCAAGCGCGAGCAGCATGCCGCCGCCACCATAATCGCCGACGAGATTCAGCGGCGGCACCGGCGGCTCGCCCGCGCGCCCGATGCCCGACAGCACGCCCGACAGCGCGATGTAGTTCAGGTCGTGCCCCGCGCGCTCGGCGAGCGGACCTGTTTGCCCCCAGCCCGTCATGCGGCCATACACGAGCTTCGGATTGCGCGCGAGCGCCGTATCCGGTCCGATGCCGAGCCGTTCCATCGTGCCCGGCCGGAAGCCTTCGATGACGACATCCGCCTTCGACATCAGTTCGAGCGCGGCATCGGCGGCTTCGCGCTGCTTCAGATCGAGCGTGACCGAACGCCGGCCGCGCCCGGTCAGATTCTTGTGCTCGCCGCTGATCTTCGGCCCGAGATCCCCGGCCGCGACAGGACGATCAACGCGCAGCACATCCGCGCCCATGTCCGCGAGCAACATGCACCCGAACGGCGCGGGACCGATCGCCTCGAACTCCAGAACCCGAACTCCGCTCAATACGCCCATGTCTGCCTGTCTCCGGTGTGAAAGTGATGCGATCCAGTCAGTAAGCCAGATGCGCGCATGAGCCGCGCCACCCGCGTCGGGTAGATCGATTCGAGCCGATCCGTTATCCTGCGCTGACAACCAACAGCGCGGCGCAATCGAACGCAATCGAACCCGATGCTCACTCTTTCCCCACGCGACACCGCGATGCTCGGCGGCGAGTTCGGCGATGGCCTCGCGCTCGCGATGCGTATCGTCGCCGCGACGGCGCGCGTCATGGACGCCGATACGCTCATCGACATCAGCTGCGCGCATATCGACGGCTGTCTGTATCACGGCGCGGCGAGCCTCGATTTCGTCGAGCGCTTCGTCGCGAGCGGCGCGAAGGTCGCCGTGCCGACCACGCTCAATGTCGGCTCCCTCGATCTCATTCACCCGGAGCTGTTTCGCGGCGATGCCGGCATCGCGAGCGCGGGCAAACGCCTCATGCAGGCGCATATCGAACTCGGCTGCGAAGCGAGCTTCACGTGCGCGCCGTATCAGTTGAAGCATCGCCCGAAACTGGGCGATCAGATCGCATGGGCCGAATCCAACGCGATCGTCTTCGCCAACTCGGTGCTCGGCGCGCGCACCAGCCGCTATGGCGATTTTCTCGATCTCGCCGCCGCGATCACCGCTCGGGTGCCGAACGCGGGCCTGCACGTCACGGCGAATCGCGCGGCGCGCATCGTGATCGCAGCACCCGATCTGCGCGCGTCGCCGCATCGCGATGCGGACTTCGCCGCACTCGGCTTCCTGCTCGGCAGCGTTGCCGGCGCGACGGTCGCCGCCATCACCGGCCTGCCCGATGACACCACCGAAGACGAACTGAAGGCGCTCGGCGCGGCGGCGGCGTCGAGCGGATCGGTGGCGCTGTTTCATGCGGTCGGCATCACGCCCGAAGCCGCGACGCTCGACGCTGCATTGCAAGGGCGCGCGCCCGAACGCACGATTCCGGTGAGCGCATCGGACCTTCATGCCGTGCGCGCGCGCTGGAGTCACGCGCAACCGGGCGACGCGCTCGCCGCCGTCAGTCTCGGCACGCCGCATTTTTCCGTCGATGAGTTCCGCACGCTCGCCGCGCTCTTCGCGCGTCATGAAGGCGCGCCGCGCTGCGATGTCTATGTGAACACGAGCCGCTTCGTGCTGTGGCAACTCGAAGAGGAAGGCATCGCGCAACGGCTTGCGGCGCGCGGCGTGCAGATCGTCGTCGATACCTGCACATACATCACGCCGGTGATGAAGCAGGTGAGCGGCCTCGTGATGACCAACTCGGGTAAATGGGCGCACTACGCGCCGGCGAATATCGGCGTGACGGTCGCGTTCGGCAGCATGAACGAATGCGTGCGATCGGCGTTCGAAGGAAAGGTGTGCATCGATGACTACGTTTGAGGCCGTCACGCTCGTTCCGGGCCACGCACGCGCTGCGGGCATCGCGTTGCCGCCGCTCAGCTTCTGGGGCGGCTACGACGCGCAACGCGGCGTGATCGTCGATGCCACGCATGCCGGTCACGGGCAGCGTCTCGCGTCGCGCATTCTGGTGATGCCGCGTGCGCGCGGATCGAGTTCGAGCAGCAGCGTGCTCGCCGAAGCGTTGCGCAACGGCACGGGACCGGCGGGCATCGTGCTGACGGAGCGCGATCTGATTCTGTCGATTGGCGCGATCGTCGCGAATGAACTGTATGCGTCGAACGTGCCGGTCGTGATGGTCGATGAAGCCGCGTTCGCGCAACTCGCCGTCGCCGATGCTCACATCGAAATCGATGCACGCGACGCAACGCAACCCGCGACGCTGCGCGTCATCGCGCCATGATCGTCTCGACCACCGAGATGATCTGCTGCCCCGCCGTTCTCACGTGCTGTTCGAGCAGCTTCGCGCCGAGCTTCGGATCGCGCTTCCTGCATGCATCGATCAGGCTCATGTGCTCTTCATGCGACTGCTCGCGGATCGGCACCTGCACGACCTGAAAGCGGAAATAGCGGTCGCTGCGATCGTGCAGGCCGCGCAGCATCTGCAACGTGATATCGCGCCGCGCCGGCAGATACAGCGTTTCGTGCAGGCGCCAGTTCAGTTGCCCCCAGACGCCCGAATCCGCGTGATCCATCTCGTTGACGAGCTTTTCGGCCTTCGCGATTTCGGCATCGGAGATATGCGGAATCGCCTGCGAGAATAGCCACGGCTCCAGCCGCAAGCGAATCTCGAACGTCTCCTGCACTTCTTCTATCGACAGCTCGGCGACATACGCGCCGCGATGCGGCACCTTGGTCAGCAAGCCCTCGCCGGTGAGACGCGTGATCGCTTCGCGGATCGGCACGCGGCTCACGCCGAGTTCGTCGGCGAGCGCTTCCTGACGCAGCACTTCGCCGGGTGCGAGATCGCCCGAGAGAATGCGTTGCCGGATCGCGGTCGTGACGAGCTCGACCGTTGTCGTACGCACGATCCTGTGCGTGGAATCGCTCGCGTTCGACGTTTCTGCTCGACGGGATTTAGCGACGACCGGAGGCATGTGCTTCATTCGATGCTTATCTATGATGTTGCGGCATCGTAGCACGCACCCACGCGCCATTCTTCATCACGCCCGCGATCCGCTCGCCCTGCCCGGTCAGCACGCGGATATCCTTGAGCGGATCACCATCCACGACGAGCAAATCCGCATACGCGCCCGCCGCGACGACGCCGAGTTTGCCCTTCATGTTGACGATCTCCGCGCCAATGGCAGTCGCCTGACGAATGGCCTCGAACGCGCCGACGATATCCGCGCGTATCGACAGCTCATCGTTCTGATACTGATGCATGTCGCCGAGCAGATCGGTGCCGAGGCCCATCTTCACGCCGCGCGCATGCAGCATCGCGAGCGCTTCGAGTCCGCGCTTGCGGACGGACTCGTTCTTGTCGAGCGTATCTTTCGCGAGGCCCATCTGCGCGCCGACTTTCGACATCGCGTCATACGTGACGAGCGTCGGCACTGCATAGGCGTCGTGCTCGGCCATCACGCCTGCGGTTTCTTCGTCGATCAGATTGCCGTGCTCGATCGTACGCACGCCGAGTCTGACCACGCGCGCAATCGCCTTCGCGGTGTAGGCATGCGCCATCACGTAGGTCTGATGCGATTGCGCTTCCTCGACGGCGGCCTTCACTTCATCGACGGAGAATTGCAGGTTGCCGATCGGATCGGTCGGCGAAGCCACGCCGCCCGACGCCATGATCTTGATGTGATGCGCGCCCGCGCGCATTTCCTCGCGCACGGCACGGCGCATTTCATCCACGCCATCGACCACGCGCCCGATCGCGCCCATGTTGCGATTGCAGCCGCACGGGTCCGGATCCGAGTTGTCGTAACGTTCGCGGAAATCGCCGTGGCCGCCCGTCTGCGAAAGCGCCTTGCCCGCCACGAACAAACGCGGCCCCGCGATCACACCCTCTTCGATCGCACGCGACAGCGCGTAATCCGCGCCGCCCGCATCGCGCACGGTGGTGAAGCCGCGATTCAGCATGCCCGCGAGAATCGGCACCGCGCGCAGCACGGCGAATGTGTTCGGCAAGCGGCTGTTGTTGCCGAGATGCGCGACCGATGCGATCACATGCACATGACAATCGATCATGCCGGGCATCACCGTCTTGCCGTCGACATCGATGACCTGCGCGTCGCTCGCCTGCACCGGTTCACGCGTGACATCGCGAATCGTGTCGCCGTCGATCACAATCGAATAGCGGCCGTCGTCGCGTTCGTGATCGGCGTCGAGCACGCGGGCGTTTTTCAGTATCAGCATGGCTTGATCTCTCCCGTTATTTCAGCAGGAATCCGTGTGCGAGCGGATCGCGGTCATCGACGAAAATCGTGTTGTGGCCCGTCACGCGCGCCCAGCCTTCGATGGCCGGTACGATCGCCTCGTAATCGCCGACGCGCGCCGCTTCCATCGGCACGCCTTCGAACAAGGTGCCGATGATGCTCTCGTGCACGAAGCGCTCGCCGATCTTCAACTGCCCTTTCGCGACGCGCTGCGCCATGCGCGCCGAGGTGCCCGTGCCGCATGGCGAGCGATCGATGGCCTTGTCGCCGTAGAACACCGCGTTGCGCGCGCTCGCGCCTTCCACGGTCGGCTCGCCGGTCCACATGACGTGACTCAGGCCGCATATGGCGTCGCTCTCCGGATGCACGAACATGTACTTCTCGTTCGCCTGCTGGCGCAGCACGGGACTCAGGCGCTGGATGTCGGAAGGCTTCAGCGCGTGCAAGCCGTCATAGTTGCGCTGCGGCTCGACGATCGCATAGAAGTTGCCGCCGTACGCGACATCGAAATGAATCTCGCCGAGCCCTTCTACTTCGACGGACAGATCCCGCGAATGCAGAAACGAAGGCACGTTGACGAGCTGCACGGAATCCACATGCTCGCCATTCATCCGATATCGCGCGACGACGAGACCCGCTGGCGTATCGAGCCGCAGCACGCCGGGCTCGCGCGGCCGCACGAGCCCGTGTTCGATTGCCGTCGTCACCGTGCCGATGGTGCCGTGTCCGCACATCGGCAGGCAGCCGCTCACTTCGATGAAGAGAATCGCGAGATCGCAATCGGGGCGCGTCGGCGGATAGAGGATGCTGCCGGACATCACTTCGTGCCCGCGCGGCTCGAACATCAGTGCGGTGCGGATCCAGTCGAACTCGCGCAGAAAATGCGCGCGGCGCTCGATCATGTTCGCGCCTTCGAGCGGCGGCGCGCCACCCGCGACCACGCGCACCGGATTGCCGCAGGTGTGTCCGTCGATGCAGAAGAACGTGGATTTCATTGCGCAAGCGCCCGCACGTTGGCAATCGCCTTCTCGACGATCTCGATGGTCCGCTGCCGCTCTTCGCCTTCGAGCATCAGACGCGGCGCCTTCACGTATTCCGGATAACCCGCCGTGATGTTTTCCGCGAGCTTGATGTATTGCACGAGCTTCACATGCGTGTCGAGATGGAACAGGTCGATCAACGCGCGATACAGCGCGCGCGCCTTGTCGTATTCGCCATTGACCGCGTAGTTCAGCAGATCGACAGATTCCTTCGGCATCGCGTTCGCCATGCCCGAGACCCAGCCTGTCACGCCGAGTGCGACGGATTCCACGATCAGATCATCGACGCCGCAGAACACGACGAAGCGCTCGCCGAAGCGTGTGTAGAGGTCGGTGACGCGCGTCGTGTCGTAGGTCTCTTCCTTGATCGCGACGACGTTCGCTTCATCGGTGAGTTGCGCCAGCAGATCGGGACGCATGTCGACGCCATAGCCGCGCGGATTGTTGTAGATCATCAGGCCGAGCTTCGTGGAACGCGCGATCGACCGATAGTATTCGACGGTCTCGCGATCGTCCGAGCGATACGTCAGGCCCGGAAACACCATCAGGCCCTGTACGCCGATTGTTTCGGCATCCTTAGCGAACTGCATCGCGTTGGCGGTGTTCAGTTCCGCGAGACCGGAAATGACGGGCACGCGTCCCTTCACCGTTTCGACAGCGATCTTCAGCACCGTGCGCTTCTCTTCCGGCGTGAGCTGCGCGTTCTCGCCGACCATGCCCATCATCACGACACCGCCGACGCCGTTATCGATCAGACGGTTCAGGCCGCTCACGATGGCGTCGCGATCGAGCGAGCCGTCCTGTTTAAGCTTCGTCGTGACGGCGGGGAATACGCCTTTCCAGTTCACTTGCATGGTTGCTCCTCCAAATTTAGAAACGCGCAATCGAATAAGGCGCGAGCGGCACGCGCGGCGTGCGGCCCGCGAGTACATCGGCGACGAGCGCGGCGGTGGTTGCGGATTGCGTCAAGCCGAGATGACCGTGTCCGAATGCATAAACGACCGATGACATGCGCGGCGATGCGCCGATCACCGGCAACGAATCGGGCGTCGCGGGGCGATGGCCCATCCATTTCGCCGCGTCCCTATCGTCGATGCCCGGAATGAAGCGCTTGCCGAGCGCGAGCAATGCATCGCTGCGACGATAATTCGGCGGCGCATCGATGCCCGCGAACTCCGCCGCGCCACCGATGCGCAAGCCCACATCGAGCGGCGTCGCAACGAACTTGCGCTCAGCGAAGATCACTTCGCGCGTCAGTTCGATGCCGTGTTTCGGCAGCGTCGCGTTATAGCCGCGCTCGCTTTCGAGCAACACGCTATCGCCGATGGACTTCGCCAGTGCCGCCGACCACGCGCCGGCCGCGATCACGATGCGCCGTCCTTTCACGCGGTTGCCGTCCGCAAGCAAGACCGTATCCGTCGATTCGATCGCACGCGCGACGCCCGTCACGAAGCGCGCGCCGAGCGCACGCACGCGCTCGCGCAACAGCGTGACGATGCGGCGCGGATCGCCGATATGCGACCAGTCGTCGAGAAACACGCCATGCCGGAACCCGGGCGCGAGCGACGGCTCGCAATCGCGCACCTGCTGCGCGTTCAGCGCGTGCCAGCGCGCGCCGAGCTCGCGCTTGAACATCCATTCGGCCTGATCGGCGGCGAAGGCTGCATCGGTTTCATAGACGGTCAGCGCGCCGCGCCGGTAGTGCATCGCGCTTGCGCCGATATCGTCGAACATCGGCAGGATGTCGTGGTAGACGCGGTTGTTCAGCAACGCGAGCGCATGCGATATCGCCTGAAAGCGTGCCGGCTCGCTCGCGCGCCGAAACGCCATGAACCAGGGCAGCGCCTTCGGCAGATGCTTCCAGTCGAGCGCGAGCGGGCCGAGCGGGTCCATCAGCCATTTCGCGGCCTTCGTGAACATGCCATGCACGGCGATCGGCGTGCTCTCCGTCACCGCGATGCCGCCCGCGTTGCCGTGCGATGCGCGATCGCCTTCGAAATCCCGATCGATCACGGTCACGCGCGCGCCATCGCGCAGCGCCGCCCATGCGCAAGCCAGCCCGACGATGCCCGCTCCGATCACGACGACATCCGCAATTTCTTCGCCCGTCATGCTCATGAGCTCACGCGCGACTTGATGAGCTTGTCGTCGACGGCTTCGCACCACGTATCCGCGAGCGTGAAGCCGGTCTGGAAACGATCGGTCGGATCGACGCCGACTTGCGATATCGCGGTGATCCACGCCTGGCCGGATACGACGGGCACGATTGCGGGCACATCGCCCAGGCGCGTGTTCGTTTCGATGCGGCTCTCGAAGATCGACCCGATGATCGACTCGTGCAGGAAGGTCTCGCCCACGTCGATCAGTCCTTTGGCGTGCATCACCGCGAGCCGCGCGGACGTGCCCGTGCCGCACGGCGAACGGTCGCACCGGCCCGGCGACACGATCACCGTGTTGCGCGATTTCAGCACGCCGTTCTCGCGCGAGAGCGGCCCGACGAACTCGGTCATCGTGATGCCCTTGATGAGCGGATTCAACGGATGCGGCGACGGCAACTGCTCCGCTGCGGCGGCCTTGATGACCTGCCCGAGTTCGCACAGTTCGCGCGCTTCATCGGGCGTGATCTGAAAGCCGAGTTTTTCTGCATCGACGATCACATACGTCATGCCGCCATATCCGACATCGACAGTCAGGCTGCCGATGCCTTCCACTTCGATCGTCCTGTCGAGATGATTCGCGAACGCGGGCTGATTGGTGAACTCGACCTTCGTGACCTTGCCATTCGCGCACGCGCAGCGCAGATGGATCAGCCCGGCCGGCGCTTCGAGCACGAGCTCGGTGACGGGCTCGACCATCGGCAGGATGCCGGTTTCGAGCAGCACCGTCGCGACGCACATCGTGTTCGAGCCGGACATCGCCGGATATTCGGTCGATTCGGCGATCACGTAGCCCATTTGCGCGCGCGGGTCGGTTGCGGGCAGCAGGAAGTTCACCGTCTGATTGGCCGAGCCGCGCGGCTCGAAGATGCAGATGCGGCGCAGATCGTCGCGCACTTCTTCGAGGTGCATCATCTTGTCGAACATCGTCGCGCCGGGTACGTCGAAGACGCCGCCCGTCACCACGTTGCCGACTTCGCCTTCGGCGTGGCAGTTCACTACTGTGAGCGTTCGGTTCCAGCGCATGGTTATTGCAGCGGCGCGTGCGCCGTCTCCTTGATGGTGAAGACCGTGAAGGTCGAAAGCAGCGCGGCGAGCATCACGAAGTACGCCGGCGAAAGCGGCGAGCCCGTCGCCTTGATGAGCGCGATGGAGATCATCGGCGCGAAACCACCGAACACCGCGTTGGCGATGCCGTAGCCGATCGACATCCACGTCGTGCGGATTTTCGTCGGAAAGAGTTCGGAGAGCACGGCGGGCCCGACGCCCGAGAAGATGCCGATGATCACACCGCCCAGCACCTGCACCGCGCCGACGATCGCCGCCGATTTGTATTCGAGCATCAGATGGAAGATCGGATACGGCAGCACGAGAAACGCGATGCAGCCGATCGTATAGATCGGCTTGCGGCCGAAGCGGTCCGAGGCCGCGCCCCAGAACGGAATCGACGCCGTCATCACGATCAGGCCCGCCGTGTTGAGCCACAGCGCTGTCGATGCGTTCATGCCGACGTACTTCGTCGTGAACGACGGCAGGTAGTTGAGCAGCACGTAGAGCGACACCGTCCACACGATCACGAGACCGCAGGCCTGCAGGCCGAGAAGAGCGGGTGCGCGGCCTTTGACCTTGGGCGCTTCGTCAGTGGCGCTCTGGTAGACCGGCGTTTCCTCGCTGCGCTTGCGGATGATCCAGCCGATCGGCCCGATCACGATCGCACCGACAATGAACGGCACGCGCCAGCCCCAGTCGAGCATGGCCTGCTGGCTGAGCAGCGTGGTCATGAGCGCGGCCGCGCCCGAGCCGAGCAGCATGCCGCCGAGCGTGCTGCATTGCTGGAAGCTGCCGTAGAAGCCACGCTTGTTCGGCGGCGCCCATTCGACGAGAAACGCGACCGCGTTGCCCAGCTCGCCGCCGACGGAAATGCCCTGCAGCATGCGCGCGGCGACCAGCAGGATCGGCGCCCAGATGCCGATCGACGCATATGTCGGCAACAGCGCCATGAACAGCGTGGCGGCGGCCATCAGCGGCATGACGAAGGTAAGCGTCCACTTGCGGCCTTTCTTGTCGCCGAGCCAGCCGAAGATGATCGCGCCGAGCGGCCGCGCGGCGAAGCCGAGCCCGAACGCGCCGAAGGTGCCGAGCATGGCGGCGAAGTCGTCGCCAGTGGGGAACATGACTTTGGCGATGACCGTCGCGAGGAACGCGTAGGTACCGAAATCGAACCATTCGAGGATATTGCCGACGACCGCGGCGGTGACGGCGCGGCTGGATTTGGACGAGGCTTTGGGTGCGTCGCTTGCGGCGTACGGACTGGCAACGGCGTTGGCGCGGTCGGTCATGGTGACTCCCTCGGTCGCGTGGGGTGCGGTTCCGGGGGATTGTGCGCCCATATCAAAATTGAATCAAGGATTTTGGATCCAAAAATAAAGCAGACGGCCACGCATTATGTGTACGCGTCAGCGCGGGAATCGTCTCGTCAACTCATCGCGCTCCATAAAACCGCTGCGCCATGACGATATCCGTCGTGCTCAACTGCCCGTTGCCATTCCAGTCCGGATTGCAGTAATTCATGATCGATGCCAGATCCCACGCGCCGATCAATGTATCGCCATAACTGCCTTGCGCGGGCTCCTTGCATGTCGACGGCGTATCCGGCCGGTTCTGTTCATGCGCGAAACCCATCGCGTGACCAAACTCATGCGCGGCGATATTGCGAATGCAATACTCTTCACGGCCCACGCAACTCGTGCTCCAGTTGTGGAACGTGAAGTTGAGCACCATGCCGCCGACCACGTTGTTCAGCGTCGTTCCGAGCCCTTGCGTGTGCGGTCCGTTCGTGGCGTTATCCTCGATCGAAATCCGTATGCCGTAGTAGTTCGGATCATTGGTGCATTGCTGCCAGCCCGTGAACGTCACGCCGGAGTGTGCCTGCCAGCTCGCCTCGACCGCGAGACGGCTCCAGGTGCGCTGATTGGTATACAGCGCGAAGTCGGCACTGCTCATGTCCCAGCAAACGCCGATAGGCTCCTGCTTCCAGATGACGGTGGACAACGCATATCCTTTTGCAGTGGCCTGATCCTGCGCGCTTGCTTGCTTCGCCGCGCTCCCGGCGTCGCTGCTATCGCTCCCACCGCACCCGCTAACCAGCATTCCTAACAATAATGCAAATGCCCATGCTCCGATTCGGCTCATCGTCTTCTCCTGAGTCACTCAGCAGAATTATATTTTGCGATGAGCCGTCAAATTCGAATGGTCATTCCATAAGACCCGGGAAAATCAACGGTCATGCGCGCGGGCGCTTTCGAACGTCGTGGTTACGATCACGCCGCGCTCGGGATGCTCCCGCTGGCCGAGCCGAATCTCGCCCCGATGCGCCTGCACGATTTCCTTCGCAATCGCGAGCCCCAGGCCCGTCCCTTCCGCATCCGCCGCCGCGCGATAGAACGGCTCGAACACGCGACTGCGCGCTTCCGCCGGAATGCCTGGGCCGTCATCGGTGACGGTCAGCGTGACGCGTTGCGCATCGCGCGTGATGGCGACGGTCACGTGTCCACCCGCCTGCGTATAGCGGATCGCATTCTCGGCGACGTTGTGAACCAGCGCCGACAACAATCCCTCATGCCCGATGATCCACGCCGATTCGACTAGCTCCGCGCCGAGATCGATCTCGCGTTTCTGCGCGAACATCGCAAGGTCTTCGATCACGTTCTGCGCGATCGCGGCAAGATCAACCTCATGCTTCGCAAGCTGCGTATAGTCCGCCGCCTCGGCCTGCGCGAGCAGCAACAGTTTGTTGGTGAGGCCGACCATCGAGCGGTTGCTTCGCTGCATCGCCGCCAGCGCTTCGTGCAACGATGGCGCCATCTCGCGATGCTGCCGCGCGAACTGCAACTGCGTCTCCAGCAAGGTCAGCGGCGTGCGCAACTGATGCGCCGCGTCCGCGATGAAGCGCCGCTGCGCCGCCGCCTGAAGCCCGAGCCGCGCGATGCACTGATTGATCGCCTCGACGATCGGCCGCAATTCCGTATGCAAACGCTCGACGCGCAAGGGCTCGAGCTGCATCGGATCGCGATCCATCACTTCCTTCTTCACCTTCAGCAGCGGCCGCAATTCGAACGTCAGCCCGATGCACGCGAGCGCGACTGCGAGCAACACCATCTCGATCTGCCGCACGAGTTGCGGACGCCAGAGTTCGCGCACCATCGCGTCGCGCGACGCCTGCGTCTTGCCGACCGAGACGAGCACGCGCCGGATCGCGCCGTTGTCGTACATCTGGCGCACGAACCCGACGGCGCGTATCGGCTTGCCGTGCAGATCGGCGTCGTAGTACATCGGCGTATCGTGGATCGCGGCGGTCGGCCCGAACGGAAAATCGGGCGCGCCCGCGAGCAGACGGCCATCGTCGACGCTCACATTGTAGAAAACCTGATCGCCCTGAGGCGACGCGAACACTTCGAGCGCGGCTGGCGGAACATCGACGAGCAAGCGCCCATCCGACCACTCGACTTCGCCCGCGATCATCCGCGCCGATGCGAGCAACGTGTTCTCCTGCACGAGATCGGCGGTGTGGCGCGCGTTGTCGTACGCGGCCTTGCCGGTCACGAACACGTAGAACGCGAGCGGCACGAGCAGCCACCACAGCAGGCGAACGCGCAGGCTATTGGTCATCGTCCTTCTTGCGCAACAGATAACCGAGTCCGCGCAGCGTGACGATCGCGGCCGAACTGCCGTCGAGCTTCTTGCGCAGCCGCGACACGTAGATTTCGAGCGCGTCTTCGCTCGGGCTGTCCTCGTGCGTGAAGATCGCGTCCAGCAGCGATGCCTTCGACACCGTCTTGCCCAGACGCAAAATCAGCGCTTCGAGCACGCTGCGCTCGCGCGGCGTCACGTTGAGCGGCGCGCCCTTCATCGTGAACTGGCGCGTGTCGATATCGAAGACGAGATCGCCGCACGACACCTCGTTCGCCGTCGATGACGTGCGCCGCCGGATCATCACCTTCACGCGCGCGACCAGCTCGCGGACCTCGAACGGCTTCACCAGGTAATCGTCCGCGCCCGCGCCGAGCAACTCTACTTTCTCGTCGATGGAGCCGCTCGCGGTCAGGATCATCACCGGCGTCGCGTCGCCACGCTGGCGCATTCGTCGCAGCACGTTCTTGCCCGACAGGCGCGGCAGGTTGAGATCGAGCAGCACGACATCGTATTGATTGGTGCGCAGCAGTTGATCGGCGGACTCGCCATCCTGCACGGTTTCGAGTGCGAAGGATTCCTGTTCCAGCATCTTCGCGAGCCAGAGCGACAGCGTCGGATTGTCTTCGATCAGCAGCAGTTTCATGGTGGCGCGATTGTATTGGCTTCGACGAAGCATGACGCATCGGGTTAACACCCATGTTTCGCTATCGACACAGAAAGCTGGCAGAAGGATTCACCTTTCTATAATCGCCGCACACATTCGAACAAGCGGGCCTTTCCTTACGTCCCGCCCCACATCAAGGAGACTCCTGATGCGTACTTTGCGCCAGATCGCTGCGGTATCCGGTATCGCTTTCGCGCTCGCCGCGGCATCCGTGTCCGCCCATGCCGAGAAAATTTCCATCATGGTCGGCGGCGCGACCAAGATCATCTATCTGCCCGCGAAGCTGACGGAGCAGCTCGGCTACTTCAAGGACGAAGGGCTCGATGTCGAAATTCTCTCGCAGCCCGCGGGCGTCGATGCGGAAAACGAGCTGCTCGCCGGCGCGGTGCAAGGTGTCGTCGGTTTCTACGATCACACCATCGACCTGCAGAGCAAGGGCAAGGAAGTGCAGGCGCTGGTGATCTTCGGTCAGGTGCCGGGCGAAGTGGAACTGGTCTCGACCAAGGCCGCCGACAAACTCAAGAGCATGGCCGACGTCAAAGGCAAGACGCTCGGCGTGACGGGCCTCGGATCATCGACCAGCTTTCTCACGCAATACCTCGCGCAGCGCGCGGGCGTGAGCTCGAAGGAATACACGCTGCTGCCGGTGGGCGCGGACGCGAGCTTCATCGCGGCGATCAAGCAGGAACGCATCGACGCAGGCATGACCACCGAGCCGACCGTGTCGCAACTGCTCAAGACCGGCGAGGCGAAGGTGCTCGTCGACATGCGCACGCTCGAAGGCACGCGCGCCGCGCTCGGCGGCACGTATCCGGCATCGAGCTTCTACGTGCAGCGCGCGTGGGCGGAATCGCACAAGGCGGACGCCGCGAAGCTGTCGCGCGCGTTCGCGAAGACGCTCAACTTCATCTCGACGCACAGCGCCGAAGAGATCGCCGAGAAGATGCCGAAAGACTATTACGCGAAGAACAAGGAGCTTTACGTGGGCGCGCTGAAGGCTTCGCTGCCGATGTTCACCAAGGACGGCAAGATGCCCGCCGACGGCCCCGAAACCGTGCTGAAGGTGCTCTCCGCGTTCAATCCTTCGGTGAAGGGCAAGCATATCGATCTCGCGCGCACGTACTCGAACGAGTATCTGTCGGGCACGGCGACGGCATCGAAGTGAGGCGCGCACAATGAACCAGACGACACAACCGGCCATCGAACTGCGTAACGTTTCGTGCCGCTTCGTCTCGCCGGACGGCAAGGCCACGGTCGCGCTGCGCGACTTCAGCATGTCCGTGGCGAAGGGCGAATTCGTCGCGATCGTCGGCCCGACGGGCTGCGGCAAGTCCACCACGCTCAGCATGATCACGGGCCTGCTCAAGCCGACGACCGGCGAAGTGCGCGTGATGGGCCAGCCGGTCGACGGCATCGATCCGCGCATCGGCTTCGTGTTTCAGGCGGATGCCGTGTTTCCGTGGCGCTCGGTGCTCGACAACATCGCGGCCGGCCCGCTCTATCGCGGCCGCTCGAAGTCCGCCGCCTATGACGAAGCCAACGAATGGCTGCGCCGCGTCGGTCTCGACAAGTTCGGCAAGCATTATCCGCATCAGTTGTCGGGCGGCATGCGCAAGCGCGTCGCGCTCGCGCAGACGTTCATCAACAAGCCGGAAATCCTGCTGATGGACGAGCCGTTCTCCGCGCTCGACATGCAGACGCGCACGCTGATGCAGGACGAGTTGCTGCAACTGTGGTCGGCGAACGCGGGCTCGGTCGTGTTCGTCACGCACGATCTCGAAGAAGCGATCGCGCTCGCGGACCGCGTGTTCGTGCTGACAGCGCGCCCCGCGACGCTCAAGCGGGTCTACGAGATCGATCTGCCGCGCCCGCGCATCACGTCGGAGATTCGCTATCACCCGCATTTCATCGAGATTTCGCGGGATATCTGGCACGACCTGCGCGAAGAAGTGCAGATCGGTTGAACCTGTTCGAGAGGAACCTCACCCATGTCCACGCCTCAACAAGCGATGCCCGCGGGCATCGATCCCGGCGCGCTCGCGCAAGTCGAACGCGAAGCGCAAAAGCGCATCAAGCAGCGCCACGCGCTCGTGATCGGACTGCGCATTGCGGTGCTCGTCTTCGTGCTCGGCGGCTGGGAGCTGTCGGCTCGCCTTCACTGGATCGATCCGTTCTTCTTCTCGATGCCGTCCGCGATCTTCGACCAGATCGTCGAATGGTTCGTCGAAGGCACCTCGCAAGGGCCGCTGCTCACGCAAGTATGGGTCACGCTCGAAGAGACGGTGCTGGGCTTTCTGATCGGCTCGGTGGCGGGCGTGTTCTGCGGCATCGTGCTCGGCCGCAACAAGCTGCTGTCGGACGTGTTCAGCATCTACATCAAGATCGCCAACTCGATTCCGCGCGTGGTGCTCGGCTCGGTGTTCGTGATCGCGCTCGGTCTCGGCATGGCGTCGAAAGTGGCGCTGGCGGTCGTGATGGTGTTTTTCGTCGTGTTCGCGAATGCGTTCCAGGGTGTGCGTGAAGCGGACCGCTATATGATCGCGAATGCGCAGATTCTCGGCGCGTCGCGCCGTCAGGTGACGACGTCGGTGGTGATTCCTTCCGCGCTCTCGTGGATTCTCGCGAGCCTGCACGTGAGCTTCGGCTTCGCGCTGGTCGGCGCGGTGGTCGGCGAGTTTCTCGGCTCGAAACAGGGTATCGGCTTGCTGATCTCGACGGCGCAAGGCGCGTTCAATGCAAGCGGCGTGTTCGCGGCGATGATCGTGCTGGCGGTGGTCGCGCTCGCGGCGGATTATCTGCTCACGGCGGTCGAGCAACGGTTGCTGAAGTGGCGGCCCACGGCGCATTGATGCGCCCCATAAAAAACCCCACGCGAGCGCGTGGGGTTTTTTCGTTTCCGGGCAGTGTCCTGCATTCAGCGCAGGCCGACTTCCCTGGCCCGCGCGACGTTGCATGCGGCGTGTTCCGTGAAGACCACGCGATTCTGGTTGTTGTAATAGACCGAATACCGGTCGACGCCATTCTTCTTGAAGGCGTATTCGGTGCACTGCGAATGCCACGGCCCCCAGTTTCCATCGGGCGGTCCGAGATGATCCTCGACATCCGCCCGCGTCATGCCGATCTTCACGCGACTCATGTACTCCGTCGGATCGGGGTCCGGGATGAAGGCCGAACATCCGTTCAGGCCGATCAGGGCGCCGAGCAGGGCCATCACCAGACACGTTTTCGATTTGAGCATCGCTTCAGCCTTCGCAAAAGGACTGAAACTACGGGCATCGGACGCGCGGGGCAATCGACCTAGTCTGAAAGTGCGCGCGAGCGCCGCCGCGCCATTTCCGCGACGCCGATGCACGCCGCCAGCCACGCGCCGCCCGACGCGAATCCGCCGATCACATCGCCGGGAAAATGCACGCCGATCACGATGCGGCTCGCCCCGATCGCCAGCACGATGAAGCACGCCAGCGCGACGATGAGCGGGTCCCAGCGCGTCGGCGCGAGCCTGAGCAGCACATAGGCGCACATGCCGTAACAGACGATCGACCCGAACGTGTGCCCGCTCGGAAACGCGAAGCTTTCGGGCAGCGGCACGGTCGAGCCGGTTGGGCGGTCGCGGCGCATCATCGCCTTGAGGGCCTGATTGAGCAGGCCGCCCGCGCTCGTGACCGCCGCGAAATACACGGCGAGGCCGAGGCGGCGCGTCAGGACGAGCGCCGCGCACATGAGCGCGCACAGCAGCGTGAGGAACCACGGATCGCCGAGATGCGTGAGCACGGCCAGCCATCGCGCGGCGAGTGCGGGCGCGCCGTCGCGCACGGCGTCGAGCACGCGCTGATCCGCCGATGAAAACGCCGTGCCCTGCGCAATGCGCGTCGCAATCGCGATGAACACGCCCGCGCCGGTCACGACCGGCACGCACGCCGCGAGCGCCACCGCGGCGGCTGAAAGCGGGGTCCGGCGTGCGCGCGCGGCCCAGGCCCAGGCGCCAGCCGCGATCGATGGAACGACGAAAAGCACGATCGCGATGATCGCGACCGCGTGGCCTTGCGCGAGCGCCGTGTATTCCATGATGTCCTGTTTCTCCCGAATGTCTCCCGAAAGGCGGCCGCTCGCGCGGGCTCAGGACGCAATCGCGCGTTCCTCTGCTTCGAGCGGCCGTTCCCAGCCGAATGCCTGCACGCGCGCGACGGGCTTGTCCACGACGAGCACGCCGCAGATTCCGCCGGGCATCGGTAGTGTAAGTGCGTGCCATTGCGGCGGCGCGGCGCGCCCTCGCGCGTCGCCGCGTTGCGCGCGGGTTCTGCCGATGCGCGCCGCCTCGTCCCACATGTCCTGTCTGGCGGCCGCGTCGGAGGCGCCGGTGGTTTCGACGACCACGCCGAGCCCTATTTTCGCCGATGCCACCGCGATCACGATCCAGATGCCCGAATACGCGACATCGACATGAAGCGTGCCATGGACAAGCGGGTGCGTGACGACGATGCGTTCGTCGGGTTCATCGTCCACGCTCACTTCGCGCGGCTCGCATTTCAGCATGTGCGAGAGCACGAGGCGCAACGTCGCGCGCGCCACGCTGAAGCGCCGCCCGAGCGCGGAATTCGGATGCAGCCGCGCGCGTTTGCGCTCCGCCGGGCTGAGCCAGTTTCCGATGTTCGATGCCGATGCGAAACGGAATTCCGACGGCACGAGCCAGACACAGACCTCGCCGGGCGCGGGCGGTTCGTGGATCTGCACGCGGGATTTGGCGAGATCGTAGTAGCGCCACGGGGCGTCGGCGATACGCGGCAAGGGTGGGCGGTGAGTGGCGGACATTCGCAGGGCGGAGGGGGCGGCGCGGGCGCGCGTCGGAATGCTCCGCATTCAGGGATGAACTCATATTCTCGGCATTCGTACCTTATGGGACGCTTAGCTGGCTGTTTTTTGAAACGACCGCGAGGCGAACACTCGTCCCGGCGTACGGGTCATCCCCAAGTTGAGCTTTCCTCAACCCCGCCCTCAAAAATCCTCGATTCCATCCCACGCGAAGCCCGTCGCAGAATGCCCTGCATCCACCGCACCGGTGGCACAACAGCGGACACAAAGGAAGGAGTCAATGGAAAAGAATCTCTTCATCGGCGAAGGCTTCGAAGGGCCGGGCGTGAATCTCGCCCATATCAACGTGCTGGTCGGCCCCCGTGACGGCCCCGCGGGCCAGGCATTCGCCACCGCGCTCGCGACGCCGTCCACCGGTCACGCGCCGTTCGTCGTGATCGCGCAGCCCGGCGTGCCGACCAAGCCGCTCACGCTCTACGTCAACAAGGCGCAGATCGACAGCGATTTCCACGGCAACGCGACCTGGGGCGCATCGCAGGCGGGCATCGCAAGGGCAGTCGCCGAATCGCTCGAAAACGGCACGCTGCCGCCCGAAGCGGAAAACGACTGGGTCGTTGTATCCGCGAACTGGGTCAATCCGAAAACCGACGATCTCGATGTCGTCTTCGAGAACAACTATCGCGCATGCAAAAACGCGATCATCGCCGCGATGGAAGGCCTGCCGCGCAAGGAAACCGTCTTCAAGGCCGCGCGCGACGTCTCGAACCCGTTCTACACGCCGAAGAAGTAAGGAGTTTCTGCAAATGGAATACGTGCGTCTCGGCCACTCCGGCCTGAAGGTGTCGCGCCTGTGCCTCGGCACGATGAACATGGGCACGCCGCAGTGGAAACCCTGGATCTTCGATGAAGCGCAAAGCGAACCGATCGTGCGCCACGCGCTCGACAAGGGCGTGAACTTCATCGATCTGGCCGATTTCTATTCGACCGGCGTCGGCGAGGAAGTCGTCGGCCGCATTCTGAAGCGGCTCGTCAAGCGCGAGGAAGTGGTCGTGACGACCAAGGTCGGCTACGACATGGCGAACCATCCGAACGCGGGCGGCCATTCGCGCAAGCACATCATGGACGGCATCGACGGATCGCTCACGCGCCTCGGCATGGATTACGTCGATATCTACATGCTGCATTACTTCGACGTGAACACGCCCGTCGAAGAGACGATGGGCGCGCTCGACGACATCGTGCGCGCGGGCAAGGCGCGCTACATCGGCGTATCGACGATGTACACCTGGCAGTTCGCGAAGATCATGCAGGCGTGCGAGCGCAATGGCTGGCACAAGCCGGTCAACATGCAGTTGCAGCTCAACGCCGCGTATCGCGAGGAAGAGCGCGAGATGATTCCGTACTGCATCGATCAGGGCGTCGGGGTGTCGGTGTTCAGTCCGCTCGCGCGCGGCCTGCTCACGTCCGATGCGAAGTCCACGCGCAATCAGACCGATTTCTTCACCGCGCAGATGTACGGCGATCACGCGTCGCAGGAAGTCGCGGCATCGGTCGCGCGGGTGGCGGCGCGGCGCGGCGTGTCGGCGGCGCAGATCGCGCAGGCGTGGGTGCTCAGCCGCCCCGGCATTTCGAGCATGCTGGTCGGCGCGGATTCCGCTGCGCAATTCGACAGCGCGCTCGCCGCGCTCGAAACGAAACTCGACGAAGCCGAAATGCACGAGCTCGATCGCAACTACACGCCGTGCGATCTCATCAACGACTACACGGCAGGACGACGCATCGCGCGCGAGGCGCGTGCCGCGCAAGGCCACTTCGAACACGCACTGGAGCGCGCGGCATGATGAACCTGTTGCAATCGAATCATTACATCGACGGTAAATGGCGTGAAAGCGCGAGCACGTATCCGGTGCGCAATCCCGCGACGGGCGACGTGATCGCGAACGTCGCGCGCGGCGGCGGCACGGAAACCCGGCAAGCCATCGATGCCGCGAAGCGCGCGTTCCCCGCATGGCGCGCGCTGACCGCGAAGGAGCGCAGCACGCGCGTGAAGCGCTGGGGCGAGCTGATGCTCGCCAACCGCAACACGCTCGCGGAACTGCTGACGCGCGAACAGGGCAAACCGCTTGCGGAAGCGCTCGGTGAAGTCGCGTACGCGGCGAGCTTCTTCGAATGGTTCGCGGAAGAAGCGAAGCGCAGCTATGGCGACATCATCCCGAGTCCGAAGCCGAATGCGAAGATCGTCGTGACGCGCGAGCCGGTGGGCGTCGTCGCGGCCATCACGCCGTGGAATTTCCCGCTCGCGATGATCACGCGCAAGGCCGGTCCCGCGCTCGCCGCGGGCTGCACGATGGTGCTGAAGCCTTCCGAGGAAACGCCGCTGTCCGCGCTCGCGCTCGCGGTGCTGGCCGAGGAAGCGGGCATTCCGGCGGGCGTGTTCAACATCGTCTCGGGCGATGCCATCGCCATCGGCCAGGTGCTGACCGAATCGCCCGATGTCCGCAAGCTGTCGTTCACGGGTTCGACGCGCGTCGGCAAGCTGCTCGCGAAGCAATCGGCCGATACATTGAAGAAGCTCTCGCTGGAACTCGGCGGCAACGCGCCGTTCATCGTGTTCGACGACGCCGATATCGATGCCGCCGTGCAGGGCGCAATGGCATCCAAGTTTCGCAACACCGGGCAGACGTGCGTGTGCGTGAATCGCTTCTACGTGCAGGACGGCATCTACGACGCATTCACACAGGCATTGACGCGCGCTGTGCACAAGCTTCGCGTGGGCAACGGGCTCGAAGGCGAGTTCGATCAGGGGCCGCTCATCAACGAGGCCGCGCTCACAAAGGTGCAAACCCATCTCGCCGATGCCGTGAGCAAGGGCGCGAAGGTGCTGACCGGCGGCAAGCCGCACGCGCTCGGCGGCACGTTCTACGAACCGACCGTGCTCGCGGATGCGAAACCTTCCATGCTGATCGCCGATGAAGAGACTTTCGGTCCGGTGGCCGCGTGCTTCCGCTTCAAGAGCGAAGAAGAAGTCATCGCCGAAGCGAACGACACGCCTTACGGCCTTTCCGCGTACTTCTACACGCGCGATCTGGGCCGCGCGTGGCGTGTCGCCGAGGCGCTGGAGAGCGGCATGGTCGGCATCAACGAAGGCATCATCTCGACGGAAGTCGCGCCCTTCGGCGGCGTGAAGCAGTCGGGACTGGGCCGCGAAGGATCGAAGTACGGGCTCGATGAATACATGGAACTCAAGTACATGATGATGGCCTGCCTCGGCCGGTGATTCATCGCCACAGGGTCTGTTCACAAATAAAACGGCCATGCGTCGCCCCGTAAGGGGCCGCTCGCCCGTGGAGGAGATACTCTTGGACATGCAAAGCCTGAGCGCGCAGCCGCTCGCACCCGCCGCCGCCGCGCCCTTCGATACCGCGCAAAAGCGCATCGCACTCGACGATGTGCCGCTCAACCGCTTTCACGTGAAGATCGCCGGTCTGACGTTCGGCGCGCATTTCACCGAAGGCTATGCGCTCGGCACGATCGGTTACGCGCTATCGTCATTGAACAGGCAGATTCCGCTCGACGCATTCTGGATGGGCCTGCTCGGTTCGTCCGCGCTGATCGGCATTTTCATCGGCAGTCTCGTGTTCGGCTGGCTCTCCGACAGACTCGGCCGGCAGAAGATCTTCCTTCTGAGCTTCATCATCATCACAGCGGCCGCGTTCGCGCAGTTCTACGCGACCACACCGGCGATGCTCGTCGGCCTGCGCGTTCTGATCGGCTTCGGCATGGGCGGCGATTTCGCGGTCGGTCATGCGATTCTCGCGGAATTCTCGCCGCGCAAACATCGCGGCACGCTGCTCGGCTCGTTCAGCGTCATCTGGACGATCGGCTATGTGATCGCGAACGTGCTCGGCATGCACTACGCGGATGCATCGCCCGATGCGTGGCGGTGGCTGCTCGCCTCGGCTGGCGTGCCGGCGTTTCTCGTGCTGATCATGCGAATCGGCACGCCGGAGTCGCCGCGCTGGCTGCTCGGCCAGGGCCGCAAGGACGAAGCGATGCGTATCGTGCGCAAGCACTTCGGCCCGCACGTGACGCTCGATGCCGGCGCCGGCGAGCACTTCGCGCCCGCGGGCGGTTTTGCGCGACTCTTCAAGCCGGATCTGATTCGCCGCACGGTCTTCAATTGCGCGTTCTTCGTGTGTCTCGTGATTCCCTACTTCGCGATCTACACGTTTCTGCCGAGCATACTCACGGCGATCCGTCTGCCCGAAGGCTCGGGCGCCGATCTGCTGCTCAACGGCTTTCTCGTGCTCGGCGCGCTGGTCGGGATCTGGCTGACGATCAGGCTGTCGCGACGTTCGTTTCTGATCGGGTCGTTCGCGGTGTGTTGCCTGTCGCTGTTCGCGTTGAGCGCGCTGCCGACATCGGCGAGCGTCGCGATGATCGTTGCGTTCGGGGTCTTCACGCTGACGATGTCTGCGTTCTCGAATCTCGTCGGTGTGTTTCCGCCGGAGTGCTTTCCGACCGAAGCGCGTGCGTGCGGCGTGGGGCTGTCGATTGCGTGCAGCCGGCTGGGGTCGGCGGTGGGGACGTTTCTGCTGCCGATCGGCATCGCGCAGGCCGGCGTGCAGATGACGATGCTCGCGCTCGCGGGTGTGTTGCTGATCGGGATGCTGGTCTCGATCGCGTGGGCGCCGGAGACGAAGCATCTGACGTTGAATCAGGCGAGCGGGGGGTGAGGTAGCCGAAGTTCATTGCGCGGCAACGGGAACGTTGCCTCGCTTTTTTTTCGCCCTGACGAGAACCGATTCGGCCAAAGCGGATCGACGCTATCGGGAATAGTTGATAGGTTCGAGAGAGCTTCGGATATCCTGAACAAGGCTCAAAAGCGAGATATTGACTCGCGTCAGTCTACATACGGTATTTTCTGTAAACAGGAAACATTGTTATCCTAAATACATTGAATTTGTTCGCCATGAGCTATAACAGTTCCAACTATAAAAATTCACCGTCAGCGCCGTTGAACACGTGGGTATGCGCGCCCGGGTCTGCGCACGGCCCTTCCGATCAGGCACCGTCGGATAGCCTCACGGGCTCTCCGGACTATTGCGGCGGATGCGTCTCCTATGTCAAGCAGGTATGTCCATCGCTGCCCGTAACCCATGCATGGAAAAAGGGAGCGGCAGTCAAGGACAACCTGCATATCGTCGAAGGAACCGTCATCGCAACATTCGATAGTCACGGACACTTCCGCGGACATGCAGCAATTTACGTGCAACAGGGTCCAGTCGGCGTGACGGTATACGACCAATACGCGCATCCGCCCAAACCTGTCGGACCGCGCGTTTTGCGCTGGGGTCAGGGAGCAGATGTCAACAACGGCGAGAAATTTTATGTCGTTGAATAAGATAGCCGTCTGTCTGGCCGCCTCGGTTCTTCCTATAACCGCGAGCGAATCCGCAAAGGCCGAAGGGATAGCGTGCCCCGCAGTGTCCGGCACGCATCTGCGCTACGTGCAAGTCTTCGACGGCAAGCCCGAAGAAAACGTCTCGCTCATTGCCGAACATGGCGATAACCGCGAGGGCTACTGGAAACTCGGTTACGTCTACGACCAAGGCCGCTCGGTGACCGTTCAATGCGTCTACGCCAACAAGGAGACGCGTGACATCGCCATTCCTGAAAGAGTCGATACGTGTCGCTATCAGATCGACGATTCCGGTGCGACGAAGATGGATTGCAAGTAAGGGCCAGCGAGACGAACCGAAGGCCCGTCACTCCCGCGCAGCCTTCGCCCCTTCCCCGCGCAGCCACTCCGCAAACGCCTGCACGCTATCCTCACTCGCGAACGAAGGCGCGATATCCAGCCAATACCCATACGGCCCGGTCGATTCCACGGCCGACAGCAGAACCAGCGACCCATCATGCAGTTCATCGGTGATCATGTTGCGGTCGACCACCGCCAGCCCCGAACCCGCCCGCGCCGCATGAATCGCCTGATCCAGCGTCGAGAATTCGATGCCGTTCTCGCCGAACGCGCGCGGCAATCCTGCCGCATCGAGCCAGTTGGGCCACAGCGTCAGCCGCGCATCGTTATGCAGCACATGCAGCGCGGGCAACCGCTCGAGCAGCGTTTCGACCGACTGCCCCGCGAACTTCATCGCGCCGACGAGCACATGCCGCTCGATGAA
>Ga0160447_100149_pt1 | contig 46262 bp, 44 predicted proteins | sample HID1973K_E1MG_FD_108222 | JGI IMG/M metagenome (GOLD analysis project Ga0160447, IMG submission 108222) | Enriched mosquito-associated microbial communities from UW Madison campus, WI, USA - HID1973K_E1 MG | ecosystem: Host-associated > Arthropoda: Insects > Digestive system > Unclassified ...
ACAGCAACTCCGACCGATGATCCGCCCTCGCCTCGTACCCGAAGCGAATGCAGCACTGCCTGTCATCGGCGGTATCGGTGCGTACGGACAGATCGATGTCGGGCACCGCGTCGATCAGCGAGCCGAGTCGCGGGGACAGCCAGCGCGTCGCAAAAGTCGGTGGCGCGCTCACGGTCAGACGCTTGCGCTCGACACGCTGCGCGGACGAAAGCGAGCGCGTCACACGTTCGATCGAATCGAATGCTTCGGACAGGCACGCGAGCAGCTCAGCGCCCTGTTTCGTGAGCCGTATGCCCTTGTGATCGCGATCGAACAGCTTGGTGCCGAGCGCATCCTCCAGCAAGCGAATCTGACGGCTCACCGCGCCCGGCGTCACGCACAACGCCGCGGCGGACTTGTTGAAGCTCATATGCCGCGCGCTCTCCTCGAAGAAGCGCAACGCGGTCAAGGATGGCAGTCGCCGCACGATCATCTCCCTTATCTGCGCGCGCCTCGCCTGGCGCCGCGTCCGCCCGCCTGCTTCTCGATCTCCGCGCGCAGCCACTCGCGAAAGAGCGCCACCTGCGGCGCATCGTCATGGCCGGTGCGCGTGACGAGCCAGTATGACTGATGCCCGTCCACCTCGACATCGACGATCGGCACGAGCGTGCCCTGCCGCAACTCGTGCGCGATCATATGTCGATCGGCGATGGTGACGCCGATGCCGTCGACCGCCGCGCGGATCGCATGATCGAGCAGATCGAACTCGTAGCCGCCGAGCGTATCGACATCGTCGATATTCGCTGCCTTCAGCCAGTGCTGCCACGTCAGATAGCGCTGATCGCTCGCCGCGAGCACATGCAAAAGCGTGAAGCCGTTCAGGTCGATATCGGCGCTATCTTCCTCGCCGATCAGCGAAGGCGAACACACCGCGACATGCCGCTCGTTCATCAGCAACTGGTTGTCGAGACCTTCCCACTCGCCGTTGCCGAAGCGGATCGCGCAATCGAGCGCGCCCGATTCGACGAGATCGTCCTTGCGCTGCGTGGTCAGTGAGATTTCGAGGTCCGGCGCGGCGGCGCGCAACGATTGCAGCCGCGGCATCAGCCAGCGGCTGGCGAAGGTAGGCGGCGCGTTGACGCGCAAGCGCGTCAGATGAGTTCTTTCCTGAATGCTGCGCACCGTGAGCTCGATGCGGTCGAACGACATCTTGAGCGCCTGCAGCAGAAGGCGCCCCGTCGCCGACAATTCCAGATGATGATGCCGGCGCAGCAGCAACGGCTCGCCGAGCTGCGTCTCGAGCTGGCGCACCTGGCGGCTCACCGCGCTTTGCGTCACGTGCAGCATTTCGGCGGCGCGCGTGAAGCTGCCGGTATGTCCGGCGACCTCGAAAGCCCTCAGCGCATTCAGGGCAGGCATCTTTCGCTTCAAATCGGTCTCCTTTCCTTGCGTTCAACGCGTGATTCAACACGCATCCACGCCGGAACGTGCCGCTCTAAGGCAGCATTTTACGAATCGAGGCAAATTATGCCGCTTTGTGACGTGAAGGCGACACGACCTCCTCACGCCTCACGCGGATCAGCCGATCGCCGCGGGTTCGGCCGGCGCCGGAACGCGTTCGACGACCGTGCGCGCGTCGTCGAGAATCATGTCCGCGCCTTTCTCCGCGACCATCATCACCGGCGCGTTGAGATTGCCTGACGTGATGTTCGGGAAAATCGACGCATCCACGATGCGCAAGCCCTCGATGCCATGCACGCGCAACCGCTCGTCGACGACCGAGGTGCGCTCGTCCGGGCCCATCGCGCAGGAACCGCACAAGTGGTAGATCGAGCCCGACTGCTCGCGGAAGTACTCCAGCAGGTCGGCGTCGCTCCGCACGTCCGGTCCCGGCGAGATTTCCTCCGCCGTGATCGCTCGCAGCGCAGCCGAACTCATGATCTTGCGCACGAGCTTGCTGCCCTGCACCGCTTCGCGAATATCCTTCGGCGTCGTCAGCGCGTTGATGCGGATCTTCGCGGCATCTTCCACGCGGTTCGACGCGATTTCGATCGAGCCGCGGCTCGTCGGGCGGCACGGGTTGAAGCACAGCAGGAAGCCCGAGTACGGCTCGGGTTCGAGCTGCGCCTTGCTGCTCTTCGGAATGCGATACGAGAGCGGATTGAAGTACAACTGCAGGTTCGGTTGCGTCTCTTCGTCATCGCCCTTGAAGAAGCCGCCCGACTGGTTCACGCTCATCGAGAGCGGCCCCTTGCGCGAGGTCATATAGCGCATCCCGGCCTTGATCTTGCCGACGAGCGATCGCAGTTCGTCATTCAGCGTCGGGACCGTCGCGCGATAGTAGAAGCTGACGCACAGGTGATCCTGCAGATTCTGGCCGACGGCCGGCAGCTCGCGCACGACCGGAATGCCGTGCCGCGCGAGCAGCACGCCATCGCCGAGACCGGAGAGCTGCATGAGCTTGGGCGTATCCACCGCGCCCGCCGACAGAATCACTTCGCGCTTCGCACGGAATTGCAGCGACTCGCCCGCGCGCGTCGCCGTCACGCCCGTCGCGCGCGCGCCGTCGAAGAGCACGCGGCTCACGCTGACATTGCGCTCCACGCGCAGGTTCTTGCGTCCCAGCACCGGATGCAGATACTCGAAGCTGCTCGACGAACGCTCACCCTTGCGCGCGTTGATGTCGTAGATGGTCGCGCCTTCGTAGTCCGCGCCGTTGATGTCGCCGGTGACGGGATAGCCGGCCTGCCGCGCGCCTTCGAGGAACGTCCCGCAGATGGCGTGGGCGCCGTCCTTCATCGACGAAATGCTGATCTTGCCGCTCGCGCCGTGGTACTGCGTGTCGCCGGCCCAGTGCGATTCGAGGCGGCGGAAATACGGCAGCACGTCGCGATAACCCCAGCCCGCATTGCCCGCGCGCGCCCAGTCGTCGAAATCGTGCGGCTGGCCGCGCACGTAGATCATCGCGTTGATCGAGCCGGAGCCGCCCTGCACCTTGCCGCGCGGGCAATACAGCGAGCGGTCCTTCAGTTGCGCTTCCGGCTCGCTGTAGTACATCCAGTTGTATTCCGGGTTGTAGTAGGTCTTCGTGAAACCGACCGGAATCCTGAACCAGCACGAATCGTCCTTGCCGCCCGCTTCGAGCAGCAGCACCGAATGCTCGCCGGACTCGGTGAGGCGATCGGCGAGAATGCAGCCCGCCGATCCCGCACCCACGATGATGTAATCGAATTCCATGCTTTACCTGCTTGCCTTGTTCTGCGTTCAGCCCTTCGCGGGCGCGAGATCCTTCACGTCGGCGGGCTTCGCCGCCATCTGCAGATGCAGACGCTCACCCGTGTACGGCGTATGCGCGCGCACGACATCCATGTTCAGTTCGACGCCCAGACCCGGCTCCGTCGACGGAATGATGTAGCCGTCTTCCCAGCGGATCTTCGTCTTGAGCACCTCGGCGTGAAAGCCGTCCCATGTGCCGATGCTTTCCTGAATCAGGAAGTTCGGCGTGCACGCGGCGATCTGGATGCTCGCAGCCGCGCCGACCGGGCCGTTGTAGAGATGCGGCGCGATCTGCGCGTAATACACCTCGGCGAGACTCGCGATCTTCTTCGCTTCGAGCAGACCGCCCACGCGCCCGACGTTGAACTGCAGAATCGACGCCGCGCGTGCTTCAAGCAGCTTGAAGAACTCGTACTTTGTCGTGAGACGCTCGCCCGCCGCGATCGGAATACTGGTCTTCGCGGCGACTTGCGCCATCGCGCTTTCCTGTCCCGGCGGCACCGGCTCCTCGAACCACAGCGGATCGAACTTTTCCAGGCGCTGCGCGAGACGGATCGCGGATGACGGCACCATCTGGCCGTGCGTGCCGAACAGCAGATCGGCCTTGTTGCCGACGGCCTCGCGCACCTTGCGGCAAAACGTTTCGCAACGGTCCATCACTTCGAGCGAAATCTGATGGCCGGAATACGCGGTGTACGGACCTGCCGGATCGAACTTCACGGCCGTGAAACCGAGCGCGACGTTGTGCGCGGCGCATTCGGCGGCGAGATCGGGATCGTCGTAGTCGTATTCGCCGCGCGCGTTCTTCGGATAGAGATAGGTGTACGAACGCAGACGCTCGTGCACCCGGCCGCCGAGCAGCTCGTACACCGGCTTGCCCGCCGCCTTGCCGATGATGTCCCAGCACGCCATTTCCAGGCCGCTGACGACGCCCATCATGGTGAGATCGGCGCGTTGCGTGAAGCCGCTCGAATACGCCTCGCGATAGAAGCGCTCGACGTGATGCGGATCGTGGCCGAGCAGATAGCGCTCGAACACGTCTTCGATGATCGGCGCCATCGCTTTCGGATGGAACGTCGCGGAATAGATCTCGCCGACGCCCTCGATGCCGCACGCGGTGCGCAGCTTGACGAAAATCCAGTACATCCCGCCGATATGCGGCGGCGGCACCGCGACGATATGCGTTTCCAGCGCGGCGATCTTCATTGTTGCGCTCCCAGTTTGTTCAGTCGATGTTTGAAGAAAAGCGCGGCCACGCCGCCCAGCGCGGACATGAACGCGATATAGCCGAAATAGAGCTGATAGCCATGCGCGCCGGGATAGTTCTGCGTGAGATAGCCGTTGATGAGCGGCAGCACCGCATCGGGCGAATAGCCGATCACCGAGACGAGGCCGATCGCGAGACCCATGATTTCGGCGGGCACCTTGCACTGATCGAGCAACGACCAGTAGAGGCCGCGAATCGCATACGTCATCACGCCGATGAACAGCACGACCACCGCGATGAGCGCGTGACTGCCGATCGAAGGCGCGGCCATCAGCACGAGCAGCGCAGCGGCGGCAGCGAACAGCGCGAACACGAGCACGGAGGTCTTCGAGAAGCGGTCGCCGAGAAAGCCCCCGCCGATGCCGCCGATCGGGCGCATCCACAGTTTGGCGGTGGTGATGAAACCCGCCGCGACGACCGACAAACCAATTTCCTTCTCATGCAGATACGCGGAGAAGCTGTAGGTCGCCCAGAACACCTGATAGCCGCAGAACACAATCGCCGAGAGCAGCCACAGTTGCGGGTTCTTCAGCAGCACCGCGAGATCGCGCAGCACGTTGCGCTTTTCGCGCGCGGCCCGCGCCGGCTGCGCGCCTTGCGGATCGCGCACGAGACCGAGCACCACGCCGAGCCCGATGCACAGGAACGCGTACATGTACACGACGAGCCGGAAGCCCGCCGCCGTCGATTCGGCGTGCGTCTGCGTGGCCCATGCGAACAGGCTGATCGCGATGGTCGCGAGCAGCGCTTCGATCAGGCCGCGGCCGCCATCGAGAAAGCCGAAGAAGCGGCCTTGCTCGTCGGCGGCGGCGATCATCTGCACGCGCTTGATGATCGCGGCCCAGAACGTCAGGCCGGTCGTCAGCCCCCAGCATCCGAAGATCACGATCAGCGAGCCGAACGACGGCGCGGTGGAATACCAGAGCCCGAGCGCGCCCGTCGCGATCAGCGAAAAGCTGATCAGCACGCGCGGCGCGACGCGGTCCGCGAGCCAGCCGCTCGGCAAATAGCAGACGAGAAAGATCGTGCCGAGCGCGGAATACAAATAGCCGAGTTGCGCTTCGCTGATGTGGAAGACTTCGAGCATCGTCGGCTGATAGACCTGCCGCAGATACAGAATCGGATAGATGGCGCCCGCAGCGATCACGAGCAGCGCGAGTTGCAGATAGCGGTCGGCGCGCGTGCCTTCGCGCGGCGCGACAACGCTTTCACTGGATTGAGCGGAATTCGTTGACACAGGAGTGCTCCTCAAAGGGCAGCGGCGCGCGGCATGCGGATGCCGCGCGGCTGGCCTTCAATATGTTTTTGTTGAGTTAGGAATTGATGCGGCCGGCAGCGGCCGCAAGAATCAGTACTTCATGACGACGAGACGCGTCTGCGTGAATTCGAGCATGCCGTGCTTGCCGTCGTCGCCGCCGATGCCGGAGCGCTTCCAGCCGGCATGGAAACCCTGATACGGGTCGGCGGGCGTGCGGTTGATGTAGAGCTCGCCCGCTTCGATCGCGTTGGCGACCTTCATCGCCGTGCGATAGTTTTCGGTGTAAAGCACCGACGACAGACCGAACTGGTGATCGTTGGCCATCGCGAGCGCTTCGTCGATGGTCGCGTACTTCAGCACCGCGAGCACGGGGCCGAAGGTCTCTTCCTGCACGATCTCCATGTCCTGGCGGCAATTCGAAAGCAGCGTCGGCGGATAGAAGAACCCCTTGCGTTGCGGCACTTCGCCGCCGGTTTCGAGCGTTGCGCCCGCTTCGATCGCGCGGCGGACCATCGCGTGAATGCCGTCGCGCGACGCCTTGTTCACGAGCGGGCCCATGTTGCTCGGGTCCTCGTAGCGATCGCCGATTTGCCTGGCCTTCATCTGCTCGCGCAGCAGGCCGACGAATTCATCATGGATGCTCTCGTGCACGTAGACACGCTCGATCGCCGTGCAAAGCTGGCCGCTGTGCGTGAGCTTCGAGGCGACGAGTTCGCGTGCGGCCTTGTGCAGATCGGCGTCCGGCTCGATGATCGCGGGCGTCTTGCCGCCCAGTTCGAGCGAAGGCTTCGCGATATTCGCCTTGCAGTATTCGAGCACCTTGCGGCCCGCGTTGACGCTGCCCGTCAAGGTGATCATGCCGACCTTCGGATGCGTGCAGACGGCTTCCGCCGTCGCGTGATCCATCGCCAGAATATTGACGACGCCCGCGGGCAGCGCCGCGCGCTCGACGGCGCGCGCCAGTTCGAAAGCTGACAGCGGCGTGTTGTTGCTCGGACGCACGACCACCGTATTGCCCGCGATCAGCGCCGGCGCGACCTTGCGCATCAGCGTGTAGATGGGGAAATTGAACGGGATCAGGCACGCGACCACACCGATCGGCTCGCGATGCAGCACGAGGTTTTCGTTCGGCGTATCGCTCGGAATGACTTCGCCTTCGATACGGCGCGCCCACTCCGCGTGATAGCGCGTGATCTGTGCGGCATAGACGGCTTCGTTGGTCGCGTCTTGCAGGCTCTTGCCGGATTCCATCGCGAGCGCCGCGCCGATCTCGGCGGAGGCTTCGACGATCGCATCCGCGAGACGCTGCATATGCGCGCCACGCTCGGCGGCGGGCATCACGCGCCACAGACGCTGCGCCTCGGCGGCCTGTTCGACGGCCATGAGCGCCTGCTCGCGCGAAGCGTCGTGCACGTGGCCCAGCAACTCTTCCGTTGCGGGATTCAGGATGGCGGTGACGTTATCGCTTACGGGCTCGATGAAACGTCCGTTCACAAAATTCCGTTCTAACTTCATGTCTGGCGGGTTCCTTTCGCTGGGCGTCGGGTCGCACGGCAGCCTCGATTCCGGGCAACCGCTGCGACAAGTCAACGCATTTGCGGCTCATTCTTCCGCGCCTCGCGCCGCAACGACAAGCGAAGAATTTTCTGGAAGAACATGCGAAAAAATCACGCTCGCTGTTCGACTAAATCCATTTTCAGTGCCGCTTTCCTCACGCACAATCCGTCGCTCGCGGTCCTGCCTGCACTGATGGTTCGGACTTCTTCGAATAAGTAAAAGATTTGAGACTTTCATGAGAATCAAAGCAATCTCCCTGGCCGCACTCGCGTGCATCGCGACTTCAGCGCATGCTCAAAGCAGCGTCACGCTGTTCGGCATCCTCGACGAAGGCATCGACTACACGAGCAACGTCGGCGGGAATCATGTCTATGAACTCACGAGCGGCTATGCGGCGGGCAGCCGCTGGGGCCTGCGCGGCGTCGAGGATCTGGGCGGCGGCACGAAGGCCGTGTTCCAGCTCGAAAGCGGTGTGAACCTCAGCAACGGCGCGGCCGGCCAGGGCGGGCGCATGTTCGGTCGTCAAGCGTATGTGGGCGTGAACAACGACCGTTTCGGCTCGGTGACGCTCGGCCGCCAGTACGACTCGGTGGTCGACTATCTCGCGGCGACGACGGCCAACGGCAACTGGGCAGGCTATCTCTTCGCGCATCCGTTCGACAATGACAACACCGACAACTCGTTCCGCGTGAACAACACGGTCAAGTACGCGAGTCCGTCGCTCGGCGGCTTGCGCTTCGGCGGCACGTACAGCTTCAGCAACGATACGAACTTCGCGAGCAACCGGCAATACAGCGTCGGGGCGTCGTACGCGAACGGCGGCCTGCTGCTGGGCGCGGCTTACCTGCACGCGGACGGCACCGGCTCCAATGCCAATGGCGCGATCGCGACGAACGACGCGAGTTTCATCGCGTCGCGCATGCAGATTTTCGGCGCGGGCGTGAACTACACGTTCGGCAACGCGACGGCGGGCTTTGCGTACACGAATTCGAGCTATCGCGATCCGGTGACGAACGGGTATATCGGCGTGCCGCTCGCCTCGGACGGCAACACGCTGAAGAACCTCAGATACCAGAACTTCGAAGTGAACGGGAAGTACCAGTTCACGCCGGCTTTCTTTGTCGGCGCGCAGTACGTGTATTCGATCGAGACATACGACTCGACGGCAGGCACCGTGAAGCCGCGCATCCACTCGGCTGGTCTGATGGCGGATTATTTCCTGTCGAAGCGCACCGACGTTTATGTGCAGGGCGCGTATCAGAAGATCGCCGGCAAATCGACGGATTCGGTGATGGATCAGGCGTTCATTCCGGGCACGCAGGGTTTGTCGTCGAACTCGGAGCAGTTCGTCGCGCGCGTGGCGTTGCGGCACGCGTTCTGACGCAGCGCGTCGACATGCAGGCGGCACCGGACCATATGCGAGCCGCATGTCCAGGGGCCGCGCGTCATGATATCGTCGACGAGTCATTCCGGTGCCGTCATCATGAGTCAAGTGCGCTACCCCCTCGGACCCGATGACCGGGTGCATCTGCTGTGCTGGCTCACGTGCGGATTGCTCGGCGCGTACTACATCGAAGGCGACTGGCCCGATGCGTCGTTCCAGGTGCGCGCGGCGCATCGCTGGCTCGACCGGCATCATCGCGCGGCCGAGTGGATCGAGACCGCGCGGCTGTCGGCTGCGGCGCAGGCGCTCGCCGCGCGATTCTCGGCGACGCTCGATGCCGATGCCTCGCGCGGCGACATCGAGCGCATTCTCGAAGGCGAGGATCTCGACTACGAAAGCGCGCTCGTCAAGCGCGTCTATCACGAATGCTGGGTCGAGCTGACGAGCCGGCGCAAGCCTTCGCATTAGCCCGCGCTTTCAATCTTCCTTCAGTCTTTATCGCCTTCACGTTCAATTTTCGTGCCGCATCGCGCGCGTGCCCCGACGAGTCTCGCGTTCGGGCACGCGCATTTTTTTGCGCCGCATGAATGTGCGGAACCCCACATTGGCATATCGGGCGCGGCGCTAACATCTGCGCGCCTGCTCGCACGTCGATGTTCGCGTCGCCCGGCCTTGACCTGAAGCGCCGGGACAAGCGCGGCTACACCGTCAGCGGCCCCGAAAACGACCGGAACAATCGACATCGAGCCGAGGTAGCCATGCAGGATCGCATTCGTCCGTTTCTTCCCCGAATTCGTCATCGTCGCGCGAGGCTGCGGCCGCTCGCGATATTCATATCGCTCATTGCGAGCTCTGCATACGCCGCGCCGCCCTTGCCAGCGGGCGGCCAGTTCGTCGCGGGCAGCGGCGCGATCAGCGGCGGCGGTCAGTCGCTCACGATCAATCAGACGTCGACGCGCGGCGTGATCGACTGGACCAGCTTTTCCATCGGCGGCGGACGGCAGGTCACGTTCAACAACGGCGCCGGCGCGACGCTCAATCGCGTGACGGGCGGCGAAGCGTCCGTGATCCTCGGCCAGCTCAGCGCGACGGGCAGCGTGTATCTCGTCAATCCGCAGGGCGTGCTCGTGGGGCCCGGCGGTGTCGTCGCGACGGGCGGGCGCTTCGTCGCGTCGGCGTTGAACATCGACGGCGACGCGTTCATGCAGGGCGGCCCGCTCACGCTCTCGGGCGGCGGCGACGGCATGGTCATCAATCTCGGCAAGATCGGCTCGAGCGGCGGCGACGTGTTCCTCGTGTCGCGCACGGCGGCGGTGAACGGCGGCAGCATCAACGCGCCGCAGGGCACCGTGGAAATCGCGACGGGCAATCAGGTGCTGCTGCAGGATGCGTCGGGCGGACAGCAGGTGTTCGTGCAGGCGGGCAGCGGCGGCACGGCGATGAACGGCGGCGCGATCCAGGCGGCGCAGGCGAACCTGCAAGCCGCCGATGGCAACGTCTACGCGCTCGCGGGCAACAGCAGCGCGATCCGCGCGACCGGCACCGCGACGCGCGACGGCCACGTGTGGCTCGTCGCCGACCAGGGCGCGGTGCACGCGAACGGCGCGATCGCCGCCACCAACGCGAACGGCAGCGGCGGCACGGTCGAGACGCGCGCAACCACGCTCGATGTCGCAGGCGCGAACGTGCAGGCGCGCACGTGGAAGCTCGGCGCGCCAACCTTCACGGTCGATCAGGCGAACGCGGATTCGTTCGCGCGCAGTCTCGCCAACGGCACCTCGGTCGATATGGAAACCAGCAGCGGCGACCTGAGCGTGGCGGGCAACGTCCAGTGGAACGGCAATGCGTCGCTGACACTCGGCGCGGCGCATAACGTGACGATCGGCGCGGGCTCGACCATCGGCAACACGGGCAACGGCAATCTCACGTTGCGCGCGGATGCAGGCGGCGTCGACAACGGCGGCAGCGTGACCAACGGCGGCACGATCGACTGGTCCAAAAGCGGCGGGATCGTGAGTGCGCTCTATGACATGAACGGCAGCTACGCGCCGGGCACGGTGCTCACCAACGGCGGATGGACCGCCGCGCCGTATAGCGGGCTCGTCACGCAGTCGACCGCGTACCGGCTCGTGAACACGCTCGCTGATCTGTCGAACGTGTCGAAGGACCTCGCGGGCAACTATGCGCTCGGCAAGGACATCGACGCGAGCGCGACCGCCTATCCCAACTACTTCACGCCGATCGGACAGACGACGGCCGCGCCGTTCACGGGACAGTTCGACGGCTTCGGCCACAGCATCGACAAACTCGCGACGCAATCGGATCTCGTGAACGACTACTTCGGCATGTTCGGCGTGATCGGCACGAGCGGCATCGTGCGCAATCTGAATCTCACCAACGCCAGCACGGGCGGCTACTCGTCCGGTGGGCTCGGCTTGCTGGCGGGTCAGAACAATGGCCTCGTCACCTACGTCAACACGACGGGCGCGGTCGGTCAAAACGGCTTCGGCGGATTCGGCGCGGGCGGGCTCGTCGGCGTGAACAACGGGACGGTCGAGCGCTCGTCGAGCACGGCGGATGTCGGCTATCAGATCCCGGCGGGCGGGCTGGTCGGCGTCAATAACGGGACCATCGCGCAGTCGTACGCGACCGGCACGACGTTCGCCGGCAACCACGGCGAAACCGGCGGGCTCGTCGCGTTCAACACGGGACTCATCACGCAGTCATACGCGACCGGCAGCGTGGGCGGGTTCGGCGGCGGCGGGCTCGTGTTCGTCAACGGCAGCACGGGCGTCATCAACGAGTCGTTCGCGGTCGGGCAGGTCGGCGGCGGCGGGCCGCCGGGAGACCCGGAAGGCGGCATCGCCGCCTACAACCAGGGCGCGATCCACAACAACGTCTACTGGAACAAGGACACGACGACTCGCACGGCTGCCGCCGGGTCGAACTCGGGCACGGTGCCGCCGGATTCGAACGGGCTGTCGACGGCGCAGATGAGCAATGTGTCGAATTACCTCGACTGGAATATTCCGGCGGGCGGCGTGTGGGCAATGCCTGCTGGCGCGACGCATCCGGTTTTGCAGTGGCAGCAGGCGCAGCCTTGACGCGCGTGCGGCTGGGCGGCGCGGTGCGCCGTCCAGTCCGCTAACTCCCGATCACCAGAAACACCTCCCCAACCGGCGCCTTCGAGCCGTTCGGCACCACCGCCTTCAGCGGAAACCCATACGTTCCGCGAAAGCTGACGAAGCGCCCGATCTGCACGCGAATCCCCGCTCCGACGCTCGCCAGCGACGCATTGTTGACTTCACCGAATTCGGCGATGCGATTCCACACGTGCCCCGCATCGAAGAACAGGAACGGCTGCATGGCCGCGCTGCCCGCCGATATCGCCGGCGCACGCAATTCCGTCTGCACGTTCCAGCCGCGATCGCCTTGCGCGGCGTACGGCTCGTAGCCGCGCACGGTGGCATCGCCGCCCAGACCCAGCTCTTCGCTCGGCAACAGCGTGCTGCCCGTCCATTGAAGCAGCCCGCGCGCCGACACCGAAAAGCCCGACTTGCCGAGCGGCATGTCGCGCTGCGCCGACAACTGCATGTACTGATAGCGCGGTGTCGCGCCGAGACGCGCCGCATCGTAGGCTTCGTCGTTACTGCTGCTGTCGAAGTAACCGGGACTTGCGAATAGCGATGCATTGAGATGCGTATCGCCGGATGCATCGCTTCGCAGGAGATCGTAGGCGATCACGAACTGATGGATATGCGTGTTCGCGTTGAACACCTGAAAGCCGCCGAATTCGAGGTCGTTGTTGGAGCGCTTGAAGTCGTAGCCGATCTGCACCTGCTGCTGCCACGCGCCGGCGTGATCGAGCGGCGGCAGGCGCCAGTCGTATCGAAAGCTGAGCTGCGCGCTGAGGCCGGTTTGACCGTAACTATCGGGCAGGCGCGGCGTGCTCTGCGCGTACACGCCGAACAGCTCGATTCGGTCGAGCCACGGCAGCGGCGCGATCACATTGAACGCGTGCGCGATGTAACGCGGCCGATCGGGCCGCCCTTCGATATCCGGATTGCCGCTCAGCAGATCGTTACTCGCGGTCATCTGATAGCCGATGCGCGCATCGATGCCGAACAGATTGCCGTAGTCGAATCCCGCGAGAATGCGATCGCGGCCGAGGTCGCGCACGCCGTCGTTGTTGTAGCCGCCGTAGAGGCGAAACGGCAAGCGGTCTTCGGTTTGCAGCACGACATCGGTGGTATCGTGCTCGGCGCCGGGCGCGTAGATCACATCGACACGCCGATACGGATTCGCGTTGAGCAACGCAAGCCCGGACGCGATATCGGCTTCGTGAATCGGTTCGCCGCTCGCAAGCGGCATCTCGCGCGTGAGCAACGCATCGGAGAAATAGCGATTGCCTTTTGGTATGACACGTCCCGCGCGAAACTCCGCAATCGCGATCGTCACGACGCCGTTGCTCACATCCTGTTCGGGCACGTACACATCGACGAGCGGCTGGCCCGCCGCGCGATAGCGCTGCACGACCGCGCGGCGTATCGCGGCGAGTCGCGCGAAGGTCAGCGGCACGTGCAGATCGGCGGAAAAGCCGTCGAGAAACTCGGGCGTAAGCAATGGAACGCCCGTCGCCGTGATCGCGCCTGCTTGCGCGGAAGCACGCGCGTTGGTATCGGTATCGGTATCGGCACCGGCATGCGCGCGCACGAATGCGATGCCCCGCAGATCGCGGATCGCGACGTTCTGCGACTTGTCGTCGGGCTCGGGCGGCGATGGCAACGCGCGCGGCTTCCCAGCGGCGGGAGGCGCGATCGGCGCCACGTCGCGATACGACTGCGCGGCGGCATCGCGCGCATGAACGAGGCAGACGATCGCAACCGGCAGGACCGTCGCGGCGATGCGTGCGGATTTCAATCGATCTCCAGCGTGGCTCTCACGTGAGTCGGCTTCGCATGGTATCAGCGGGTCGGCGTTCGATCCACGGCGCGGAACGATTCATGCATGAACGCGCTCGTGGCTCGCCGCCACTCGCGCTGCTCAGCGTAGAAATGACACGCCCACGCATGACGCGGCGAGTAGAAATCACCGCTTGCGCGTCATGGCTGGCTTCCAGACACTCGACGCATCTATGATTCGAAGATGAGCGGCTCATCACCAGCCGAAACCGCATTACCAGGACGATGATGGACAAAACCTCTGCCGCAGACATCACCGGCTCCGATACGCTCGATGCATCGGTCCACGCGCAATGTGCGCGCGAGCCGATTCACATTCCCGGCGGCATTCAGCCTCACGGCGTGCTCTTCAGTGTCGACGCGCACTGCCGCATCCTGCAGGTCAGCGGCAACGTTGCGCAGTTCGCGAACATCGCGCCCGACGCGTGTCTCGGCCGCGCGTTGTCGACGGTGCTCGGCCAGCATGCCGCCGAGCGCGCGAGCGCGGGGCTCACGCAACTCGCGCGCGATGGCGCGACGTTCCACGTCGGCAACGTGGTGATCGACGGCTGGACGCCGCGCGGACCCGTCGCGATCATCGTGCATCGGCATGACGGGCTGCTGTTCGTCGAAGTCGAGCCCGCGCAGGACACCGCCGATGTCTTCTCGACGATCTACCCGCTCGTGCGCTCCTTCGTGAGCGAAGTGCAGTCGATGCGCACCATCGAGCAGATTTGCCAGTTCGCGGCGACGGAGATCGCGCGCATGACCGGCTTCGGCCGCACGCTCGTCTATCAGTTCGACGAAGAAGGCCACGGCAACGTGCTCGCCGAAGCGGCCGAGCCGGGCTATCCGTCGTATCTGAACCAGCACTTTCCGGCATCGGACATTCCCGCGCAGGCGCGCGAGCTCTATCGCAGGAATCGCATCCGGCTCATCTCGAACGCGAACTACGAAGCCGCGCCGCTCGTGCCCGCGCTGCATCCGGAGACGGGCCGCCCCACCGATCTCACCTACGCGTCCTTGCGCAGCGTGTCGCCGGTGCATCTGCAATACATGCGCAACATGGGCACGCTCGCCTCGATGTCGATGTCCATCCTCGTCGACGACAAGCTCTGGGGCCTGATCTCGTGCCATCACGCGACGCCGCGCCTGCCGTCTTTCGAAGTGCGCACGGCGTGCGAGCATGTCGCGCAGATCGTGGCGCTGCAGATCGAAGCGCGCGAAACGCAGTCCGAAGCGCATTACCGGCTCGAACTGCGCCGCATGCTCTCCAAGCTGCTTTCGTCGATGGCGAATACCGACAGCTTCGTCGATGCGCTCGTCGACGACGCATCCGATCTGCTCGGCTTCACGCGCTCGTCGGGCGCGGCGGTGATCTTCGAGGGGCGCACGTCGCTCGTCGGCGTGACGCCCGGCGAGCACAGCGTGACCGCGCTCGTTGACTGGCTCGACGATCAGAGCGAGGACGTCGTGCTGTCGGACCGCGCCTCGCAGGAGTGCCCCGCGCTCGCCGATTCGCCGGACGTGGCCGGCTTTCTGGCCGTATCGATCTCGAAGATCTACCGGAACTATGTCATCTGGTTCCGGCGCGAAGTCGTGCAGACGATCGAATGGGCGGGCGATCCGCGCGCGAAGCTCACGGGCCTCGCCGCATCGCTTTCGCCGCGCGAGAGCTTCGATACCTGGACCGATGTGGTGCGCCATCGCTCGCTGCCGTGGCGCCCCGCCGAGCGCGAGATCGCGCTCGAATTCCGCGCGGCCGTGCTCGGCATCGTGCTGCGGCGCGCGGAGGAAATCGCGCAGCTCGCAACCGAACTCGGGCGCGCAAATCACGAGCTCGAAGGGTTTTCGTACACGGTATCGCACGATCTGCGCGCGCCGCTGCGGCATATCGTGAGCTTCGCGGAGCTGCTCAAACAGATCGACGGCGAGAAGCTCTCGGAGCGCGGGCGCGGCTATCTGGAGCGCATCGTGACATCGGCGCGTTTCGGCGGCCGACTCGTCGACGATCTGCTTTCGTTCGCGCAACTCGGCCGCGCGGCGCTGCGTCCGCATCAGGTCGATGTCCACGCGCTCGTGCGTACGGTGATCCAGAACGATATCGATGAACACGCGTCCTCACGCGTGCACTGGACGGTGGACGCCCTGCCGCCCGTCGAAGCGGATCACGTCTTTCTGCACGTCGCGTTCGCGAACATCATGTCCAATGCGGTGAAGTTCAGCGCGCAGCGCGAGCAGCCGGCCATCGAGATCGGCGCGCGCGAAGGCACGGGCGAGCTGATCGGTCATATCGTCTATTTCGTGCGCGACAACGGCGTGGGCTTCGACATGCGTTATGTCGACAAACTCTTCGGCGTGTTCCAGCGGCTGCATGTGAACGAGGCATTCGACGGCACCGGCATCGGGCTGGCGAACGTCCGGCGCATCATCGAGCGGCACGGCGGCCGCGCGTGGGCCGAAGGCGAACCCGATCGCGGCGCGACCTTCCATCTCGCGCTGCCCAAGCAGTTTCGCCCTGAAAGCGGGGTGCGGCGCGATACCGCCGCGAGCGCGCTGGCGCGGCTCGCCGCGGGCACGGGCGGCGCGGGGCATGATGTCGGCCAGCTCATCAAGCGATCCGAACAGGACAAGAAGTAGCGCGCCATGCAAAACGGCCGCTATCTCGTCGATCGCGGCCGCTCTTTCCTGCGATGCTGCGTTTAGAAGCGGTGACGCAGACCCACCGTCGCCGCGACCTGATTCTGCGTCGACGACGGAGACAGCGTGTTGATCATCGCGACGTTGGCGCCCGCGTTGCCGAGTTCGCCCGACGCGTGCTGATACACGCCTTCCACGTACACATCGGTGCGCTTCGAGAGCGAGTAATCGGCCTGCAGCGAAACCGTATGCCACTTCGGATCGCCGGTGCCGTTGCCGCCCGTCACCTTGCCGTCCGTGTACGTGTACGCGGCGTCGAGGCTCAGCGCCGGCGTCAGCGCATAACGGCCGTTCAGCTCGAAGTTGTTCAGATGCAGGTTCGTGTTGCCCGGCAGCGCGATCGTCGAGCCGCCTTGCGACGCCGCGAGCAGTTGGTCGTAGTGCGTGTTGGTCCACACGAAGCCGACCGTTGCCGGGCCGAACGTGTAGTTCACGCCCGCGCCGAAGGTGCGCTGCAGTTCGGCGGTCAGGTTCGCGTTATTGCCCTGACCCGCCGAAACCGCGCCGTTCGCGTTCGCGCTGTTGCGCGAGTTATTCGTCTGCAAATAGGCCGCCCCGAAGTTGAGCGGGCCAGTGCTGTACGACGCGCCCGCGCTCCACGCGCGATTGTTCGCGAACTGGCCGGCGTCGTTCGAGAAGCCGTACAGGCCGCCGAACTTGAAGCCCGCGTAATTCGCGCTTTGATATTTGACCGAGTTCTTGATCGAGAACGAATGATCGAGATTGTCGTTGTCGAACGGATGCGCGCTCAGGTTATTGCCGTAGCCCGCGCCTGCTTCCGAGAACGGAGACAGATAATCGACCATCGAATCGTATTGACGGCCGAGCGTGATCGTACCGTATTGATCGTGTTGCAAGCCGACGTAAGCCTGGCGATTGAACATCGTATTGCTTTCGGTGTAACGGCCATTATTGAGGTTGAAGCCGCTCTCCAGCTTGAAGAGCGCGTGCAACCCGCCGCCCAGATCCTCACTGCCTTTCAGGCCGAAGTAAGTATCGGAAACCGAGCCGCTGCCTTGCTGCCAGTTGTTATGGCCACCGGAATTGTTCGTGTAGACGAGGCCTGCATCCAGCGTGCCGTACAGCGTGACGCTGCTTTGCGCGTGAGCTGCCGCTGCGAACGTGCCGAGAATGCCCGCGATGAGAAGGGTTTTTTTCATGATTCTCTAGATCCTGTTTAACGCGAAAAGCTTCCTGAGGTTCGACGGGCCGTTTGGACGTCCGCTCGCCCTGAGAAACTGGACACACTTTAGGCGACGGGTCCGCGAATGTGGCTGCGTATCGTGCGCAATAGTCATTTGCTGATCGTGAGAACGGGCGCGTAAATGCCTTCATATTCTTTTAAGGTCAACCGCTTAGCGGCAACGGCGCGCGCGCCACGTCGGATCAGGTGTTGTGGATCGACGACGTTATTACTGCGTATTCCGGAGAAGTCCATTGCGCGGCGCGTGGTTTATATCGGCCGATGTGATTGTTAAGCTTCCTCGCGTCAACAGAACTCCGAGAAGTCATTCTGAGGACACGGAGCAGTTTCGCGAGAGGAGACTGCTCCGTTTTCATTCTCCTTGCTTGAACGGATACGAAATCCTTCGGTCCGGAAAATGCGCGTTGGCCGCGCGTTTTTCAAACACCATCGATATTCAGTTTTCCAAAGTATAACGACGACCATCCGAAGACAATCGGAACAACTCGCATTCAGACGACGCCTCGTCATTCGAAGCGATATGTTTCTCTCGATATCTCGCCACGATTGAAAACTTTGCGTGTCATTCCGATGTCATAACCCGGAAAGTCCGGCCGCTGCGCGGTCGCGCGTCCGAACTTCGGCAAGTTCACGCTCAAAAATGTAACAGCCTCCGAGCGATTACGACGGGCATTTCAGCGATCTTGTGAACCCTCGTTTCAATTCGAAACAAATTGAATAAGCTTGAATCGCCTGTCCGGAACATTGATTGCTTTAATAGAGGTCTCTGCAAATCAAGCCGGAAACCAGCCCTATGAAAAGTAGTATCGACGCCACCACCGTCCCAGCATTTCGACAGCGACGCCCAGCCCAACTCGCGGAGCGCGAGCTCCTGCATCTGGAAATGATCCTGGCAAATTTCGTCGAACGCAGCGTGACCTCCGAGCGCCTGCCTGCAAGATATTGGGACATGCGGATCGCGCAGCTCGATGCCGATTACGATCTCGTGCCATCGCAATGTCAGCGCGTGGCGTTGCTTCAACGCAAGCTCGCGTTGCTGGACAACGCGCTCGATACCGCGTCGTCCGCTGCGGACGCGCAAGAAGGACAGCAGAGCCGGCGCGCCGCCGCCTGACTGCCGGACGGCTTATCCGTCCCGCATCCTGAAATCAAGGTGCCGTTCGCACCCTGTCGTCGACGAACGCGCGTGCCGCCGTGTGTGCGCTCATCAGCGCGTCCTCGGCAGAGACGAAGTTCGCATAGCGCGCGCGGTCGATGCATAGCGGCGAGAACGCGGTCACCGGCCGCCCCGACCGGCTGATGGTCACAATGGCCAGATAATGCACCGCCCCGGGCGGCGGCACGAGCCTGCAGCTCGTTTCGATTGCGACTTCGAGCACGTAACCCTTGTGGTTATACGACCGTATCATCTGGGCACCCCGCCAGGTTCGGACGACGCAAGATCACACACCATATCGATGCACGGGCGTCTAATCGTGCACTAGCATGAGGCGTACCCGTGAAACGCGTCCTATCGCGCGCGGCGCATCATCGCGCGTACGATGTTCGCGGCCAGATCGGCGCGTAGTTCGGCCCATTTGCCGAGCAGCGACGCATCGTCGGTGAGGAAGTACGGCGCGTCGGCCCATTGCAGAACCTGCCCGTCTTTCACCGCGATCTCGAAGATACGCATGTCGTGATCCTCGCTCACACCCACGCGCACGAGTTCGATGAACGAGCGGACGTCCTTCAGCGCGACATGCTGGACGCCGATGCTGTGAAGCACCGCCATCACCGTCTTGCCCATGCGCCAGGCGGCTTCGCGGCTGTCGGCCAAAATGTACGCGATGCCGTCTTCAGGCGTCTCGAACTTCAACCGGTACAGGCGCGATTTACACTGCTCACTGAGTTGCGTGTTCATGGGTTCAAGTCTGCCGCTCGTCACGCGAGTCCGCCGACACGGCGCTCGCTTGGAGCCGCGAGCAGCAGAACTCGTTCCCGGTCAGTGATTGAGTTCTTCGAGACGCAAGCCGTTGGTCTTCGGTCCGAACAGGCCGATTGCGAGCGCAACCAGTAGCATGCAAACGGTGATGCCGATGAAAACCCCCGGCACGCCAAAGTCCTTCAGCAGGAACGCGATGATGAAGCCTGACATCATCGCGCCCACGCGGCTTGCCGAATACACGATGCCGCTCGCACGGCAGCGCACGGCCGTCGGAAAGAGCTCGGTCTGGTACGCGTGATAACAGACCGAGATGGTTTGCCCCGCGAGCGAGATCAGCACGCCGAACGCGATGAGCGCCGCGGGCGATTTCATCTGCCCGAATGCGAGGCCGCTCGCAATGACGACGAGCGCGCCGCCGACGATCAGATACTTGCGCTGGATGCGATCGGCATAGAGCATCGCGAGCAGCGGTCCCACTGGCAGCGCGAACGCGATGACGAACGAATACAGCAGACTTTTCGTCACGGTGATGCCTTGCCCGATCAGCAAGGTCGGCACCCAGTTCGCGAAGCCGTAATAGCCGATCGCCTGACAGAAATTGAAGACGATGAGCATGATCAGACGCGAGCGATACGGCGCATGGAACAACTCGCCAAGCGACGCCCGCCGATGCGCCGGCTGCTCGACGACAGGCGCGGGCGGCGGCAGCGCCGCACCCGACTCGCGCTCGACCACGCGCTCGATGTTGCCGACCACGCGCTCACCTTCCTCGATCCTGCCGTGCATGGCGAGCCATCGCGGGCTCTCGGGCACCGTGCGCCGGATGAACCACACGACCACTGCGCCGACCGACCCGGCGAGCACGACCACGCGCCATCCATCGAGACCGAAGACCGTCTCCGGCACGAGCCAGTAGGACAGGATCGCGGCGACGGGCGCGGCGGCGAACATCACCATCTGGTTGAACGCCATCGCGCGGCCGCGCATGTGTTGCGGCACCAGCTCGGTCACGTAGCTGTCGATGGTGATGATCTCGATGCCCACGCCGATGCCCGTCACGAAACGCCAGAAGATCACGCCTTCGGGCGTCGTCTGAAAGGCCATGATCGCCGAGCCGACCGAGTTCCACAGCAGCGAGAACGTGAACACGCTGCGCCGCCCGTAACGGTCGGGCAGCCAGCCGAAGAAGAACGTGCCGATGAAAAGCCCCGCGAAGGTCGCCGCGATGAAGCCCGCGATGCCCGTGAAGCCGAAGAACGCATGCGTGGTCGTCTGCAACAGGCCGCTTTTCGCCATGCCCGGCGCGATATAGCCGGTAAAGATCAGATCGTAGATTTCGAAAAAGCCGCCGAGCGAGATCAGAAACACGAGCATCCACAGATGCCGCGTGATCGGCAGGCGATCCATGCGCGCGGAGATTTGCGCGCCGGGTGTCGAGGCGACGCGTACGTCGGGCGAAACGAGCGGCTCGGCGACCGCGCTGAAGGTTGGCTGCATTGCTGTGTCTCCTGAGTGGGCGATGGCGCTGGCTTTTTGTATGCGCTCGTCGCGATGCTTCATGCCGTGACGTTCTTCTTCAGCCGTCCCAGCACTTCGTCGGTATGCTCGCCGACGCGCGCGAGCGGTTGCCGCACGCCGGGGCGCCGGCCGCCCATCGTGAGCGGCAGCAATACGACTTCGGTGGTGCCGCCGTCGTCAGTCTGCATCGGCACGAGGCCGCCGCTCGCCTTCAGATGCGGATCGTCGAGCAGTTGCTCGGGGCGCATGATCGGCGCGTAGGGAATACCGGCCGCTTCGAGCTTCGGCGCGAGCTCGTCCGCGCGATGATGCGCGAGGATCTCGCCGAGCCGTTCCAGCAGATGTGGACGCACCGCGACGCGCATCGCGTTGGTCGCGAGGCCGGGTTCCTGCGCGAGGTCGGACCGTTCGAGCACATCGCACAGCGTGACGAACTGCTTGTCGCTCACCGCGCCGATGAACAACTGCTCGCCCCCGGCCAGCGTGAACACGTCGTACACGCTCCACGCCGACACGCGCGAAGGCATCGGCGGCGGCGCTTCACGCGTCATCGCGTATTGCTGCATGTGCTGCGAGGAAAGAAATACGCAGTTCTCGAACAGCGCGCTCTGCACTTCCTGGCCGCGTCCGGTGAGATCGCGTTCGCGCAGCGCGGCGAGCACGCCGATCGCGCCGAACATGCCGCCCATGATGTCGTTCACCGAGGTCCCGGCGCGCAGCGGCCGGCCCGCCGGACCGGTCATGTACGCGAGGCCGCCCATCATCTGCACGACTTCGTCGAGCGCGAGACGCTTTTCGTAAGGGCCGGGAAGGAAGCCCTTGTGCGATACGTAGATGAGGCTCGGATACCGCTTCGATAGCGTGTCGTAATCCAGCCCGAATTTCGCCATCAGGCCGGGGCGGAAATTTTCGAGCAGCACGTCGCATTCGCCGATCAGTTCGATCGCGGCTTCGCGGCCCTCGTCCGTGTTGATGTCGAGCACGACGCTCTTCTTGTTGCGATTGAACGAGCGAAAGAAGCCGATACCGAGTCCCGGCAGATTGCGCGTCTTGTCGCCGCCGGGCGGTTCGATCTTGATGACTTCCGCGCCGAGATCCGCGAGGATCATGCCGCAGGTCGGGCCCATCACCATATGCGTGAACTCGATCACGCGAATGCCTTCGAGCGGCAGGGTTGAATGGTTCATATCGTCCTCAGGCTGCGATTGCAGCGTTCGATTCGTAAGTGACCGGCAAGCCCGCGAGCGCGAGCGCGCCGTGCAGCGTTTCGCCGTCGAGCCAATGCGCGAGCTTCGCGCGCAGGGTCAGCAAGGCTGGAATGTCGATGCCGGTTTCGATGCCCATGTCGGCGAGCATGAACGCGAGATCCTCGCTCGATGCATTGCCGCTCGCACCCGGCGCATGCGGACAGCCGCCGATGCCCGCGAGCGTCGCATCGAAGCGCGCGACGCCGGTTTCGAGCGCGGCGCAGACGTTGGCGAGCGCGAGGCCGCGCGTGTCGTGAAAGTGGCCGCACCACAAGCGCTCGCCCGCGATGGCGCGCGCCTTCTCGAACAGATCGCGCACGGCGCGCGGACCGGCGTAACCGACCGTATCGGCGATGCTCACGCGGTCCGCGCCGGCATCGAGCAGCGCCTGCATGTAGCGCAGCACATCGGCGTGATCGACGTGGCCCTGGATCGTGCAGCCGAACGCGGTGCCGATGCCGCCTTCGATCAGCGTCTTCGCGCCCGACGCGTCGCGCGCGGCGCGCATGCGCGCCACTTCGTCGACGACTTCTTCCGGCGTCTTGCGCAGATTCGCGAGACTGTGCGCGCGGCTCGCGGAAAGCGGCACGAGCATCAGATCGGCGTGTGTTTCGATGGCGCGCTCCGCGCCCTTGAGATTCGGCACGAGCACGGATACGAAAAGGCCCGGCAGCGTCTTCGCGTAGGCGACGAGTTCGGCGGTGTCGGCAAGTTGCGGCAGAAGTCGCGCGGGCGCGAACGAGCCGACTTCGATTTCGCGCTGGCCGGCGGCGTAGGCGTCGCCGATCCATTCGATCTTGCGAGCGGTCGGCACGACTGTTCGAATGCTTTGCAGGCCGTCGCGCAAGCCGACTTCGCGGATCACGGCGCGCTGGGGGAACGCGGGCATGGCTTTGTCTCCGGGTCTTTGTGTGTATGGACTCGACTTTAGAGATTCCGTAAATGCCATTAAAGCGGTATTTTGGAAGCCTCATGCTTCCCGTTCGGAACGTCAGAGGAAAACACACGGCCATGCGCGACATCGACCTGAAAACGCTGCGTCTGTTCGTGACGGTTTGCGAGCACCAGAACATCGCGCGCGCGGCGCAGGAATCGCATATCGAGCCATCGGCGATCAGCAAGCGCATCGCGCAGCTGGAGACGTCGCTCGGCGTGCCGCTTCTGTCGCGCTCGCGGCGCGGCGTCGAACCGACGCCCGCAGGCATGGCGCTGCTGGAGCACGCGCGCAGCGTGCTTTTCACGATGGAGCGCATCGCGAACGATGTCGCCGCGTTCGGCGGCGGTCTGATGGGGCGCGTGAGCATATGCGCGTCGGCATCGGCGATTGCGGAAGCGCTGCTCGACGATATCGCCGCGTTCATGCGCGAGCCCGCGAATCAGAACATCAAGGTCGATGTGGAAGAGCGCCTGTCGCACGATCTCGTGCGGCAACTGCGCGAAGGCGTGGCGTCGGTGGGCGTGTGCTGGGACAGCGTCGATCTGCGCGGCTTGCAGCATCGCGCGTATCGGCACGATCAGCTCGCGCTCGCCGTGCCCGCCGATCATCCGTTCGCGCGGCGGCGCACAGTGAGCTTCGAGGAATCGCTGGCGTTCGAGCACGTGGGCCTGCCTCCGGCGACCGCCGTGCACACCATGTTGCAGCGCGCGGCGGCGCAGGCCGGCAAGACGATGTCGTATCGCGTGATCGTGTCGAGCTTCGACGCGGCGTTTCGCGTCGTCGCGGCGGGACTGGGCATCAGCGTCGTGCCGATGGAAGTGGCTGGAACCTACCGGCAGGCGCTAGGTGTCGAAGCCGTGCCGCTATCGGATGCCTTCGCGAAACGCCGCTTCGTCGTCTGCTTCAGGGATTTCGATTCGTTGCAGCCTGCGGCGCGGCGTCTCGTGGAACATCTGGAAACGCGCGCGGCGCGCTAGTTCGGCGCATCGCAGAACACCGTTTCGGTGTCCGTTTTCTCGATGGTCAGATTCACCGATCGCGCGCCGCCCGGCCGCGTGCAATGGAGTTTGCCCGCAGGCACGGTCAGCAATTGTCCCGCGCGCAATTCGACGGTGCCGGCCTCGAACTCGATGATCAACGTGCCTTCCACCGACACGAAAGTCTCGTCGGAGTTCGGATGGAAGTGCCACTGGAAGGGCGCGTCCATCACGCTGATGTGGACGTCGTGATCGTTCACGTTCGCGATGACGCAGTTCATGTAGCCGTCGCGCGCGGCGTCGGCGATTGCGGCGTAGTCGATGGTTTTTGTCATGCGATCAGGCTAACGCTGCACGCGCGACGGCACAAACGAATCCTTTTCGCGTCGATGTGAGCGCGATTAGCATCGTCACACACCGCTCTGGGCATTCGCGTGCCCCATGATCGACGCGATATTGCCGATGGCCGGCTGCGCGTACCGCACCGGCGGCGCGTCGAGCGGCAGCGGCGCGGGGCCGGAGTCCGTCGCGCGGGCATAGACCGGCAGCGGCGGCGCGCTCTGCGCGCTGGAGGCGACCGGAAACTCCGGGCCGCCGATGATGCCCACGCCGATGAACGGATGCGCCTGCGCCACCGTCGCCAGACCGAAGGTCAGTTTGGCTGCCACTATCGCGTATCTGATCGCTTTCATTTCTCGTCTCCTGGGTTGCCGTTGTCTTTCGATGGAGGGCATTCTGCGCGTCGAAAATGAGCGAAGAATGAGAACGTGGCGCGCGTAACGTCGGATCAATCGGCGCGGACTACACTTCCAGACGTCATCGCATAATCAAAGGCCGCGAGATGCAAAGCCGTTTGACCGCGATCCTCACCGCGCTCGGCGCCGCCGCGCTGTTCGGCGCGACCACGCCGATCGCGAAAGCGCTGCTCGGCCCGATGCCGCCGTTCATGGTCGCGGGCCTGTTCTATCTCGGCAGCGGCATAGGCCTCGGCGCGGTGCTGCTCGGCCGCCGGTTCTGGCGCGAGAAGGACAAAGGCGTGGGCGCACGGGAACTGGCCTGGCTGCTCGGCGCGATCGCGTTCGGCGGCGTCGCCGGACCGGCGCTGCTGATGCTCGGCCTGACGACCACGCCCGCCGCGACGAGCGCGCTCCTGCTCAACCTGGAAGGCGTGCTGACGGCGGCGATCGCGTGGATCGTGTTTCGCGAGAACGTCGATCTGCCGGTGTTTCTCGGCATGGCCGCGATCGTCGCGGGCGGCGTCGCGCTGGCGTGGGAACCTGGCCCGAGCGGCGTATCGGCGGGTGCGCTGCTGATCGCGCTGGCGTGTCTCTGCTGGGCCATCGACAACAATCTGACGCGCAGGATCTCGAGCGCCGACGCCACCCTGATCGCGTGCGCAAAAGGACTCGTCGCCGGGGCGGTGAATCTCGGTATCGCGCTCGCGATGGGCGCGGGTCTGCCCGCGCCGCATATCATCATCGGCGCGATGACGACGGGCTTCGGCGGCTATGGCGTGAGTCTCGTGCTATTCGTGATCGCGCTGCGCCATCTCGGCACCGCGCGCACGGGCGCGTATTTCTCGGTCGCGCCCGTGTTCGGCATCGCGCTCTCGCTCGCGATGTGGCCGCACGCGCCGGGCGCGGCGTTCTGGATCGCCGCCGCGCTGATGGCGCTCGGCGTGTGGCTGCACGTGCGCGAACGGCACGAACACGCGCACACGCACGAGCGGCTGGAGCATGTGCATCGGCATGTGCATGACGAGCATCATCGGCACGCGCACGATTTTCCGTATGCCGGCGACGAACCGCATACGCATCCGCATGTGCATCTGCCGATCACGCATACGCACGCGCACTTTCCGGACATCCATCACCGGCATTCGCACGAGCGCGGCTAGAACACCTTGCCGGGATTGAGCAAGCCGTGCGGATCGAGCGCCGCCTTGATCGCGCGCATCGACGCGATATCGGCTTCGCGGCGCGCGAGATGCAGATACGCGCGCTTCTTCAGGCCGATGCCGTGCTCCGCCGAAATCGAGCCTTCGAACGCGCGCGTGACGTCGTAGACGACGGCGTCGACATCGTCATGGTCCTGCTTTCCTCTGCCCGGAATATCCACGACGATGTGAATATTGCCGTCGCCCAGATGGCCGTAGGTCATCACAATCGCGTCGGGCCAGCGCGCGCGCAGACGCGCCTCGCATTGCGCGGCCGCATCGCCGACCTGCGCGATGGAAAAGCTCACGTCATACGCCGCGTGGTTCGGGATGAAGCGATCGTATTCGCCAGGCGCATCGCGGATCGCCCAGAAATCACGCGCGTGCGCCTCGTTCGATGCGATCGCCGCATCGGTCACGATGCCTGCTTCGAGCATGCCGCCGAGAAACTCCTCGAAGGCTTCGCCGTGCCGCGCGGGATCGGTGCCGACGCTTTCCAGCAGCACGTAGAACGGATGCGCATCGGCGAGCGGCGCGCGCAGATTCTTCAGATTCGCGATGACGGTGTCGTGATAGCCCGCCCACATCACTTCGAACGCGGACACGCCCGGCGCGAGTCCCGCCTGCGCGCGCGTGAGCAGCGTGGTGACGGCGGCGAAATCCGGCAGGCCGCACCATGCGGTGGAGCTCGCGGTTGGCTTCGGGCGCAAGCGCAACACGACGCGCGTGATCACTGCGAGCGTGCCTTCGCTGCCGATCAACAGATGCCGCAAGTCGTAGCCGCTGTTGTTCTTGATCATCTTGTTAAGTCCGCCGACGATCTCGCCGCTCGCCAGCACCGCTTCGACGCCGAGCACCTGATCGCGCATCATGCCGTACTTGATGACGCGGTTGCCGCCCGCGTTCGTTGCGAGATTGCCGCCGATCGAGCAACTGCCGCGCGCGCCGAGATCGAGCGGAAAGTAGAAGCCCGCCGCGCTCGCCGCTTCCTGAACCACTTGCAGCGGCGTGCCGGCTTCGACGGTCATGGTCGCGGAGACTTCATCGATTTCGACGATGCGGTTCATGCGCTCGAGACTCAGCGCCACTTCGCCGCCGAGCGCGTTCGCACCGCCGACGAGGCCCGTGAGACCGCCTTGCGTGACGACCGGTTGCCTGTGCTTCGAGCAGATCGCGAGCGCTTTCGCGACATCATCGGTGGTGCGCGCGCGGATGATCGCGAGCGGCGTCGCGCCGGGCAGGCCGCTCCAGTCCACGACGCGCCTGTCGCCGAATTCATCGGGCAGCGCCACGACCTGCGCGCCGAGCGCTTCACGCAATGCCATTACCGCTTCGTTGACTGCCATGCATCGTCTCCGTTCGTTGTTTCGCGTTGTGGTCAGATGCGATAGTGTGAACCAGATTTGGGAGACGACGATGGAACGTGCAGATTTTGACGGCGCGCTCGCCCAGTTGACCGGCGCGGCGGAACTGGTCGCGGCCGCGTCGGGCGAGGCGCTACGCGCGCAGGCGTTCGAGATGGTGGCGTTTTTCCGGCTGCGTCAGGGGCGTGTCGGTGACGCTGGCGCGCGGATCACGTCCAACGATGAGCTGTTCAAGGACACCGCGATCGCCGCGCTGACCATGGCCGGCAGAAAGGAAATGCTCGCTGCGGCCGCGTTGCTCGAACAGGCGCGCGGATTGTTGCGGGGCTGAGCGTCCGCTAGAACAGCTCTGTCTCCAGCGGCAGCAGATTGACCCACTTCACGGCGGTGCGGCGTTCCACGCCGTCGTCGTGAATCGACCGTATCATCACGCGCTGGCCGCGCGCCTCCCCGAGTACTTCGACGATCCGGTTGCGATATCGCGCAAGCGAGCCGCGTGACGGCTTGCGCTTCCTGCTCTTGCGGGGGGAAACTGCGGGCATGGACGTGACAGCGATTTATGACGGCCACATCATAACGATGAGCACGCCTTCCACCAAATATTCAACCTCCACACTGCGAACCGCCACACCATGCGTCGAATCACTGTCCGGACTTCGCCCGTTCATGGCCGGGGCGTCTTTGCTCTCGCCGATCTGCCAACCGGCACATTGCTGCTCGAATACAAAGGTCTGCGGCTCTCGTGGAAAGAGGCGCAGCGCATCCACGCGAAATCGGGCTCGGAGGATGGCCACACGTTTCTCTTCGGACTGGATGACGGCAGCGTGATCGACGGCGCGCGCGGCGGCAATTCCGCGCGCTGGCTGAATCACAGTTGCGCGCCGAATTGCGAAGCGGAACAGGACGGCGAGCGCGTGTTCATCCGCGCGATCCGGCCGATCGGAAAGGGGCAGGAGTTGTTCATCGATTATCGGCTGACCGTGGAAGGCCGGCGCACCGCGGCGCTCAAGCGGCTTTATGCTTGCCGATGCCTCGCGTCGGGTTGTCGTGGGACGATGCTTTCGGCTAGTCGATAGCGGCTGTGTGCTGCTGCTTCTCTTCCAGCGACAGGCGCTTGGCGCGCTTCAGTTCAGCCAGCATTTCCAGTGCGCGTCCCTCATCGCTGGTCAGATCGGCGAGAAACGCTTCATTGTTCTCCTTGATCCATTGCAATGGCATATCCCACCATGCCAATTCCAGAAGACGCTCGCGTACTTTCTCGGGAAATCGAAACTTGACGAGACGCGCGGGAGAACCGACATAAATTCCATACGGTTCGCTTCGAAAATTGGGCGGTACGACGGTACGTGCGCCGATTACGCATCCGTTCTCCACGGTGCTGCCGCCAAGAAACATCGCCTCGTCGCCGATCCACACATCGTTGTGAATGACCGTGTCGGCATACTGCGGCGGCGCAACGTTTCGTAACCCGTCGCCATATACGCTGAACATCGCGGTCGAGATGGTCCTCATCTCGTGCTGACCGTTCAGCAGAAAGCGCAACCGGAGACCGCCCGCAACGAACTTCCCGATATTCAGTTTCTGAACGCCGGCGTCATACTTGGCGATCGATCCGACGCCCAGGCCTGAACATCTGCCAATGGAAAACGTTCCTACCTTCGCCTCTTCGTCGAGCCAATCCTTGAAGAAGTTATTGGGAATCAGAGAGAACGCGCCGTCTCGATATGCCAGCACGATGAAGTGCTTTGCCCACGGATGATCCGCCGAGACTCCAATAAAGTCGTCTGAAGTTGTTACGTTCATTCTCTAAGGTCTTCCAAGGGTCGCGCAGATTGCATGGTAGTTTGGGCGACCGTCCATCAAACCCGTGAAAACAGCCGACTCTTGCCCCTTTCTCGATAGTTCATCAGGCGACAGCATCGCGTAGGCATTGCGAGCCGCTGACGAAAAAAGCCTCACCCTTCAGAACGCCCCCCGCGCCGCCGTTAACACACGCAACCGTCAACCAGACCTCGCCACCCGACACGATGAATCGCGACCCATCCGAAAGCACCCTCAAGGCCGCTTTCCTGCGGCACGAAGACACCCTCGCCCCGCCGGAGCGCGCGCTCGGCGAGGACGATCACGCCGTCTACCGCACGCTGCTCGAATCGACCAAGGCGATTCCCTGGAAGATCGACTGGGCGACGATGGAGTTCGCCTACATCGGACCGCAGATCGAGGCGCTGCTCGGCTGGGCGCCTTCGTCGTGGAAAACCGTGCACGACTGGGCCGAACGCATGCATCCGGACGATCGCGAAGCGGTGGTCAGCTTCTGCGTCTCGCAATCGAAAGCAGGAACCGACCACGAAGCGGATTACCGCGCGCTCACCCGCGACGGCGGCTACGTGTGGCTGCGCGACGTCGTGCACGTCGAGCGCAACGAGCAGGGCGAGGTCGAAGCGCTGATCGGTTTCATGTTCGATATCAGCGAACGCAAGCGCACCGAGGAAAAGCTCGCGCAGTTGCAGCAGGAACTGGAGCGCCTGTCGTTCAGCGACAGCCTGACGGGCGTCGGCAACCGCCGTCGCTTCGACGACGTGATGGCGCGCGAGTGGGACGTCGCGAAAGAAGCGTGCAAGCCGCTGTCGCTCATCATGATCGATATCGACTTCTTCAAGTCGTACAACGATTACTACGGCCACGTTCAGGGCGACGAATGCCTGAAGCGCATCGCGCGCGTGCTCGGCGAGGCGGCCGGTCCGCAACACTTTCTCGGGCGCTTCGGCGGCGAGGAGTTCGCGCTGATCCTCGCGGGCGCCGATGCCGAAGCCGCGATACACATCGCCGAGCGCTGCCGCGCGCTGATCGCCGAGGAAGCCATCGCGCACGTGCGCTCGCCGCACAATCAGCAAGTGACGGCGAGCTTCGGCGTGGGCACCGTGGTGCCGGGCGAGCGCATGGACGTGACGACGTTCATCAATCTCACCGACGCGCAGTTGTATCAGGCGAAGGACAACGGCCGCAATCGCATCGCGGCCGTGGATCGCGCGGGCATGCAGGGCGAAGCGTTCAAGGCCCAGACGCGCTGATCCCGCTGAACTTCAGACGCGCCCGTTCACCGGAATCGCCGCGCCCGTGATGCATTGCGCATCGGGCGAAAGCAGGAACGCGATCACCGCGCCGAGTTGCTCCGGCTTCACCCAGCGCGAGAAATCGGCGTCGGGCATGTCGCGGCGATTCGGCGCGGTGTCGATGATCGACGGCAACAGCGCGTTCACCGTCACGCCCTTGTCCTTCAGCTCTTCGGCGAGCGCTTCGGTCAGGCGCAGCAGCGCGGCCTTCGATGCCGCGTAGGCGCCCATCCCCATCCCCGCTTTCAGCGCCGCGAGCGCGCCGATATTGACGATGCGCCCGCCTTCGTTCGCGCTCAGTGGCGCGAGCGCCGCCTTCGACGCGTTGAGCGCGGTCTTCACGTTCACGTCGAACATCGATTGCCAGGTGTCGACACTGCCGTCCGCGATCGTTTCCCAACTGAACGCGCCGGCCACGTTCACGAGCGCATGCAGCCCGCCCATCCGCTGAACGATGCTGTCGATGGCTTGCTGCGCCGACTTCGCATCCGTCAGATCGATGCCGGTGACGATGCACGCATCGGCGAGCGGCGCGGGCAATGCATCCGACGCTGCTCCGTGGCCGATCAGCGCGACACGCGCGCCACGTTCGGCGAGCGCGCGCGCCGTCGCGAGTCCCAGACTGCCGAAGCCGCCCGTGATGGCGACGATCTTTCCTTCCAGACTATTCATGGCGTTGCCGCTCCGTTTCGTGGCGCCAGAAGAAGGATAGGACGGAACGCGGCGCGGCGCGAGTCAGCTCGCCTGGAAATAGAGCGCTGCGGGATTGTCGACGAGAATCTTGCGCATCGTCGGCTCGTCATCGACGCAACGCGCCATCCAGCCGAGCATATCGGCGTCGGCGGGCATCGGCTTCACGTTCGGGTGCGGCCAGTTCGACGCCCACAGCGAGCGTTCCGGATGCCGCGCGGCGAGCGTGCGCACGAGCGGCGCGATGTCGTCGTATCCGGGCGGGCCGATGCGCGAACTTTCGTACGGCGCGGACAGCTTCACCCAGCAGCGCGGCCCATCGAGCAGGCGGCTCAGCGAAGCGAACGCGTCGCTTGCGATCGTCACCGGCCCGAGAAATTTACCGATATGATCGATCACGAGTTTCGCGGGCAGGCGCGCGAGCATCGCCTCATGTTGCGTGAGCGTGCAACCGTCGAGCTGAAGGTTGATGTTCCAGCCGAGGGGCGCGATGCGCGCGGCGATATCGTTCAGGCTGTCCCATTGCAGCAGCCCGCCCGGCAGCATCATGAAACGCACGCCGCGAATGCCGGCTTCGTGCAGGCGTTGGAGTTCGGCATCGCTGATATCGGGCGGCACGACCGCGATGCCGCGCGCGCCCTCGCCCAGCTTCCTGATCGCATCGAGCGTGCAGCGGTTGTCGAAGCCGTAGCCCGTCGGCTGCACGACGATCACACGCGACAAACCCAGCGCGCGCTGCACGTCGCGATACGCGTCGGCGGGTGCGGGCGGCGGGACGAACGTGGCGCTGGGCGCGAGCGGATAGCCGTCCTCGTAAATGTGGATGTGGCAATCGCACGCGCCGGTCGGGAGCTTCATCATTGCGTGTGGGCCGGGATAGCGAAGCGCGCAACGCGAAACGCGCGCGGCGCATTCACCGCGCCCTGCGGCGTGCGGCCCTGAAACAGCGCTTCCGTCTGCGCGACGGTTTCCATCGACTGATGCTCGATCGCAGCGGGCGTGAGGCCGCCGACATGCGGCGTCGCGATCACGCGCGGATGCTGCGCGAGTGCGGGCGACGGCATCTGGTCCGGCGCGCGGCCCACGTCGAGCGCGCAGCCGGCGAGATGACCGCGATCGAGCGCGGCGAGCAATGCGGCGTCGTTGACAAGTTCGCCGCGCGCCGCGTTGATGAAGTACGCGCCCGGCTTCATGGTGCCGAAGGTATTCGCGTTCATCAGATCGTGCGTTTGCGCGTTCGCGGGCGCGAGGCACACGACGAAATCGGCTTCGGCCAGCAGCGTGCCGAGATCGCGCTGATGCACGCGCGGGTCGTCGATCTTCGCGAAAGGATCGGACACGACGATCCGCATCCCGAACGCCAGCGCCAGATCGCACAGATAACGCGAAATCTGCCCGTAGCCGATCACGCCGAGCGTGCTGCCGCGCAACTCGCGGCCCATCTTCGGCGCGGGCGCGCCGCGCTGGTGGTACGCCTCGGCCTGGAAGGTCGTCGCGCGGCCCAGATCGAGCATCGCGCCGATCACCCATTCGGCCACCGCCGGCACGAAGCCCGCGCTCGCCTGCGTCACGAGCACGCCGTGCTCGCTCGCGGCGTCGACATCGATGGTGCGGATATCCACCGCGCAGCGCACGAACGCCGCGAGCTTCGGCAGCGCGTCGAACAGCGCGCGCGGCGCGGGCGTCTGCCGGTAGCCGATGATCACGTCCGCGTCGCTCGCGGCGACGGCCAGTTCGTCCGTCGTCAGTTCGCGGCACTCGGGATTGAACGCGACGTCGGCGACAGCACGCAACGCATCGGCCGCGCGTGCGCCGAAGTAATGGTCCAGCATGTGCCGTGGATGGCTGACGAATACCTTGTTCATGTCCTGGTCCTGTATTGCTTTGCTCACGCCGGCGCTGCAACGGATTCGCGCTCGACCAGCGTGATATCGGTGAAAAGCGCCTGCCCGGAATCGAGCGGTGCTTCGTCGTTCTGACGCATCGCGCGTTCCACCATCGCGGCGGCCATCGCCGGAACGGGAAGCTGCACGGTCGTGAGCGCGGGGTTTGAAATCGCCGCGAGAAAATGCCCGTCCATGCCGACTACCGACATATCGTGCGGCACGCGCAAGCCCGATTCGCGCAAGCCCGCCATCAGGCCGAGCGCCATCAGATCGTTCACGGCGACGATGCCGGTCGGCCGGAGCGCGTCGCCCGCGAGTTGCCGCGCGAGCGCGCGGCCGTTCTCCGCGATCATCGAATCGCCGTATTCGTTGACCGGGCCGCTGTCGAGCACGCGCGCGCAGTCCGACAAACCCGCTTCCTCCGCCGCCGCGAGAAAGCCGCGAATCTTGTCGCGGCGCGACAGCGTCATGCCCGCGAGCGTCGCGTAACCGAGCCGCGTGTGGCCACGCGCGATCAGATGCCGCGTCGCGAGCCGCGCCGCCTCGAAGTTGTCCGGCGTGACGTGATCGATGCGCGTCGTCTCGCCTTCGTTCGCGCGGCGGTCATAGCTCACGACGACCATGCCGCGCTCGGCCGCCGTTTCGAGATGCCGTTCATCGGCGAGCGAGGAAATCACGATCACGCGCCGCACCCCGTGCGACAGCAGATCCTCGAAAAACGACGCCTCTTTCGCCGGATCGCGATACGTATTGCCGATCAGCACGCGATACCCATAGCGCTCCTGCGCATACGTCTCGACTTCACGGGCGATGTAGCCGTACATCGGATTCGCGATCGACGGCACGAGCAGCCCGACGAGCGGCGTCTGGCCGGTCTTCAACTGCCGCGCGAGCGTGCTCGGGCGATATTGCAGCGCGCTCATCGCGGCCTGCACGCGCGCGAGCGTGTCCTGGCGCATCTGATCCGTGCGGCCGTTGAGCACGTTGGAAACAGTGCTGACGGAAACCCCGGCGTGGCGGGCGACGTCCTGAATGGTGCTCATAACGAAGTTCTACTGCCGGCTACAGGCCGAGCCGGGTCGGCAGCCACAAGGAAAACGAGGGCACCAGAATGAGTACCACAAGCGCGATGCACAGCACCACCAGATATTTCAGCATCGGACGCGCGACGGCTTTCATGTCGGTGCCGGTGATCGCGCAGGTCGCGAAAAGTCCAACGCCGACTGGCGGCGCGAACAGGCCGAGCCCCATCGCGACGACGATCACCGTGCCGAAGTGCAGCGGATTGATGCCGAGCTGCGTGGCGATCGGCGTGAGCAGCGGCCCGAAGATGATCAGCGCGGGCGCGCCTTCGAGCACCGCGCCGAACACGATCATGATGAGCACGGAGAGCAGCAGGAACATGGTCGGGCCGTACTGGTGCGCGAAGGCGATCATCGCGTCGGAGACGAGCGCGGGAATCTGCTCGATCGTCAGCGCGAACGACACGCTCGACGCCGCCGCGACGATGAACAGAATGCCGCTTGCCATCGACGCCGAGCGCACGAACACGCGCGCCACCGACTTCGGCGTGAGTTCGCGGAACGCGAGCCAGCCGACCACGAGCGCATAGACGACCGCGAACGCGGACACTTCCGTCGATGTCGCGATGCCCGAGGTCACGCCCTTGCCGATCATCGCGATCATCACGAGTGCGACGAGCGCGCCGCCGAGCAACGGCAGCCAGGCGCGCGGATGAGTCAGCGCATCCGCAATATTGATGCGCCGCCCGTAGATCACCGCGACGATCGCAAGCGCGATCGCCAGCACCGCCGCCGGCACGACGCCCGCGAGGAACAGCCCGGCGATCGAGATATTCGCGACGAAGCCCATGATGATCATGTTCACGCACGGCGGAATGGTTTCCGCCATCACCGCGCTGCACGCGAGCAGCGCCGCCGCTTCGTTCGGGTCTTCCTTGCTCTGCCGCACGGCCGGCATCACGACGCCGCCGACCGCGGCGATATCCGCGAGCTTCGAGCCGGACACGCCGGAGAAGAACGCCGTCGCCATGATCGTGATGAGGCCGAGGCCGCCGCGCACGCGTCCGAACATGCGCAGCAGCAGTTCGATCAGCCGCGACGACATGCCGTTGCCTTCCATCAGCAAACCGGCGAGCACGAAGAACGGAATCGCGAGCAGCACGAAGTGGTCGGTGCCGGCCATCACTTGCTGCGAGTAGACGAGTATCGGCAGGGATGGTTCGGTGAGGAAATACAGCAGCGCCGAGAACGCGAGCACGAAGCCGATCGGCACGCCGAGCGCGAGGCCGCCGACGAAGCCCGCCGCGAGCAGAACGCCCGGCTTCACGGCGTGCGCCGGAACGAAGGCGTTCCACGCGAACAGCGCCGCCGCCAGCAACGCGCAGCCGGCCAGCGTGCCGAGCACGGTCTTGCGCGGCCCGTTGAGCGCGTTGGCGAGCGCGAACACCGTCATGAACACGCCGCCCGCGACGAGCGGATAGACGTTGATCCACGCGGGCAGGCCGCTCGGCGTCATCTGTCCGTATGAATCGACGAGCAGCAGGCACGACGACACGCACAGATTCCCCGCGACGCCCGCGATGATCCAGTGCCCCGCATGCACGAGCGCGGGCTGCCAGCTTTTCGGCAGCGCGCCGCGAAACAGATCGACGCCGACGTGCTGGCTGCGTCCGAGCACGGTCGCCGCGCCGAAGAACACGAGCACGATCATTAGCGCGCGGGCGACTTCCTCGGCCCAGTCGACGGGATCGCGCAGGAAGTATCGATAGACGACCGAGACGAACACCACGATCACATCGGCGGCGAGCACGGCCGCGCATAGATATTCGATCCAGTGCATGAGGGCGGCGAGCCCGCGTGCGAGCGCGGTTTCGCGGCCGAAGCCGGGCGCGGCGGCGAGTTGCGCCTCCGGTCCGGGCGTCGCGGAATAACTGGTCATGGTCTTAGCCTCGTGCGGCGGCGATGGCCGTGAAGAGCGGCGCGGTCGCGGGATATTGCTTCGAGAAGCTCGCGTACAACTGCGACTGCATCTCGCGGCGCGCGGTGTCGCGATCGGCCGGCGACATCGGGAAGAAGGTCATGCCGCGCTTCTTCAGTTCCTGCTCGGCGCTCGCGGCGGTCTGGATCGCGGCGATGCGCTGCTTCGCGGTCGCGTCCTGCGCGGCCTTCTGGAACGCGGGGCGCAGGTTCTCCGGAATCTTCGCGAGCGCGCGGCGGCCCATCACGACGACGAGCGGGCTGAACACGTGGTTCGTCTGCCAGCACGACTTCACCACTTCGTCGTACTTGCTCGCGAGTACGGTCGCGCAATCGTGCTCGAAGCCGTCGACCACGCCTGTTTGCGCGGCCATGTACAGCTCGCCGATGGGAATCGGCGTCGGCACCGCGCCCATCAGCCGGAAGGTGTCCATGAAGGCGGGCGTCGGCAGCACGCGCAGCTTGACGCCCTTGATATCCGCGAGCGAATGCGCGGGCTTCTTCGTGAACACGTTGCGCGCGCCGAACGAATAACCCCACGTGAGCACCGAACAGCCCGCGCGCTTTTGCAGCAGCTCGTCGAAGGACTTGCCGACGCTGCCGTCCATCGCGCGGCCGACGTGATCGAAGTTGTCGAACACATAGCCGAGATCCAGCATGCCGAGCTCGGGCAGCACGGTCGCCCAGATCGACGAGCCGGTGACCATCATGTCGACCGCGCCGACCTTGACCTGCTGCACCACATCGCTTTCCTTGCCGAGCTGGCTGTTCGGGAAATAGTCGATGCGAATCTGGTCGCCGACGCTCGCCTTCAGGTTGGCCGCGAGATTCTGATACCAGACGTAGTGCGCGGCGTTCTCGTTGGCGGGCATCGACGATGAAAGCCGCAACGTGACCGCCGGCTGCGCGCTCGCGAAGGTGGGCAAACCGCCGCCGACCGCCGCGAGCGAAGCCGCCGAGGCCGTCTGAAGGAAGCGTCGCCGGGAAATCGAATGCATGGTGTGTCTCCTGGATGCCGCGCGTCGCGCTGCGGACTGTATCGATTTAGTGTATCGATACAGTAATCGGCGGTGGCGGTATGCACCAATAGGCGTATACCCGCTGTATCGATTTAGAAGAAGCGCTTTGGGGAAGACTCAGGCGGCGCGGCCGGCCGCGCGCTGGACGGCGAAAACGGCGACCGCCGTCGTCACGCCGGTGACGAGCACGCCGTACAAGCCGAGCAAGATCGACAATGCGCGCCCGATGGCGGTCGTCGCGACCACATCGCCATAGCCGATGGTGAGCGCGGTCACGCCGCAGAAATAGAGCGTCTCGCCGAAGGATGCAGGCGCGCGCGTGGCGCTGTCGACGGGCGCGCCAAGGCAGAACATCGCTGTGCAGAGTGCGAAGAACACGATCAGCAACATGACGAGCAGCGAGCGCAGATGCCAGAGCGCCCGAATGAACTCGAACACCGTGCGGCTGGAGTTGATCGTTTCGACCTTGAAGAGTTTCGCAATGCTATTCATTTGGACTGGATGCGTGGCGTCGGGGGAGGCCACCATCCTACCTTTGGCCGATATCCGGGCGGAAGCACGAGGCCCCGCTCTTCAGCCAATGCCGATCCCGCCTTTCCCGATGCATTCACGCCGCTTTCGCTTCGCGTGCGGCCCGCGAGCAGCCAGACCGCTACCGCAATCGCCAGCGCGCACACGCCCGCCACGCCGAGCGACGCCGCGAAGCCGCTGGCGAAGCTGTCGCGCGCGATCCGCACGATCACCGCGCCTGCCGGCCCGCTCAGGCTTTCGCCCGCGTGGGCGAGATCGCCGGCCAGCAGACGCGAAAGGAAGGTCGCATCGAGCACGGTGGCGGGATCGGTCAGGCTCGACGCGTGCGCGGCCAGCGCGACGTGCGTGCGCGTCGCCAGCACCGCGCCCAGCACGCCTACCGAAGTGACGATCGCCGTGAAGCGCGTCGTCGTGCTGATGCCCGAAGCCATGCCGGTGCGGTTCGTCGGCACGCACGCCATGATCGCTTTTTGCGTGTCGCCGTTGAGCACGCCCGCGCCGAGGCCCGTGACGATCATGCCAAGCGCGATCAGCGCGTAATTCGACATCCCCGCGAACAGCGCCGTCAGCAGATTGCCCACGCCGATCGTCGCGAGGCCGAGCGTGAGCAGCGTCATGCCCCGCACGCGTTTGCCCAGCGCCGCGCCGATATGCGGCCCGACGACCATCGCGACGGCGAACGGCAACATGCCGATACCCGCGCGCACCGCCGGCAGACCGAACGCGTTTTGCAGATAGAGCGGCAGGAACGTCATCATCACCTGCGCGCAGGCGGCGTAGCCGAACATCGCGAGCACGGCGGCGACGAAGCGCGGCTGGCGAAACAGCGTGAGGTCGATCATCGCGTGCGCGCGTGAACGCTGCACGCGCACGAACACGACGAAGAGCGCCGCGCTCGCGGCCAGACGCGCGATGGTGCGCCAGTCCGACCAGCCGTCGGCCTGGGCGTCGATCAGCGCCCAGATGCCGAGCGCGAGCGACGCGGCGAACAGCACGCTGCCCGCCAGATCGATCGCGCCCGCTTCGGGGTTGCGCGATTCGCGCATGCCGCGCCAGGCGCACGCGGCGAGCAGCGCGCAGATCGGCAGGTTCATCAGGAAGATCCAGCGCCAGCCGGCCCATTGCGTGATGACGCCGCCAACCAGCGGCGCGATGGTCGTCGATACGCCCATGCACGTGCCCCACACGGCCCACGCTCGGGCTCGCGCCGCGCCTTCGTGGAAGGTGTTGGCGATGATCGCGAGCGCCGATGTCAGCAGCATCGCCGCGCCGACGCCCTTCGCCGCGCGCGCGATATTCAACGCCAGCGCCGACGGCGCGAGCCCGCACCCGAGCGACGCAAGCATGAACGCCGCAAGGCCCGCGATCAGCATCTTCTTGCGGCCGATGCGGTCGGCAAGCGCGCCCGCGGGCAGCAGGCACGCGGCAAACGCGACCATGTACGCGCTCACGACCCATTCGACATCGGCGAAACCGGCGTGGAAATCGCGCGCGATGGACGGCAGCGCCACCGCGACGACGTTGGTGTCGAGCGTGATCAACGCGCACGTCGCGGATGCGGTGAGCAGCACGAAGCGGGGAGATTCGGATGTATCGATGATCTTTGACATGACGTCGCGGCGAAAGATGAAACGGATTCGTCGATGCTAGCGGCGTCGCTCTTTCCCGTCATTGACATAGAATCGCTGAATAATTATCGAAATATGGAATACGGACATGCCCGTCGAATTGCGTCACGTGCGCTGTTTCCTGAGCGTCGCCCGGCATCTGCATTTCGCGCGCGCGGCGGAAGAACTCGGCATCGCGCCGCCCGCGCTCACCAAGCAGATTCAGGAAGCCGAGCGGCTGCTCGGCGTGCGGCTGTTTCATCGGACCAAGCGTTCGGTTGCGCTGACGGCGGCCGGCGAAGCCTATCTCGGCGAAGCGGTCAGCGCGCTCGATCATCTGGCGCGCGCAGCCGAACGCGCGGCGCTCGCGGAGCGTGGGGAACTGGGGAAGATCGTCATCGGCTATGTCGGGTCGGCGGTGTATTCGGGCGTGCTGCAGGCGACCGTGCGCGGCTTTCGGGCGGGTCATCCGCTGGTGGAAATCGGCATCGAGGAAATCGTGATGCGCGAGGCCGGCCCGCTGCTGATGGAAGGGCGCATCGACATCGCTTACGTGCGGCCGCCGGTGCCGTATCCCGAAGGCGTCGAGGCGCGCACGGTGCATCGCGATGACTTCATCGTCGCGCTGCCCGCCGATTCGCCGCTGGCGGCGTCGGAGGCCATCGCGCCGGCGCAGTTGCGCGATCAGTCGTTCGTCGTGCCGGAGCAGGAATCAGGCACGCTCGACGTGGCCCGGCGCGGGCGCTTCACGGCGCGCGTCGTCGCGCAACCGGGCACGCTCGCGGACGTGCTGGCGCACGTGTCGCTGGGCGGCGATGTCGCCGTCGTGCCGCGCTCGCTCGCGCAGTGCGTGACGGTGCCGGGCGTGGCGTATCGGGAGATCGCGGGCAAGGCGGTGCCTTCGGAAGTGGCGATGGTGTATCGGCGTTTCGAGCGGGCGCCGGCGGTCAAGGCTTATCTGACGTTCGCGGCTTCATGACCGAAGCGCAGATCGGGCAGTCGGCTCGAATCCGGCGCGATACGCTTGCGCGAGCGCCCGCGCGGTTTCGTGCAGCGCGGCGCGATTCATCGCCAGCGCTTCGCGCATTGCCGCGTGCAATTCACCGATGGACACGACGCCCGGTGCGCCCGCGATCTCCCACGTCGACACATACGCGTGCTGCTTCACCGAATCCGCGTGCTGGAGCGTCACGCGCGGCAAACCATACGCCATCGCGACGATCCGGCCGTGCAGACTGCTGCCCGCGAATCCCGCGCTGTTCGCGATCAGCGCGCAGATGTCCCAGATGTTCAGCGCATCGACGATCCGCACTGCCGCGTGGCGCATGCGCGCGGCCATGCGCTCGTAGATCGCGATGTCGTCGTGCCATGGCGCCGCGCCCGCGCGGAACAGCGCGATGCCGAGGCCGGTCGATTCTCCCAGCCGATCCAGTTGCTCCGCGATGCGCGAGAGCGTGGTGTCGTCGCCGAAATCCGCGCTGAACTGGACCGCCAGATAGCCGCGACGGGCATCGGCATGCGTCCGGATGCGCGCGTCGAAGAGTTCGGCGGTCAGCGTCGCCGGGTCGGGGACGAGTGGAGCGTCGATTCCCGCGCGCTTCAGCGTGGCCTGCGTTTGCGTGTCTCTCACGCTGATGGCGTCGGCGGTTCGCAGTTTGGTCAGCACCTCTTCGCGGAAAGCAACATCGCGTGAATCCAGCGCCGCGCCGCCGATCGCGTTGAAGCAGATCGACTGCGCGCGTGGAAACGTCTCGCGGCCGATGACGTACGGCGCCAGCGCGTGCGTTCCGAGCGCGGCGCGCGCCCATGCGGATCGCGTGCTGGCGTGAGCGCCGTATCGGGCGATGCAGGCTTGAGCGTCCTCGGGCTTCGTCAGCATGACGGCGGCTTCCCACGCGTCGCACGTCAGCAGTTCGCCGCCTGCATGGATCACGGCGACCGGCTCGTCTCGCCCGTGCGCCGACAAAGCGGCGACCGCATGACCGCCATACGCGCGCAAGTCGCGCTGCGCGGATCCCGCGAACGCCGGTTCGATGTCCGCCGAACGCTCCGCAAGCAATCGCGCGACGACATGCGCGAACAGCATGTCGCCGAAATTGTGGCGATCGAACGCGCCGAAGATGATGATCCGGCGTTTCGACGAGACGTGAGCGTTAGCCATTCGGCCAGCTATTTCGACCCGTTCCGGACAGGCACCATGAGCCTGTAACCCGTAAGGAACCCTGACATTCTGCAATTAGGAGAAAACGCATGCTGAATCTCGCCGCTTCCAATGGACTTCTGCTAGAGTACACACGTAGGTACACACAGGAAGTCATCATGCCCATCACCCGAATTTTCCGCAACGGCAACTCACAAGCCATCCGCATTCCCGCCGAACTGGCCTATCCGGACACGGAGACCGAAGTCGAGATCGAACGCGTGGGCGACGAACTGCGCATTCATCCGGTGCGGCGCTCGCTCGCCGGGGCGCTCGATCGCTTCAAGCGCTTCGATTCCGATTTCATGGCGTCGGGACGCAACGAGCCGGAACAGGACGATCGGGAGTTCTTCTGATGCCGCGCTACCTTCTCGACACCAACATGTGCATCTATCTGATGAAGCACCAGCCCGAACAGGTCGCCCGGCGCTTTGCGCAATGCTACGTCGGCGACGTGGTCATGTCGTCGATCACGTACGCCGAACTGCAATTCGGCGTCGCGATGAGCGCGCGGCCGGATCGCGAGCGCGCCAATCTGGCTTCGCTCGTCGAGTTGATCGAGGTCGCGCCGTTCGGGGAAGACGCTGCGGCCGCCTATGGTCCGATCCGCCACGCTTCGCCGGAGCGCAACCGGGGCGCGCTGGACAAGCTGATCGCCGCTCACGCGGTCGCGCTGGGCGTGCCGATCGTGACGAACAACGTCAAGGATTTCGCGAGCTATCCCGGTGTGAGCGTCGAAAACTGGCTCAATGGGGACGCGTGATTCAGGAGGTCTCGTGCGCGGCTGGCCGCTGAAACGCGCCCTCACGATCGGCTAATTTTCCCCGATCAGACTTCCCTCACACGCTGTACGAGAGGAGGGAAAGATGAAGATCGAACCGACGCCCATTGCCGCCGCATCGCTGATCGCCGGGGACACGGAGCGCGCCGCAACGCCCGAAAGCGCGACCGCCGACGCAACCGCCTCGCCCGAACCGATGCGCTACGAAGACCTCCTGCCCTATCTGCTCCTGCCGATGGCCGGCGCATACTGAACCGAACACCGCTGGAGCACCCGATGTTCACCCGAGACGGCGTCACCTTCGAGTTCCATCACCTGGGCATCCCGACGCACGAGCCGCGCGAAGGCGAACGCTACAGCGCGCAGTTCCGCATGTATACGAGCGATGCCGAGTGCGGACTCATGCGCGTGCAGTATCACCGCTTCGAGGAAGGCAGTTCGCTGCCCGAGCTGATGCGCGTGGCGCCGCACGCGGCGTTCAAGGTAAGCGATCTGGCGAAGGCGATCGAAGGCAGGACAGTTCTGCTCGGCCCTTACGAACCGATCGATGGCTTTCGCGTCGCGGTCATTCGAGACGGCGAAGCGCCCGTCGAACTGATCGAGACGACGCTTACGGACGAGGAAATCTGGGGGCGGGCGAAGAGCGGCGTGCAGGCATCGATTTATCGTCGGGACTAGCGCCGCCTGCCGCGAAACTACGCATCATCGACGCGCCGAAGCGCTGCGCGACACTTATCGTCGAGCGTCGCGGCGAAGCGCCTTCAGGCTGTCACCCGCGTGATGCCGCCGCTCGACAGCAGGCGCACGCGCTGGCCGGCGTAGAACATCTGACCATCGGCGGCTTGAGTGATTGCGCGCAGATCGCCATTGTCGAGGCGCACGGTGATTTCGAGGCCCTTCTGCCGTTCGAGATGATCCTGGACCTGATCGCCCGCGACCGCGCCCGCAATGCCGCCGATCACACCGGCGAGCAGCGAGCCGTGCCCGCGCCCGACCGCGCTGCCCGCAACCGCGCCAAGCAGGCCGCCGCCGAGCGCGCCCAACGGGCTCGACTGCCCGTTGTTGTTCTCGATCGTCACGCCGCGCACGCTCTCGACGGTCGCCATGCGGACGGTCTCTTCGTGCTGGGTCTGCATGCTGTTGTAGACGTCGGCGGAACTGCCCATCGACGCGCACCCGCTCATTCCCACTGTGCAGGCGACGGCCAGTGCGCAGACCGCGATAGTCGACTTGTTCATTTTTTCTCCTCAGATCGGACGATGTCTTGTTGGAATCGGCCCGCGTTTCGTGTATCGCGGTGCCATGAAAAGCATCGTAAAGACGCTGAATGAGGCGTGAATGAGGACGCGCGGCGTGCTTGACCTGCATGATTGAAGCGCTTATACAGAACTCTCATCGCTCGCGACCGGAGTTCTGAATGACAAGAAACGCGATTCCCATCGTGGTTTGCGCCGTCGCTCTCGCTGCGTGTTCCACCGACGGCTCCAATTCCGCCCCGCCACCCGGCGCCACCACCACGACCCTGCCTTCCGGCGGCGTCTACAAAGGCTCACTCAAAGGCAGCACGGCCGAAGCCACGCTGTTGATGCTCTTCAACGGCACCGCGTATCTTTTCTATGGAGGCGCGGGCGGCACGGGTCTCGCGGGCGTCGCGGTCGCGACCAATGGCGCGCAGTCGGGCGACGGGCGCTTCACCAGCAATTCGGCGTTCGACTATCGCGTGGGCAAGGCGCCTGCGTCGCCCGCCGCGTTCAGCGCGAACTTCGCGCAGGCGCCCGCCGTCGATGCAACCGTCGCGAACAAGGACGGCAGCGCGGGCCTCGCGTTTTCCGGCAGCGCCGCGCCGATGCTCGATATCGCGCCGAGCCGCGCCAATGCGGGCGGCCTCTACAGCGGGCGCGGCATGGCGCTCGGCGGCACGACGCAGACGCGCATCACCGTCGCCGGCGACGGCTATCTGGCCGGCACGACGACATCCGGCTGCATCTTCAAGGGCACAGTGGCGCCGCACGAAGGCGCGAACGCGTACGACGTTTCGGTGACGTTCGGCCCCGCGCCGTGCCCGATTCCCGACGCCACCGTGACCGGTAACGCCGTGCTCGACGGCCCGCGCCTCCTGGTCGCGTTGCCTAGCCCGGACCGCTCGAACGTGTTTCTCTTCGACGGGCGGAAATAGATGCCGCACGAACGGATGCGCGGCCGCGAAAGTTAGTCATCCACTGCTTACAAAAGCGTTTTCTATCCTAAGATTGTTGACTGCAGGCAGCGTCGTGGCGTTCACGCCGGTTGCTTTCCGGGCCGCGCGCTTCGGCGAAAGTAGTCGTGTGTTGTTCAGTGCAATTTCCGAAGAGCAATCTTGCTTTGCATGGGATCGGACGCGCCCACGCGCGCTCCGGTCGATAACAACAGGAGACAAACCAGATGAACGCAACGCTCAAGCTTTTGCCGTTGGCCGTCGGTGCGATGTTCGCCTGCCTGCCGTATGCGAACGCGGCGCAGGACAATGTCAATACGCTTTCCAATTTTCGTCAGACCGGCAACGCCGTACCGGCGGAAAAGATCCCGCAAGCCGGACCGACCGCCGACGCGCTGCGCAAGAACCTCGAACAGATCAAGCTGCCGCCGGGCTTCAAGATCGAGTTGTACGCGGTCGTGCCGGAGGCGCGGCACATGGCGATCGAGCCATCGACGGGCGTCGTGTTCGTCGGCACGCGCAAGAATCGCGTGTGGCAGGTGACGGATCGCACCAAGCAGCGCGTCGCGAGCGACGTCGTGCAGTTCGCGTCGTCGGTGACGTTCAAAGTGCCCAATGGCGTGTGTTTCTCGCCCGACGGCGTGCTGTATGTCGTCGAGCAGAATCGCGTGCTGGGCTTCCCTGCCGCGCAGTTCTTCGGTGAAGGCGGCCCGGACGTGGCGGCGGCGGTCGTCGTGCCGCAGGGCAAGCTCATTCCGGCCGCGTTCGAGAGCTTCAACCACGGCGCGCGCGCTTGCCGCGTCGGACCGGACAAGAAGCTGTACATTGCGCTCGGCCAGCCTTGGAACGTGCCGCCGAAGGACAAGCTCGCCGATCTCGACAAGAACGGGCTCGCCGGCATCATCCGCATGGATCAGGACGGCAAGAACCGCGAAGTCTATGCACACGGCGTGCGCAATTCGGTCGGCCTCGATTTCAACCCGAAGGACAAGACGCTCTGGTTTACGGATAACCAGGTCGATGGCATGGGCGACGACATTCCGCCCGGCGAGCTGAATCACGCGACGAAAGCCGGCGAGAACTTCGGCTTTCCGTGGTACGGCGGTGGCAAGGTCCGCACCGTCGACTACAAGGATCAGAATCCGCCGGCGGGCGTCGTGTTCCCGCAGGTCGAATTCGCCGCGCACGCCGCCGACCTCGGCATGTCGTTCTACAACGGCAAGATGTTCCCGCAGAAATATCAGGGCGGCATCTTCGATGCGGAGCATGGTTCGTGGAATCGCACGACGCCGATCGGCGCGCGCATCATGTACATCCCGATCAAGGACGACGGCACCGCAGGCGAGGCAGAAGTCTTCGCGGAAGGCTGGCTCACGTCGAACGGCGAATACATGGGCCGCCCCGTCGACGTGCAGGTGCTGCAGGACGGCTCGCTCCTCGTCTCCGACGACTACGCGGGCGCGATCTATCGCATTTCCTACACGGGGGCCAAATGAAGCAAGCGCTGACGGCGGCGGTGCTGGCCAGCGTTCTGGCGTCGGTGTCGCACGCGTCGTTCGGCGCGGGCGACATCAAGGCCGGGCGCGCGAAAGTGGCGCAATGCGCGGCGTGTCACGGCATCGATGGCATGTCGAAACTGCCCGAAGCGCCCAATCTCGCCGGTCAGACGGAAGAATATCTCGTGAAGGCGCTCAACGATTTCCGCTCGGGCGAGCGCAAGAACGAGATGATGTCGATGATGGCGAAAACCTTGTCGGACGCGGACATCGCCAAT
>Ga0160447_100150_pt1 | contig 46248 bp, 42 predicted proteins | sample HID1973K_E1MG_FD_108222 | JGI IMG/M metagenome (GOLD analysis project Ga0160447, IMG submission 108222) | Enriched mosquito-associated microbial communities from UW Madison campus, WI, USA - HID1973K_E1 MG | ecosystem: Host-associated > Arthropoda: Insects > Digestive system > Unclassified ...
ACCGGCGTCGGCCTGATGGGCGGTGCGATGCTGCGCGACTTCGCCATCGTCGCGACCGCGTTCGAAGTGCAGGCGACCGAAGCGCGCAAGGCGGGGCTGATCGGCGTGGTGTCGCTGCTGCTCGGGACGGTGCTGCCGTTCATCGTCGGCGCGAGCATCGCCCATGCGTTCGGCTACACCGATGCCGTCAGCATGACGACCATCGGTGCGGGCGCGGTCACGTATATCGTGGGTCCGGTGACGGGCGCGGCGATCGGCGCGAGCTCGGATGTGATCGCGCTCAGCATCGCGACGGGTCTCATCAAGGCGATCATCGTGATGATCGGCACGCCGATCGCGGCGGGCTTCATGGGGCTGAAGACGCCGCGCTCCGCGATGATCTTCGGCGGCCTCGCCGGCACGGTGAGCGGCGTCAGCGCGGGGCTGGCCGCCACCGACCGGCGGCTGGTTCCCTACGGCGCGCTGATCGCGACCTTCCATACGGGCGTCGGCTGCCTGCTCGGGCCGTCGCTGCTGTTCTTCGCGACCAAGGCGCTGATGGGCGCGTGATGCGCCGGGGAGACGCGGCATCATGAGCGTGCTGTTCACCTTTCCCGGCCAGGGCTCGCAGCGCGCCGGCATGCTGCACGCGCTGCCGCCGCACGAAGAAGCCGCGCGCACGCTCGACGAAGCCAGCGAGGTGCTCGGCTACGACGTGAAGTCCATCGACGACGCGGCATCGCTTCGCTCCACGGTCGCGGTGCAGCTTTGCCTGTTGATCGCGGGCGTCGCTCAGGCGCGCGTCATGCGGGCGCACGGCCATGAGCCCGACATGGTGTCGGGGCTCTCGGTCGGCGCGTATCCCGCCGCCGTCGTCGCGGGCGCGCTCGCGTACGCCGACGCCATCAGACTCGTCGCCTTGCGCGGCCAGTCGATGGAGCGTGCCTACCCTGCCGGCTACGGCATGACGGCGATCGTCGGCCTGACGCAGCGAGCGCTCGAACGGCTGATCGCACAAGTGAGTGACGAGGTCTTTCTCGCCAACGTCAACACGGACACACAGATGGTCGTCGCGGGCAGCGACGCCGCGATGCATCGTCTCGCGGCGCTCGCAAGCGATCACGGCGCGCAACGCTGCGAGCGTCTCGATGTCGCCGTGCCGTCGCACTGCGCCCTGCTCGACGCACCCGCCGCCGCGCTCGCCGATGCCTTCAGCGCGGTCGATGTGCGGACGCCGCGCATCGTCTATCTGAGCGCCAGCGCCGCGCGGCCGCTTTTCGACGGCGCGCGCATCGCCGCCGATCTGGCCGGCAACATGGCGCGACAGGTGCGCTGGCACGACACGATGCGACTCGCGTGGGAACGCGGCGCGCGCCTCGCGATAGAGATGCCGCCTGCGAACGTCCTGACGCGGATGGCCGGTTCGATCTTCGCGGAAGGCGTCGCGGTAAGTTGCAGCGAAACCTCGCTGCCCGACCTCGGCGCGCTCATCGACCGCGAACGAACCCGCGACGAACGCTGAAGCGTCAGCCAGCGTTTCTCGTGCGCAGACGGCAGACCGCCATCAGCGCGAGCAGGTTCGGGTCGCGCTCGCGCGCGCGCAGGAAACTGACGCCGATCGTCTGGCGCATCAGATATTGCGGCTTGAGCGGAATGAACTGCACCTTGTCGCCGAACACGCCGCGCACGCGCCCCGGCAGCAGCGTATAACCGACGCCGCCGCTCACCAGATTCATCAGCGAGAAGATATCGCCGGTTCGCATCGTCACGTTCGGCGTGAAGTCCGCGACGCGAAACGCTTCCACGAAACCGTGATACGTCGCGAAGCCTTCGCCGAGCGACACGAACGTTTCGTCGCGGCAGTCCCGCAGGTCGACGGCTTCCTGATTCGCGTAAATCGAGCCGGCCGGCGCGGCGAAGAAAATATCGTCTTCGAACAGCGGGATGGATTCGATTTCCGGATCGGCATCGGGCACGGCCATCAGCGCCGCGTCGATTTCGCTTCGCTTCAGTTTGTCGACCAGTTCGACGTTCGGTCCGAGCACCAGTTCGACCTGAAGCGTCGGCCTGCGCACCTTGATATCGACGACGATGCCCGGCACGGTCTTGATCGTCAGCGAATACAGCGAGCCGATCTTCAGCCGGTCCGACGAGTAGCCCGCGGCTTCGCGCGTCGCACGAATGCCGTCGGACATCAGCGTCATCACCTCTTGCGCGACATCGGCGAGCATCTGCGCCGCTTCGGTCGAGCGGAGATTGCGGCCCTCATGGCGAAACAGCGCGCATCGCACGCCTTGTTCGAGCGAGTGCAGCGCGCGATGCACGCTGACCGTGCTCACGTTCAGCGCCTCGGCCGCTTTCGCCAGATTGCCGGTCTCCATGAAGGCGAGCAGGACTTCGAGCTTGCGGAAGGTGATCTCATCGTCGATTCGGTCGCGCATGTCGGCTCATGGAACGCTTTCAGATGCCTGATTATCGCCTCGCCGCCCGGTCGGACGAATAGCGTTTATCCCTCAAGGCATCGTCAGCCGAGTTCTTCGAACAGCCAGTCCTGAAAACTCTTCACCTTGGGCAAATCCACCGACGACTTGAGCAGATTCAGCGTGTAGCCATTCACACGCAGCCCGTCCAGACCGAACGGCGCAACGAGCCTGCCGGTATCGAGTTCGCGCTGCACGAGCAGCAGGCTTTCCAGACACACGCCGACGCCATCGGCCGCCGCGCTGATCGCCATGAACGAGCGATCGAAGCGCGGTCCGCGTGAAATATCCAGCGGCGTCTTTCGATGCAGGCGCATCCAGTCGCGCCATCCGACCAGGCAGTTCTCACTGTGGATCAGCGTGTGATGCTTCAGGTCCGCGACCGCGCGAATCGGATGCGAGCCTTCCATCAGCTTCGGCGAACACAGCGGCACGATCGTCTCGGACGGCAGATCGAGCACCAGCGTGCCCGCCGGCTGCAGCTTGCGCGCGCCGTAGCGCAGATCGATATCGACCGATGCGCGCGTCAGGTCCACCGGATCATTCGAGGCGTTCAGGCGCAGATCGATGTCCGGATTCTGCGCGGAGAACCGCGCGAGGCGCGGCATCAGCCATTGCGTCGCGAAGCTCGGCGTCGAATGCACGGTGAGGATGTCGCTCTTCGCGACGCGGCCGATATCGCGCGTCGCCTTCTCGATGCGCGCGAACGCCGCCGCGATCTCTTCCGCATATTGCCGGCCGCTGTCCGTGAGGATCACGGCGCGGTGCACGCGATGAAACAGCCGCACGCTCAACTGCTCTTCCAGCAGCTTGATCTGATGGCTGACCGCCGAGGGCGTCACGAACAGTTCGTCTGCTGCAAGCGCGAAGGACGACAGCCGGGCGGCTGCCTCGAAGGCCTGTATGGACTTGAGCGTAACGCGATTGTGCAATGCAGTATTCGAGTGAATTGAATTCAACGATACGCCACTTTAATTCGTTTGAGCGCGTGAGCGCACGCGAATACGCTTCTATCTACCGGCAACGTGCTCGATTCGAGGGATAACCCTGAGCAGCGCGCCAACATAAAAACGATGGAGACAAAAGCGTGAACAACGACATCGCGCAACTCGCGGAGCATGCGTATCGCATTCGCCGCAACGCGCTTCTGATGGGCGAAGTGCAGGGTCAGGGTTATATCGGCCAGGCGCTCGATATCGCCGACGTACTGGCCGTCGCTTATTTCGGCGCGATGAACCATCGCCCGGAAGACCCCGAGTGGGAAGCGCGCGACCGCTTCCTGCTCTCCAACGGTCACTACGCGATCGCGCTGTATGCGGCGCTCTTCGAAGCGGGCGTGCTGCCCGCCGACGAACTCGAAACCTACGGCAGCGACGACAGCCGCCTGCCGATGTCCGGCATGGCCAGCTACACGCCCGGCATGGAGATGTCGGGCGGCTCGCTCGGGCAAGGCCTGACGATCGCCGTCGGACGATGCCTCGGCCTGAAGCGCAAAGGCTCGAAGTCCTTCGTCTACACGCTCTTCTCCGATGGCGAACTCGACGAAGGCGCGATCTGGGAAGGGCTGATGTCCGCGGCGCACTGGAAGCTCGACAACCTCATCGCGATCGTCGATGTGAACAACCAGCAGGCCGATGGCCCGTCGACGCAGATCATGGCGTTCGAACCGCTCGTCGACAAGCTCGAAGCGTTCGGCTGGCACACGCAGCGCATCGACGGCAATGACATCGGCGCGGTGAAGCAGGCCTTCGACACCGCGCGCACGCTGGAGGACGCGAAGCCGCGCATCATCGTGTGCGATACGAAGATGGGCTGCGGCGTGCCGTTTCTCGAAGAGCGCGAGAAGAACCACTTCATCCGCGTGGATCCGCACGAATGGAAGCTCGCGCTCGAAGCGCTCGAACAAGGGAGACCCGCATGAACACGCGATTGAAAACCTCCGCGATGATCGCGTCGATCGCGAACGAAGGACAGCTCACGCGTTCCGCGCCCTTCGGCCACGCGCTTGCCGAACTGGCGCGCACGAATACGAACATCGTCGGCATGACGGCCGACCTCGGCAAATACACGGACCTGCATATCTTTGCGCAGGCCTTTCCCGAGCGCTATTACCAGATGGGCATGGCCGAGCAACTGTTGATGGGCGCGGCGGCGGGCATGGCGCACGAAGGCGCGCAGCCGTTCGTCACGACCTATGCCGTGTTCGCGACGCGCCGCGCGTATGACTTCATCCATCAGACCATCGCGGAAGACAATCTCGATGTGAAGATCGTCGCCGCGCTGCCTGGTTTGACGACGGGCTACGGCCCGAGCCATCAGGCCGCCGAAGACGTCGCGCTGATGCGCGCGATGCCGAACATGACCGTGATCGATCCGTGCGATGCGCTCGACATCGAACAGATGGTGCCGGCCATCGCCGCGCACAAAGGTCCGGTCTATGCGCGCCTGTTGCGCGGCAACGTGCCCGCCGTGCTCGACGAATACGGCTATCAGTTCGAACTCGGCAAGGCCAAACTTCTGCGCGGCGGCAACGACGTGCTGCTGATCTCGACCGGCATCATGACGATGCGTTCGCTCGAAGCCGCGAAGGCCCTGCGCGAAGACAGTGTCGATGTCGCCGTCCTTCACGTGCCGACCATCAAGCCGCTCGACACCGCGACCATCCTGCGCGAAGCGAAGCGCACGGGCCGCATGGTCGTCGTCGCGGAGAACCATACGACGATCGGCGGACTGGGCGAAGCCGTCGCGCGCACGCTGCTCGGCGCGGGCGTCACGCCTGCCTTCCGCCAGATCGCCCTGCCCGACGCGTTCCTCGACGCGGGCGCGCTACCGACGCTGCACGATCGCTACGGCATTTCCACCGAAGCGATGTGCAACACCATCAAAGGCTGGCTGAACTGAGCCTTCATTCACCTCACCCCTATCAGGAGCATCCCATCATGTCAGAGTCGCGTCTTCTCGAAGGCAAGGTCGCCGTCATCTCCGGAGCGGCATCGCCGCGCGGGATCGGCATGGCGACGGCGCGCATGTTCGCGAAGCACGGCGCCAAGGTCGTCATTCTCGACCTCGATGCCGCCGCCGCGCGCGAAGCCGCCAGCAGCATCGGCCCGGAACATCGCGGCTATGTATGCGACGTGACCGACCGCGCCGCCTGCGCCGCCGCGGTCGACAGCATCGTCGCGGACCTCGGCACCATCGATATTCTCATCAACAACGCGGGCATCACGCAGGCGTTGAAGCTGCTCGATATCGACAGCAAGAGCTGGGACCGCATTCTCGATGTGAACCTGCGCGGCGTTCTGTATTTGTCGCAGGCGGTCGTGCCGGTGATGAAGCGCAACGGCGGCGGTTCGATCGGCTGCATGTCGTCGGTGTCGGCGCAGCGCGGCGGCGGCATTCTGGGCGGCCCGCATTATTCCGCTGCGAAGGCGGGCGTGCTCGGTCTCGCGAAAGCCATGGCGCGCGAGTTCGGCATCGACGGCATCCGCGTGAACTGCGTGACGCCGGGGCTCATTCAGACCGATATCAACGCGGGCAAGATCAGCGACGAAAAGCGCGTCGAGATTCTCGCGGGCATTCCGCTCAATCGTCTCGGCGTGCCCGATGACGTCGCGGGCGCGTTCCTGTTTCTGTCCGCGCCGATTTCCTCGTACATCACCGGCGCCGTCATCGACGTGAACGGAGGCATGCTGATCCACGGATAAACGCTCACGCGCACAGGGCGCGGCATCGGATAACAACACTTATATCGACATCATCAGGTTGGAGGAGCACACCATGACCATTCGCACGAAGGACAGCGGCATCGACCGGCGCACGTTTCTGAAGGCGGGCGCGACCATCGCCGCCGCCGCGCCGCTCTTTGCCATCACGACGCGCCGCGCATCGGCGGCGGAGTTTTCGTACAAGCTCGCGACCGGACAGGACCCGACGCATCCGGTGAACATTCGCGGCCAGCAGGCGTGCGACAAGATTCGCGAAGCCACCGCGGGCCGGGTCGATATCAAGCTCTTTCCCGCCAACCAGCTCGGCTCCGACACCGACCTGCTCTCGCAGGTGCGCAGCGGCGGCGTCGAGTTCTTCAACCTGGCCTCGTCGATTCTCGCGACGCTGACGCCCGCCGCTGGCATCGTCAACACGGGCTTCGCGTTTCCGGATTACGACACGGTCTGGAAAGCGATGGACGGCGATCTCGGCGGCTATATCCGTCAGCAGATCGAGAAGTCGGGGATCATCGCGGTATCGAAGCCCTGGGACAACGGCTTCCGTCAGGTGAGTTCGTCGACGCGCGTCGTGAAGACGCCCGCCGACCTGAAGGGCTTCAAGATCCGCGTGCCGCAGGCGCCGATGCTCACGTCGCTGTTCAAGTCGCTCGATGCCGGCCCCGCGCCGATCAACTTCAACGAACTGTATTCCGCGTTGCAGACGGGCGTGGTCGAAGGTCAGGAAAATCCGCTGCCGATCATCGCGACGGCGAAGCTCTACGAAGTGCAGAAGTCGATCAGCCTGACCTCGCACGTATGGGACGCGTACTGGATTCTCGGCAACCGCCGCGCGTGGGAGAAGCTGCCCGCCGACATGCGCGCGATCGTCACGCGCGAATTCGAGGCCGCCGGCATGAATCAGCGCGCGGACATCGCGAAGCTGAACCTGTCCTTGCGCGATGACCTGAAGGCCAAGGGCATCAACATGGTCGACGTGGATCGCGAAGCCTTCCGCAGCGCGCTGAAGAAAACCAGCTTCTATACCGACTGGAAAGCGAAGTACGGCGAACAAGGCTGGGGCGCACTCGAGAAGTACACCGGCAAACTGGTATGAAGACCATGCAGACGATCATGCTTCCGCATCCGGCGCCGCATCGCAGTGTCGCCGCGAAACTCGATACCGTGCTCGGCCATCTCGTGGAGATTCCGGCTGCGTTGCTGGTCGTGGCCGAAATCCTCGTGCTGCTCGCGGGCGTGACGAGCCGCTATGTGCTGCATACGCCGCTCGTCTGGTCCGATGAACTCGCGTCGATGCTGTTCCTCTGGCTCGCGATGCTCGGCGCGGTCGTCGCGCTGCGCCGTGGCGAGCACATGCGGATGACGGCGCTGGTCGGCATGGCGTCGCCGGGCATGCGCGCGTTTCTCGATGTCGTCGCGATCGCCGCGCCGCTCGCGTTCCTCGCGATGGTCGTCGGCCCGGCCTTCGATTTCGCGCAGGACGAAGCCTTCATCACGACGCCCGCGCTCGACATTCCCAACTCGTGGCGCGCGGCGGCGCTGCCGATCGGCTCGGGTCTGATGCTGCTGGTCGCGTGCCTGCGGCTCGCGCGCGTCGGCGACTGGAAGCTCGTGCTCGGCGCGCTCGCGCTGGTCGCGGCCATCGCGGGCGCGTTCTACGCGGCGAGCCCGGTGCTGAAGGATCTCGGCAATCTGAACCTGCTGATCTTCTTCGTCGGGCTGGTTGCGGTGTGCGTGCTGTCGGGCGTGCCGATCGCGTTCTCGTTCGGCCTCGCGACCTTCGGCTACCTCGCGCTGACGACGAGCACGCCGCTCGTCGTCGTGGTCGGGCGCATGGACGAAGGCATGTCGCATCTGATTCTGCTGTCGGTGCCGCTGTTCGTGTTCCTCGGCCAGCTGATCGAGATGACAGGCATGGCGGCCGCGATGATCGCGTTCCTCGCGAGCCTGCTCGGCCACGTGCGCGGCGGCCTGTCGTACGTGCTCGTCGGCGCGATGTATCTCGTCTCCGGCATCTCCGGCTCCAAGGCCGCCGACATGGCCGCCGTCGCGCCGGTGCTGTTTCCCGAGATGAAGGCGCGCGGCGCGAAACCCGGCGATCTGGTCGCGTTGCTCGCAGCGACCGGCGCGCAGACCGAAACCATTCCGCCGAGCCTCGTGCTCATCACGCTGGGTTCGGTCACGGGCGTGTCGATTTCCGCGCTGTTCACGGGCGGCATGCTGCCGGGCGTCGTGCTCGCGATCACGCTGTGCGCGGTCGTGTGGTGGCGGTATCGCGTGGACGACCTGTCGAACGTCAAGCGCGCGACGCGCGGCGAAATCGTGCGCCGGCTCGCCATCGCGCTGCCCGCGCTCGCGTTGCCGTTCGTGATTCGCGCGGCGGTCGTCGAAGGCGTCGCGACGGCGACGGAGGTGTCCACCATCGGCATCGCGTATGCGATTCTCGCGGGCCTGCTGATCTACCGCCGCTTCGAATGGACGCGCCTCAAGCCGATGCTGATCGATACCGCCGCCCTCTCCGGCGCGATCCTGCTCATCATCGGCGCGGCGACGAGCATGGCGTGGGCGCTCACGCAATCCGGCTTCTCGGGCCAGCTCGCGCGCACCATGGCCGCGCTGCCCGGCGGCGCGTGGATGTTCATGGCGGCGTCGATCCTGGTGTTCATCGTGCTCGGCAGCGTGCTCGAAGGCATTCCGGCGATCGTGCTGTTCGGCCCGCTGATGTTCCCGATCGCGCGGCAAATGGGCATCAACGAGGTGCACTACGCGATGGTCGTGATCCTGTCGATGGGCGTCGGCCTGTTCGCGCCGCCGTTCGGCGTCGGCTATTACTCGGCGTGCGCGGTGAGCCGCATCCATCCCGACGAAGGCATGAAGCCGATCATCGGCTACATCCTGGCGCTGATCGCCGGCCTGATTCTCGTCGCCGCCATTCCGTGGATCTCCACGGGCTTCCTGAAATAACTCTCTTCCTGTCCCTTTGATGCCGCTCCTCGCCGGAGCGGCAAGGAGAAGTCATGTCTTCCATCGACACGCAGCCGCTGTCGAACGCCATTCGCTTTCTCGCCATCGACGCCATCGTGCGCGCGGGCGAAGGTCATCAGGGCGTGCCGCTCGGCATGGCCGAAATCGCGACCGCGCTGTTCACGCGCCATCTGAAGTTCAATCCCGCCGATCCGCAATGGCCCGACCGCGACCGCTTCGTGCTGTCCAACGGGCACGGTTCGATGCTGCTCTACGCCGTGCTGCATCTGACGGGTTACGCGAACTTCGGCATCGATCAGATCAGGACGTTTCGCGACATGGGCTCGCATTGCGAAGGCCATCCGGAATTCGATACCGCGTCGGGCATCGAAGTGACGACGGGCCCGCTCGGGCAAGGCATCGCGAATGCGTTCGGCATGGCGGTCGCGGAAGCGTATCTGAGCGCGAAGTTCGGCGATCGCCTCGTCGATCACCATACCTATGCGTTCGTCGGCGACGGCTGTTTGCAGGAAGGCGTCGGGCAGGAAATGATCTCGCTCGCCGGGCATCTGAAGCTCGGCAAGCTGATTCTGTGCTGGGACGACAACCGCATCACCGATGACGGCAGCACCGCGCTGTCCATCAGCGAGGACGTGAGCGCGCGCTTTCGCGTCGCGGGCTGGCATGTCGTCGAAGTCGACGGGCACGATCTCGAAGCGGTGTCCCGCGCGCTCGAAGAAGCGAAGCAGGACCCGCGTCCGTCGATGATCGCGTGCCGCACGGTGATCGCACGCGGCATCGCGCGCTTGCAGGGTCAACGCGGCGGCCATAGCGGACGTCTCTTCGAGAAGGACGCCGATGCCGCGCGCAACGAACTGAACTGGCCGCACCCGGCCTTCGAGATTCCCGCCGATGTGCTGAAAACCTGGCGCGACGCGGGCCGTCGCAGCGAAGGCGAGTATCGCGCATGGCGTGAGCGGCTCGCGTCGCTGTCCGCGGAAGATCGCGCCGAGTTCGATCGCATCCAGGCCGGCGAGTTGCCCGCCGGCTGGCGCCGGACGCTCGAAGACTACAAGCGCGAAGCATCGAAGCGTGACGAAGCGCCCGGCGGCATCATGATTTCCGCGGAGATCAACGATCTGCTCGTGAACGTGCTGCCCGAACGCATGATCGGCTGCGCGGACCTCGAAGCGCCGACGAGCCACAAGCGCAGCCTGCGCGCGTTCGCCGCCGAGGATCGCGGCGGCGCGTACGTGCATTGCGGCGTGCGCGAACACGTCATGGGATCGATGGCGAACGGCATGGCGGCGCACGGCGGCGTCGTGCCGCTCTCGGTCACGTATCTCGCTTTCGCCGACTACGAGCGCCCGGCCATGCGGATGGCCGCGCTGATGGGCTTGCCGGTGAAATTCGTCTTCAGCCACGATTCGATCGGCGTCGGCAAGAACGGCCCGACGCATCAGCCCGTCGAAATCCTGGCGTCCTTGCGCGCGATGCCGAACATGCGCGTGTTCCGTCCCGCCGATGCCGTCGAGGCCGCCGAATGCTGGATGCTCGCGTACGAGCGCAAGACCGGCCCGAGCACCATGGTGTTCGCGCGCCAGGCGCTGCCGCTCGTGCGCCGCACGCACGACGACGCGAACCTGAGCGCGCGCGGCGGCTACGTGATCGCGGATGCGGATGGCCGGCCGCGGCGCGTCACGCTCATCGCGACGGGATCGGAAGTCGCGATTGCGCTCGCCGCGCGCGAGCAGTTGCAGGCGCAGGGCATCGCGACCGCGGTCGTATCGATGCCGTGCTGCGAACTCTTCGACGAGCAGGACGCGCCGTATCGCATGAGCGTGCTCGGCGTCGACAGCGTGCGCGTCGTCGTGGAAGCGGCCGTGCGCTTCGGCTGGGACCGCTATCTCGGCGAACGCGACGGCTTCGTCGGCATGAAGGGCTTCGGCGCATCGGGACCGGCCGAGACGCTTTACGAGCACTTCGGCATCACGCCGGCGCATGTCGTCGCCGAAGTGAAGCGGCATCTTTGAACCTTCAACTCAGGAACACCATGCAGAAGATCGTCTTTCTCGACCGCGAAACGCTCGCGCCGCAGATCACGCTCAAGCGTCCCGCGTTCGAACACGAACTCGTCGAATACGGCCGCACCGCGCCCGACCAAGTCGCGTCGCGCTTGCAGGGCGCGAGCATCGTCATCACCAACAAGGTGGCGATCACCGCGGATGTCGTCGCGCAAGTGCCGACGCTCAGGCTCGTCGCAGTCGCGGCCACCGGCACGGATGTCGTCGACAAGGCGGCGTGCGCGCAGCGCGGCATCGTCGTGTCGAACATTCGCGGCTATGCGGTGAATACCGTGCCGGAGCATACGTTCGCGCTGATGCTGGCGCTGCGCCGCAACCTGATCGCGTATCGCGATGACGTGCTCGCCGGCGAATGGCAGAAGTCCGGCCAGTTCTGCTTCTTCAATCACGCGATCCGCGATCTGGGCGGCGCGACGCTCGGCATCATCGGCGAGGGCGTGCTGGGGCAGCGCGTCGCGGAGATCGCGAAGGCGTTCGGCATGAAGCCGAAATTCGCGGCGCACAAAGGGCGCGGCGACATGGGGCCGCTCTACGCGCCGTGGGACGACGTGCTCGCGACCAGCGATGTCATCACGATCCACAGCCCGCTCACGCAAGCAACGCGCGGCATGCTGTCGAGCGCCGAATTCCGCGCGATGAAGAAGAAGCCGCTCATCATCAACACGGCGCGCGGCGGTCTCGTCGATGAAGCCGCGCTGGTCGCCGCGCTCGACGAAGGATTGATCAGCGGCATCGGCTTCGACGTGCTGACGACCGAGCCGCCCGCGCCCGACAACGCGCTGATGCGCGTCGCGAACCGGCCGAACGTGATCGTGACGCCGCACGTCGCGTGGGCCTCGGATGAAGCGCAGCAAACGCTCGCCGATCAGTTGATGGACAACGTCGCGGCCTTCGTCGCGGGCCAGCCGGTCAACGTAGTGTCATGATGCGTCGGCGATGCCGAGCGCGTTCAGCAACCACGCCTTGAACGTCTCGAATGCCTCGTGCCGATGCGCCCTGCGCGGATGCACGAGGTAGTGCCCGACATATTCCACTTCGCGCGTCGAACCGGCGAGCGGGCGCACGAGTTCGCCGCGTTGCAGCTCGCGTTCGGATAGCAGCGTCGATTCGAGCACGACGCCCAGGCCATCGACGGCGGCGGCGATCGCCATCGAACTGCGGTCGAAGCGCAGACCGTAGTGTGTCGGCGGCGGCAGCTGATTGGCTTCGAACCAGCCTTTCCACTGATACATCTGCACTTCGCACTGAATCAACGGCATGTGATACAGGTCTTCCGGCTTGCGGATGCGCTCCGCGAGCGCGGGCGTGCACAGCGGCGCGAGCCCTTCGAGCGCGAGCGGAATCTTTTCGTGCGGCGATGGCTTCGGCTCGCCATAGACGATGTCGAGATCGAAGTCGTCGTCGAAACGCGCGTAATCGGTGCTCGCCGAAAAGCGCAGATCGATGTTCGGATGGTCGCGCACGAAACCCGCGAGCCGCGGCAGCAGCCATTGGGTCGCGAAGCTCGGCGCGGTGTGCAGCCGCAGCGGCGTGCGCTCCTCGCTCGTCAGCAGCGCGAAACCGCGCTGCATCTCGTCCATGCCGCGCTGAATGTGCTCCATCAGCATCGCGCCTTCGCGCGTCAGACGCACTTCACGCGTGCTGCGCAGAAACAGGCGATGTCCGAGCAGATCCTCCAGCTTGCGCACCGAATGACTGACCGCGCTCGGCGACAGACTCAGCTCGCGCGCGGCATCGGCAAAAGACAGCGTGCGCCCGGCAGCCTCGAAAACCCGGATATACGAAAGCGGAACCTTGCGGAAGACGTTCATGCGCGGGATTCGTGAATGGCATTCAATAGTTGGTGCAATCTTTTCTTTTGTCAGCCCCGGTTGTCAAGGCTAAATTAGGCCGACCTCGTTCCTACACCCGTCCGATTGCTGAACAGGAGACAACTGCAGCTATCGGGGGTTGTCGAGGCACTCACTCCCGTCTTTCGCAGGAACAGCCATGACAATGATCACAGAGGCCGAGCCGCAAGCAGGCCCGGCGTCGGCGCAGTCCGCCACCGCCGCGAAGCTCGACCATCACGCGTATCGCATTCGCCGCTTCGCGCTGCGCATGGGCGAAGTGCAGGGCCAGGGCTATATCGGCCAGGCGCTCGGACTCGCCGATGCCCTCGCCGTCGCCTGGTGCCACGCGATGAACATCCGCCCCGGCGAGCCCGAATGGGAAGGCCGCGACCGCTTCCTGCTCTCGCACGGCCACTACGCGATCGCGCTTTACGCGGCGCTGATCGAAGCGGGCGTGATCCCCGAGGAGGAGCTGGAAACCTACGGTTCGGATGACAGCCGCCTGCCGATGTCCGGCATGGCGACCTACACGCCCGGCATGGAAATCTCGGGCGGCTCGCTCGGCCAGGGCCTGACGATCGCCGTCGGCATGGCTCTGGGCCTGCGTCTGAAGGGCAATCCTGCCTTCGTCTACAACTCGATGTCCGATGGCGAGCTCGACGAAGGCGCGACCTGGGAAGCTGCGCTGTCCGCCGCGCATCACGGTCTCGGCAATCTGATCACGATGGTCGACATCAACCGCCAGCAGGCCGATGGCGCGTCGCACGACGTGCTCGGCTTCGAACCGCTCGCGGACAAGTTCGTGTCGTTCGGCTGGCACGTCGAGCGCGTGAACGGCAACGACATGCCCGCGCTCGTCGCGGCGTTCGACCGCTGCCGCGCGCTCACCGAAGCGAAGCCGCGCGTGATCCTGCTCGATACGCTGATGGGCAAGGGCGTGCCGTTTCTGGAGACGCGCGAGAAGAATCACTTCATCCGGGTCGATCCGGAAGAATGGCAGCAGGCGATCGCCGTGCTCGACCAGAACCACGCAGCAGCACAGGGAGACCGGGCATGAGCGCCGTCGCTGAAAAGAAACCCCGCCTGACGACCTCCGCGATGATCGCGTCGATCGCGTCGGAAGGCCAGAAGACGCGCCCCGCGCCGTTCGGCCATGCGCTCGTCGCCGAAGCCGAGAAGCGCGGCAACATCGTCGGCATGACGGCCGATCTGTCGAAGTACACGGACCTGCATATCTTCGGCCAGGCGTTTCCCGAGCGTCACTTTCAGATGGGCATGGCCGAGCAGCTGCTGATGGGCGCGGCGGGCGGCATGGCGAAGGAAGGCTTCATTCCGTTCGCGACGACTTACGCGGTCTTCGCGACGCGCCGCGCGTATGACTTCATCCATCAGGTGATCGCGGAAGAGAACCTCAACGTGAAGATCTGCGCCGCGCTGCCGGGACTCACGACCGGTTACGGCCCGAGCCATCAGGCGACGGAAGATCTCGCGCTGATGCGCGCGATTCCCGGCATGACCGTGATCGACCCGTGCGACGCGCTCGACACCGAGCAGGCGGTCGCCGCCATCGCGGCGCACGACGGCCCGGTCTACATGCGCCTTTTGCGCGGCAAAGTGCCCGCCGTGCTCGACGATTACGATTACAGCTTCGAACTCGGCAAAGCGAAGATGCTGCGCGACGGCGCGGACGTGCTGATCATCTCGTCGGGCATCATGACGATGCGCGCGCTGGAAGCCGCGCAAGCGCTCGACGACGGCTCCGCGAGCGTCGGCGTGCTGCACGTGCCGACCATCAAACCGCTGGACGAAGCCACCATCGTCGAGCAATGCAGGAAGCCGGGGCGTCTCGTGATCGTCGCGGAGAACCACAGCGTGATCGGCGGTCTCGGCGATGCCGTGACGAGCGCGCTCGTGCGTCATAGCGTGCTGCCGGAGTATCGGCATGTCGCGCTGCCCGACCGTTTCCTCGATACGGGCGCGCTGCCGACGCTGCACGACCGCTACGGCATCTCGACGCTGTCGATCGTCGAGAACATCAAGACGTGGCTGAAGTGAGCGGAGAGAAGAGCATGAACGTGACATTTGTCGGCATCGGCGCAATCGGTCTGCCGATGGCGCTGCGAATCAAAAGCGCGGGACACAGCGTGACCGGCGTCGATCTGTCGCCGCGCGCGCTCGAACTGGCGAAGCAAAGCGGCCTTCCCGCCGTCGACAGCTTCGCGGCCGCGCCCGCGCCGCACGTCGTCATCGCGATGGTGGCGACCCCACAGCAACTCGCATCGCTGGTGGAGAGCGTCGGCACGAAGCTCGACGGACAAACCTGGGTCGTCATGTCGACGGTCGGTCCCGACGCGGTGCGCGCGCAGGGCGAACGGCTCGCGGCAGCGGGCGCGCGCGTCGTCGATGCGCCCGTGACCGGCGGCACTGCTCGCGCGAAAACCGGGCAACTGGTGATCTTCGCGTCGGGCGACGTGCGGGACATCGACGCCGCGCGCCCCGTGCTCGACGCGATGGGCAGCGTGCGCGTCACCGGCCCCAGGCTCGGCGACGGCCAGGCGATCAAGGTCGTCAACCAGCATCTGTGCTCGGTGCATATCGTCGCGGCGGCGGAAGCCCTGAATCTGGCGCGCTCGCTCGGCCTCGATCCGGCGGCCGTGCTCGAATTCATCGAGAAAGGCGCGGCGGGTTCGTGGATGCTGTCCGATCGCGGTCCGCGCATGCTGCAAGGCACGGACGTCGACGTGACGAGTTCGATCAACATCTTCGTGAAAGACAGCGATCTCGTGGCCGATGCCGCGAAGTCGTGCGGCGCGGACGTGCCGCTGCTGTCGACCGCGAACGCGCGCTATCGCGAAGCCGCCGATGCGGGACTCGGCCTGCGCGACGACAGCCGCGTCATCGAAACCTGGAAGCAGTCCTGAAGCCGGGACCCCACTTGTCGCGTTGAAAGCGCCTCTTCGAAGGCGCAACGCAGTATCCGGAGACGACACAACATGAGCAGCAACAACGAAGACCGCGCGGTGAAAGTCGCCGTCGCGTCGATGATCGGCTCGGCGGTCGAGAGCTACGACTTCTTCATCTACGGCACCGCCGCGGCGGCCTGGTTCGGCAAGATCTTCTTTCACACGACCGAGCCGATCGTCGGCATTCTGGCGTCGTTCGCGACGCTCGCGATCGGCTTTCTGATGCGCCCGTTCGGCGGCTATCTCGCCGGGCATTACGGCGATCGCGTCGGCCGCAAGGCGGTACTGTTCTGGTCGCTCATCGCGATGGGCGGCGCCACCGTGCTGATCGGCTTCCTGCCGACTTACGCGCAGGCCGGCGTGCTCGCACCAATCCTGCTGATTCTGCTGCGCATGGTGCAGGGCATCGGCTTCGGCGCGGAATGGGGCGGCGCGGTGCTGATGGCGTGCGAGCACGCGCCGGAAAAACGGCGCGGCTTCTTCGGCGCGGTGCCGCAGCTCGGCATTCCGCTCGGCTTGCTGCTCGCGAACGGCGCGTTTCTGTTGTCGGGCGCGCTCTTCGAAGGCGACTGGATCTGGCGCATGCCGTTTCTGATGTCCTTCGTGATGGTCGCGATCGGCATCTTCATCCGGATGAGCGTTTCGGAATCGCCGGAATTCGAAGCCGTGAAAGCCGAGAACAAGGTGATGAAACAGCCCGCGCTCGCAGTCATCAAGAGCGACTGGCGCAGCATCCTGAAGATCATCGGCCTGCGCATGGCGGAAACGGGCGGCTACTACATCACGACGAGCTTCATGCTGTCGTACGTCACGCTCGCGCATATTTCGACCACGCGTCATGTCCTGTGGGGCACGTTGATCGGCTCCGCGCTCGGTCTCGCGAGCCATCTGATCTACGGCGCGCTGAGCGACAGGATCGGCCGCCGTCCGGTGTTCATGATGGGCGCGCTCTTCACCATCGCGTTCGGCGTGCCGATGTTCATGCTCATCAATACCGGCGCGCTCATCATGGTGATCGTCGCGGTCGCGCTGTCGCTGCTCTTCAGTCACGATCCGATCTTCGCGGTCGAAGCAAGCTGGTTCTCCGAGCAGTTTCCCGCCAATGTGCGCTCGTCGGGGATTTCGCTCGGCTATAACGGCGCATCCGTGATCGCGGGTCTGTTGCCGATCATCGCGACCGGGATGTACGGCGCGTTCGGCTGGATCGGACCGGCGCTGATGTTCTCGTCGCTCGGAATCGTCTCGACATGCTGCGCACTGGCGATGAAGGAAACCGCGCCCGCCGTGCTCGAAAGACGCCAGCCGCAGCACAGCGCGGAACGACGTTACGCTGCGTGAAAAATTGCCTCGGCGATGGCATCAGAACGGACTGATGCCTGACATGCCACCGTCGACGGCAAGGTCCGCGCCGGTCATGTAGCGCGATGCATCGGACGCCAGGAAAAGCATGGCCGCCGCGATTTCGGCGGGCTCGGCGGGCCGCTTCATCGGAATCACGTTCGACCAGTCCAGCAGTTGCGCTTCCGACATGCCCAGGCTATCGAAAATCGGCGTGTTGGCGACGCCCGGTGAAATGCTGTTGACGCGTATGCCGGATTCGACGAACTCTGCCGCGAAACTCTTTGCAAGCGATACGACGGCCGCCTTCGACGCGCAGTATGCCGAGAAGTTTTTCGTGCCCTGACCGGCCGCGAGCGACGCAACGAGAATGATCGATGCGGGACGCGCGAGATAGGGCAGCGCCTCGCGCACGGTGACATAGACGCCGCCGACGTTGGTGTCGAACACATCGGAGAATTGCTCCAGCGATGTATCGCGCACCGGCGTTTGCCGGGAAATGCCGGCATTGGCGACCACCACATTCACCTTGCACTGGAAGTGGTCGGCGGCGTGCTCATAGAGCCGTTTCATATCGTTCGTGCTGGCGGCGTCCGCAACGACAGGCAGCGCGTGCTCGCCGAGCATCTCTGCGGCGCGTCGCAGTTTCTCTGCATCACGCCCGCTGATCACCACGCGCGCGCCTTCGGACACGAATCGTTCGGCGGCGGCAAGGCCTATGCCACTGCTGCCGCCGGTCACTACCGCGAGTGCGTCTTTCAATAGCATCGTGTTGTCTCCGCATGTCGACGGCCGATTTCAGGCTAGTGCGCCGGCACGACCAGCGGTTCGCCCTTCCTGACGATGTACGTTGCCAGTTCGGATGCGTTGCCGTCGCCGACGTTTCTTGCCGAGTGAACGGTCCCCGCCGGAATGAAAAGCGCGTCGCCGGCCTTCAGGGTCACGGGCGGCCGGTCATCGAGCCGATACTCCAGGGTGCCTTGCAGTACATAGGCGATCTCTTCGCCGGGATGCGAATGTCTGGCGGCAAACGCACCAGGATCGAAGTCGACCTTGACCTGTATGCCTTCACGACCCGGCGCGCTCAGGTCCTGCTTGACGAGGTCCGTGCGATGGATTCCAGAAGACTGCGCATTCGCCGGCTGCAGGGACGACCCCGCCGCCACGACCAAGAGCGCCGTAGCGATGCCTGAGATCAGTTTCATCGTCAACTCCTTGAGCGACAGCCGGGCGATCAAAAGGAAATACGCTAATAGACGCGGCAAAAACTACGCATTGCCGACGTTCTACTATGCGCCGAAAACGTACCGGCTTCCCGTGTATGAACGAATGAACCTGTCGGGCATCTCTTTCTGCAGGATCTGGGCGAACGTTTCTCCGGAGCAGTGCATCGGAATGATGTAGTCGGGATCGACGTCCTTCAGCGCAGCGACGGTTTGCCTGACGTAGTCTTCCTTTTGCGGCGCCAGATGAAATCCTCCCGCCACCGCATGCACTTTCTGGACGCCAGAAACCTCCATCGCGCGCCGGACCGTGTTGATCACGCCGCGATGGCTACACGAGGTAATCACCACCAGACCGCGCCCCTTCACGTTGAAGCATGTCGCTAACTCATGCTGGAAATCATCGGGGATGACCTGCACGCTTTGCTTTTCGGTCGCGAGCTTGTCCGGAAAGCAGCCGATGCCATCCTTGGTGCCCACATGCATGCGGCTCGGCGACATCACCTGTTCGAACGATGCGGTCGGTATCCTTCCCGTGGTGAAACCGTGATCGGCGATGATCGACGGCGCTTCGGTGCTGAAGACCTTGATCCTGGCGGCTGTCAACGCGCGACGATCGATCGCGCCGAAATCTTCGATCTTGCCGGCCGTCCACTCGCGCGTGCAGAACGCCTCTTCGCCGCCCAGATACAACGGCAGGTCGGGTCGAAGCCTGCGCTGGTTGTGCTGTAGAAATCCCGCGAGCCCGCCGAAGTGGTCGTAGTGACCGTGGCTCAGAACGAGTGCGTCGAGCCGTTCCGGGGCAATGCCCAGCATGGACAAGTTGTTCTCCAGCGTCTCCGACGTGAACCCGAAATCGATCAGCATGTTGCGCGTCTCGCCATTGCCGTTCGATTCGACGTGCATGGACAAACCAAACTCGCCCAGCAACGATTTGCCTGCCGGCGGCATGCCGAAGCGCGTCACTTCGACGTTGCCGGTCCTTCCGCTCGGCGCGATCGCCAGTTGATAGCTATCCGTGACCACCCGCAGCGCAACGCGGTCGACCGTGGGTACTTCGCCCGCGAGGGGCTGGGCTTTGGCGACGGATGAAGAGCTCAGGAGTGTGCCGATGAGTGCGCTGAAAGTCGCCGACGCACTACAGCACAGGAACATGCGGCGAGACGGCCCGTGAGTATGCATGCATTGCGGCATGATGACCTCCCCAGAGGAAATGCCACACTCGCGCACGCCCCGCCCCGGCACGACGTCAAGTGAATGCGTGCGCACTTCGAACTTAGGCCGTTTGATTGGACTAGTCCAGACTCTGTCAAACCGCATTCAGAACGCGCGACGGACGTTCGTGCCAAACCGCTTGCAAGGGCATCAAAAACTCACGCACGATCGGACTGATTCGCGCTCACCTTGCAGTTTGCCATCGGTGTACTAACGTTTCGTTTGGAACAGGTCGATGGAGGTTGCCATGCGCGCGCTAACGATTCTTCTGGCCCTGTTGGCCATTCCCGCCCTCGCACTGGCCGACGCCGTGAGCACCTCGAACAACAACTCGACGCTCACCGTCACGCGCGACGATCCCATCTATAACCTGAATCTGCCGAGCGATCCCGTGCAGCTCGTCAGAACGCTCGAATGGAACGTCGACGGCCGGCGAATCCTGATCTATCCATCCGGCCCTTCGACCTTTATCGACCTCGGACACATGCACGCGGACGCGCATGTCACGACCAATCAGATACACGCGCAAGGCCCTATTCTGGGTTATGGCACAGGCGCCCTTTCAGGCACGGTGCTGGGCGGTATCGTCTATACCGTCGACGGCGACACCGCCGGAACGCTCAAATCCCGCTTGACCGAAAAGGTCGACATCCAGAACAAGAGCAATGCGCCCGTGCAGCTATGGATGAGCGGTCTCGGCTATAAACCGAGTCAGTCGAATCTCGAAGTGCCGGATTACAGCGGACTGGATATCGTCGGCACGACGGTGGCCGTCATCACGAATCGTTCGATCACGGAAATTCTGCCACCGCCGCAGAACTCGTTCGGCGAGGTCACGATTTTTCCCGTCGTCAGTTTCGTGGGCTTCAATCCGCTGATCAACCAGAGCGTGACGATCCCGCCCGGCGCGACCTTGTCGATGATCAGCGAGATCAAGGTGTCGCGCACGTCGAGCCAGATTCAGCAGTTCCTTCGTGAAAACGCGCCGAGTCGCTTTCAGGATTCGCCCCTGCTGAACAACCCGTTCATACGCGTGCCCTGAGCGGCCGCTACCGGGCGATATCACCGGGCTGTGACGTACGGCCGGATGCTTTCGCCGCAGCCGCCTTCTGCGATGCCAGCCGGAATTTCGCGGCCTGTACTTCGCCATCCGGGAAGTCGGCCCATGCGGTTGGGCTGTAGCCGGATTTTTCGGCCTGAACGAGATCGGCGCGGACTTGCGCGCGCGTAAGGGACTGGCCGTCTCCCTGAGCGTACGAAACGACCGGTGCCGCAAAGACCAATGCAACGACTGCTTTGATGAACGCTTTCATGGCAGCGCCTCCCAGTATTCCTCAAAAAGGATACTAGGGGAAAACGCCTAGTTATCAAGCCATGTCGAGTGTGCGTCGCAACAATTCAGGGGTGCTATGTTCTGAACAATCTCGTCGCGGGCGGGAAGGTCGCGGGTGGATAGATGCACCATGACCCATCGCCATGGCGGAAGAAGACGATCGCGAACGCAGCGGACGAGCGCGCGACTTCGATACGAACGGCGCGCCATGGCATGCGCTGCGAGCGAGCCGGTCTGCTGACGCGCATGCTCTCGACGGCGCCGAGCCAGTCATGCACGAGATATCGAAGCGATGTGGTCGGCTGTCTCATGACCGTCTCGCACGTCGATGATCGCCGCACAAATCGACGAAGCCGTGAATATCGCTCAGCACTCCAAGCGATGACTTGCATCGCCGCAGCAGGTTCAAGGTCCAGACTCGCATGATCAACTCCGGGAAGGCTTATCGTCATCATCGGGGTCATCGCTGCTTCGGTCCATTGAGATCAATTGCCGATGCCTTAACGAAACCCTCAAGTCATTCAGTGCAACGCATCGCGTCTCGCGAGCGGCTTGAACAGACGACTCCATGCGAGGCTGACGAGTATCGTCGCGCAGCCTCCGACGACCACCGAACCCACGACCCCGAACGACGCAGCCGTCAGGCCGGATTCGAATTCGCCGAGCTGATTGCTCGCGCCGATGAACAGCGTGTTCACGGCGGCGACCCGTCCGCGCATGCGATCCGGCGTTTCCAGTTGAACGAGCGTCTGCCGTACGATCACGCTGATCGTGTCGGCGCCGCCCGAAATCGCCAGCAGCAACAGCGAGACCGAAAACGACCGGGACAGTCCGAAGCCGACGATGGCGAATCCGTAAATGGCGACGGCAATCAGCAGCTTCTTGCCGACTCCGCTGACGATGGCGCGTCGGGAGAGAAAGAGACCGACGCATAGCGCGCCCACCGCCGGCGCGGAACGCAGCAACCCGAGGCCTTGCAGCCCGACATGCAGAATCTGTTTCGCGTAGACCGGCAGCAACGCGGTAGCGCCGCCGAACAGCACCGCAAACAGATCGAGCGAGATGCCGCCGAGCAACAGCGGATTGCCCCAGATGAAACGCAGTCCCGCGAGAATCGTATTCGCCGTGACAGGTTCACGCGGCGGCGGAACGTAGTCGTAACGGACCCATGCATACATCACGGCGCTGATGCAGAAGAGCACCGCGCTGGTCAGATAGACGGCGATGACACCGACCGCGAACAGCATCCCGCCCATCGCGGGACCGGCGATGACGGACGTTTGCTGAACCACGGTGCCGAGCGCCATCGATCGCGCGAGCAGTTTCTGCGGAACGAGCATCGGCAGGAGCGCCTGCTGCCCCGCCATCTGAAACGGCCGGATCGCGCCGAGCGCGAGCGACAGCCCGAGCAGCACGTCGCGGGTCATGGCATGCCCGAGCGTCGCGATGACAAGCAGCGTCGCGATGACGGCCTGCACCGCGAGACAGGCCGCGACCATCCGTCCGCGATGCATCCGGTCGGCGCAATGTCCAGCGACGAGCGTCGTGGCAAGCCCTGGAACGAACTGAAAGAGCCCGACCAGGCCCAGATCCCACGCGCTCGACGTCAGGTCGTACATGTGCCAGCTGATCGCCAGCATCAGCATCTGCTGCGCCGAAATCGACCCGAAGCGAGCAATGAGGAATCGCGTCAGCGGCGCGTGGCGGAGCAGCGAGGTTCCATCGATGCGCGCCTCCACGGACGACGATGACGAATCGCGTGAAGGCGTCATTCCTGGCGCTTATCCGAGCGAACCGGTGACATCGTCGAACAGTTCGTCGACGGACAGGCGGCGCGGAATGATCTTCTGATCGAGCGCCCAGTCAACCGCCAGTTGCAGCCCTTTCCGGTTCGCCTCAAGCCCGATCGGCGGAAACACCGCAGGCACGCTCTCCGCGCTCGCACGGCTCTCGACGATCATCCGATACAGTTCGCGAACGATATCGGGCCGCTCCTTCGACAGCTTCTCGTGCACCACGAACATATGGTTGATCGGCACCACGCCGGTACGCGAGAACCAATCCTTCGCGGCGGCATGCGCGTCGGGGACGAGCGTGCGAACGCGCTCGTCCTTCGGCATGTCTTCGCCGAGCAGCGCGGCCGCGAGTTGCCCATCCAGCATCATCCGCGGAATCGACGAACCCGCCGGCAAGCGCTGGCAGTTCTGCGGATCGCTGTACTCGGCGAGGTGGCCGTCGCCCAGCGTCATCCATGTGACCTTGTCGAGATCGACTCCGTATTCGTGGCGCAGGATGCCGCGAATCCACAGCGCGGTCGTTTGCGTGTAAGTCCGCACGCCGACCTGCTTGCCTTCGATGTCCTTCGGATCGAGATGACCGAAATCGATGTTGTACCCGGCGCAGTGATGCTGAAAACGTCCGGAAATCGGCGTCGGCAACAGCACGTACGGCTTTCCGTACGCCTTCGCCTGCAGGAACGTGACGATCGCGAGTTCACCGGCGTCGAACCTGCTCTCGCGCACCATCGCCTTGAAACCGTTGTGCGCGGGCGTCGGACCACAGTAGTCGAGCGTCACGAGGTCCGAGCGCACGCGGCCTTCGCGCATCGCTTTGGTCACCGCGTAATCGGCCAGGTTGACGCGCAAGGTCGTCTGCGTCGTTGTCATGGTTTTTACTCCTTTTGCTTAGCTTTTCTGATTAAAGCCTGACCTCAATCAAACTCGGACCCGGCTCGCGCGCCGAATCGACCAACGCCTTGTGGAAACTCTCCGCCGTCTCGACGGCCACGGCCGGCACGCCCATGCTCTTCGCCATCGCGAGCCAGTCGATGCTCGGCTTGTCGATATCGATCATCGAGAGCGCGCGTTCACCCGGCGCGCCCGCGCCCATGTTGGCGTACTCCGCCTTCAGGATCGCGTAGCTGTTGTTCGCGAAGATGATGGTCGTCACGTTCAGCCCCTCGCGCGCCTGCGTCCAGAGCGACTGAATGGTGTACATCGCGCTGCCGTCGCCGACCATGCAGAACACGCGCCGGTCGGGACACGCGAGCGCCGCGCCGGTCGCGACGGGCGTCGCATAACCGATCGAGCCGCCCATGTTGTTGATGAGATCGTGCGGCAGCGCGCCCATCGTCAGGCTCATCGACTCGCGCCCCGTCGTCAGCGACTCGTCCACGACGATGCAATGTTCGGGCAACGCCGCGGCCAGTGCGTGAGCGATGCTCGTCGGGTTGAGCGCGCCGGTCGGCTTCGGCGTCTCGATGCGCGGCTGGAGAACGGGCGCCGCGCCGCTCGCGCCGAGTGCCTGCAAGAGCATATCGAAAGCAAGTTCGCTATCCTCATCGGCTTCGACGAGCGTATGCACGAGCGTGCCTTCCGCCTTGAGCAGGCTCGGCTTGTCTGGATACGCGAAGAAGGCCACCGGCTCGCGCGTCTCGACGGTGATGATGTGCCTGAAGTCCTCGAGGAACGCCGTGGCCTGCGCGACCGCATACGGAATGCGCGCGAGCGGCACCCGGCCCGCGCCGCGTTCGATGCGCGCGGTGAAGAACTGCGAGCCCAGCGTGGCGTTGGTGGCGGCGGCCACACGGCCCGCCTTCTCGAGGGCCGCGCCGCGCGTCGCCTTGTTCGCGAGGACGATCAGCGTCGGCTCGCCCGAGCGCAGCACGCGCGCGATGTGCTCGATGCGCGCGGCGGACGGCGCTTTGCGCGCTTCGGCGCGCACCGGCAACACGGCGGGCGTTGCGGTCACGGTCTGCCAGGATGTATCGCCGGGCAGGATCAGCGTGGCGATCTGTCCCGGATGCTCGCTCGCCTTCGAGACAGCCTGCGCCGCATCCCACGCGATGGTGTCCGGCGATTCCGCGCGGCGCACCCAGTGGCTCAGCGGCCGCGCCAGACCTTCGATGTCGGAGGTCAGCGGCGGATCGTACCTGAGATGCGATACCGAATGCTCGCCGACGACGTTGACCATGCCCGACGACGCGCGCTTCGCGTTATGGATGTTCGCAAGTCCGTTCGCCAGGCCCGGCCCGAGATGCAGCAGCGTCGACGCGGGCGTGTCCTTCATCCGGTACCAGCCATCGGCGGCGCCGGTGGCCACGCCTTCGAAGAGGCACAGCACGCTGCGCATCTTCGGATTGTTGCCGAGCGCGGCGAGAAAATGCATCTCCGACGTGCCCGGATTGGCGAAGCAGATGTCCACGCCCTGCCCGACCAGCGTCGCGACGAGACTTTCGGCGCCGTTCATCAGTAACCCGCCAGTTCGCGTGCGAGACCGACCACGCCGTAGGTGCGCGCGGGCGCCGACATCAGAAAGCGATAACCCTCCTCCTGCAAGCGGCGATGATTCTTGGCCGTGACATGCGGATTGCCGACCACGACCTTGTGCTTGTGGCAGGTCTCCGCGATCTGACGCATTGCGGCGACGACTTCCGGATGCTCGTACTGACGCGGCAGCCCGAGTTCCTGGCTGAGATCGCCCTCGCCGATCAGAATGAAGCCGATGCCCGGCACGTTGGCGAGGATGTCATCGAGGTTTTCGATTGCCTGCGTGCTCTCGCACATCAGCCCGACGAGGATTTCGCCCTGCGGGGCGAGCGGCCAGACATCGGCTTTCTCGTAGTAATCCTGCATCGAGAGGCCCCAATAGCGCGCCGCATTCGCGGGGCCATCGCCGCGAACGCCCTTGGGTTCGTAGAGCGGCGCGTTTTTCGGACGCGCATAACGGCACGACGCGACCGCGTTATACGCCTGCTCGACCGTCGCCACGTGTGGCCAGATCACGCCATAGGCGCCGCGATCGAGCACCTGCTTGGCGAAGCTCTGGTTCATCTCGGCGCCGTTCGCGGGAATGCGCGCGAGCGGAGTCACCTTGGCCGCCACCGATCCGGACTCGGCAATCTGCTTGCGGCTGAGCATGTACTGCAGTGCGTCGCCGAGCGCGCTCACGTCATACGGGTTGTGCTCCATTTCGAACACGATGCCGTCATAAGGCGAATCGCTCATCTCGATGGCGGTGTGCTTGTCGAGCTTGGCGAACGCGGCGTGCGCGGCCTTGCCCGATTCGAAGGCGCGGATGATGCTGTTCAGGCGGATGTTGGACATGGTGATCTCTCTTTTTTCTCAGCTCAAAGCCGGATAAAGCGTCTGCGCGGTCTTGCCGAAAATCCACGCGCGGTCTTCCTCGCCGAGGCACGCGAGCCCTTGCCCGGCCGTCGCGAGAATCTCGCTCAGCGTGCCGGGCGAAGTCGGGAAGTTCGAACCCCACGCCAGGCGCTGTGCACCGAAGGCCTCGACCACGCGCGGGAAAAAAGTCGCGGCGCTCGCCTTCTCTTTCTTCACGTCGCCGAAGATGCGCGGCGTGAGCTTCATATAGACGTTCGGCAGATCGGCGAGCTCGAACAGGCTGGCGGCGTTGGCATACGGCGGGCCATCGAGCACATCGGGACGCGCGAGGTGATCGAGAATGATGTTCACCGCCGGGAACTTCGTGGCGAGCATGCGTACTTGCGGCAAGCCGACCGGTCCGGTCTGGATGCACATGGGCAGCTTCAGCTCTGCGAGCATCTCCCACGCCTTGAACGACTTCGGGTTATCGAGTTCGCTGGGATCGAAATCCTTGGTCGATCCGCCGGTGAAGATGCGCAGACCCGCCAGGCCCTGGTCGGCCCAGCCCTTGATGACCGCGGGCACGTCGTCGGCCAGCATGTCGACGGAACCCACGGCGATGAGCCTGTCCTTGTACTGATTGCAGCCGTCTACGACATAGCTGTTGTCGAAGCCGTACGTCGTCGACGAATGCACGACCGCTGCCTTGGCGACGCCCGCTTCGTTCATCGCCGCGATCAATGCCTCGACCGTATTGGGCCTTTCCTGCGACCAGTCCGAGCGCTTGCCGAAGAGCGGCGCGGGCGGATAGCGCTTCTCGTCATCGGAGATGATATGAGGATGAATGTCGATGATGTTCATGGTGTCCGTTCAACTCTCGTCGAATCACAGTCCTTTGGCCTTGAGATGCTGGTCCAGCCGCGGATACACGCGCCGCGCATTGCCTTCGAAGATCGCGTGGCGATCCGCATCGCTTAACGCCGTGCATGCGTCGAGGTAGCGCTTGGTGTCGTCGAAGTACTGGCCCGTATTCGGATCGCGCCCGCGTACCGCGCCGATCATCTCCGAACCGAACAGCACGTTGCTCGTCGGCACGACCTTGGTCAGCAGTTCCACGCCTGGATGGTGATAGACGCAGGTATCGAAGAAGACGTTGTTCAGCAGCCCTTCGAGAGGACGTTTGGCCATCTCCAGCGACATGCCGCGATAACGCCCCCAGTGATAAGGCACCGCGCCGCCGCCGTGCGGAATGACCAGACGCAGCGTCGGGAAGTCCTTGAACAGATCGCCCTGCAGCAACTGCATGAACACCGAGGTATCCGCGTTCAGGTAATGCGCGCCGGTGCCGTGATGACACGGATTGCACGATGCCGCAACGTGGATCATGGCCGGCACGTCGAGATCGCACAGCGCTTCGTAGAGCGGATACCACTCGCGGTCGGTCATCGGCTTGCCGGTCCAGTAGCCGCCGCTCGGATCGGGATTCAGGTTGCAGCCGACGAAGCCCATCTCTTCGACACAGCGGCGCAGCTCAGGCACCGAGTTCTCCGGCGGCGCCAGCGGCGACTGCGGCAACTGACACACCGGCACGAAGTTGTCCGGGTACAGATCGCAGACGCGGCGCACGAGGTCGTTCGACACCTCGGCCCATTCGAGGCTCGTGCGCTCGTTGCCGAGGTGATGGCTCATGAGACCGGCAATCGGCGAGAACAGCGTGAGGTCGCCGCCGCGTTCCTTCTGCAGGCGCAACTGTCCGTTGCCCACGCCTTCGCGGATGTCGTCATCGCTGACATGCGCGCCCGAGAGCGGCGGCGCGTTGGCCGGATCGTTGGCCGAGTCGATCTGTTTCGCGCGCCAGTCGCGAAACGATGCAGGGACGGTCGTGAAGTGACCGTGGCAATCGATGATCATGTTGCTGGCTTTCCGTATGAATTTAGACGCGGGGATCGACGAACAGCTCGCTCATCGACATGCGGCGCGGCGTCAGGCCCTGTTTGAACGCGGTGGCTTCGAGCGCTTCGATCGTCTTGCGGTTTTCCTCGATGCCGTACGGCAGCGGATCGTGGCCGACGATCTTGCGCAGCTCGAGATACTTCTGGTTCTTCTTGTCGTTCAGTTCGCCCGCGTCGAGTTTGTCGAGCCAGTCTTTCTTCGCTTTGTCGAAGGCGTCGTAGATCGACTTGGCGACCCACGGATGCTCGGCCAGCACCGAATCCTTCACGACGATCGTGCCGTGCATCGGATACACGCCGGTGCGGGCGTAGTACTCGGCCTCCAGCTCATCCGCGTTCGGGAACAAATCGGGGTAATCGGCTTCCACTTCCTGCCAGCCGCCGGTCGGCGCGCCCGTGCGGCCGATCCCGGCGTTGCCGTGGAAACCCGCCACGAGTTCACCCTTGGCCATCATGTCCGCGAGCGAGCTGCCCTCGGGTGCGTGAATCACGTTCGGCGGCAGCTTGAGCTGCGTGACGTGCTCCTCGTCGTCGACGACCCACGTCACCTTCGACGGATCGAGGCCGAACTCGTCGATCAGCACCTGGCGCGTCCATGCGCCGGTGGTCACCGAGTAAGCGCGCACGCCGACCTTCTTGCCTTCGAGGTCCTTGGGCGTCTTGATGCCCGCGTCCGGACGCACCAGCAATCCGGAGTGGTGAAAGCGGCGCACCACGAAGATGGGCAGCGCGACGAACGGCGCACCGTATGCACGGGCGATGATGTAGGTCGTCGGCGCGAGTTCGCACACGTCGAATTCGACGTCACGCACCATGCGGCGAAACGCGCCGATCTGCGGCTGGACCGTGACGAACTCGGCATCGACGCCTTCGATGGGAATCGAGCCGTCGCGAATGGCCGAGGTATGCGGATGCTCGGCAATCGCGAGCTTGAGGTGTATCTTGTTTGCCAACTTAGTCTCCTTGGGAAAGTAGCCTGTCTGCACGGGTCATCTCGTTGACGTCATGATCTTCCCGCGCCTATCACCCGTCTATTGAATTAAGCCGCGCCTCTGTTAACCATTCGGTAAAGGCATTACGGTTCGGTTAATGCGATGCGGCTTCGAAGACTTCGGCGTCCCTTGCGCCGTCGCGTCGTGGTCCGGCCGTAGCTGCCGCGCAGCCTCTTCGAGACACTCGATCATGAGTTGCGCGCTGGGCGTCAGGCTGCGATTGCGATTCCACAGCACGCCGGCCGGCCGCAGAAGCCTGGGCAGGCTCAACGGAAGCGTGCAAAGCGGCTGTGTGGTGTCGTTGGCGGGCGTGCCGGCCATGACCGCGATGAAATCCGAGATCTGCAAATGCGCGCGCGCGACGTGAACCGAGAGCGTCTCGATGTAATTGGTCGTGAGCGGCACGTTATGCGCTTCGAGCGCGCGTTCGAGCGGATCGCGCAGGATCGAACCGGGCGGCGGCAGAATCCACGGATACGGATGCAGGTCCGCCCACGTCAGGCTCTTTCTGCGCGCAAGCGGATGATGACGGCCGGTCATCAGCGTCACCGGTTCTTCGAGCAGCTCTTTTTCCTCGAAGCTGCCGAGCGTATCCGGCGGCGGCAGACGGCCCACGACCAGATCGAGACGGCCTTGCCAGAGTTCCGGCAGCAACGACGCCTTCGTCCCTTCGATCACCATCACGTTGGTGCCGGGCGAGCGATGCTTGAGCAGACTCAGCGCCTGCGGCAGCAACGCGGAGGCCGACGCCGGCAACATGCCGATATGCACCTTGCCTTCCGTTCCGGAACTGAGCGCTTTCAGTTCGTCGCGCGCCTGATGCAGGATCGTCAGCATCTCGCGCGCATGGCGGATCAGGCAATCGCCGTATGGCGTCGGCACGAGGCCCTGCGCCGTGCGCGAAAAAAGCGTGAGTCCGAGGCCGCGTTCGAGTTCGGCAAGTGACTTCGACACCGCCGGCAGGGTGACGTGAGTGACATCGGCCACCTGAGTCAGATTGCGATATGTATCGATCGTCACGAGCAGGCGCAGATGCCGCGCCTTCAGGTTGATTTGCAGATACCAGTCCAGCCCTGACACGTGATGTCCCTCCCACGCCTTGTCGATCTATCCGCGCGTCTCAGTCCTTGGGCCGAAGCGCGTGCAAGGTCATGCCGAGTGAAATCGAAGTGAAATAGCCCACCGTGACGAGCAATTCGGCGATCACGTCGCGGCCCAGTGCGGCCTCGTACCGTGCGAAACGTGCATCGTCGATCGCCCCGCCGGCGAGCAGGTCGCAGACGGCCGCGCAGATCAGGCCGAAGCGATCGTCGTCCGTTTCGGGTCGCCGTTTTTCCAGAATGGCCGTCACCACCGGTTCCGGCACGCCTGACTTCAGCGCGTGCCGCCGATGGTTCGCGATGACATACGGCGCGTTCCAGAACACCGCCGTCGCGAGAATCGCGACTTCGCTTTCCGCCTCGCTCAGCACCGGAGAACGATCGACATGCGTGCCGATGATTTCCATTCCTTCGGCCAGACGCGGGTTATGCAGCCAGATGTTGAACGGCGTGGGAATTCGGCCACGCCCTTCGCCCAGTCGCGCAATGACCTGCTTTTGTGCATCGCTCGCGCGTTCTGCGTCGATTCGTTCGAGTCGGTCGTTCGACATGCTGTTTCCTTCCAGTCAAGAGAGTTCTCAGGCGCCACGCAGGGCGGGAATCCATTGCCCCAGGAAGCTGTCAGGCCAGGGAATGTGAATGATCTGGTCGAAGACCAGATAGAGGAACGCGGTCACGCACACTGCGAGAATCACGCTCAGACGCCACGGCTCGCGTCCCTCGATCCGCATATAGGCGACGATCATCAGCGGCACGGTCGGGAGCATGCCGATCACCGACATGCAGGCGAGAAACGCGAGAAACCAGCCGAAGAACCTTGCTGCCCGCCGCAGGACGACCGTGTTCGACAGCTTTTCGCCGTGGTCCGCGGCGACGTCCATGTGAATGCCGCCGCCCGCGTGCGCCGCGCTTGCCTGCGCCGGAACCACGAAGATCTTGTATGCGAGGCTGACGCTCGCCGCGACGACCAGAATGCTCGCCACCGCCGTCGGTCCGATCCGGGCCATGAGCAGCCAGCCTTGCGCCGTCACCAGCATGTAGAGCCCGATGCAGATGAAGAACACATAGACCAGATCCTCGCGCTTGAGCACGATCTTTCCGCTCGGACGCAGATGCGCGAAACCGCCGGTGCGCAACGCATTGAACAGCGGCTTGAAGAACACGAGTGCGGCGAGGATCAGCAGGACCATCACGACGGGCCGCGTCAGCCAGTCGGTGCCGTAGCGCACGAAGGAGATCGACATATAGCGCTCCATCAGCACGCCGAGCACGAGACCGAGAATCAGCGGCGGACGCGCCCACCGCAGACGCTTCATGGTCCAGCCGATGACCCCCGCGATCAGCAGCACGAAGAGGTCGCCCCAGCTGCGCGAACCCTGAAACGCGCCGACATAGATGACCGGCATGATGACCGGCAGAATCAGCGTGTAACGCAGCGTGGAAACCTTGGCGAACTGCCCGCTGAGCAGAAAGCACAGACCGGCGCCGAAGATGTTGGCGAGCGCGATGGACCACACCATCGAATAGGTGAAGTCGAGATGCTTGGTCAGCATGTCGGGGCCGGGAATGAACCCGTGCACCATCATCGCGCCGAGCAGGATGGCCTGCGCCGCGCCGCCCGGCACGCCGAAGGAGAGCATCGGCACCAGGCTGCCGCCCTCTCGCGCGTTGTTCGCCGCTTCGGGTGCGATCACGCCGCGCACGTCGCCGGTGGTGAAGGTCTGCTTCGCGCCCTTTGAGGTCTGCAGCGCGTGGCCGTAGGCGATCCAGTCCGTCACCGCACCCGTGATGCCCGGCACCGCACCGAGCACAGCGCCCAGACCGCCGCAACGAAGCACGAGAAACCAGTTTCGCAGGCTGTCGACGACGCCTTGCCGCATTCCCTGCCGCGATGTGAACTGCATGTTCTGGGCGATGGCGGTCCGGCGGATCGCCAGCTCACACAACTCCGGCAGCGCAAAGATGCCGAGGATGATCGGCACGAGCGGAATTCCGTCCTGCAGATAAAGGATGTCTCCGGTCCAGCGCATTTGCCCCGTGGCGACGTTGGTTCCGACCATGCCGACCAGAATGCCGAAGCACGCGGCGACGACACCGCGCAGCGGCGCGTTGCCCGAGAGCGCCGAGACCATCGAGACGCCGAAAATCGTCAGCCCCAGCATTTCCGGCGTGCCGATGGAAAGCACGAAAGGCCGCACGAGCGGCAGCGACACGGCGAGGATCACCGCGCCGATCAGGCCGCCCATCAACGATGACATGTAGCATGCGCTCAGCGCGCGCGACGCCTCGCCGCGTTTGGTCATCGGCAGGCCGTCGAGCACTGTCGCCTGCGATGCGGCGTGACCGGGCACGCCGAAGAGCACGGCGGGAATCACGTCCGAAGTCGTGATCACCGACGCCATGCCCAGCAGCATCGCGAAGGCGGCGTACGGGTCCATCGTGTACGTGAACGGCACGAGGAGCGCGAAGCCCGTGAGCCCGCCAATGCCGGGCAGCAAACCGATCGCCAGTCCGACCACGACGCCGAATACGAGGAAGATCAGGCGGTTGAACTGAAGCAGCGTCGACAACGCATGGCCTGCCGCCAGCAGCGTTGCATCGTTGAAGAATTCCATGCGTCATCCTGATTGAATGGCAAGCTCGGTAGGCTTGCACTGTAGTAGTTCCAACGCGGATCGAACGTGTCGAGCCGGAATCAGTCGGCGAGCATCGGATACAGGACCTTTGCCGTGCGGCCCCAGACCCACGCGCGCTCGTCGTCGCTCAGAGTCGCGAAGCAGGCCTGCCCCTGCTCGATCAGTTTTTTCAGCGGGCCAGCCGATGCCGGATAGTTCGAACCGAACGCCAGATGATCGGCGCCGAACACTTTCACCAATTGCTCGAAGAACGGCTGCGCACCGCCCGGGGCCGCCTGTGCGAGATCGAAGGTGCGCGGCGTGATCTTCATGTACACGTTGTCGTACTTCGACAACGCGAACAGCGCCGCGCAGCGTGCATACGGCGGGCCATCCTCGATGTCGGGACGGCCGCAGTGATCGAGCGCGATCCGCACCTTGGGAAAGCGCTCGGCCAGTTCCGCGACCATCGAGAGACCATCGGGCGTCGTCTGCACCGCCATCGTCATGCCGATCTCCGCGCAGCGCTCCCAGATCGGGAAGGTCGCCGGATTGACGAGCCAGCTGCCATCGCTCCGATGCGTCGCGCCGCCGGTGAAAAGGCGAATGCCGCCCATGCCGCGCGCCAGCCAGTAGTCGAACGTCTTCAGCGCGTCGGGCGCCAGCAGGTCGAAGGAATAGACGCCGGTGAAACGCTTCGGGTCCAGCGCGACGCTGTCGGCCACGTACGCGTTGTTGGCGCCATACGTGGTCGACGAATGCACGATCGCAGCCTTCGCTACGCCGGCTTCATCCATCTCCGCGATCATCTGCTCGAACGTCACGGGGCGCGTGGCGGACCACTTCGAGCGATGTCCGTGCTGCGGCGCGATCGGATAACGATCCGTGTCCGTCGAGATGATGTGGGGATGGATGTCGATGATTTCGGGCGTCATGTGATGTGACCTCGTGATGATGTTCTGTCCTTCAGTGCGAACTGAAGATGAGCTTTCGCGCATCCTCGAGCTGCGGCTCGGGCGTCGCATACAGCCTGGAGACGATCTGTTCCACCGCGTTCCCGTCGATGGGATCGACCGGATAGCCCGATTGCTTCATCGCATCGATGAAATCCGGGTCCGCGATGGTCTTTGCAAACGCGTCGCGCAGCGCGTCGAGACGGTCCTGCGGCACGTCCTTGGGCACCGCGATCGGGCGGCCCGCCTGGAACGGCAGCAGGAACAGATTGAACAGCGCCTTGACTTCGGGTTTGGTGATGTAGGCGCTCAGGTTCGGCACGTCGGCGTAGGCGGCCGGACTCTTCCAGCCGAGATGCAGCAGCACTTTCATCTTGCCGTCGGCGAGCATGCGTACCGGCTCGCCTTGCTGAAGCCCGTCGATGGTGGAGGCCCAGCCGTCGACTTCGCCGCGCTGCATCGCCAGATACACTTCGCCGCGTCCCGTGTAGCCGGGCACGATGCTCATCTTCGCGCCGAGGTATTCGTCGAGCAGCGCCGGCAGCGTTCTGTCCTCGTTCGCGAAACCGGTCGCGCCGATATACATCTTCTTGCGGGTGAGATCGTCGGCCGTGGTCACGCCGGAGCGCGTCATCGATACGATGCAGTATTCGACCTTGTTGAGACTGCCGAGCCATCTGACATTGCGCGGATCGAAGCGGTTCTGGCGCTGATCGAGCAGTGGGATATAGAGATTGTTGCGCTGAAGAAAGCCGATGACGGTGCCGTCGCTCGGTTGTCTGGACTGGAGCGAGGCCGCCGCGACCATGCCGCCCGCGCCGACCACGTTCATCACGATGGCTTTCGGATGACCCGGAACGTATTTGACGAAGAAGCGCGAGAACTGCCGCGCGATGATGTCGGTGGGCGTGCCTGCGTCCGCGCTGACGACGAGCGTCAACGCCTTGCCCTTATAGAACTGTTCGACTGATTGATTGGACGCTGGCCCGGCAAGCGCCGTCGCGGCGAAACTGAACAGCGCCGCACAAGCGCAGATTGCGGTCCGGTAATTCATGGTCGTCCCTGTCTCCGTGTTTTGATGCACGATCCATGCTCTGGGCCCATGGCAACAGAACCGTCCCCATGGTGGATCGCGCTGCCGTTCATATTCGAGTGAACGCAATGAAATTCTGCCAGCGCGACAGAATGGGTCAATTGAGAAAAAGCGCCGGGGACTTGAGCAAATGGTTAAGGCTTGCAGGAGGGAATCTGCAATGGGGAATCTTCAGAAGCGGCTTTGGAAACGCGCGATCAGCGCGTGCCCTGTCCTTTCTCGGCGAGACGCCCGGCGGTCTCTTCCAGACAGGAAACCATCAGCCGGGCACTGGGCGTCAGCCCGCGCACGCGGTTCCAGAGCACGCCGGCCGGCCGCAGCAGGCGCGGCAGGCTCAGCGGAAGGGTGTGGAGCGGTTGCGGCTGCGTGGCGTCGTTGGCGGCGGTATCGGCCATCACGGCGATGCAATCGGATACTTGCAGATGCGCGCGCACGACGTGAACCGAGAGCGTTTCGATGTAGTTGTTCGTCAGCGGCACTTCGTGCGCTTCGAGTGCGCGTTCCAGCGGATCGCGCAGGATGGAGCCGACCGGCGGAAGAATCCACGGATACGGATGAAGGTCCGCCCATGTCAGGGTTTTCCTTCGGGCCAGCGGATGCTGACGGCCCGTCACGAGCGTCACGGGCTCTTCGAGAAGCTCTTTCTCCTCGAAGCTGCCGAGCGTATCCGGCGGCGGCAGGCGGCCCACGACGAGATCGAGATGCCCTTGCCAGAGTTCGGGCAGAAGCGACCCCGTCGTGCCTTCGATGACCGTCACGTTCGTGCCCGGCGAGCGCTGCTTGAGCAGGCTCAGCGCCTGCGTCAGCAGCACCGAAGCAGAAGCCGGCAACATGCCGATGTGAACCTTCCCCTCCGCGCCCGAACTCAGCGCCTTCAACTCGTCGCGGGCCTGGTGGAGGATCGTCAGCATCGAGCGCGCGTGACGGATCAGACAGTCGCCGTAGGGCGTGGGAATCAGGCCCTGCGCGGTGCGCGAGAACAAGGTGAGCCCGAGCCCGCGTTCGAGCTCGGCCAGCGATTTCGACACAGCCGGCACCGTGACATGCGTGACTTCGGCCACCTGACTCAGATTGCGATACGTGTCGATCGTCACGAGCAGGCGCAGATGTCGCGCCTTCAGGTTGATCTGCAAGTACCAGTCGAGTTCCGACACGTCGCGCGCCTCTTCAGGGTTTTACCAACTCGTTAAGCTTACGGCCATTTTACTCAATCGACCGGCGCACGTCGTGTCGCCACAATCCGGGGCAGATAGCCGGCCAGACCGGCGCACGGAGACAGACGATGACACGCACCATCAACCGCCGGCGCTTCCTGCGCGGCGCGAGCCTTCTCGGTTTGAGCATCGCGACGGGTGGACTCGCCGCGCCCTTTCTCGCGCGGGCGGCCGCAAGCCAGCTTCGGATCGTCAGCAATCCGGGGCTGGAGAACGCGACGCTGAACGTGCTCATGGACGAACTCGGGTACTTCAGGAGATTCGGTGTCGATGCGCGCATCGTCGAAGTGCCGGGCGTGACGGGTCCGTTCGATGCGGTGTCCGCCGATAGCGCGGATGTCTGCATGGTTTCGGGCTACAACATGGTGCTGCCGCGCATCGCGCAGGGCGCTCGCGTGAAAATCGTCGGCGCCGGGATGAAGAAGTGCGCGCTGACGGTGTTCGCGAAACCAGACGGCGCGACGACACTCGCTGATCTGAAGGGCAAGACAGTCGCGGTGGGTCCGAACGGAGGTCTGCTGCATACGCTGATGCTGCAATTGCTGAAGGAGAAAGGCATCGATGCTTCGCGAATCGATTTCGTCGACAAGGGCAGCAACGATCAGTGCCATGATGCCGTCGTCAAGGGCGAGGCCGACGCCTGCTGTTCCAGCATCTCGCATCTGAACGACAAGGACGGCCTCGTGGTCCTCGGCGAGGGAAACATGTGGCAGGCGCTGCCGCACTGCATTTTCCAGACGGCCTACGCGTCCGATACCGCGATCCGCGCGAAGCACGAGGGACTCGTCGCAGTGATGGCCGCTTATGGCTCGCTCTACGATTACCTGATGTCACCCGCATCGCGCGACGCGTTCTTCGAAGCGCGCAAGCACGCGCAGAAGAAGTTTGACGCGGCATCGGCCCGGGCGATCTGGGACTTCAATCAAATGCAGCGGCCATATTCGCGCGATCTGTCTCTGAGCCGCGCGGACATCGACTATCAGCAGGACATGTACGTCGGATTGGGGAGCCTCGGGCGCAAGCAGCCGTTCTCCGATGTAGCCGATATGTCGGCGGCACAAACCGCGGCGAAGCTGATTGCGTGAGCTTCTCCGCCGCGGCCGCGTGAGACTCAGAACGTATGTCTGATGCCCGCGATGATGGAGATCTGCGCCCCGCCGGCGGGCGGCGTGGGCACAGGCGAGAGCGTGGTCGCCGCGAAGGCCAGATTGCCCGAGTTCTGAATATGCTCGCCGGTCAGATACAGCAGCGTGCGCTTCGATAACAGATACTCGCCGCGCAAGACCTCGATCAGCGCCTTGTTCGGCGAGTGCTCGTATTTGATTTGCGCGAGCATGCCATCGACGTGGAAGAAAGGCGTCACGGGAATGGTGCCCGTCACCCAGAACAGATTGCTGCGCGGCGTGGCGATGCCTTCGTTCACGCGCTTGATCCAGCCCACGCCGAACTTGGCCTGATAGATCATGAAGTAGCCGCCCAGCGTGAAACGACTGTCCGTCAGATCAGGCGATGTGAGACCGCCCCACGTCTTCGAGGTGCCGCCGTAATTGCGTTCGTAGGATGTGGCCAGGCCCCAGCTATGTCCTTCGTACTTGAGCAGCGCCGAATACTCGCGGCATTGATTCGACGGCGAGGTCTGCCCCGGGCAATTCGTGGCGACAGAGCTGTTGCCGTCGACGGCATCGCGACCGAAGCTGTAGTTCACGCCGGCTTCGAAATCGCCGAGAAAGTAGCGATAGCTCACCGAGTTATCGGCACGCGCGTTCGCAATGCCGTTGTCCAGCGTCGTGAGACCCTGCGCGCCCGTGCCGAACGGGTTGATGAAGGAGATGCCGAAGAACCGCATCGTGTATTGTCGGCCGAAGGTCAGCCGCCCGTACCGTCCATCGATACCTACATAGGATTGCCGTCCGAACAGGCGTCCGCCTTGTCTGGATGCGCCGGTGGTCGGGCTGAAACCGCCCTGCAGGTCGAAGATGGCCTTGACGCCGCCGCCCAGATCCTCGCTGCCCCGAAAGCCGAAGTACGAAGTCGCCGTGCCGTCTCCGGTGCGCCAGCCGTTCGCCGTCGTGTTCTTGCCGGTCGCCACGTTGTTGACGAACTCCAGGCCCTGATCGATGAGACCGTAGAGCGTCACCGAGCTCGCACCGAGAGGTTTCGGGGGCGGTGTGCCCTCCTCGTCATCCTGCGCCCACGACGTCGAAACGCACATCGATGCAATGCACGCACACGCTACAGCCTTGTAATTCATGATCTTGTCTGTCTCCTTGCCATGAGATCACGACGTGCGTCTATCGCGCATCTGTCGTGTACGTCTTTCTGTGTATTTGTAACGCACTGAAATTCTGCCAGCGCCATACCGCAGGTAAATTGAAAAAATCGGCGTGCGGGTTGAGGAAACGGTTAATGTCGCTCGGGAGGTATTCCCGCCGGGATCGGACGCGCGCAAGATTCGCTGCATGAACACGCCAAAGCGCGTACCATGCCCTGACGCCGCCTCGTCGAATCGATGTATCGAGCGAAGCGCGCGGATCGGCCCCGATTGTTTCGATTCCCGGTTGCAACGGCTGCTGCTCAAGGCAGCGACAAACGGCGTTCAGAACAAACAGTTTGGATAACTGACGGCAGGTCTGATCGAAGGCCCTTTCGGAATCGTTCCATGAAAGCGCACGACTCACTGGTGGACTTCGCTGAATACCTGCAACTGCCGTTGCAGGTCGGGGAGAGCATCATCATGATGCAGGAGTGCAATGCGTCATGCGCGATCTACATCGGCAAGGTATCCGGCAAACAGAGCGCGCTCATGTTTCGCGGAACCATCGCCGCGTCGGTCGCGAAGGAAATTCTGCACTGCACGCGGCTCGGCCGGAACAGGATCGAGATCGCCGGTCAGGTATTTCGCTTCCTGCGTCGCGCCACATACTTCGAAGATCGCGGCGCGGTGGTATTCGATCCGGTGTGAGCGTCGCGATCATCCTTCGATCGAAACGGCCGGCGGCACTTCCAGCACCAGATAGTCCAGCAGCGCACGCACCGACGGCAACTGGTTCTGCCCGTACGGCACCAGCGCGGTGAGCTGCGCATCGCCGCAGGTCCACGCGGGCAGCACGCGAATCAGGCGGCCGTCGGCAAGCTCTTCCCTGCACACATAACCGGGCAGCGCGACGATGCCCAGTCCCGCGACGGCCGCATCCTTGAGCGTCAGCATGCAGCTCGTCATGAGCACCGGCGAGACGCGCATCGTGTGCACCGTGTCATCGCGACGCAGGGTCCACTCGTAGGGCACGCCTTCGCGCAGCATGAACAGCGAACGCCGCTCCGCGATATCCTCCGGCTGCTCGGGCAGTTTCGCGCCGTCGAAAAAATTCGGGCTGCTGAACAGCATCCAGGGCGTGGGCGCGAGCGGCCGCTGGATCAGCGTCGAATCCTGCAACGGCTGGCTATGTGCGCGGATCGCGATATCGAAACCTTCGGCGACGATATCGACTTCGACATCGGACAGGCGCTCCATGAGCCGCACTTTCGGAAAGCGCTCGCAGAAGCGCGGCAACAGCCCGCGCAGCGCGAACTGCGCGGTCGCGACGGCGGTAGAGATCCGCACGAGGCCGCTTGGCGACACCATGCGCTGACGCACCACCGATTCCGCCGCGAGCGCTTCCTGAAGCATCGAGCGCGCATGCACATAGAACTCCGCGCCGATCTCCGTCACCGCGAACTGGCGCGACGTGCGATTGATGAGGCGCACGCCGAGCTGCGCTTCGAGCTGATTCACGCGATAGCTGAGGGTCGATTTCGGCAGCGCGAGCGCGCGCGCGGCGGCGGTGATGCTCTTGTGATCGACCACCTGCACGAAGTAGTACATGTCGTTGAGATCCAGCATGTGCGTGATTCCCGATGGCATGGTTGGCGTGTTGCATGTTACACGGCGTCATCCGGCGCTTCGCGCGCCGATCGTCCAATTCATTGCACGCAGCGTCCATCGTCGACGCCTTGTTTCGCGCGGCCAGACGTCTAAGCTCCGCAGTGTCCAACCCAGGGAGACGACGATGAAGGCCCAAGCGAGAACGCGCATGACCCGCGACAACACCGCCGTGCTGCTGATCGATCATCAGGTCGGCCTTTTCACCGGTGTGCGCGATATCGGCGTCGGTGAGCTCAAGCACAACGTGGTCGGACTCGCGAAGGCCGCGAAGGCGCTCGGCCTGCCGGTGATCGCGGTCACGACGGCGCGCGACAGCATGTGGGGACCGACGATTCCCGAACTGCGCGCGGCGCTCGGCGATGCCGACATCCTCGACCGTTCGACCGTCAACGCATGGGACGAGCCGCGCTTCGTCGAAAAGGTGAAGGCGGCGCAACGCGATCATCTGATCATCGCGGGGCTGAGCTTCGAAGTGTGCGCGTCGCTGCCGGCGATATCGGCGCGGGAGGAAGGCTATCAGCCGGTCGTCGCGCTCGACGCGTGCGGCACCTTCAGCGCGTACAAGCACGAAGCGGGCCTCGCGCGCCTGACCGCGCTCGGCATCGAGGTGTCCGACTACGCGACCCTGATGGTGGAAATCATGGCCGACAACGCCGACCCGAAAGCGCTCGAAGTCTATGCCGCGCTCGACATGCCGTTCGCCACGCTGATGGGCCAGGTCGCGCAAGGGTTCGCGCGATGAACGAGACCCATGACATCGTCATCGTCGGCGGCGGGTCGGCGGGCGCGGTGCTCGCCAACCGGCTCAGCGGCGAGGCGGCGCGCCGCGTGCTGCTGCTCGAAGCGGGCAACGCGTATCGGCCGAACCTGTTTCCCGAGGTGCTCTGGAACGCCGATCACGCGGGCGGCGACGCGCAGCACGACTGGGGTTATCGCGGCGCGGTGGTCGAAGGCGGACCGACGATCGCGGCGTTGCGCGCGAGGGCGCTCGGCGGATGTTCGTCGGTGAACGCCGCCGTCGCGATGCGCGCGCGCCCCGCCGACTTCGCGAAGTGGACGGCGCGCGGCCTCGCGGGCTGGTCCTTCGACGACGTGCTCGACTGCTTCAAATCGATCGAGAACACGCCCGACGGCGACGATCGCCATCGCGGACGTCACGGCCCGCTGCCCGTGCGCCAGCGGCGTCGCGACGAGCTGACGCCCGCCGTGAACGCGTTCGTCGACGGCGCGCTCGAATGCGGCTTTGCCTATATCGAGGACTTCAACGGCGAGGAGCAGGCGGGCGTGTCGCCGTATCCGCTCAACGTGATTTCGGGGCGTCGCATCAATACGGGCATCGCGTTCCTCGATGACGCCGTGCGCGCGCGGCCCAACCTCACGGTCAGGGGCGGCGTGGAAGTCGACCGCGTGCTGTTCGACGAAGGCCGCGCCACCGGCGTGCTCGATACGGACGGCGTCGCCTGGCGCGCGCAGACCGTGATTCTTTGCGCGGGCGCGTTCGGCAGCCCCGCGATCCTGATGCGCTCGGGCGTCGGGCCGGCGGCGCATCTGCGCGAACTGGGCATTCCGGTCATGGCCGATCTGCCCGTCGGAGAGCGCCTGCAGGAGCATCCGTTCTACTACAACGTCTACGCGCTGAAACCCGGCGCGAACGGCATGTTTCCCGCAGCCGGCGCGATCCTGTGGACGGCTTCGTCGGAAGCGACGCCGGGCGACCTCGACCTGCACGTCTCCGCGACGCATCTCTTCGATCCGGCGCTATCGCCTACGGGCGGCGCGCTCGTGCTGGCGGCATCGGTGACGCAGCCCGAATCGGTCGGCTACGTGCGGCTGAGAGACCGCGATGCGCGCAGCGCGCCGCAGATCGTCTACAACTTTCTGACGACCGCGCGCGATCGCCGCCGCATGATCGAGTGCGTGAAAATCGCGCGACGCATCGGCCGCTCGAAGGCGTTTTCGGCGACGGTGGCGCAGGAGATGACGCCGGGCGCGTCGGTGACGGACGCCGATCTCGAACCGGTGATTCTCGGCAATCTCGACGCCTACGCGCATCCGACCTCGACCGTGCCGATGGGCGATGACGGCGTCGTCGACAGCGAAGGCCGCGTGCATGGCATCGATGGACTGATGGTCGTCGATGCGTCGATCATGCCCGGCATCCCGAGCGCGCCGACCAATCTGACGACGATGATGATCGCCGAGCACATCGCGGCTCGCGTGTTCGCCGCACCGTGAAGACCACATGGCCACGCAAAACGACCTGACGCACGAAGTGTTTCCGTTGTCGCCCGCCGACCGCGACGCCCTGCCCGCGTTGCACGAGATGTTCCGGCGCTTCTGGTCCGGGCCGCTCGCGAAGGCCGCGCCGCGCGTCGCCTACGATGCGTTCTTCGCGACGACGCCGCCGCTCGCCGATGTGTCGCTGCATCCATCGACCGATGCCGCGCTGCCGGGCTGGGTCTGCGTCCCCGCGCATCCCGTCGACGATCAGGCGCTGCTGTTCCTGCACGGCGGCGCGTATGTGATGGGCACCGCGCCCGCGTATCGCGGCCTCGTCAGCCAGATCGCGGCGCGGGCGCGGCGCACGACGTACATTCTCGAATATCCGCTTGCGCCAGAATCGGCGTTGCCTGTCGCGATCGATCTCGCGGCTGCCGCCGTCGAACGGTTGCACAGTCGATTCGGCAAGGTCGGCGTGATCGGCGATTCGGCAGGCGGCGGTCTGACGCTCGCAACGCTGGCGCACACCGACAAGGCGTGCGCCGCCGTGGTGTTCTCGCCGTGGACGGATCTGACCTTCAGCGGCGCGAGCATGCGCGAGCGCGCAGCGGCGGACGTGCTGCTCGACGAATCGGCCCTGCGCGCCGCCGCGCTCGGTTATGCGGGCGATGCATCGGCAAGCGATCCGCGCGCGTCCCCACTTTTCGCCGTGCCCGACCGTCTGCCGCCGCTGCTCGTTCAGGTCGGCGCCGACGAGATTCTCTATGACGACGCCCTGCGCTACGCGCAACGCGCGCATGCAGGCGGCCACGACGTGACGCTGCAGGAATGGACCGGCATGCATCACGTGTTTCAGCAGAGCGTCGAGCAACTGGAAGCGGCGCGGCGCGCGCTCGATCTCGCAGCCGATTTTCTGCATCGGCACATGGGCAGCCACGCATGAACGCCACGTAGCCGCCCATTGCCGTCACGACTTCATTTGACCGCGCCGACGACGAAGGCGTCCGACCGGTCGGGCAAGGTCAGCGCCGCGACGATCTCATTGTTGCTGAAGAACACGACGCCCGTCAGCGTCGCGCCCGGGTACGCGCACGGGCTCGCACCGAACGTGATCGTGGCGTCGAGTACATCCGTGGTGTCATGGGGGCTGGTCGTGCCGCTGAACGTGCAGCCGCTCAAACCTGCGCCCTTGATCGCCCCGTCCTGACCGATCGTGAAGCTCGTGGTCTCGCCACCCTTCGTCGATCCAGCCGAGCCCGAGTAAGTCCCTGCAATCGCGGACAGCGAGATCGGGCGCTCGTAGGCGGCGTCGTAGACCACGTTGAACTTGATGCTGCTCTGCTTCGCCGCGCTCATGTAGATCGCGCCCTGCATGCTGTTCTTCGCGTTGTAGCCCGCAATGACGGGCGTGTCGCTCGCGCCCTTGCCGCTGATATCGAAGGTGCGCGCGTTGTCGGACTGGAAAGTGCCGTGCGATGCGGAACCCGTGCCCTGCACCAGGCCCAGTGCGTTGGTTGCCGTGTTCGCATACACGAAATAGAAGGCGCCCGAATCGAGCACGACCCCGCCTACCGCGTTGTTGTTCGCGTCGTTCCCTGCGTAGAGTCCCTGAGCGGCGTTCGGCTCGGGTGCGGCTGGCGCGTTATCCGATCCGCCTCCGCCACCGCCACATGCGGCCAGGGAAAGTGTGAGTGCAGAAAGGGCGATGACGTGTTTCATGCTTGTTCTGGTTTTTTGAAAGCTTGCGCTCGCGGCAAGATAAAAAGGGCAGTCCGGATCGCGAATGCTTCGTGCGCCGGCCAAATGGCGCGCCATTGTAGCAACGCATTCCGGTACGTTCGAATTCGGCTGCCGCTGGGATAACGGCATCCGCGATGGAAAACTTGAGGGGAATATGCAACTGCACGAAGCAAGTACAGAAAAACGCGCATCACGTCCACGGCAAGCCGATATCCGCCAACCGTCCGCATCCCTCCGTCATTGATACGGATAACGAAAGCATTTCGATACGCATCCATCGACAAGCCAACGCACGATTGTGCGCTAACCCTCACGCGAAGCGGTTTCGTACCACAAGTCTTCGCAACGTTTCCTAGGATACGCATACACGAAACACGCTCGACCGGCTCCGATACACGACTCGTCGGCTTCGCAACGCGACGGCACATTCAAAGCGGGAACCCTCCTTCGGGCATCGATCAATTCGAGTGAAGACTTGCGCGCCGCGTTCGCACGCCGGCGCTCCCTGTCTTGCTGCTCGAATCCGGGCGCATGCATGCGTGCATGACGGCCGAATGCGAGGTTCTCATGCGACACACGCCGGCATCCACCAATACGCGCATCGCGCGGCACGACGACGCGGTTCCGACTCACGCGGTGACGCACTTCAGGCTCGGTTGACGCGGCGCGGCTTGCTGGGTCCGGCCGGGATGCGCCTCGTTCTGCATCACGATGATCCCCGCGCGCTGCATGCGGCGTTGCGCGAGCGCGGCCTGCCCGACGAGCTCGAAGCGAGCGCGACCGGCGACGGCCCGTTCGTGGTCGTCGTGATCGCGCAAGGCAACCGCGTCGCCGATGCCGCCGCGCGCTGGCTGCGGCGTCATCCGTTGCCGGCGGGCTTCATCGTCGGATGCACGCCGGCTACGCGCGCCGACTGCCAGCCCGAAGCCTGGTGGCCCGCGTCGCTGTGCGACATGGTCCTCGCCGACGACGAAGACATGCTGCTCGATGAAATCGCGCGACGTGTCGATCGTCTTGCTGAAATGGAGTCGATCCTCGATGCGGAGTGGCTTCGCGAGCGCGCAGTCGGCGCATCGGCGATCTGGCGCAATACGTTGCGCGCGGTCGCGGAAATCGGCCGCTTCGGCGACGGCGCGTGCCTGCTGCTCGGCGAAAGCGGCTGCGGCAAGGAACTGCTTGCGCGCCTCGTGCACGATCTCGATCCGGTGCGCAGGCGCGGCCCGTTCGTCGTCGTCGATTGCACGACCTTGAGTCCCGAACTGTCGGGCAGCGAGCTGTTCGGTCACGCGAAGGGCGCGTTCACGCACGCGGTGTCGGCACGCGACGGCGCCGTTGCGATGGCCGACGGCGGCACGCTCTTTCTCGATGAGATCGGCGAGCTGGAGCCGCGTCTGCAAGCGCGTCTCTTGCGCGTGATTCAGGAGCGCACGTACAAGCGCATCGGCGAGGATGTGTGGCGCAAGTCGGACTTCCGGCTCATCTGCGCGACCAATCGCGATCTCGAAGGCGAAGTGCTCGCGGGGCGTTTTCGCAACGACCTGTACTTCCGCATCGCGCGATGGACCGTGCGCGCGCCGAGTCTCGCCGAGCGTCGCGACGACATCCCGTTGCTGGTCGCGCACTTTCTGGCCGAACACAGCGATGCCGCGCCGCAGGTCATGCCCGAAGTCATGCAGCGGCTCGTCGCGGCCGACTATCAGGGCAACGTGCGCGAACTGCGCAATGTGGTGCTGCGGCTCGCGGACCGGCAGCGCGGCTTTCGCGTGCTGAGCACCGGCTGTCTCGGCGATGTCTGCGCGGCCGGCGCGACGCCTGGTTGGGAGCAGGCGTTTGCCCTCGCGGTGGAAGGCGCGCTCAATGCCGGACTCGGGTTGAAGAACATCGGGCAGATCGCGGAGACGCTCGCCGTCGAGCTGGCGGAGCGTCGCGCCGGATCGACGAGCCGTGCGGCGGAATTGCTGCGCGTGACGCCGCGGGCGCTGCAACTGCGGCGGCAGATGCGGCCTTCGGATGCAGGTTGATCGAGCGGGGACTTTCTATGGCCGGGGTTTTCGCCGGATCCCGTATCCGTGTTGGTCGGTTGGCGTTGCCCCTGTGCGGGGCGGCAGTCACTTTCTTTGCTGCTGCAAAGAAAGTAACCAAAGAAACAGCTATCCCCATCCAAAGTACTTCACGCCGGCCGCGGCACAGGCGATCGGTCTTGGCA